>Ga0307469_10000563_pt1 | contig 13578 bp, 7 predicted proteins | sample atmos_gasesAM2C__FD_203084 | JGI IMG/M metagenome (GOLD analysis project Ga0307469, IMG submission 203084) | Hardwood forest soil microbial communities from Morgan-Monroe State Forest, Indiana, United States - atmos_gasesAM2C_515 | ecosystem: Environmental > Terrestrial > Soil > Temperate forest...
CCTCCGGTCGAGCCGGTGCTGCACACGATGCAGGACAGGAACAGCATCCAGTAGGGCGCGAACACCGGCCAGCGCAGATAGTCCTGGGTGGTGAGGCCGCTGGTGGTGGCCTGGGAGACGACGTTGAAGGCCGCATGGCGTAGCGAGGTGGAGAAATCCGCATACACGCCGTCGTGGGTGAGCAGCACCGCGATTCCGACCACGCTCACCGCCAGCACGGCGAAGATCGCCTTGCACTCCGGGTCGACCTTGTAGCACTCGAGTGACAGGCGCCGCAGCGCGATGAAGTGGCGCGCGAAGTTCAGCGACGCGATCAGCATCAGCACGATCAGCACCAGCTCGATCGCCGGGGAGGCGAAGTAGGCGATGCTCAGGTCGTGAGTCGAGAAGCCCCCGAGTCCCACCGCCGAGAAGGCATGGCAGATGGCGTCGAACCACGACATGCCGCAGATCCGCAACGCGGCGATGCCAGCGAGGGTGATGAGCGCATACACGAGCCACAGGGATTTCGCGGTCTCGGTGATGCGCGGCGCCAGCCGCTCGTCCTTCACCGATCCCGGCGTCTGCCCCTTGTAGAGCTGCATGCCGCCCACGCCGAGCAGCGGCAGCACCGCGAGTGCCATGACGATGATGCCGAGCCCGCCGAACCAGTGCAGCGAATGGCGCCAGAAATTCAGCGACGGCGGCAGTTGATCGAGCCCGTTCAACACCGTGGAGCCGGTGGTGGTGAGACCCGACATCGCCTCGAAGAACGCCCCGGTGAAGCTCAAGCCCGGCAGGGCGAGCAGCAGCGGCAGCGCCGCGGCGCCCGGTAGCAGCAGCCACCCGAGCGTGAGCAGCAGGAACCCGTCGCGCGCCTTCAGCGCCCGCCGGAAACGCAGCGTCGCGACCGCCAGCACGACGCCGCATCCGGCGGTGAGCGCCGCGCTCAGCAGGAATTTCGGCCACAGGCCATCGGCCATCACCACGGAACAGCCGACCGGCAGGGCGTAGGCGAGCGCGAAAGTCGCCAGCAGCAACCCCAGAAAGTGCGCGACCGCGAGCACCGCTCTCGGCTTCCTAACGCGTCGAACGCAGGAACAGGCGTTCGACCGCCTCCAGGTGCCGGCGATCGGCGACGAACAGGATCACATGGTCGTCGGCCGCTACCCGTGTGTCGTGGTGCGCCATGATGACCTCCTCGCCGCGCACCACCGCACCGATGGACGCGCCTTCGGGCAACGGGATCTCTGCCACCATCTTGCCGACCACGCGCGAGCTGTGCTCGTCGCCATGCACGATCGCCTCCAGCGCCTCGGCGGCGCCGCGTTTGAGTGCATGCACGCGCACCACGTCGCCACGGCGCACGTACGCGAGCAGCGAGCCGATGGTGACGGTCTGCGGCGAGATGGCGATGTCGATGCTGCTGCTCTCGACCAGCTCGGTATACGAGGGCTTGTTGATGAGGGCGATCGCCTTGTGCGCGCCCAGGCGCTTGGCGAGCATCGCCGAGAGGATGTTGGCTTCTTCCGAATTGGTCAGCGCCGCAAACACATCGGCGCTGTCGATGTTCTCCTCGATCAGCAGCTCTTCGTCCGCGGCGTCGCCGTGCAGCACGATGGCGTTTTCCAGCAGCTCGGCGATGCGGCGGGCCCGCCGCGCATCGCGCTCGATGATCTTCACCTGGTTGTGCTGCTCGAGCGTTTTGGCGAGGCGAAAGCCGATGCTGCCGCCGCCGGCGATGACGATGCGCCGCGCCGGATCGTCGGGGTGGCGTAATTCGCTCATGACGCGACGGATGTCATTGCGTGCCGCCAGGAAGAATATCTCGTCACCCTCTGCCACGACGGTGTCCCCCTCGGGCGGGACGCTGCGGCCGTCGCGGTAGATCGCGACCACCCGTACCTCCACCTTGGGCAGGTGGCGCGCCAGTTCGCGCAGGCTCTGACCGACCAGCAGTCCGTCGCGCTGCGCGCGCACCCCGACCAGGCGCACCTTGCCGTCGGCGAAATCCAGTACCTGCAGCGCGCCGGGGTGATAGATGAGGCGCTCGACGTATTCGGTCACCAGCTGCTCGGGATTGATGAACACATCGACCGAGAGTCCCTCGGCGCCGAACAGCGCCGCGCGGCTGGTGTAATCGGCCGCGCGGATGCGCGCGATCTTGGTCGGGGTGCGAAACAGCGTGAACGCCACTTCGCAGGCCATCATGTTGACTTCATCGCTCGAGGTGAGCGCGACGATGATGTCGGCTTCAGCGGCGCCCGCCGTCTCGAGCACCGTGGGGTGGGCGGCGTTGCCGGCGACGGTACGCACATCCAGCCGGTCCTGCAGATCGCGCAGCACGTCCTCGTTCAGGTCGACCACCGTGACCTCGTTGGCTTCTTCGCGCGACAGGTGGTCGGCGGCGGTGCGACCCACCTGACCCGCACCCAGGATGAGGATTTTCATGGTGACCTACAGCGGCTCGAGATTCGCGTACTGCACCATCAGCCATTTCGTGCCCTGGCGTTCGAAGCTCACCTGCACGCGCGCGTGCGCGCCGTTGCCCTCGACGTTGAGGATCACGCCCTCGCCGAACTTGCCGTGCCGTACGCGCGCCCCCAGCCGCACGCCGTCCGCCGCCGGCTCCTCGAAGCGAAAGCGTCCCACCGCCTTGGGTAACGACACACCCACGCGCGGGCGCACCTCCTCGAGCAGCTCCTCCGGGATCTCCCGCACGAAGCGCGATGCCTGGCCGTAGCTGTCCACGCCGTGCAGACGCCGCTGCTCGGCCCAGGTCAGATACAGCTGCTGCATGGCGCGCGTCATGCCGACATAACACAGCCGCCGCTCCTCCTCCAGGCCGTCCAGGTCGGTGAGCGAGCGCTGATGCGGGAACAGCCCTTCTTCCATGCCGCACAGGAACACCACCGGGAACTCCAGCCCCTTGGCGGTGTGCAGCGTCATCATCTGCACGCAGTCCTCCCACTCCTCCGCCTGGCCTTCGCCGGACTCGAGCGCGGCGTGCGCCAGGAACGCCTCGAGCGGCGGCAGCTCCGCGCCCTCGGGCGTGAAGCCGCGCGCGGCGCTCACCAGCTCATCGAGGTTCTCGGCGCGCGCTTCGCCGCGCTCGGGCTTTTCGCGACGGTAATGCTCGATGAGACCGCTCGCCCTCAACACCTGGTCCACCTGCTCGTGCAGCACCAGGGTGCGGCTCTCGCCGGCGAGCCGTTCGATGAGCGCCAGGAAGCCGTGGATGGCGCTGCCCGCCTTCGCGCCCAGGGCCCCGCCCGCCCCACTGCAGGCCGCGGCCGCCTCCCACAGCGAGCAGCCGGCTCCCCTGGCGTACTCGCGCAGCACCTCGAGGCTCTTCGCCCCCACGCCGCGCGTCGGCAGGTTCACCACGCGCTCGAAGGAGGCATCATCGTTGCGGTTGGAAATGAGCCGCAGGTAGGCGAGCGCGTCCTTGATTTCCGCGCGCTCGAAGAACCGCAGGCCCCCGTACACGCGGTACGGCACGCGCGCCGACAGAAACGCCTCTTCGAACACGCGCGACTGTGCATTGGAGCGGTAGAGGATGGCGATCTCGCGCCGCAGTCCGCCGCTCGCCACCCGCTCGCGGATGCGATGCGTGACGAACTCCGCCTCGTCGCGCTCGTTGAAGGCGGTGTAGAGGCGGATCGGTTCGCCGCGCGCGCCGCTGGTCCAGAGTTTCTTGCCGAGGCGGCTGGCGTTGTGGGCGATCAGGCCGTTGGCGGCTTCGAGAATGGTCGCCGTGGAGCGGTAGTTCTGCTCGAGCCTGAAGAGCTGCGCCTGCGGGTAGTCGCGGCGGAAGTGCTGCAGGTTCTCGACCTGTGCGCCGCGCCAGCGGTATATGGACTGATCGTCGTCACCGACGACGAATGGATAGCCCTCAGAGCCTGCGAGCAGTTTCAACCAGGCGTACTGGATGGCGTTGGTGTCCTGGAACTCGTCGACCAGCACGTGCTGGAAGCGCCGCCGGTAGTGCTCCAGCAGCCCGGCGTTGTCGCGCCACAATTCGAATGCGCGCAGCAGCAGCTCTGCGAAATCCACCACCCCGGCGCGGGCGCAGGCGAGCTCGTACGCCGCGTACAGCTTGATGAGCTGGCTGCGGGTGGGGTCGGTCGCATCCTTCAGGTGCTGCGGGCGGCGGCCCTCGTCCTTGTTGGAGTTGATGAACCACTGCACTTCGCGCGGCACCCAGCGCGTCTCATCCAGATCGGACGCCTTGAGGAGCTTGCGGATGAGACGCTGCTGGTCCTCGGCGTCGAGGATCTGAAATCCCTGCACCAGGTTCGCCTCGCGCCAGTGCAGCCGCAGCAGCCGGTGCGCGATGCCGTGAAAGGTGCCGATCCACAGCCCGCCGCCCGGCACGCCCAGCAGCTGCTCGACGCGCGCGCGCATCTCGCCCGCGGCCTTGTTGGTGAAGGTCACGGCCAGGATGCCGTGCGCGGAGGCGCCCTCGGCCTGGATCACCCAGGCGATCCGGTGCGTCAACACGCGGGTCTTGCCGCTGCCCGCCCCGGCCAGCACCAGCACCGGCCCGAGCGGCGCCGTGACCGCGGCGCGCTGCGCCTCGTTCAGGGGATTGAGGATCGGGGAGACATCCATGGCGGGCGCATTCTACCGGCCCCTCAGCGCGCGTGCGCGAAGCGCACCAGCGCCACGACGAAGCTCAGCAACACCGGTCCGATCACCAGGCCCAGGATCCCGAAGGCGCCGGCGCCGCCGATGGCGCCCACGAAAATCGCCAGCGTCGACACCTCGGCCTGGTGCGCGGTCAGCAGCGGGCGCAGGACGTTCTCCGCGATCCACAGCGCCGCGGTCCAGCAGGCGAGGAAAATCGCCGCGCCCCAGTGCCCGCTGAAGGCGAGGTACAGCACCGCCGGAATCAGCACGACGCCGGCGCCGGCCGGCAGGAAGGCGGCAACCGTGGCGAGCACGCCGAACACCACCGGTGAGGGCAGCCCCACGATGGCAAAACCCACGCCGACGAAGATTCCCTGGATGAGCGCAGTCACGGTGGAACCGAACACCACGGCGCGCGTCACATCGGCCAGGTAGTTCAGCAGCCGCGCGCGCCGCTCGTGTTCCACCGGGATGAGGCGTGTCAGGCCATCGAGCATCGCGCGCCCGTCGCGCAGGAAAAAGAACAGCATGAACAGCATCAGGAAGAAGCCGACCAGGGTGCCGATGGCACCGAGCGCGACGCTCCCGCCCATGGCGGCGGCGGATTTGAGCAGCGCCTGCAGGTTGTCGGTGATCCAGCCCTGCACCTGCGCGGCGCTGACCTCCACGTTGTCACGCGCCCAACGGACCGCGCCGCCGATGAGCGGATAACCCGACAGGCGCTCGAGCAGCTCGGGGTAGGAGAGCGAGCTCTGGCCGCGCAGATACTCGATGAGCCGCGTCACCTGTCCGACGAACGCACCCGTCAGTACCGATAGCGGCGCCAGCACCAGAAAGGGCGTCAGCGTGGTGAGGATGCCGGCGGACAGCGCGCGCCGGCCCTTGAGGCGCCGCGTAAGCCGCTCGTGCAGGGGATGCAGGATGAACGCCAGTACCACCGCCCAGCCGAGCATGCCGCTCAGGGGCTCGAGGATCCTGAACAGCAGGTAGCCCAGAATCGCCGCGGTCGCGAGCTGGAAGCTGCGCAGGTAGAAGGCGGAGGCGGAGTCCAAGCGCTACTCGGAGTTGCTCACCTTGCCGAAGCGGTAGTTGACGCGCAGGCCGTATACGCGCGGCTCGTTGGTCGTCTGGCGCAGGTCGAAGTTACCGGTGCTGGTGTAGATGATCGCGTTCTTGTCGGTGAGGTTCCTGACGTAGAGCTCGGCAAGCCAATGGCTGCCTTCGGGATTCAACCCGAAGCGCAGGTTCATGATGCTGTAGTCCGGCTGCAGCATGCGCGGAAAGCCGTTCGAGCCGGCGACATGAAGGTCGTTCCACATGTCACCCTTGTGGGCCAGGTCGAACTGCGCATACCCCCTGAGGTTGGCGCCCAGCGCATGCTCGTAGCGCAGGTTGGCGCTGTAGTTGAAGTACGGCACATAGGGCAGCCGCTCGCCGACATTGGGGGCGAACAGCCTCCCGGCAGCGTCATTCGGTACCGATACCAGGTGCGCGTCGGTGTAGGCGGCGGAAGCCTGGAATGACCAGTGGTCGCTTATCTTGTAATCGACATTCGACTCGACGCCGTAGATGCGCCCGTCACCCACGTTGGCGTTGAAACTGCTGGGGGCGCAGAGGTCTATGTCATAGAGGAGCGTTTGCAGATTTTTCCAATCCATGTAGTAGGCCGCGCCGTTCCACAGCAGCCGGCCTGCCAGACCGGTCGTCTTCCAGCCGAGCTCGTAGTTGTTGAGCGTGTCGGGAATGTAGGTTTGCGGCACCCCGTTTGCATAGCACGACGTGGGAAAGCCGGAATTGGCCCCGCCATCGCGGAAACCCTGGGAGAAATCGGCGTACAGCATCACCTTGTCGGTGAGCTTGTAATTGATCCCGAACTTGCTGTTCCACTTGTGCGAGGAGCCTATCGACAGGGTCGACGCCGTGGGGGCGTAAGCAAACTGACCGTAGGGGCTGAAGTAGGAGAAGCTGGAGTGAAAGTGCACGACTCCCGCCTCGACGTTGAGCTTGTCCGTGAGATCGAAGCTGATATCCGCAAACTCAGTGGTCTGCAGGTAGTCGGAGCGCGTGGTATAGCTGTACCAGATTCCCGGGGGGAGGGAGGAGGCGGTTTGGCCGTAATAGGCAAGATAATACTGGAACAAGCTACCCTGTGGTTTCAGCCCCGGGTTGTAGTAGGTGCTGCCGGAGTTCTTGTCTACGGTCTTCTCCCAGTACAGACCCGCGAGCCAGTGGAAGCGCCCGCCGGGTTTGGACAAGAGCCGCAGCTCGTCCGACCAGCGCTCCGGGTTGGTGTGGTATTCGTAGTATTGCAGCGGGACATTGCAGCCACTGAAGGGCTCGGTGGGAGCGCTGTAGTGCGGTCCGGTATCGCACGCCAGTGACTCTACGAACCCGGGCTGGAGGCCGGACTTCGGATGACTGAAGTTCTCCATGTACTGGGAGTACTCGTTCAGCTGCCGCGTGGGTAACGACCAGTAAGTGCTGGCGAAGACCAGGTCCGCGATGCCGACGTCTCCGTCCAAGCGCAAATCCGAGTTCTTGGCCTGAAAGTAATGGTCCTCCGGACCGAAGCGCTGCACCGTCCGGGGCATATGTGGGTCTTCGTCCCACGCGCCGAGCGCGGACAGGCGCTGATAGTCGTAGGAAAGCGTCGCGCTCCAGGAATCGCTGAACACCGCCTTGAGCGCGACACGCCCGCCCTCCTGATGCTCGCGGTTGTAATCGTTACGCGCCCACTGCGCGTTGGTTGATACCGTACCGTTGACCCAGTTACGCGTGGTGAGCGCGTTGTTGACGAAGCCGCCGTGGGCGGCGCTGAACGCGGAGACGCGCAGGCCGAGCCGGCCCTCGATCAGCGGCACATTGAGAAACACCTCGTAGCTCTGGTCCTGCTGGCCACCCTGGATCTTGCCGCCGTCGAAATCGGCGCCGGCGCTGAAGCGATTGACGTCGGGCTTGTTGGTGATGTAGCGCACCGCGCCTGCCATGGAGCCGGCGCCGAAGGTCGTACCCTGCGGGCCATTCAGCACTTCGATGCGCTCGATGTCGTAAAGGTGCAGGTCCGGCTGCACCCCGTACCAGCTCAGGGACGAGTCGTCGAGAAAGAACCCGGTCGCGGAGCTGTTGGCGTAGTTCGGATTGCTGCCGTCGGAGACGCCGCGCATGAAGAAGACCTGGGTGCCGGGGCCGACGCTGATGAACGAAATCGACGGCACCTTCGCCGCATAGTCATCGAATTGCGTAATGGCGAGGTTCTCAAGGTCCTTGTGCGTGAACACGTCGATGCTGATGGGGACGTCCTGGAGGTTCTCCTCACGCTTGCGCGCCGTGACGACCACTTCCTGCAACCCGCCGCCGGCCGCATCCGCGGTCGCCGCCAATGCGGGCGTGCGCGGTGCGGCCACACTGGCGAGCGCTGCCGCGACGGCGAGGCCGATCCTGGATCCTGGGGGCAGCGTCGTCTTGCAAAAGTGATCGGCCGCACGAACCTTGGCTCTGGTACCCATGCGCTGCTCCCCGTCAGTCACCGCTGGCGCGCGCTTTTTGCACTGGCGCGTGTCCCGATCATCCTTGGTACGGGCGCTGTTAGTCAACGATCGTTCAACAAGGGCGGTCCGCTGCAGGCTCGCGGCCTTAAGCCGCTTTAGCCCTGGAAGCGCGCGAGGCTGTCTCCGAGGGCACGACGCAAGGGCTCGAGCTCGGCGGCGAAATGCCGCCAGTAACCCACTCCCGAGGTATAGAGCGGCTGACGCACCTGTTCGGCGCTGGCGGTGCGCACCGGGCGTTGCGTCTCGTGAAAGGCGAGGCAGGCGGCCTCGAAGGGCAGCCGGCAGTGCTCGAGGAGGCGGCGGATGTTCGCCTCCGGGTCGCGCACCAGCTGCTCGTACTGCAGATGCAGCACTTTGCCCGGCAGCACGGCATCCCAGTGATCCATGAGCGACAGATAGCAGCGGTAGTAACGACCCAGATGGTCGAGGTCGTAGCTGAAGGTCTGACCTTCCGCGAAGTGCTGCTTGAAGGTGCTGAAGCAGCAATCCATCGGATGGCGACGTGCGTCGATGATCGTCGCGTGCGGCAGGATCGCGTGGATGAGTCCGACGTGACTGAAATTATTGGGCAGCTTGTCGGTGAAGCGCTCACGCCCCCGCCGTAGCGGCGCGGTCTCCTCGAGGTAGCGGCTGCCGAGCGCACTGAGCTGCGGCGCCGGGGCGCTGCCGACGCTCTCGGGGTAGCCGTCGCGGTTGGCGGACAGGTCTTCGAACTCGCGCGTGATGTTGATGATGTTCGGCAGCTCCATGGTGCCGTCGACGCACGAGTGGCTGGCGAGGATCTGCTCGACCAGCGTCGATCCGGAGCGCGGCAGGCCGACGATGAAGATCGGCGCGTCGCTCGGGTCCCCACTGCCGGCGCGCGCAGCAAAGAACGCGCTGTCGAAGAACGCGCGAATGCGCGCGCTGCGGCGCTCGAAGTTCTCGATGTCGAACGGCGCATCCCGGCGCCGCCGCGCGTTGCCCCTGGCGTAGTGCGCGAAGGCTTGGCTGTACAGCTGGCGCTGTTCGAAAGCCTTGCCCAGCGCAAAGTTCAGCTGCGCCTCGCTGGAGCGCGCGCCCTGATCGCTCGCGAGCAGTGACTGCATGGCGGCGACTTCGGTGTCGCTGAAGGAATAATTCTTGAGATCCGCCAGGCTCCAGTAGGCTTCCGCATTGCCCGGATCCAGCGCCAGCGCCGCCTTATAGGAGGCCTCGCTCTCGCGCCGCCTGCCGAGCGTCTTTTGAACGTGTCCGATGGACATCCGCAGCCGTACCTCGTCGGGCTTGAAGCGGGCCGCCTGCTCGTAGGCCTCGAGCGCTTCCTCCTGGCGCATGAGCCGCGTCGACACGGCGGCGATGGTGATCCAGCTCTGCGGGTTCTCGGGCTCCATCTTCAGTAAGTGGCGTGCGGCGGCGTCCGCCTCCTTGATGCGGCCCAACGCCAGCAGCGCGGGGCCGAGTCCCCGGTACGCGAGCGGGATGTGCTCGGACTGTTTCCGGGCATGACGCAGCAGGCGCTCGGCATCGTGGGGTACGTCCGCCGCGAGCGAGAGTGCCGCCAGCCCGCACAGCGCCGCCACATGACTCGCATCGGAGCGCAGGATGTCGCGAAACAGGACTTCCGATTTTTTCCGGTCGTCGGCCACGAGCGCGGCCGTGGCTTCCTCGACACGCTGGCGCTGCGGATCGGTGAGGCGCGCCCGTTCGAAGGCCGTACGGGCATCGGCGTACTGGCCCAGGTCAACGAGCACGTCGCCGTAGGCGAGCCAGGCGAGATGGTGGTGCGGCGTGCTCTTCAGAACCCGCCGCACTTCTTCGCGTGCCTGCTCGGGCCTGCCGTCGCGGCGGTAGGCGCGCGCGAGATCGACCCGCGCGTGGGCGAAGCCGGGCGCGCCCGCGAGCACGCGCTCGAGAATGGCGATGCTCTCAGCGATCTTGTCCTGGGCGAGGAGCGCAGCGCCGAGGAGCCACAGGCAGTTGAGATCACCGGGCGCCTGCGCCTCGAGCGAGCGCAGCCACGCTTCCGCGGTCGCCGCCTGACCGGCGCGCAGCGCGGCGTGCGCGCGGCGGCGGCTCTCTTCGAATGCGACTGGTGCGTGCGGCGCGCTCATGGTTTCTGAGGTGCAGGTACCCGGCAGTTTGCCCCGGCAGCGGGGGCTCAGGCTACACTCCTGCGCCGGGTACCGCCCGGTGCGCGTACACAAACGAAAGACCGGGTACATGAAACGCCTGCTGCCGATTGCGGTTGCTTTCATCGCCGGCCTTGCACCGCTCGCGGCACAGGCGGGCCGCGCCCTGACGCCGGAGGACTGGTACCGCTTTCAGGCGGTGTCTGATCTCAAGATCGCGCCCGATGGCGCCGCGGTCGCCTACCTGGTGACGAGCTACGACAAGGAGTCCGACGAATCCAGGAGCGCGTTGTGGCTGGCCAACTGGGCGGGGGACGCGAGCGTCCAGCTGACGCGGGGCGAGAGCGTGTCGGAGCCGCGCTTCAGCCCCGACGGGCGCTACCTCAGCTTCCTGTCGGCGCGTCCGGCCGAAGGCAAAGCCCAGCTGTGGATGCTCGATCGGCGCGGCGGTGAGCCGCGGCAACTCACGCACCTCACCGGGGAGCTCACCGGCTATGAATGGTCGCCCGACAGCGAGCACGTCGTGCTCGTGATGCGCGCGGCGGAGAAGGCCCCGAAGCCGATCGTCATCGACTCCTTTCAGTTCAAGGCCGACCGGGATGGGTACCTGAGTGCCGCATCGCGTTCTCATCTGTACCTGCTCGAGGTGCGCAGCGGCGCATGCGAGCCTCTCACGGCGGACTCCGGCAAGCAGGAGTCGCTCCCGGCCTGGTCCCCGGACGGTGAGCAGATCGCCTACGTCAGCGACCCGATGAAGGGACCCGAGCAGACCGGCATCGATGAGATCGATCTCATTGCCGCGCGCGCCGGCTCGACACCGAGGCGGCTGCTGAGCACCTGGTCGCCCAATCGCCAGAAGCTCCAATGGACTCCCGACGGGACGCGACTCGCGTTCCTGCAGGGCGCCGAGGCGAAATTCAACGCCTACATCCTGGATAGTCTCGCGGTCCTCGAGGTGAAGTCAGGTGAGGTCCGCCCCCTCACCGAGCGGCTCGACCGCGCGGTCCTCTCGCCGGCGTTCGCAGCCGACGGCCGTTCACTTGAATTTGCCGTCGAGGACGACGGCAACCAGTACCCGGCGCGCGTCATACTCGCCAGCGCGGCGATCGAGCGGCTGGGGGGTGCCATGGTCGTGCACGAGCTCGCCGCGGCCGCCGGCCACACGGCCGTGCTGGTTTCCAGTGACCGTGCCCCCGTAGAGGTCTATGCGCTCGAGCGGGGGCAGCTGCGACCCTTGAGCGCTCACAACCCGGCGCTGTTCGGGGAGTTGCAGCTGGGATCGGTCGAGGACATCTCCTTCAGGAGCCGCGACGGCACGGCCGTGCACGGACAGCTTGTCAAGCCACCCGACTACGTTTCCGGACATCGCTATCCGACGATCGTGTGGATCCACGGCGGACCCAACGGCCAGGACGACCACTCCCTCGAGCTGCAAGGGTACGGGCCTCCGCTCGAGCGGCAGCTGTTCGCGACCCATGGCTTTGTGGTGCTGGCGATCAACTATCGCGGCAGCACCGGGCGCGGCGCGAAATTCGCCCGCAGCATCCTCGCCGACTGGGGCCACAGGGAAGTCGAGGACTTGCTCGCCGGGGTCGATTACGCGGTCGGCAAGGGAGTCGCCGATGCGGCGCGCTTAGGGGTCGGGGGCTGGAGCTACGGAGGTCTGCTCACCGACTACCTGATCGCGAGTGACACGCGCTTCAAGGCGGCGATCAGCGGTGCCGGCAGCGGCAACCAACTCTCGACCTACGGCACGGACCAATACATCGTGGAATACAACGCCGAGCTCGGGCCGCCGTGGCGCAATCCCGCCCTATGGCTCAAGGTTTCCTATCCCTTCTTTCACGCGGACCGGATCCGCACGCCCACGCTCTTCCTCGGCGGTGACAAGGACTTCAATGTCCCGATCGGCGGCGGTGAGCAGATGTACCAGGCGCTGCGCACGCTCGGCGTGCCGGCGCAACTCGTGGTTTATCCCGGCGAGTACCACGTGCTGACCCGACCGAGTTTCCTGGTCGATCGCTTCCGGCGTTACCTCGACTGGATGGACAAGTACCTCAAGGACAAGCCCTAGCGCGCCGGACACAAGGCGGGCGCGCCGCGCAGCGGCCGCACGCCTCAGCGGGCGCGGCTGACGAAGGCCTCATCGGTGAGACTGTTCAGGAACGAGATGAGCGCGCTGCGTTCGGAACTCGAGAACGGCACGCGCGGCAGACGCCGATCGGCACGCACGGCCCTCGTCGCCAGGGACGAATAGTGCTCGAGCACTGCCTCCAGAGTGGCGAAACGCCCATCGTGCATGTAGGGGGCGGTCAGGGCGACGTTGCGCAGGGTCGGCACGCGCATCGGCTGCGCGCTCGTGCCGTTGTTGGCGAAGCTCGCCGGTCCGGTCTCATCCTGCGCATCGCGCCAGTTGCCCGAGAAGTTGAATCCGGAGTGACACGCCGAGCAGCCCGCCCGCTTTGAGAAGAACAGCGCCATGCCCTGCTTGGCTTCACCCGACAGGGCGTCGTGCTCGCCATTGAACACGTAACGATCGAAGGGCGAGCCTCCGGAGATCAGTGTGCGCTCGAAACTCGCTATGGCCTTGACGAGATGCTCGAAAGTCACGGGCGCGGGATCGCCGGGGAAGGCGGCGGCGAAGGCCGCCGCGTAGGCCGGATCTGCCGCCAGCTGCGCGCACACCGCCGCCTCACGGCCCTTGAGTCCGAGCTCCACCGGGTGTTCATTCAACATCGGCTCGAGCATCTGCGCCTCGAGCGAGCGCACCCGCGGCTTGGCCCAGCCGAAGCTGATGTTGTAAGCGACGTTGACCAGCGCCATCGCGTTGTGGGGCAAGGCCTCGCCGGTGGCGCCGATCGCGACCGGCCTGGCTTGCGCGAAGGCATGCGCCGGGTCGTGACAGCTCGAGCAGCTGTACTGGCCGGTTACTGACAGACGGCGTTCAAAGAACAACCGCTCACCGAGCGCGGCCTTGGCCTCGGACATGGGATTGTCAGCCGGAACCGCGGGCGTGGGGAAACCCCGCGGCAGGTGCCACACAAACTGCTGCGCCGCCAGCGGGCACGCCGCGGCGAGCAGCACCATGGCCGCCGCAGCCAGGCGCGCCGGCGCGCGCTCTAGCGCCAGCTGGCCGCCGTCCCGGCGCGCGTCAGCGCCGCGGTCTGGCCGGCGATCTGCGCACGCTCCTGGATCCATTTATCGAGCTCGTCCAGGTTGGGGGCATTGCTGCCGGCCGCAGTGGCGCGCTGGTCCGCGACCCAGCTCTTCATCGCGGTGAGGAGTTTGCCCGCCAGCGCCCGGTTGCC
>Ga0307469_10000564_pt1 | contig 13551 bp, 27 predicted proteins | sample atmos_gasesAM2C__FD_203084 | JGI IMG/M metagenome (GOLD analysis project Ga0307469, IMG submission 203084) | Hardwood forest soil microbial communities from Morgan-Monroe State Forest, Indiana, United States - atmos_gasesAM2C_515 | ecosystem: Environmental > Terrestrial > Soil > Temperate...
CGCGCGCGGACTCGACCGCGTACGACACCCGGCGCACCGGGCTGAAGGACGCGTCGAGGATGACGCGGCCGATGCCCTTGGTTTCCTCGGGCAGATAGCGCATGTTGCCGGGCAGGTAGCCGCGGCCCGATTCCACCTTGATCTGCATCTCGAGCTTGCCGCCGGAGGCGAGGTGCGCGACGACGTGATCGGGGTTGACGATCTCGACGTCGTGCGCGGGCTCGATGTCCGCCGCCGTGACCGGCCCGTCGCCCTTCTTCTTGAGCGACAGGATTGCTTCGGCGCGGTTGTGCAGACGGAACACCACGCCCTTGAGGTTGAGGAGGATGTCGACGACGTCCTCGCGCACGCCGTCCAGCGTGGAGTATTCGTGCACCACGCCCGCGATCTGCACTTCGGTCGGCGCGTGGCCGGGCATCGAGGACAGCAGAACGCGGCGCAGGGCGTTGCCCAGCGTGTGGCCATAGCCGCGCTCGAACGGCTCCATGGTCACGCGGGCGTGGTTCGGCGAGAGGTTCTGGACGTCGACAATACGCGGCTTGAGGAATCCCGATTGGGGCATGTGCGGTCCTGTTTGCTTACTTCGAGTACAGCTCGATGATGAGGCTTTCGTTGATCGTGGAGGGCAGATCGGCGCGGCCGGGCATGGCCTTGAAGGTGCCCTTCAGCCCCTTCGAATCGACTTGCAGCCACTCGGGGATGCCGCGCGACTCCGCCGCCTCGGCGGCGGCCTTGATGCGCAGCTGCTCCTTCGCCTTGGCGGCCACTTCCACCACGTCGCCGGGACTCACCTGGTAGGACGGAATGTTGACCCGCTTGCCGTTCACCAGGATGCCGTTATGGCGCACCACCTGGCGCGCTTCGGTGCGCGAGGCGCCGAAGCCCATGCGATAAGCCACCGTGTCGAGGCGCGACTCGAGGAGCTGCAGCAGCCTCTCCCCCGTCACGCCCTTGGAGCGCGCGGCCTCGGCGTAGGTCTTGCGGAACTGGCGCTCGAGCACGCCGTAGATGCGGCGCAGCTTCTGCTTCTCGCGCAGCTGCTTGCCGTAGTCGGAGAGCCGTGCGCCGCTCTTCTGGCCGTGCTGGCCCGGGGCGTAGGCGCGGCGCTCGATGGCGCATTTGTCGGTGAAGCACTTCTCGCCCTTCAGGAACAGCTTTTCGCCTTCCCTGCGGCACTGGCGGCACTTGGCGTCGAGGATTCTTGCCATGCTGTCTCCTGGTTAGACGCGCCGGCGCTTCGGCGGACGGCAACCGTTGTGCGGAACCGGGGTCACGTCCGCGATGCTGGAAATCTTCAGCCCGACCGCATTGAGCGCCCGCACCGCCGATTCGCGCCCGGGGCCGGGGCCCTTGATGCGGACCTCGATGTTTTTCACGCCGCATTCCTGCGCCGCGCGCCCGGCGCGCTCGGCCGCGACCTGCGCGGCGAACGGCGTCGACTTGCGCGACCCCTTGAACCCGGCATTCCCCGAGGTCGCCCAGGACAGAGTGTTGCCCTGCCGGTCGGTGATGGTCACGATGGTGTTGTTGAACGACGCGTGCACGTGCGCGATGCCCTCGGCGACGTTTTTCTTGACCTTTTTGCGCGCGCGCGCAGACGCCGTCTGCTGAAGCTCCTGCCGCGTCGGTGCATTCCTGCTCGCCATGAGTTTTCCTGAGATGGGTTCCTGGGTTAAGCGACCTTGCCGACCGGCACGTTCATCTTGATGGCGGCCTTGCGCGGGCCCTTGCGGGTACGAGCGTTAGTGCGCGTGCGCTGGCCGCGCACCGGCAGCCCCTTTCGATGGCGCACGCCGCGGTAGCAGCCCAGGTCCATCAGCCGCTTGATCGACATCGACACCTCGCGGCGCAGGTCGCCTTCGACCGTGAAGCGCGCGACGTTTTCGCGGATGCGCTCCAGCTCGCCGTCGGTGAGATCCTTGATCTTGCGCGTGCCCTGCACGCCGGCGGCGGCGCAGATCGCCTGCGCGCGGGCGCGGCCGATGCCAAAGATCGCCGTCAGCGCGATCTCGGCGTGCTGATGGTTCGGGATGTTGATGCCTGCTATGCGTGCCATGGGCGAAACCTGAAATTATATCAGTTTGAACAAGACGTTATCAACCTTGGCGCTGCTTGTGGCGAGGCTCCGAGCAAATCACGCGAACCACGCCCTTGCGGCGCACGATCTTGCACTTGCGGCAGATTTTCTTGACTGAGGCCATTACTTTCATGGTGTGTCTCCTATTTGGCGCGGAACGTGATGCGGCCTTTGGTGAGGTCATAGGGCGTCATCTGCACGGTCACCTTGTCCCCGGGAAGAATGCGGATGTAGTTCATGCGCATCTTTCCGGAGATGAAGGCGTGGATCGTGTGCCCGTTTTCGAGCTTCACGCGGAACGTCGCATTCGGCAGGTTCTCCAGCACTTCGCCTTGCATCTCGATGACATCTTCCTTGGCCATGGCCTCAGCGTGCCGGCAACCCGCCCTTGAAGTTGGCCTTGCGCAGCAGGCTCTCGTACTGGTGAGTCATGATGTAGGCCTGCACCTGCGCCATGAAGTCCATCGTCACGACGACGATGATCAGCAGCGACGTGCCGCCGAAGTAGAACGGCACGTTCCACCGCAGGATCAGGAATTCGGGCAGCAGGCACACCAGGGTCACGTAAATCGCTCCGCCGAGCGTCAGGCGGGTGAGGATTTTCTCCAGGTAGCGCGCCGTCTGCTCCCCGGGCCGGATGCCGGGGACGAAGGCGCCCGATTTCTTCAGGTTGTCCGCCGTCTCCTTGGGGTTGTACTGCAGCGCGGTGTAGAAGAAGCAGAAGAACACGATCAGCGCCGCGTACATCAGCACGTAGATCGGCTGCCCGGGAGTGAGGGTGCCGGCAATGTCGCGCAGCCAGATCATGCCTTCGGCGGCGCCAAACCAGCCGAGCAGCGTCGCCGGGAAGAGGATCAGCGAGCTGGCGAAGATCGGCGGGATCACGCCCGACATGTTGAGCTTGAACGGCAGGTGCGAGCTCTGCCCGCCGTAGACGCGGTTGCCGACCTGGCGCTTGGCGTAATTGACGAGAATCTTGCGCTGACCGCGCTCGACGAAGCACACGAAAGCGGTCACCACGATGACGGCGACCGCGATGAGCAGCGCGGTCAGCGGATGCATGGCGCCGGTGCGCACCAGCTCCAGCGTGCCCGCCACCGCGTTCGGCAGGCCGGCCGCGATGCCGGCGAAGATGATAATCGAGATGCCATTGCCGAGGCCGCGCTCGGTGATCTGCTCGCCGAGCCACATCAGGAACATGGTGCCGGTCACCAGCGTGGTCACGGTGGTGACGCGGAACATCAGCCCCGGATCGAGCACCAGCCCCGGCTGCGACTCGAGCGCGATCGAGATGCCGGTCGCCTGGAACAGGGCGAGGAATACCGTGGCGTAGCGCGTGTACTGCGTGATCTTGCGGCGGCCGGACTCGCCTTCCTTGCGCAGCTGGTCGAGCTGGGGGCTGACCGCCGTCATCAGCTGCATGATGATCGAGGCGGAGATGTACGGCATGATGCCGAGCGCGAAAATCGTGAAGCGCCGCAAGGCGCCGCCCGAGAACATGTTGAACATGCCGAGGATGCCGCCCTGCTGGTCCTTGAACAGGTCGCCGAGCACGTGCGGGTCGATCCCCGGCACCGGGATGTGCGCGCCGACGCGGAAGACGACGAGCGCGGCGAGCAGGAACAGCAGCCGGCGTTTCAGGTCGCCGTAGCGCGAGGCCTTGCCGACGTTGGGCAGCGCGTTGGCCATCAAGCCTTCGCAGCCTCATCGGCCGGTTTGTTCTCGGGCTTCTTGCCCCGCTTGGGTTTTTCCTCGATCTTCTTTTCGGTGAACTCGACTTTGCCGCCGGCGGCCTCGATCATCGAGCGCGCGCCCTTCGTCGCCTTCACCTCCTTGAGAACGATCTTGCGGGAGAGCTTGCCGGAGAGGATCACCTTCGCGGCGAGCGCCTGGTGCGAGACGATTCCTTCGGACTTGAGCGCCGCCAGGTCGATGTCCGTCGCCTGCATCGTTTCGAGCTCGCCGATGCGCACCTCGACGACGTCGCCGCGCGTGAGGGACTTGAAGCCGCGCTTGGGCAAGCGGCGATGAAGCGGCATCTGGCCGCCCTCGAAGCCGACCTTGTGGAAGCCGCCCGAGCGGGCCTTCTGGCCCTTGTGCCCGCGGCCCGCGGTCTTGCCCCAGCCCGAGCCGCCGCCGCGGCCGACGCGATGCCGGTCCTTCTTCGAGCCCGCTGCGGGCTTCAGGGAATTCAGTTTCATGGGCTCAATCGTCGATTCGCACGAGGTAATTGACGCGGTTGATCATGCCGCGCACCGCCGGGGTATCGGCGAGCTCGACCGTCTGGTTGATCTTCTTCAGCCCGAGCCCGTGCACCGTGTCGCGGTGGCGCCGCTTGATGCCCGCCAGCCCCTTCAGGAGGCGGACCTTGATCTTATTCACCGAGAATTTCCTCGACCGTCTTGCCGCGGCGCGCCGCGATCTCCGCGGGCGTGCTCATCGCCTGCAGGCCGTTCAGCGTGGCGCGCACCACGTTGTAGGGGTTGGTCGAGCCGAAGCACTTGGCGAGGACGTTGGTGACGCCCATCACCTCGAACACGGCGCGCATCGGCCCGCCGGCGATGATGCCGGTTCCTTCGTGCGCCGGTTGCATCAGGACGCGCGCCGCGCCCCAGCGGCCGGTCACCGTGTGATGCAGCGTGCCGTTCTTCAGCTTTACCTTGAAGAGCTTGCGCCGCGCCTCCTCCATCGCCTTCTGCACGGCGACCGGCACCTCGCGCGCCTTGCCCTTGCCCATGCCGATGCCGCCGTCGCCGTCGCCGACCACGGTGAGCGCGGCGAAGCCGAGCACGCGGCCGCCCTTCACCACCTTGGTGACGCGGTTGACCGCGATCATCTTCTCGCGCAGGCCGTCGCCGCGCTCCTCCGACTGCTGCATCCGTGGCTGAATTTTCGCCATAAGAGTCCTGGAGCCTGACCTCTAGAATTTAAGTCCGGAGGCGCGCGCCGCCTCAGCGAGCGCCTTCACGCGTCCATGGTATTTATAGCCGGCGCGGTCGAAGGCAACCTTCTCGACGCCGCTCTGCTTCGCCTTGGCGGCGATGCGCTGGCCGACGATCTCGGCGGCCTTGCGGTTGCCGCCGTTCTTCAGCTGGGACCGAACGTCCTTCTCCAGCGTGGAAGCGCTCGCGATGACCTTGTCGCCCGCCGCGGAAGTGAGCTGGGCATAGATGTGCCCGTTGGTGCGATACACGGTGAGACGCACCGCCCCGACGGCACGGATCCGGAGCCGGGTTTGGCGTGCGCGCCGCAGGCGCGCGAGGTTCTTGTCGATCATGGCTGGCCCCGTTACTTCTTCTTGGTCTCCTTCAAAATGATGATCTCGCCGCTGTAGCGCACTCCCTTGCCCTTGTAGGGCTCGGGCGCGCGCTGCGCGCGAACCTCGGCGGCGACCTGGCCCACCAGCTGCTTGTCGACGCCGGTGATGACGATCTCGGTCTGCGTCGGCGTCACCACCTTGATGCCCTTGGGCATCTGGTGCACCACCGGATGCGAAAAGCCGAGGGACAAATTGAGCTTGTCGCCCTGCGCCTGCGCGCGGAACCCGACCCCGACCAGCGTAAGGCGCTTCTCGAAGCCCTTGGTCACGCCGGCGACCATGTTCGCGACCAGCGCGCGCATGGTGCCCGACATGGCGTTGGCATGGCGCGAGTTGCCCAGCGCCTTGCACTGCAGCTGGGCGCCGTTCGCTTCGACCGCGACGTTCGGATCGGCCGAGCGCACGACGGTGCCGAGCGGCCCCTTCACCGAGATCTGGCCGGACGCGATGTTCACCTCGACGCCCTTCGGCACGTCGATCGGGATTTTTGCGATGCGCGACATAGCCGTCCCTATGCAACGATGCAAAGCACTTCACCGCCGACGCCGTCGGCGCGCGCCTTGCGGTCGGTCATCACGCCCCGCGACGTGGAAAGGATCGCCACGCCGAGCCCGTTCATCACGCGCGGTATGTCGTCGCGTCCCTTGTAGACGCGCAGCCCGGGCTTCGACACGCGCTCGAGGCGCTCGATGACCGGCCGGCCGGCGTAGTACTTGAGGGCGATCGCCAGCTCCTTTTTGACGCCGTTGTCGCGCAGGGCGAAATCCTCGATGTAGCCTTCCTGCTTCAACACCTGGGCGATCGACGCCTTCAGCTTGGATGCCGGCATCACGACTTCCACGTGCCGCACCATCTGGGCGTTGCGGATGCGGATCAGCATGTCCGCGATCGGGTCGCTCATGCTCATCGATGTCTCCTTACCCTCATTTCTACCAGCTCGCCTTGATCACGCCGGGCACTTCGCCGCGCAGCGCCAGCTCGCGCAGCTTGTTGCGCCCCAGGCCGAACTTGCGGTATACGCCGCGCGGCCTGCCGGTCAGCGCGCAGCGGTTGCGCAGGCGCACCGGAGAGGCGTCGCGAGGCAGCTTCTGCAGCTTGTCGCGGGCCGCTTCCCTCGCCTCGTCGGTGGCGCGCGAGTCGTGGATCACCTCGAGCAGAGCGGCGCGCCGCGCCTTGAATTTCTCGACGGTCCTGCGGCGCTTCTGGTCGCGGAGCTTGAGTGCGAGCTTGGCCATGCCTGGGTCCCTCAGTGCTTGAACGGGAAACGGAACGCGGCGAGCAGCGCGCGCGCCTCGTCGTCGGTCTTCGCCGTGGTGGTGATCGCGATGTTCATCCCGCGCAGCGTGTCGATCTTGTCGTAATCGATCTCCGGGAAGATGATCTGCTCCTTGAAACCGAGGCTGTAATTGCCCCGGCCGTCAAAAGCGCGGTTCGACACGCCGCGGAAATCGCGGATGCGCGGCATGGCGATGCTCACCAGGCGGTCGAAGAACTCGTACATCCTCGCGCCGCGCAGCGTCACCATGCAGCCGACGGGAAAGCCGGCTCGAACCTTGAAGTTTGCGATCGACCGGCGCGCCTTGGTGACCACCGGCTTCTGCCCCGCGATCCTGGTCATGTCGGCGAGCGCGTTGTCGAGCGTCTTCTTGTCGGTGGTGGTCTCGCCCACGCCCATGTTGAGCGTGATCTTGCGCAGGCGCGGCACCTGCATCACGGTCTTGTAGCCGAACTTCTGCATCAGCTCCGGCACGACTTTCTCGCGGTAGTAGATCGCCAGGCGCGCCGGCGGCGCCGGCAACTGAGGCGCCTCGGACTTCGGAGCGGCTTCTTTTTTCGGCGCGGCCTCTTTCTTCTGCACCGGTTTCTGCGCCTGCGCCGGCTTGTGTTCCTGCTTGGGCTTTTCGTCCTTGGCCATGGCTTTACACGTCCACCTGCTCGCCGTTCGCCTTGAACACCCGCACCTTGCGGCCGTCGCTGAGCTGCTTGATGCCCGCGCGGTCGGCCTTTTTGGTCGCCGGGTTGAACAGCGCGATGTTGGAAATGTGGATCGGCAGGTCCTTGTCGACGATGCCGCCGGTGACGCCCTTCATCGGGTTGGGGCGCTGGTGCTTCTTGACGCGGTTGACGCCCTCGATCACCAGATGCTCGGCGTCGACGCGGCGCAGCACGGTGCCGCGCTTGCCCTTGTCGCGCCCGCAGATCACCACCACCTCATCGCCTTTCTTGATCCGCTGCATCAAAGGACCTCGGGTGCCAGCGATACGATTTTCATGAAACGCTCGGTGCGCAGCTCTCTCGTGACGGGACCGAAAATGCGCGTGCCGATCGGCTCCATCTTCGGGGTCAGCAGCACCGCAGCGTTGCGATCGAAGCGGATCAGCGAGCCGTCGGAGCGGCGCACGCCCTTGGCCGTGCGCACCACCACCGCGTGATAGATCTCGCCCTTCTTCACCCGCCCGCGCGGCGCGGCGTCCTTGACGCTCACCTTGATCACGTCGCCGATCGAGGCGTAGCGGCGCTTGGAGCCGCCGAGCACCTTGATGCAGATGACCGCCCGCGCGCCCGTGTTGTCGGCCACGTCCAGGATGGACTCCATCTGAATCATTGCTTGGCTCTCCAATCCAACTTGCGCCGCACCCGGCGCAGTTTTGGACCCCGAAGGGACGGGAAAAGGCGCGGATTCTAAACGGCTTTGGACTTCTCCACAAGCCTCGTGACGCGCCACGACTTGGTTCTCGAGATCGGCCGGCACTCGGCGATCTCGACCAGGTCGCCATCGCCGAACTCGCCGGTCTCCACGTGCGCGTGGTACTTGCGCGAGCGCGTGATCGTCTTGCCCATCATCGCGTCCCGCACACGGCGCTCCACCCGCACCACGACCGTCTTCTGCATCTTGTTGCTGGTCACCCGGCCCACCAGCTTGCGCTGGTTCTTGGCCGTGGAAGCTTGATCAGTCATTTCGCCGCCTTCTCCTTCATCAGGGTACGCACGCGCGCGATGTCGCGGCGGACCTTCTTCAACTGGCTGGTGTTGGTCAGCTGCTGGGTGGCGAGCTGCATGCGCAGTCCAAACTGCGCCCGCAGCAGGCCTTCGAGCTCCTTCTGCAGCTCCTCGCCGCTCTTGCCGCGCAGTTCAGTCGGGTCCATGTCCTACCCCAGCATGCGCTGCACGACGATGGTGCGGAACGGCAGCTTCGCCGCAGCGAGCGCGAAGGCCTCCTTGGCGAGCGCCTCGGTGACGCCGTCCATCTCATAGATGATCTTGCCCGGCTGAATCTCGGAGACGAAGAACTCCGGGTTGCCCTTGCCGTTGCCCATGCGCACTTCGGCAGGCTTCTGCGAGACCGGCTTGTCCGGGAACACGCGGATCCAGATGCGGCCGCCGCGCTTGATGTGGCGCGACATGGCGCGGCGCGCCGCCTCGAGCTGGCGCGCGGTGAGCCGGCCGCGGGTGGTCGCCTTGAGGCCGAACTCGCCGAACGCGACCTTGGTGCCGCGCGACGCGACCCCGGTATTGCGGCCCTTCTGCTGCTTGCGATATTTGGTTCTTGCCGGCTGCAGCATGACTATTCCTTAGTTCCTCCGCCTTCCTCCTTCAATACCTTCTTGTGCCGCTTCACCGTGGTCTTCGGGGCGGGGGCGTCGGGCTTCTTCGCCGCCTTGCGCTCGCCCTCAGGCCTCGGCCTGCCGGAGGGGCGCCTCGCGCCCGGCTTGGGCACCGGCTTCTTGGCGCGCCTGGGCTCCGCGGGAGTTTCGGGCTGCGCCGCCGGCGCGGCCGACGGCAGTGCCGCCTGCGCCTCGCCCTTCGGCATGACTTCGCCCTTGTAGACCCACACCTTGATGCCGATCACGCCGAACGTGGTCTTGGCCTCGCCCAGGCCGTAGTCGATGTCGGCGCGCAGCGTATGCAAGGGCACGCGTCCCTCCCGGTACCACTCGGTCCGGGCGATCTCGATGCCGTTCAGGCGGCCGGAGCTCATGATCTTGATGCCCTGCGCGCCCAGGCGCATGGCATTCTGCATCGCGCGCTTCATGGCGCGCCGGAACATGATGCGCTTCTCGAGCTGCTGCGCGATCGAGTCGGCGATCAGCTGCGCGTCCACCTCGGGCTTGCGGATCTCCTCGATGTTCACATGCACCTGGTTGACGCCCATCAGCCGGCGCAGTTCGGCCTTGAGCGCCTCGATTTCCTCGCCCTTCTTGCCGATCACCACGCCCGGCCGTGCCGAGAAGATGGTGATGCGGGCATCCTTCGCCGGCCGCTCGATCAGCACGCGGCCGACCGAGGCGTGCGCGAGCTTGCGCTTGAGGAAGTCGCGCACCTTGATGTCCTCGGCGAGCATCGGCGCGAACGAGCGGCTGTTCGCATACCAGCGCGAGCTCCAGTTGCGATTCACCGCCAGGCGGAACCCGATCGGATTGATTTTCTGGCCCATTTAATCCCCGACGGTAATGAAGATGTTGCAGGTGTGCTTGAGGACCCGGTTTCCCCGACCCTTGGCGCGCGCCTGGAAGCGCTTCAGGAACATGCCGCGCTCGACGAAGATCGTCTTCACCTTCAGCGTGTCGATGTCGGCGCCGTCGTTGTGCTCGGCATTGGCGATGGCTGATTCCAGCACCTTGCGGATGATGCCGGCGCCTTTCTTGGGCATGAAGGCGAGCGCGCTCATTGCCTGGTCGACCGGCTTGCCGCGGATCAGGTCGGCCACCAGCCTGCCCTTCTGGGCCGACAGGCGCACGCCGCGCAGGATCGCTCTGGTTTCCATGTTCCGGCGCGCCTTACTTCTTCGCCGCCGGAGCCGGAGCCGCCGCCGGGGCCGCCGCCGGTGCGGCAGCCGGCGCTGCCGGGCCCTGAGTGCCCGGAGGGGGCCTGCGGTCGCCGCCGACAGCTTCCTCGGTGCGCTTGCCGACGGCGGAGTGGCTCTTGAAGATGCGCGTCATCGCGAATTCGCCGAGCTTGTGTCCGACCATGTTCTCGGTCACGTACACCGGGATGTGCTGCTTGCCGTTGTGTACCGCCATCGTCAGCCCGACGAAGTCGGGGACGATGGTCGAGCGCCTCGACCAGGTCTTGATCGGCCGCTTGTCGTTCGAGCCGCGCGCCGCGTCGACCTTCTTCATCAGGTGGTGGTCCACGAACGGACCCTTTTTGATTGAACGTGCCATCTGGCCTCCCCTACGCCCGGCGCCGGTCGCGGACGATCATGACCTGCGTGCGCTTGTTGCGGCGGGTCTTGTAGCCTTTGCTCTGCACGCCCCAGGGCGAAACCGGGGGCTGCGCGGCCGCGGTGCGGCCCTCGCCGCCGCCGTGCGGATGGTCGATCGGGTTCATGGCGACGCCGCGCACCGTGGGGCGTATGCCGCGCCAGCGCCTGCGGCCCGCCTTGCCGATCGACTCCAGGTTGTGCTCCTCGTTCCCGACCTCGCCGATGGTCGCCCGGCAGTCGATATGAACCTTGCGGATCTCACCCGAGCGAAGCCGCAGCTGCGCATACGAGCCCTCGCGGGCGAGCACCTGGACGTGCGAGCCCGCCGAGCGGGAGATCTGCGCGCCTTTGCCAGGCATCATCTCCACGCAGTGCACGATGGTGCCGACCGGGATATTGCGCAGCGGCAGCGCATTGCCCGCCTTGATCGGAGCCTCGGCGCCCGACATGAGCTGCGCGCCGACGCCGATGCCTTTCGGCGCGATCACGTAGCGCCGCTCGCCGTCGGCATAAAGCAGCAGCGCCAGGTGGGCGCTGCGGTTGGGGTCGTACTCGAGCCGCTCGACGCGGGCCGCGATGCCGTCCTTGTCGCGCCTGAAGTCGACCAGGCGGTAATGCTGCTTGTGGCCGCCGCCCTTGTGCCGCACGGTGATGCGGCCATGGACGTTGCGGCCATCGGTCTTCGACTGCTTGACCATCAGCGGCCAGTACGGCTCGCCCTTGTGCAGCTCGGGCGTGACCACCTTGACCAGCGCGCGCCGGCCCGGCGAAGTAGGCTTGACTTTTACGAGTGGCATCGCGAGTCGTGTTCCCCTATTGCGTCGCCGCGAAATTGATTTCCTGGCCCGCGGCGAGCCGCACGTAGGCCTTTTTCCAGTTGCGCCGGCGGCCCTCGATGCGGCCGAAGCGGCGCGGCTTGCCCTTGACGTTGGACACGGTCACCGAGTCGACCTTGGTCTTGAACATCAGCTCGACGGCCGCCTTGATCTGCGGCTTGGTCGCGTGGTCGGCGACACGGAACACGTACTGGCGGTTCTTGTCGGCAACGAAGGTGCTCTTCTCCGACACGACCGGCGCGAGCACCACGGTCATCAGGCGCTCGGCGCTGTACTTCCTCGCCGCCGTCATTTCAGCATCTCCTCGAGCTTCGCCACCGCGGCCTTCGTCAGGAGCACGTTGGGAAAGCGCACCAGCGCCACCGGAGTGGCATGGCGCACGGCGATCACCTCGACGTTCGGCAGATTGCGCGACGAGAGCAGCAGGTTCTGGTCGATCTCGTCGGTGACGACCAGCACGCCATCGAAGCCCATCGACCTGACCTTCTGCGCGAGCAGCTTGGTTTTCGGCTGCGCGACGCGGAACTCGTCGACCACCCGGATGCGGTCCTCGCGCGCCAGCTGCGACAGGATCGAGCACAGCCCCGCGCGGTACATCTTGCGGTTCACCTTGTGCGAGAAGTTCTCGTCCGGCGAATTCGGAAAGATCTTGCCGCCGCCGCGCCACAGCGGGCTCGAGGTCATCCCGGCGCGGGCACGGCCCGTGCCTTTCTGCCGCCATGGCTTCTTGGTGGAGTGGTTGACCGCGCCGCGATCCTTCTGCGCGCGCGTGGCAAGCCGCGCGTTTGCCTGGAACGCCACCACGATCTGGTGCACCAGCGCCTCGTTGAAGTCGCGCGCGAACAGCGCGTCGGGCGCGTTGAAGGTGCCGGCAGCGCCTTTGTCGTTGACCATTTTGAGTTCCATCGCGCGCCCCGGCTCAGTTCTTCTTCGCGTCAGGCTGCGGTGCCGGCGTGGCGGGCTTGGCCGGCTGCGCCGCGGCTTTCGGGGCCGCGGCCTTGGCGGCCCGGACCACAGGCTTGGCAACCTTGACCGCAGGCCGCACGACCACGTCGCGACCGCTCGCACCGGGCACCGAGCCCTTGACGAGCAGGAGCTGCCTCTCGGCATCGACGCGGACGACCTCCAGATTCAGAATCGTGCGGCGCACGTCGCCGAGGTGGCCGGCCATGCGCTTGCCGGGAAATACGCGTGCCGGGCTCTGGTTCTGTCCGGTCGAGCCGGGCTTGTTATGCGAGATCGAGTTGCCGTGGCTGGCGCGGTTGGACGAGAAATGGTGGCGCTTGATCACGCCGGCGAAACCCTTGCCGATCGTGATGCCCTGGACGTCCACCTTCTGGCCGACCTTGAAGATCTCGACGCCGATCTTGGCGCCGACCTTCAGGTTGGCCAGGTCCTCGGCCCTGGCGCGGAACTCGCGCAGCGTGTGGCCCGCCTCGACGCCCGCCTTGGCGAGGTGCCCGGCAAGAGCCTTGTTGACGCGGCTGGCGCGCCGCTTGCCGAACGCCACCTGGACCGATGCATAGCCGTCATTTTCGGCGCTCTTGATCTGGGTCACGCGGTTGTCGGAGACGTCGAGCACCGTCACCGGCTGCGTACCGCCCTCGTCGGTGAAGATGCGTGTCATGCCGACCTTGCGGCCAACCAATCCTATAGGCATTTTAAGAAGCCTTACTGAACCTTGATCTCTACGTCGACTCCGGCCGGCAGATCGAGCTTCATGAGCGCGTCCACGGTCTTGTCGGTCGGGTCGATGATGTCCATCAGCCGCAGATGAGTGCGGATCTCGAGCTGGTCGCGCGAGGTCTTGTCGATGTGCGGCGAGCGCAGCAGGTCGAAGCGCGCTTTGCGCGTCGGCAGCGGCACCGGGCCTCGCACGACGGCGCCGGTGCGCTTCGCCGTATCGACGATCTCGAGCGCCGACTGATCGATCAGGCGGTAATCGAAAGCCTTGAGGCGGATGCGGATGCGTTGGCTTTGCATTTCTTACTCAATGATTTTCGCCACGACGCCGGCGCCCACGGTCTTGCCGCCCTCGCGGATGGCAAAGCGCAGCCCCTGCTCCATCGCGATGGGGGTGATCAGCGTCACCACCATCTTCACGTTGTCCCCC
>Ga0307469_10000565_pt1 | contig 13544 bp, 9 predicted proteins | sample atmos_gasesAM2C__FD_203084 | JGI IMG/M metagenome (GOLD analysis project Ga0307469, IMG submission 203084) | Hardwood forest soil microbial communities from Morgan-Monroe State Forest, Indiana, United States - atmos_gasesAM2C_515 | ecosystem: Environmental > Terrestrial > Soil > Temperate forest...
ACGCCTTGATGGCCCACGTGTCGGAGTTTCCGCCGGGGACTTACAAGAAAGCGCACAGCCACCATGTTCAGTCGAGATTCGGCAGCGGCAGCACGGCTCTGATTTTGATCTTGAGCAGCAAAGGCTATGACCTCCAGTGGCCCCCTACGGAACCAGAAAAGCGCGAAAAGATCCCTTGGAAGGAAGGGACCCTTTGCACCGCCGGTCATGGTTATCACCAGCACTTCAACACTGGGCCGGTTCCCGCGCGTTATCTGGCCTTCAGAACCGGCAATCCGAGATACTCCGGGACTGTTGGCACGAGGTACAAGCGCACTGGTGGCGAGCAGCTCGAGTACGAAGACCAAGACCCAAAAATTAAAGAGATGTTCCTCGAAGAGCTAAAGAAAGAGGGCATACCTTTTGCCGGGCTCAATCCATGAAATTAGAAAGATGAACCATAAATCTTTTTTGATACGCTGCGAGTTTGCTGCGGGGAGATTCAGTCTTACTATCGCTATCTTGTTGCTCCTTGGTTTTTTCCGCGCCGCGTTATCGCAATCGGACTGGAAAAAGGAGTGGGAGAGAACATTGCTTCTCGCCCACGAAGAGGGTGCGCTTACTATTTACGGTCAAGCGAGGCATCCCACAAGCGCCGCAATTAACGCCTTCAGCCAGGCCTATCCACGGATCAAGCTCAATTTTGTCGGCGGCACCGGAAGTCAGCAGGCCGCGAAAATCATGGCGGAGAAAAGGGCCGACAAACATCTAGTTGATATCGCCGTTGGCGGCCCTGGGACGATGGTCGACGTTTACTACAGGGCCGGGCTGCTGGAGCCCACGAGCGCTGCGTTTATATTGCCCGAAGTCAAGGATCCCTCGCTCTGGTGGGAGAGACAGCATCACTACGCTGACCCCGAAAAGCGATATGTATTCGCCATGACCGGAGAAGTTTCCGCCAACATAGGAGCCTACAATATCCAAGCGATAAAGCCAGCCGAGATCCAGAGTTGGTGGGACCTTCTGAACTCGAAGTGGAAAGGTAAAATCGTGGCCACCGACCCCAAGTCCGCTGGCAATATTCAAAACTGGAGATACCTCTTTTACAGTCCTGAATTGGGACCTGAATACATCAGGCGACTGCTGCGCGAGACGGACATAAAGTTCTCTGCCGATGAGCGTCAAATGATGGACTGGCTCGGCTCGGGAAGGTACCTCATTCACCTGTTTGCCAAAAGTGCCAACATCGACAAAGCCAAAACGCAGGGACTTCCAGTGGAGGAACTGATAAGCCAGAAGGAGGCTGGTAGTATAGGGACGGGATCAGGTCACATCAGCTTTTTTAAGAACGCTCCTCACACGTTTGCGGCCAAAGCCTATATCAATTGGATCCTCTCGAGAGATGGGCAGCTCACCTGGCAGAAAATCACGCACGATAATTCTCTCCGTATCGATATCTCTAAAGAGACGGTACCGAAGGAGACGGTGCCGGTAGAGGGCAAAAAATACATGTTCATGAGCTCGCCCGAATTCGGAGATATCGCGCCGCTGCGCAAGCTCGTTGAAGAGGTCTTGCCCGAAGGTAAACGAAAATAAGGAGATGAGCTTTTGAAATGTCCGAGAGAAAACCTACACGAAAGTCATTCATAGTACAGAGGACCAACTCATGAGCGATCGAAGAGACAAACGAGACTTGCGCAGCGTGCTGAAGCAACTGGAGCAGAAGGGAAAACTGTATCGTTTCAGAGAGCCCATCAACAAGGAGACGGAGCTGTTGCCGGTCTACCGCGTGCAGCAGAGGGGACTCCAGGATCCCGAGCGCAAAGTTCTGCTATTTGAAAATGTCGTCAGTGCTAAAGGGAAAAGGTATGAGATGTCGGTCGTGGCGGGAGTCTACGGCGCGTCGGAAGAGATCCTCGCCCTTGGTATAGGATGCGAAAGTCCCTCCGAGATGCTTGAGAAATGGCATGAGGGCATGGTGCATCCGCTGCCACCCATGCTGGTCGAGGATGGTCCGGTTCATGAAGAGGTTCACACGGGCGATGAGATAAAGAACCTGGGCCTCGACGAACTTCCCATACCCGTCGAGGAGCCGGGCTTCAGCGGCATGCTCCGTACCGGGCTACCAATGATCACTAAAGACCCGGAAACAGGAATCCGCAATGTGGGAACGTACAACGGATTCGCGCGCGCCCGCGATCGCATGGTGGCGGCCATCAGCACCACACATGATGCAATCTTTTACCACTGGCAGACGGCAAGGCGACGTGGAGAAGGGTTACCCGTTGCGATCGTGATTGGAGCAACGCCGGAGATCATGTTGGTCGGATCGGCGGACATTCCTTACGGCATGGATGAGCTGGCGGTGGCGGGAGGAATCGCAGGCTCGCCGGTGGAATTGGTCAGTTGCAAGACCATTCCATTGGAAGTCCCGGCCCACGCCGAGGCTGTGATTGAAGGAATCATTTCCACCGAGTTGGTCGAGCCACGGCTCCCGTTTGGCGAATACCCCGGTTACATCAACGTGGACTACAATGTTCGCCCAGTAATGCAGGTGACCGCGGTGACGCACCGCAAAGGGGCGATGTTTACTCCTGTGCTGGTGGGCTTTCCTCCGAGCGATACCAACGCGGTCTGGGGCTTCTGCCAGAGCGCGATGATGTACGAGCAACTGAGATATGGCTGCCGCTTTCCCGTAGAAGAAGTCTATTGTCCTCAAATGGGCGGTGGGAACAACTTTTGCCTTGTGCGCATTCGCAAGGACACACCGGAGAACGTCTGGCAGATTCTTCAAGCGGCAGCGGGAGTGCACGCCGGCGGCAAGTTTTTCGTCGCGGTCGATTCCGACATCGACCCGCGCAATCCAGATCTTCTCATTTGGGCGCTGAGCTTCAGCATGCGGCCAGAGGAGGATATCTCGATTATTCCGGGACGGAGCGGAGGCCTCGACCCTTCCGCGGCGCCGACAGGATCGGGAAAGGGAAAGATGGAATCAGCACGGGCGCGCGGCTATTCGCGAGTTCTGATCGATGCCACGCGCAAATGGCCCTATCCACCTGTAGCCTTGCCGAAGAAAGACTATATGGAGAAGGCCCTGGCGATCTGGAGCGAGCACAGCGATCTACCAACTCCGAACCTACAGCGGCCTTGGTATGGTTACACCTTGGGACACTGGGACGAGAGACTTCAGCAGTACGCAGACCTGATCGTGCAGGGAGAGTATCTGAAAGTTGGAGAGGAGATGGCCAAACTTCAGGAAAAGATCCGTGAGGATATGATGAGAAGATAGCTGATCGAAAAAAAGCTTCAGACCGTTCAAATTGTTTGAACAGATTAAACGGCTGGAACGACTTGAACGGGTTTGGGGTGAGCTCATTCGTGATGATTCGAAAATTATTTAGTCACCGGGTTACTCTTATCGCCACAGCTTTCCTACTCCACTATTGCGTCGCCGATGCGGGCGAGGGGAAGCCCGTCTGGCAGCAGGACTGGGAGAAGACCGTTGAAGCGGCCAAGAAGGAAGGCGAGGTTCATGTTTACATCAGCGGCTGGGGCGCGGTTATAGACTCCGGTCAGTTTCAGAGAGCCTATCCTGGGATCAAGGTTGTCGCTGTTACCGGGAAGGGCGCCCTGATCGCGCAGCGCGTGCTTAGCGAACGCCGTGCAGGCAGGTACCTGGCCGATGTCGTGAGCGACGGCATCAATCCGGTCCTCACCATGTTTCATGCGACAAAGGTTTTGGAGCCCCTAAAGCCGCTTCTCGTTTTGCCTGAAGTCATCGATGAGTCGAAGTGGTGGCGCGGCAAGCACCGCTACGCGGATCCGGAAGGGCAGTACGTTTTTCGCTATACGGGCATCCCGCAGACGGGTTCCGTCTACTACAACACCCGTTCGATCAATCCGGCAGAGTTCAGTTCGGTCTGGGATTTTCTCAATCCGAAATGGAAGGGCAAGATCGCATCGAGGGATTTCCGCGATCCTGGTCCGGGAAACGGCGCGATGCGCTTTCTCTTTTACCATCCCGAGATCGGCCCAACTTTTATCCAACGTCTCTTTAGCGAGATGCAAGTCGCTATCTTCCGGGACTTACGCCAGGGAACCGACTGGCTCGCGAGCGGCAGGTATGCTATCTGCTTCGGTTGCGGTGCCGATGTGGATGTGGCCAAGAGTCAGGGACTCCCGGTGGATGAGTTTGGGCCGATGAAAGAAGGTGTGGGACTCGTGTCACAGTATGGCACGCTCGGGTTTGTCAACAAGGCACCGCATCCTAATGCAGCTAAGGTCTTCGTCAACTGGTTTCTCTCGCGGGAAGGTCAGATCGCCTTACAAAAGGCTATGGCTAAGAGCGGAGAAGGGGCTCCGGATTCGTTGCGAATCGATATCGCCAAAGACGATGTGCTGCCCAAAGACCGCCGGCTGGATACTATCAACTATATGGACCTTGACAGCCGCCAAGAGTGGCTCGATCGGACGCCTATTCTCAAACTGTTTGAAGACGCGCTGCAGGGAAGTAAAAAGTAAAAAGCAAAAGTAAAAATGAAGAGAGCCAACAGTGAGAAGATGGCATGGTGTTGGAGTAGTGGAGTGTTGGAGTGGTGGGCTTCGGATCGTTCCATTACTCCATGCCTATACTCTCGCCTAAGCGCGATTGCGTGTTGCCTGCTGATATTTTTTGCCTTCGCTCACTCCGTTCCAGCCCAGACCAAGCTTCCGAGCCAGGACCAATGGGAAAAAACTCTCGCGGCGGCAAAAAACGAAGGACAGGTTAATGTCTACATTGGCGGTTGGGGAGTCGTGCTCGATGAAGGCGTTTTTCAGAAACGTTTCCCCGAGATCAAGCTCGTTGGCGTGGCGCTACGAGGCGGCGGCGACATCGCCAAGCGCATTTTGGCCGAGAGACGGGCGGGAAAATATCTCGCCGATGTGAGCATCGAGGGCTTTAACTCCAACTACAACATTCTACACGCCGCGAAAGTTTTTGATCCGATCAAACCTGCGCTGATTCTTCCCGAGGTTGTCGATGAGTCGAAGTGGTGGCGGGGCAAACACAGCTATCTGGATACCGAGGGGCAATACGTTCTTAGATTCAACGGAGTGCCTCAAACAGGAGCCGCTCACTATAACAGTCAACAGGTGAACCCGAAGGAGTTTACCTCCTTTTGGGACTTTCTTAACCCGAAGTGGAAGGGAAAGATCGAGGCGCGGGACGCGAGGGTGCCGGGACCGGGGAACGGCGCGCTGCGCTTCTTCTACCATAACCCGGAACTCGGTCCGCAATTTATCCGGCGGCTTTTCAGCGAAATGGATCTCGCTCTATTTCGCGACTTCCGCCAGGGACCCGACTGGCTGGCGTCCGGCAAGTTCGCCATCTGTTTTTTCTGCTCGGATATCCCAAAGGCGAAACGCCAAGGTCTCCCGGTCGATTCTTTTGGCGCCATGAAAGAGGGAGCAGGTCTCGTCTCACAGTACGGCACGATGGGTTTGCCCACCAACGCGCCTCACCCGAACGCGGCGAAAATTTTCATCAACTGGTTTCTTTCCCGCGAGGGGCAGCTCACTTTGCAGCGCGCCTTGGCGAAGGCGTCAGACGAGGCGCCGGACTCGTTGAGAATTGATATTCCCAAGGATGACGTGCCAGCTGAGAATCGGAGAGTGGACGGAGTCAAATACCTCGATCTTGACGTTCAAGGGAAGCTTGAGATGAAACCGATCGTCGACGTGATAGAAGAGGCGTTAGCAGCAAGTAAAAAGTAAAAATGCGAAATTAAAAAATGAAGCGAGGCAGATTTCTGCGCCTATTGGAAAGCGAGGCCAATGATGCAAGGTCAAAACGTATCACGAACTCAGAGACCGACGCCGTATGAAAAGTGGATGCAGGAGCAAGGTATCCCGGTCATCGAGGGATACGGCGTCACGGACCTGCAACAACAGCCGCCAGCTCATTGGCAGAGTTTGGGTTGCAGCGCTGCCTTTGTTCATTTGAAAGGGATGGAAGGAATTACCGGCATGTATGCGGCCGAAATTCCTGTGGGAGGAGAAACGAAAACCGAGAAACATCTTTACGAAGAAGTGGTCTATGTCCTAAAAGGAAAGGGAAAGACTCAGCTCTTCGGTCCCGGAGAGGGAGCGAACTCTTTCGACTGGCGGGAGGGCAGTCTGTTTGCCGTGCCGTTGAACGCGCCACGCAAATTCATTAACACGGGTACGGAACCCGCGTTCTTTCTTGCCGTGACAACGGCGCCCTTGGTTTTCGATCTTTTCCACAATGAAAAATTTGTCCGGAGCTGTGACTTTGAGTTTACAGATCGCTATGCGGGCGAGCCGAACTATTTCTCTAAGGATGCCGCGGTGGAAAAAGGGCTTTGGGAGGTTAATCTCGTTCGTGACGCGCCGACGGCTTTGGATCGGCTCCGCAAAAGCGCCGCTGGAGATCGGCCCAACGAGGGCGCGGGAACGGGACATGGCCGAGGCTACAACATCGTTCAAGTGGAACCGTGCGGTAACAGCCTTATCACGCACCTCGCCGATTGGCCGGTGGGACGCTACGCCAAGGCGCATCATCATGGCGGCGGCGCCGTGCTCTTGATCCTGCGCTCCGAGGGCTACACTCTGATGTGGCCAAACGAACTGGGCACCCAGCCCTTCGCTCAAGGCAAGGGAGAGCGGGTAGTCAAAGTCGATTGGAAAGTCGGAAGTGTCTTCAGCCCTCCGACGGGTTGGTTCCATCAGCACTTCAACACCGGCAGGGAGCCGGCTCTTCAACTCGCGTTCCGTAACGGCAGCCGGATCTATCCGTTCGGCGTCCGCCGCGCGGCGACCCGCGAGGGCGTGTTCACCCCAGTGGATGAAGGCGGCACGCAGATCGAATACGACAAGGAAGATCCTGAAATTCGGCGTATGTTTGAAGCTGCGCTGGCAACGAAAGGGCTCAAGGCGGACATGCCGCTATGATAGTAAACTGCGGTTCATATCCGCTAGCACGATGGACGTGGGTAATTTAGATACTATGTGACCAGAGAAAAATGGATAAGACAGAAAACGATCTCTTAACGCAGACGGGGCCGGGAACCCCCTGCGGCGAGCTGATGCGCCGCTACTGGATGCCGGCGGCCCTCTCGGAGGAGTTGCCTCGGGGCGGCGCGCCGTTGGCGCTCAAACTTCTCGGCGAAGAGTTGGTCCTCTTCCGCGATGATCAGGGACAGCCCGGACTGCTCGGGCTTCACTGCGCACATCGCGGAGCGGATCTAAGTTATGGACGGCTGGAAGACGGCGGGTTAAGGTGCATCTATCACGGTTGGCTCTACGACATTCATGGCCGCTGTATCGATCAACCGGGCGAGTTGGCCGGGGGAACTCAGCGCGATACGATTCGCCAGCCTGCTTATCCCTGCGTGGAGCGCGCCGGGACCATCTTTGCGTACATGGGCCCCGGCAAGCCGCCGCTGTTTCCTAACTACGAATTTTTAAGCGTCTCTGAAAATCAGGCTTTTACAATCAAGCTCTTTAGCGATTGCAACTATCTCCAGGGCAACGAAGGGAATCTCGATCTCGCTCACCTCTCTTTTTTGCATTACAACCCGCGGCATAGACATGTTGAAAGTGCCGCGGGCGAGGACTTGAACCACAGAGGAGTCGCTCCGGAGATGGAAAGCTACGAGGCCGAGTTGACCGAGTATGGCATCAGGAGCTACAAGATCCGGCGGCTGAGTGATCCTACGCATTACCAGCTCTATATGACCGAGTTTGTCTTGCCGAATTTTACCGCTTTCTTTGGCGAGCAATATGGGATCGAGGGCACGTACTCGGTTAATTGGCACGTCCCGATCGACGACGAGCATCACTGGAAATATACCTTCATATTCAGCCGAAGGGGTCCCATCGACAGAGAAGCGACAAGACGGCGGCGTGCGGATATGACGCCGGACTACAAGCCGAATCGTCACAAAGGAAACCGCTATCAACAGGATCGAGCGTCCATGCGAAAAGAGAGCTACAGCGGCATCGGCACGAATTTCCAAGTGCAGGATCTCTGCGTCACAGAAGGCATGGGTCCGATCATGGACAGGAGCAAGGAGCATCTGACCTCGATGGACGTGCCAGTGATTGTAGCGCGTAAGCTTCTCTTTAAAACGATCCGGGACCTACAGGAGGGACGAGATCCGGCCAACGTTGTGCGAGATCCCAAGCGCAACCGTTTCCTGATTGATGCCAGCGACGATCTGGTTCCGGCTTCCACACCGTGGAAAGAGTACATCAAGGAAAAGACCGCGAAACTGGAAGCCCTACTGTCCGCGGAGCGATAGAGGGAAGGGGAAATATGCCGGACATTCTCAAGATAGGTTTTGCCGGGCTGGGCGAAGCCGCGACGCGCGTCTTACCAGAGATTGTGCAGCTTCCCTACATCAAAATCACGGCGGCGGCCGACGCACGAGAGCGCGCGCGGGAAAAATTCTGCGAAGAGTTTGGCGGTCACGCTTATGAGAGCGTAGAGGAGCTGTGCCAGAGCGTGGATGTCGATGCGGTGTACATCGCCACGCCCCATGAGCTTCACGCCCGCCACACGATCGTGGCCGCCGAGAACCGCAAACATGTGATTGTTGAGAAGCCGATGGCGCTTAGCATCGAGGAATGTGAGCGGATGAATGCGGCGGCTGAAAAACATGACATCAAGCTTCTGTGCGGCCATACCCACAGTTTCGATCCGCCGATCCGCAAGATGAGAGAGATCATCCGAAGCGGCGAATTGGGGCGGGTGTGCATGATCAACACGTGGAACTTTAACGATTTCATGGTGCGGCCCTATACCAACCGGGACTTGGAAGCGAGCCGAGGCGTGGTTCTCAACCAAGGGCCGCATCAAATCGATATCGTAAGGCTCCTGGGCGGCGGCATGGTTCGAAGCGTGCGCGCCATGACCGGGGCGTGGGATCCAAGCCGGCCTGAAGGGGCCCATGTCTGCTATCTCGAATTCGAGGACGGAGTTCCTGCTACCGTGATTTACAACGGCTACGGTTTCTTCGATGCCGCGGAACTTTTTTGGTGGGTGGGAGAGGGAGGATATCTGCGCCATCCTGAGACCAACGCCCACGCGCGAAGGAGCTTCAAAAAAATCGCCGGGCCGGGTCGGGAAGAAAAACTCGAAGAGCTCAAGGATAAGATGCGCTATGGCGCGCGCAGTGTCAGCGAGGGACCGGTAGCGCATGGCTGGCCGGGTCTGGATGAGGAGCAGCAGGATAGAAAGCACCAGAAATTTTTTGGGCTGACTGTTGTGAGCTGTGAGAGAGGGGACATGCGCCAATCGCCGGACGGCATCCTCATTTACGGTGACGAGGGAAAAAAGGAAATCCCGATCGGAAAAGCGGTCGTGGGCCGCCAAGCGGAAGTTGCGGAGCTCTATGAAGCTGTGACGAACGGACGACAGATTTTTCACGACGGCCGCTGGGGCGAGGCGACGCTCGAGGTCTGCTTGGGAATTCTTCAGTCGGCGACGGAGCGGAGAGAGATCTCGATGGCCCATCAGGTGCCTGCGTGGGAGTAGTGAGATTTTAGATTTTGGATTCCCTAAAGAGGTAGTCTACATGCCTTACAACGATCTGCGTAGTTTTGTCGCCGAGTTAGAGAAACGAGGCGAGCTAAAAAGAATTCAGGGGGCGCACTGGGACCTGGAAATAGGCGTCATTTCCGAATTGTCCTTCGAGCGCGGCGGACCGGCGCTTCTATTCGAAGAGATTCCTGGCTACCCTCGCGAGTATCGACTGCTGACTAATCTCTGCAGCACCGTGAAAAGATCGCTCCTCGCGATCGATATGCCCACCGATCTTTCCATCGGCGAGGCCATGGAGCGCTGGCGGGAGTTTTATCGCTCCTATCAACCCGTGCCTCCAGTGAAAGTCGGATCGGCACCATTTCGTGAGAACGTTCTCGAAGGCGAGAGCGTAGATCTGCTGCGCTTTCCGGTGCCGAAATGGCACGAGAAAGACGGCGGTCGGTACATAGGGACCGGCTGCACGGAAATTCTGCGTGACCCCGAAAGCGGCAAGGTTAATGTTGGGACTTACCGTCTCATGGTTCATGACCGCAACACCACTGGGATGTATCAGGGACCCAGCAATGACGGCATGCGAATGATCCAGAAATATTGGGCCAAGGGAAAGCCCTGTCCTATTGCCATAACACTTGGAGAGGAGCCGGTTATTTTTCTCACGGCGTGCGGTCGCCTCGGCTGTCCCTCGGGAATCCCGGAGTACGATTTTGCCGGCGCAGTGCGTAAGGAACCTGTTGAGGTCATCGAGGGAGAATTGACGGGTTTGCCGATTCCAGCTTCGGCCGAAATTGTTTTGGAAGGGATAATCCCCCCGCCCGAAGTTGAGCGCAAAGGCGAGGGACCGTTTGGCGAATACACGGGCTATTACATGGGCGGCACCGTGCCGCAGCCGGTGGTGAAGATAAATCGCATCTATTATCGGAGCGATCCTATTCTTTTAGGCGCCCCGCCGTTTAAACCGGTATCCGGCCATTACGCTTCGCCGCTGCCGTTCAGGCTGGTGACCGGACTTTGGAGCCGTCTCGAAAAAGCCGGTATCCAAGGTATTCGAGCGATCCGGGATCTCGTCAATGTCGGTGGTGTGGTAATCAGTATCCGCCAGCAGGATGAAAACCACGTCAATCGACTGATCGCGATATTGGACAAATCGCCCATTCAGCAGAGACTCGTTGTCTTGGTTGACGATGACGTTGACGTGGATGATCCGCGCGAGGTGCTGTGGGCTATGGGGACGCGCTCTGATCCCGCAACCGGGACGAAGGTCTCTACTGTCGAAAGCGATTGGGTTTTTAACCCTATGCATAATCTGGAGCAGAGGGAGGACAAGCCGACTTATCCGTTTTCGCGTCTGATCGTCAACGCATGCCGTCCTTACAGCCGGCTGAGCGAGTTCCCGCCGGTCAATCTTTTCGGCGCGGAGCGCAGGAAAGAAGCGTGGAAGAAGTGGCGGATGGATGAATGGTTGAAGTAGCCGCAGATCGTGCCAAGCAGATGAAGAAGCCCTTTGCGTTTATTTTGCTTGGCTTGGCACTGACGCTTCTCCTGCCTTTTGCCGGACAGCCGCAGGAGCGTTGGGAGAAAATCGTTGCCGAGGCGAAAAGAGAAGGCAAGGTAATCGTCGCCGGCCCGCCGGTACCCGGATTCCGTCAAGGGCTCACCGATGGGTTTCGTAACGCATTCGGAATTACTCTCGAATACTTGGGTCTTCCCTCCGGCGAGCTGTCGATACGATTGGAGAGGGAGGTCGCTGCGGGCCGGGTGAGTGTCGACGCGAACATCGGCGGTGCCAGCTCTGCGCTGGTCAACGAGATGCCCAAAGGATTGCTCGAGCCTTTGGCCGATAAGCTGATTCTTCCCGAGGTGGCAAATCCTAAGATGTGGCAGAGAGGAAAGCTCAAGTGGGTGGACAATCAGCAGCGCTACGTCCTTCAGACGGCGGAGTGGGTCATGACGGATTTGATCCTCAACAAAGACAAGGCAGATCCCAACCGCATCACGATTTGGGCCGACCTCTTGAAGCCGGAATGGAAGGGAAAAATCGCTTCGTATGATCCGCGCCGCGGCGGCCCGGGAAACGCGGTGGCGCGCTATCTTATGTACCGGTTCGGGGAAGAGTTCGTGGTGAAGCTATACAAGGAACAGAATGTCACCTTCACGCAGGATCTGCGCCAGCTTGCGGAATGGGTAGCGCGCGGGACCTACCCGGTTGGCCTCGGCGCCGTGCAGGTGATGATCGAGAGATTTCGCAAGGAAGGACTTCCCATCGTGCGACATTTCCCCAAGGATTCGCCTGGAAGCCTTTTAGGAGGATACGGCACGATCGTCATGGTGAAGGGAGCGCCGCATGCCAACGCGGCGACGGTCTTTGTCAATTGGTTTGCGTCGAAGGACGGACAGGAGATCTACGCCCGCGAGATGCTCGAGCCGAGCCTGCGCACCGATGTGCGACAAGATCTGGTACCCGACTACGTCACCCCGCGCCCTGGCGTGAAATACGATATGGATCAATATTCGGAAGACTGGATGCTCAACATCTTGCCTAAAGTTCAGAAGCAGCTCACCGACGCGCTGGGACGCTGAACGTTCTGCATAACCTGACAAGATCCCACGCGGACTGCCTCTACGTTCTTACCCACGATAAAACCCACAACAGTGCCCTAGCCAGACGTGAAATGCTGGTGCAGCTACTCGACGAGCACCGGATCGCGCGGGTTCGGTTCCGGCGTAGAGTCGAAGCTCGCCGCCGCTCTCGACAAAATTCAGTGAGTAGATATCGGGAAACTCGCCGCCGCGGTCTTTGCGCATCCAGCTTCGGCCTTGGTCTTCGGCGGCGTAGATGCCGTCGCCGTGAGTCCCGGCAAAGACAATTTCCCGGCCCAGTTCGATCAGCAGGCAACTGATGTGTTTGCACTTAAGCGAGTGCCGACTTACGCACCAGCGGCCTTCGCCTCCGGACGGCTTAAGCAAACGACGCCGTCGCTTGTCGCAACCAAAAGGTCGATGGATGGAACGTTGGAACGGTAAACGCTTCGCCCGCCGTGGGAAGACAGGTCAACATGGTTCACTTTCTGAATTGACGTTCGAGAATCGTACAAACAACTCTATACGCCGTCAAAGGACTCTTCTTCAACGAGTGGCCGACGCATATTGACCGACAAATTCTCTTTGGATATGTTCCCCTCCGAGAGGAGTGTGTCCTATGCTCACGAAAGAAGAGAACGAACTCCTGACCCGCGTGGGGCCGGGAACTCCGGCAGGCGAATTATTACGCCGCTACTGGCATCCGATCGCCGTCGCCCGTGAGTTGACCGAACAAAACCCCGCAAAGCTCATCAGGATACTGGGCGAAGATCTGGTGCTGTTTCGTGACGGGAAAGGAAGAGTAGGTCTTCTGGCAGACCGTTGTTCCCATCGAGGGGTCTCCCTTGCGTGCGGCAGAGTCGAGGAGCGAGGAATCGCTTGCGCCTATCACGGCTGGCTCTATGATGTTGATGGCAATTGTTTGGAGTGTCCCGCAGAACCTCCCGAGAGTAAATTCCATCTTACCGTAAAGCACAAAGCCTACCCGGTGCAGAGATTTCTCGGGTTCCACTGGGCCTACATGGGTCCTCTGCCCGCCCCCGTGATCCCGAAATTCGATATCTGGTTCAGGAAGGACGGCAAGAGAGGAATCTCGGTCTACCCGATCGTCGATTGCAACTGGCTTCAGTCGATGGAGAATTCCGTCGACCCCGCCCATCTGCAGATTTTGCATTTGGATACGACCCGGAGCTACAAGGCCCAGAACACGACGCGGGGGTTTATCGACGAGGTCGCGGATTTCCAGTTCGTTGAAATTCCTTTCGGCATCATGAAGCGACGAATTTTCCGGAGCGGATTTGTCGACGAACATCCGTTGATCTTTCCGAACAACCTCCGCCAATCCAATTCGACGCAGTTTCGCGTGCCGATCGACGACACCCACACTTGGCACGTTCACATTCTCTTCGAACCCACGGAAGACGGCAGTTTTGTGGAACAG
>Ga0307469_10000566_pt1 | contig 13544 bp, 9 predicted proteins | sample atmos_gasesAM2C__FD_203084 | JGI IMG/M metagenome (GOLD analysis project Ga0307469, IMG submission 203084) | Hardwood forest soil microbial communities from Morgan-Monroe State Forest, Indiana, United States - atmos_gasesAM2C_515 | ecosystem: Environmental > Terrestrial > Soil > Temperate forest...
ACATCAGAAGACGCTGCCGGACTTTCTGCTGACCGAGAAACTGCTGGGAATCCGCACCGTCGATATCCGGGCGATTAAGAAAAACGGTAACCGCTTATCTTGGGAAGTCGACGGCAAGGACGTTCCGATTCGGCGCATTTACAACCGGGCGATCGTAGATGAATTGGAACGCAAACATGCAAAGCTCGCTTTCGATTTCCGGGATGATCTGGATGTCGAGTGGGCGGGTCATCCCAATTGGTATTTCCGCATCTCGAAATATTCTATTCCTTACCTGCGTCACGCCTCTGTACCGAAGACTGCGTTCCTTGATCAGTTGACTGACATCCCCGACGATCTGGAAAACTACGCGCTCAAGCCTCTGTATTCTTTTGCGGGCCTGGGAGTGCTCATCGCGCCCACGAAGGAAGACATTGCAGCGGTACCGGCGGGACGGAAGGGCCAGTACATTCTGCAGAAGCGGCTCCATTTTGAGCCTGTGATCGAAACACCGTTCGGCGGGACGAAGGTAGAAGTGCGAGTGATGTACATCTGGGTGGACGAGCTTACACCGGTGCTGACCATCCTGCGAATGGGGCGCGGCTTGATGATGGGCGTCGATCATAACCGCAACATGGAGTGGGTGGGATCGTCGGCGGGATTGTTCTAGAGCCTTAGCTGGCGAAGAAGACGATGCGGACCGGCACACGGCAGTATGCGAGTTCGGTAACTGTAAATTTCAGAACCCAATGCGCACGGTATTGATCTGTCATCATGATGAACCGCTGAACCGCTTCGGCCTGGCCCGCTGGATGGCATCCTTCTCTGATCTTGCGGCCATCATCGATATTCACGAGCCTCCCGCCCGGTTGTGGCGTCGCATCCGCCGCGAAATTCAGCGAGCGGGCTTCGTGCGCTTCCTGGATGTTCTGGCTTTTCGCTTCTACTATCGTTTTGCTCTCGCCCGAAAAGATGATGCCTGGACGCAACAGAAGCTGGTCGAACTCAATGGGCAGTACCCGGAGATACCCGCTTCCTGTCGCGTGCTGATAACGCACAGTCCGAATAGCCCCGAATGCATGAGCCTGCTCCGCGAGCTTCGGCCAGACATCATCCTTGCGAGATGCAAGAGCATCTTGAAAAGGGACGTCTTCCGGAGCGCCTCGGTGGGAACCTTTGTCATGCACCCGGGGATTTGCCCTGAATATCGGAATGCGCACGGGTGCTTCTGGGCGTTGGCGGAAAATGACCTGGGGCGAGTTGGAATGACTCTGCTGAAGATTGATGAGGGCGTCGACACCGGACCGGTCTACGGCTACTATGGCTGCTCCTTCGATGAGACTCAGGAATCCCACATTGTGATTCAGGATCGCGTGGTATTCGACAACCTGGCCGCGCTGCGCGCGAAGTTCGAAGAAATACAAGCTGGTTCCGCCCAAACCATCGACACATCGGGCCGCACCTCCCGGGCGTGGGGGCAGCCATGGCTTTCGCGCTATCTAAAATGGAAAGACGCCGCACGGAAGCGAGCGCAGGGAACTGTCTAAAGACATGCAACATGCCCTGACCCTGTTGTTCCATGATGTCGTTCCAGAAGGCCGTTGGAGCGAGAGTGGCTTCGTCAGCGCCGATGCCGATCTGTACAAGCTGAGCTGCGCTCAGTTCCGCAGCCACCTCGAGTGCTCACAGCGCAACGTGAAGGGTACATTTACTACGGCCCACCGGGTGCTCGACGGAAGTGCTTCTGCATATCCCTGCTTGCTCAGTTTTGACGATGGTGGAGTCAGCGCATCCACTCAAATTGCGGACATGCTCGAGGAGTTTGGTTGGCGCGGCCACTTTCTGGTCACTGCGGGACGCATCGCGACCCCCGGCTTCCTTCAGGCAGATCAGATCCGTGACTTGCATCGCCGCGGCCACATTATCGGGAGCCATTCCTATTCTCACCCTCTGTTGATGGCACACTGTTCCGACGAGCAGTTGCAAGAGGAATGGCACCGTAGCGGCGCAATTTTGAGCGATATCCTCGGCTCCCCGGTCACCGTGGCGTCCGTTCCTGGTGGTCACTACTCGCGTGCCATTGCTTCTGCCGCGGCCAGTGCGGGGATCAGACTTCTATTCAACTCCGAGCCGACGACCAAATGCCATATGGTGGACGGTTGCCTGGTTCTGGGACGTTTCTGCATAAAGCGCTCGCACTCTCCGGAGTGGTCAGGCCGCATCGTAGCCGGCTCACTCGGACCGAGACTTCGTGAGGCGGTGCTTTGGAATACCAAGAAAGTTGCCAAGAATCTCCTGGGAGAGATCTGGCTGCAAGGTCGGCGGAAGATTCTGGAACGCCGCGCGGCAAACGAGCGGCGGCATCTTTCATAGGGTCTCGGCCGGGCAGCAAGTAATCGCTCGGGGGGGATCCCGCGACGTGAACTTCTTGTTTCCGATGGGCTGTTGACCGATGGGACGCCGCGGCCTAACATGCCGACTGCGGGAATGGGCGGATGCTCATGGTCGGAGAGACAGTCTCTCACTACAAAATCCTGGGGAAGCTCGGCGGCGGCGGTATGGGCGTCGTCTATGAAGCCGAGGACATCCGCCTTGGGCGCAGGGTCGCACTCAAGTTCATCCCCGACAATCTGGCCGGGGACCCGAAATCGCTCGAACGATTTGAACGCGAGGCACGAGCAGCCTCTCAGCTCAATCACCCCAACATTTGCACCATTCACGATATCGAGGACAACAACGGACATCCTTTTATTGTCATGGAGAAGCTGGAAGGCGAAAGCCTGAAACAGCTCATCCACGGCAAGCCCATGGACATCGATCAGATTCTGGAGATCGCTGTCCAGGTCGCCGACGCGCTGGCCGCGTCCCACACTAAAGGGATCATTCACCGCGATATAAAGCCCGCGAACATCTTTCTCACGACCAATGGACAGGCGAAAGTCCTTGATTTCGGCTTGGCCAAGCTGACGAAGGAATCCAAGCTGGCGACTGCGACCGACACCAGCATCGAAGATTCCCTGACCGCTGTCGGTGTCATTCCTGGGACGGCCGTGTACATGGCGCCGGAGCAGGCGCGTAGCGAGCCGCTGGATCCGCGGAGTGATCTGTTCTCCTTTGGAGTTGTGCTGTACGAAATGGCGACCGGCAAAAAACCATTTTCGGGCACGAACATTGTCACCACGCTCGATGCTGTGCTGCACCAGAAGCCCGCGCCTCCGCGGAGTCTGAATCCGAACGTCCCTGCAGAGCTGGAAAATATCATCGGCACGGCCATGGAGAAGGACAAGGCCAAGCGTTATCAGAGTGCCGCCGATATGAAGTCGGATTTGCAGCACCTGAAGCGGGAGACCGAGTCCGGCCTGGTGAAAACCGGCGCCAGAATGGTGCAACCGCTCAAGGTAGCGAGCCAGACTTTCCGAGGTTCGAGCCGGACCCAGACTTACCTGTTGGTCGGTATGGGAGCGCTCCTCGTTACGGTGCTGGCTGCCGTTGGCGCGTGGTGGCTCAAACACCGCAAGGCGCCAGCGCCCATGGTTGCCAAGAATACGATCGCCGTTCTTCCGCTCCAGAACATGACGGGCGATAGCAACATCGAGTATCTGCGGTTCGCCCTGGCGGACGAGATCGCGTCGGTCCTGACCTATAACCGGACGCTCGATGTGCGGCCCACGGCGACCACGCGCAAGTACGTTAGCCCTGATATGGACCCGCAAAAAGCCGGGCGCGAGTTGCTGGTGGCCAACGTCGTCACAGGTCATTACATGCGGCAGGGCGATCAGCTCTTAGTAACCCTGCAGGCGGTAAATGTGGGCTCCGACAGCGTGAGCTGGCAGAGCGCTCCAATCACCGCGCCCAGCCAGGATTTTATTGCTTTGCGGGAAGTCCTGACCAAGCAGGTGCGCAACGGATTGCTCCCTGTGTTGGGATCGGGAACGGAATATCTGGAGACCAGCACGCCCCCCAAGAATCAAGAGGCCTACGATCTTTTTCTGCGCAGCGCGGCGGTTCCACATGACGAGAAGCCCAACAAGCAAGCGATCTCAATGCTGGAGCGTGCTGTCGGATTGGACCAGACCTACGCCCCAGCCTGGCAGGCGCTCGGGATTCGATATTACTTCGACTCGCAATATTCCAGCGGCGGCGAGGAAACGTTCCAGAAGTCCAACTCGTCGTGCGAACGTGCCATGGCACTCGATCCGAATCTGATTCTGGCGGCCAGCCAGCTCATCACCAACCGGGTGGAACGCGGGGACTTGAGCAAGGCCTATCAGGAATCGCGGAAGCTAGTGAAGCGGCGCCCACAAAGCGCGCAGGCGCACTTCACGCTGGCCTACGTCGACCGCTATGCAGGGCTGTTGGAGGATTCAACCCGCGAATGCGATGCGGCGGTCCGGCTTGACCCCGGGAACTATCTCTTCCGCTCCTGCGCTTGGACCTTTATGTTCATGGGAAACACCTCGCGAGCGCGAGAATACATCGCGCTGGACACCGGTTCGGAATGGGCCAGTTGGGTCATGCCGGGAGTTCTACTGCGCGAGGGGAAATTGAGGGAGGCGCGCGAGGCGGCAAAGAGAGTGCCGCCCGCCCCGCGTTATCATCGCGACTTGACCGAGGCAGTTTTGGGATTGCGCCCGCCCGCGGATCTGGATCGGATCGCGCAAGAGGATACGACCTCGCTGGCGGCGGGGGACGATCCGGAATCGGCGTACCAGCAGGGCGCGGAACTCGCCTATGCGGGGAAGAAGGACGCGGCAGTACACATGATTCGGATCGCGATCGAGCAGAATTATTGCGCGTATTCTGCCCTCGAAAACGATCCGCTCCTCGACAAACTGCGTGCCGCGCCGGAGTTTGCGGATTTGTTGAAGGCGGCCCGGTTCTGCCAGGAACCCCTCCTGGCGCAAGGGAAATAGACGAATTTACATTCGTGGACGCTGGTCCGATGGCGCGCCGTATGCCTGCAAGTTGTCTTCACGCCAGAATTGGAACGGCAAGTGGAGTAGAACGACCCGTTAGCCGGCAACCCGCGCTGCTATTGGTGGTGCCGGAGACAGACGGCTAACCAATCAGGACCGTCAAAGTCTTATCCATAGACTTTGTGCGATGATCAGCAGTTGAGCCGTTGCATCCGATCCTTCACGGAGCCCATCTACTAGAAGACATGATCAATCCTGATTCCCGCTGGGAGTTCCCGAAACGCGGCCTGCTTCAACAGCCCTTCCCATATTTTCTTCTGGCGCTCGTGGTGTTGGGTGCTCGGCTGCTGATTGCTTCCCGGCAAACCGCTACCGACATGGCGGGGCCCGCGGACGCCCTCCCCCAGGACTCCGGATCCGCGGGGCTGCAGCTGATGTTGCGGCGCCTGAGCACAACCGCGCGGCTGTTCCATACAACCGCTCACCCCGACGATGAAGACGGCGGGATGATCACGTATGAATCTCGAGGCAAGGGCGACACGGTCGTGCTGCTCACCCTCAACCGGGGTGAGGGTGGCCAAAACAAGGTGGGCAGCAACCTGTTCGATGTGCTGGGTGTCCTGCGCACGCTGGAGTTGACTGGGTCAGACCGCTACTACGGGGTGGAGCAGAGGTTCACTCGCGTCGCGGACTTCGGGTTCTCCAAGAACGCTGACGAAACTTTTCAGAAATGGAATGGGCACGAACCTGGTTTAGCGGATATCGTGCGCGTGATTCGGACCTTCCGCCCAGATGTTGTGGTTTCGCGCTTTGAGGGGAGCGACCGCGACGGTCACGGCAATCACCAGGCTTCCGGAATTTTGTCGCGCCAAGCGTTCCGTGCAGCCGCCGATCCAAAGCAATTTCCGGAGCAGATCAACGAAGGCCTATTGCCGTGGCAGGCTAAGAAATTCTATTACGACCGGGTGTGCCCGTTCGGCAGCAGTGATTGTCCGCCGGACAATTACACCATCAAGGTGCCAACCGGCGAAAAGGACTCGCTGCTCGGCATGACGTACGTCCAATTCGCGATGGAGGGATTGCGGCATCAATTGTCACAGGGCGCGGGCGATTGGTCGGTGGATGCGGGACCTCACTATGCGTTTTACCGACTTGTCGATTCCGTGCTTCCTCCGACGAAGGACAAGGATGGGCACGAGCAGGATTTCTTTGATGGCATTGACACGACGCTTTCCGGGTTGGCCGATCGCCTGGGAACCGAGGAAGCGAAAGTGCCTTACCTGCGACCCGAACTAGTCAAGCTGCAGAAAGAAGTGGAAGACGCGAAGAGGCTGGCGGCGAGCGACGCAGGAAAGGCTGCCGGCCCGTTGCTCGAGGGATTGCACAATACAAATGCTCTCATCGCCCGCGTGGGCGAGGAGAAAACTCTGGCCGAAATTGAGCGGCGGGAGTTGCTCGGCAATTTGAAAACGAAGCGCGATCAGTTCCAGCAAGCCGCGAATCTTGCGTTGGGACTGACATTGAACGTGACCGTGGATGCGCCGACCGGCGCCAATGCGGAAGATGCCTTTGTCGCGGTGCCGGGACTGGTCTTCGGATTAACGGTACGACTGCGGAATTCCGGAAATAAGGCGTTGACGATCCGCGATGTCGGGCTGGACTTGCCCGCGGGGTGGAAAGCGGCGGCGACGTCCGCGAAGGTGCAAGCCGTGGCGCCTGGCCAGGAGGCGCCCGCACAATTCCGCGTGACCGTACCCGAAAACGCTGCATACACGCGTCCCTATTGGCATCGCAACGATCCGGAGAGGGACGGGCTGAATGTCGTGGATGATCCTCGTTACGCCACGCTTCCCTTCCCGCCCCCGCCTGTGCAAGCGCATGTGAACTACTCTGCGGACGCGTTCGACGGCTCGATCCGCGGGACCGGCATGGCGAGTTTCAAATCCGCCGCAGGCCGTGAGACAAAACGGGCAATCGCGGTGGCACCGCCGTTCTCGATATCGATCGATCCGATTTCGCAGGTCATCCCTGTGGGCTTTCACGGGCCACGAATCGTAAAGGTTTCGGTCAAGAGCAGCGTGAGCGGGGAGGCAACAGCGAATGTGCACTTGGCTGCTCCTGCGGGATGGCAAGTCGATCCACCCTCGCAGCGTGTGAGCTTCGCGAACTTCGGCGAATCGAAGATCTGCGAGTTCCGCGTGGTTCCGTCGACTGGACGCGAAGGACGATTCCCCATCAAAGCGTCGCTCGAGTACATGGGGAAGACTTACTCCGAAGGCTACACGGTGGTCACGCGCCATGACCTTGACACTTTTTACTACTACCAGCCGGCGGTCCAGAAAGTGAGCGTGGTAGACGTCAAGACGCTGCCCAACCTCAAGATCGGATACATCATGGGCGCGGGCGACGACATTCCGGAAGTGCTGCGCCAAGTCGGATTGGACGTGACCCTGATACCGGCGGAGAAACTCGCCAACGAAGACCTCGGCCGCTACGGAACGATTGTGCTGGGCATTCGCGCTTACGACACGCAGAAGGATGTAATCGCGAACAACAAGAAGCTGCTGGATTTTGTCTCCGCCGGCGGGACCTTGCTCGTGCAGTACGAGGCCGACACCGGAACTTTTAATGGCGGAGCCTTTACTCCCTATCCGGCAACATTGGCACGCGGGCGAGTGTCCGTGGAAGAAGCGCCCGTCGAAATTCTGGCGCCGGAGAATCACATTTTCCATGTTCCCAATGAGATCTCGGAGCGTGATTTCAACGGCTGGGTTCAGGAGCGCGGACTGTACTTCATGGACAAGTGGGACGATAAGTTCACTCCCCTGTTGGCGTCGCACGATCCGGGTGAAAGCAGTCTGAAGGGCGGACTGCTGGTGACGAAGTTCGGAAAGGGCGCATACATTTACACAGGGTATGCGTTCTTCCGCCAGTTGCCGGCGGGCGTTCCGGGCGCGGTCCGGCTGTATGTGAATCTGCTGAGCGCGGGACATTAGAGCGGCCGCACTACTCCAGACCGCAGTCTGGGAATAAGCCAGCTCTTAACCGCAAAGGACGCCAAGGTTTGCGCGAAGGGCGCAAAGGCCATTCGTCCTAGCCACCCCCGGCTGTCACGGTGGAAAGTGTTGCTGCACAGTTTCACACCATTCCCATGGACACAACCGATCATCGCGCGGAGTCGCCATCCGGCACCGAAAGTTCACCGCAACTGATTCGCGGGATGGGCCTGGGGGTGGCCACTTCGCTCAACATGCTCGACATGATCGGCGTGGGGCCGTTCATCACCATACCGCTCATCGTGAGCGCGATGGGTGGGCCGCAAGCCATGCTGGGGTGGGTCCTGGGAGCAGGGTTCGCGATTTGTGACGGGCTGGTTTGGGCGGAACTGGGCGCAGCAATGCCGGGGTCGGGCGGGTCCTACCGGTACCTGAAAGAAATTTATGGTCCCAACAAACTGGGACGGCTGATTTCATTTCTTTTCATCTGGCAACTGTCCTTTAGCGCGCCGCTTTCAATCGCTTCCGGTTGCCTCGGGCTGGCGGGGTACGCCGCCTATCTATGGCCGGGACTGGAGCACGTCTATTTCACACACGCGGCGGACGCGCATATCCCGCTGGTGGGGAATCTGCAGGTCAGTTGGGTCGCCACTTCCGGCACGATTCTGGCGGTGGGCGCCGTCCTGACAGCTGTGTTCCTGCTGTACAGGAGAATCACGGCAATCGGGCAACTCTCAAAATTGCTGTGGGTCGTCGTGATGGGCACGATCGGTTGGATTATTTTCGCCGGCCTCACCCATTTCAATAGTGGGCGAGCATTCGAGTTTCCTCCGGGGGCATTCACGCTGACGCGGGGGTTCTTTAATGGGCTGGGCAGTGCCATGCTGATCGCCACCTACGACTACTGGGGCTATTACAACGTTTGCTTTCTAGGCGATGAAGTGAAGGACCCGGCACGGAACATTCCCAGGGCGCTGCTGCTTTCAATTTTGCTGGTCGCCGGTCTATATATAGTGATGAATCTGAGTATCCTGGCCGTCGTGCCGTGGCGGGAGATGACGGCTGGGGGTACGAACAACGGGCTCTACGTGGTCTCGTTGTTCATGCGGAGAATTTACGGTACCTGGGCGGCGCGGTTAGTGACTGGGCTGGTCATGTGGACGGCGTTCGCCTCAGTGTTCTCCCTGACGCTGGGATATTCGCGAGTGCCTTATGCGGCGGCGCTGGATGGAAACTACTTTCGCGTGTTTGCGAAGGTGCACCCCAAACATCGCTTTCCTTACATATCTTTGTTGAGCTTGGGCGGCGCAGCGGCCATTTTTTGCTTCTTCCGCCTCGCCGACGTGATCGCTGCGTTGGTCGTGATTCGAATCATGCTGCAGTTTCTCGTACAGGCGATCGGCGTGATTGTGCTGCGCATTAGGCGGCCGGATTTGCCACGGCCTTTCCGGATGTGGCTGTACCCGCTGCCGGCTCTGATCGCGTCGATAGGGTTTGCCTACATCCTGTTTATCCGCGTGAATGCGCTGAAAGAGATCCGGTACGCGATCGTGATCCTGATTCTAGGCATCGCCATCTACATGGCGCGCGCCTGGCGGAACGGCGAATGGCCGTTTGGTCCGGGCGGCGTTCGCGCGTCTGCAGGAGCTCCCGAATAAATGGCCGAGATGGTGAAGACGCCCGCGCCCCTGCCGCCCAGTATTCCGGCGGAGCATAGCGTGTCGGCGTGGGCGCCGTTGCATCAACCCTTGTTTCGCGCCATGTGGATTGCGGCCATCATCTCCTACATCGGCACGTGGATGCAGGCGGTAGGCGCGGGCTGGATGATGACCATGATCAGCGGCTCTCCGCTGATGGTCGGCCTGGTGCAGGCTGCGGTCGCTTTGCCAGTATTCCTGGTGATCTTACCCGCCGGCGCACTGGCCGACATGGTGGACCGACGACGTTTTCTCCTTATCACTCAAGGTTGGATGGTGCTGGCTGCGGGCGCACTCGGCGTACTGACACTGCTGCACCTGGTCACGCCGTGGATCCTGCTGGCTTTCACATTCCTACTGGGTCTTGGCGCGGTAATGAACGACCCGGCCTGGCAGGCGATCACACCGGAACTGGTCCCACCGGAACAGCACGCCGCCGCCGTCGCCCTCAACTCGGCAGGGTTTAACGTCGCCCGTGCGATTGGTCCGGCACTCGGGGGCATGATTATCGCGAAGGCCGATTCCGGGACAGCCTTCCTGCTGAATGCCGTGTCATTTTTTGGAGTGATCCTGGTTCTGTATCACTGGAAGCGGCCGGCACCCGAGCGCATTGAGACCGGCGCGCTATGGGATGCGGTGCGCGGCGGCATTCGTTACGTGGGGCAGTCGCCGCTGGTGAGGTCAGTGCTGATCCGCACCGGCGCGTTCAGCGTGGGAGCCATCGCCTTGTTGGCATTACTGCCGATTCTGGCGCGTCCGTTCGGCGCGACCGGGTATGGTGTCATGCTGGCCTGCTTTGGCCTGGGAGCGCTTGCGGGGGCGACCATCTTGCCGCGACTGCGACGACAGCTGTCGGTCGACGGCTTGGTGGCAACGGCCATCATTGTGTTTGCCGCGATGACGATGGCTGCCGGCCGCATATCTTCCTTCGCCGGCCTGTGTACGGTGATGGCGACGGCGGGCGCGGCGTGGATCGGTATTCTGGCGTGCCTGAACACGGCGGCGCAGACCATGTGCCCGTCCTGGGTACGGGCGCGGGCGCTTTCGATGTACCTGCTGGTGCTGCAGGGCGGCATGGCCATTGGCAGTACAATGTGGGGCGCTCTGGCAGCGCGGGTAGGCTTGCCCAATGCGTTGCTGTGTTCGGCTCTGGCGCTGCTGGCGGGATTGGCGACGATCCGAAAACACCGGTTGAGCGCGCGGCATCTGGCGATGGCGCCGTCGGTCGTGCGGGATTGAAGTTTGTACTGCGTATGGTCAGCTCGCTGCGGCTTCGGCAGAGCAGGAATTTGATCTGAATTGATACGATTATTTCGGAGAAAGCTATGAAGACAATAATTTCATCCCTCGGGTGCTTTCTGGCACTGTGTTGTGGATCGGCACTGGGACAGCAGATGCCCAAGCCAGAACCGCCGCGGACGCTAACCCAGGTAATGGACCGGGCTCTGACCAATGCAGAAAAAGAATTCATGTCGGCGGTGGACACCATGCCTGAAGACAAGTATGGATACGCGCCCACGGACGGCGAATTCAAGGGGGTGCGCACGTTTGCGGGCCAGATTAAGCACGTGGCCGCCTCGAATTATGAGTTCGGCGGCGCGATTCTGCAGGAGAAGCCGCCCGTGGATTTTGGCGGGGAGGAAGGTCCAGCTAACGTCAAGACCAAGGCTGAGATTGTTGAGTTCCTGAAAGGATCATTCGTGTACATGCACAAGGCGATCGCGTCGATGAACGAGAAGAACGCGACGGAATCGCTGAAGAGTCCATGGGGACAGAACACGATCACGCGGTTGGGGGTATCCACGCTGACGGTGGCGCACATTTTTGATCATTATGGGCAGATGGTGGTGTACTTGCGGCATAACGGGATTGTGCCGCCGATGAGCAAAGGGTGAGACACGTCCGACGGGCGGGGACGCCCGTCGCTCCACTGACAACTCGTCGCGAAGTTTCCGGACTCATTCACCTTTCGAGTCATCAAGTAGCACGCCAGTGCTATTTACGTTATCTCGACTCAGACACTAATCTGCAGCTTCCCCCCAATCGAAGGCACACGTGCCGGACGGTTCTTGGTATTTTTCCCGAGAAATTCGAATGCATGAGCGCACGATCGATGTCGGTGCCCTCACGCGAAAGGTTGGGATTATGGAGTCGATGAAGTCAAAAACGAGTTTGGACCTAGTGGAAGAAGCTCGGCGGCGCGAAGTCGAGCACGAGATTCTGAGCTACTTCCTGGCCGTCGAGTCGTATCCGGCGCGGGCTGCGCGCGAGCCCGAGGTGAGCTTTGAGACCCATTGCTGGAGCGTATACACGGAGTTGGAGAGCGGTCGGCCGAACTAGGACCACAGCTTCGTCAGCGTGGACATGTTTCGCGCGACAAACGAAAGAGCCTTCAACCGCAAAGTTCGCGAAGAACGGCCGCGACGGGCGCGAAGGAAAGCCCGCGTGCATACGAGAACTGGACTCAGTGGCTGCGAGCGGCTTTCGCGCCTTTTTCGGTGATCGCCGTGAGCAGAAGCTCCGCTCGTAGATTGTTTTGCTTGAGATACGCCGCCACTTGGGCGGCGATTTTTTTGGTGGGTGCTTTGCCGCGGGGATCGAGAAAGATCAACACTGACGGGCCGGCACCACTCAGGGCGGTGCCCAGGATTCCCGGGGATTCCGTCAGACGCTGGATTGCAGGCAGCAACGGGCAGAGGGAGGCGCGATAAGGCTGGTGAATCCGGTCTTCGAGCCCTGCGCGGAGAAACTCCGGCTTGCCTTGCAGGAAAGCGGCAAGCAAGAGCATTGAGTTCTGAATGTTAACAACCGCGTCGCCGCGGGAATATTGCGCGGGCAGCACTCTGCGAGCTTCTTCGGTCGAGAGCGGATCGGGAGGAACGGCGAGGAGCAGGGGCCACTTCCCTTTCGGGCGGATGCTGGCGACCTGAGCCTCGGCGTCTCCGGACATGCGGGCGACCGTGAGGCCACCCATCCAGCACGCCGAGGCATTATCGGGATGGTGTTCGCGACGTGACGCTTCGCCGATGATCCGGGCGTCGCTCAAGCGCAGGCGGCCGTAGTGATCGGCAAGAGCAATTCCGGCGAGACGCGCGGCAGCCGAGGATCCGCAACCCTTTCCGATCGGGATGTCGTTGTAGATCGTCAGGGCGAGCGCGGCGGGCGTTTTCCCGGCAGCTTGGAGGGCCTCACGGTAGGTGTTCAGAATGAGGTGGTTTTCCAGTTGGCCACAGATGTCGGGGTCGCGCCCGGTGGCCCGGATTGCGTAGTCGGCGGCGGGGCGCGCTTCCAGCTTCAGGTAGAGATCGAAAGCCAGGGCGGCGGCGTCGAACGCCGGACCGAGGTTCGCCGAAGTCGCCGGAAGGGCGATGCGGAACACGTCTGCCTTCTTGGTGGGCATATGAAGGGAATGCCAATCTCAGATTTCAGATGGTAGATTTCAGATTTCCCAGTCCCATTTCTATCTGCAATCTGAAATCATTAATCCGACATCTGGTTCCTTACCAATTCGCCGCTATTTCTCCGAGTCGAAACGTTCCAGAACCTGCGTCACTGCATCCACGGAAGCATCCAGCGCAAGTGGGGCGCGTTGCTGTGGCGCCAGTGCTTCGGCTTCTTTCTCGCGCGCGCTTCCTGTAAACAGGTCGCCCCGGTGGAACTTGAGGGTGAACTCAGGATCTTTCAATACGTGCCCGGTAAGCATCAGCACGACGCTCTCGTTGGTCTTCACGAAGCCCTGCTTTACCAGTTTCTTCAGACCCGCAAGCGTGACAGCAGAAGCGGGCTCGCAGCCTACCCCGTCCGAGCCGATTTCTGCTTTCGCCATGGCAATCTCGACTTCGCTCACCTGCTCGACGGTGCCTTCGGTCGCCTGAATCACCCGCAAAGCCTTCTTCCACGACGCCGGATTGCCGATGCGGATGGCCGTGGCGAGCGTGTCGGCTTCCATGGGCACG
>Ga0307469_10000567_pt1 | contig 13535 bp, 15 predicted proteins | sample atmos_gasesAM2C__FD_203084 | JGI IMG/M metagenome (GOLD analysis project Ga0307469, IMG submission 203084) | Hardwood forest soil microbial communities from Morgan-Monroe State Forest, Indiana, United States - atmos_gasesAM2C_515 | ecosystem: Environmental > Terrestrial > Soil > Temperate...
GACTCGCCGGCCTCGACGGCGTGAGCCCGCCGCTCCTCGAGGCGCGCAAACCCGGAGGCTCGCGATGAGCGATCCCAAGTCCAAGTGGAAATACGACGGCGTGCGCGTCGTCCATTCCAACGAGCTGGACATCAACACCCCGCAGACCCCGGGCATGAACCGCGCCGCCGCCATCACCCATGCCCGCGCCGGCGCCGAGAAACTCTGGGCCGGCACCGTCGTCATCCACCCCAAGGCCAAGACCGGCGCCCACCATCACGGCCCGGTCGAGAGCGTGATCTACGTGGTGAGCGGCAAGGCGCGCATGCGCTGGGGCGACAAGCTCGAGTTCATGGCCGAGGCCGGCCCCGGCGACTTCATCTACGTCCCGCCCTTCGTCCCGCATCAGGAAATCAACGCGAGCGACACCGAGGCCCTCTCCTGCGTCCTATGCCGCAGCGGTCAGCAGCCGGTGGTGGTGAATCTGGATATTCCGGTGGTTGAGAAACCCGAAGAGGTCCATTGGGTGGACAACATCCATCCCGCGCCAAAATCCTAGTCTCTTACGTCAGGGGACAACGCTGCGCATGGAAGCTGGATGGCCAGGGAGTTTGACCAGCTTGCCAGTGTTAGTCACGCTGGTCCCGTCTACCCTGAGAATGGAGATGTCGTCGTCCATGTAGTTTCCGACGTACAGGTACTTGCCATCCGGACTGAACACCGCTCCCTCAGGCAAGCCTCGGACCTCCACTTCACCGACCTTCGTGACCTTCTTGCCATCGATCTTCAGCACTGCCACCGATCCGTTGCGATTGTAGAAAAACGCTGATTTGGCTGCATTGCTGCCGCGAAGCAGGATGGCCACTGCGATCTCGCCCGTTGGGCTGATGGCGAAGCCCTCCGGCCCGTCGCCGACCACCACCTGGTCAATGACGCGGGGCGGCGTTGCCTCCAGATCAATTACGCCAACAGTATCTACATTTCCGTCCGCGGAGCCGGAGTTGCCGTTATTCGCCGTGAGGGCGAGTTTTCCGTTCGGCGTGATTCCCAAGTTGTAGGGGAAAAGACCCACCAGCATGTCGTACTTTGCGTAGGTCACTTTCTCGCCGTCGACCTGCAGCAGAGCGGCCTTATTGTTGACGTTCTTGGCGGCGAGCGCCCGTTTGCCGTCCGGTGTGAATGCCACGGCCGAAACCTGTTCGCCCATCGCTACGGTGTCCACCACCTTGACCTCTTTTCCGCGAATTGAGAGTACGGAGATAGAGTTATCCGCCCGGTTGGCAACGAGCGCCAGATTGCCCGCACGATTGATTGCCATGCCAGAAGGCTGCCTGCCGCCTTTCACGGTGGAGATAAGCGCGGGCGGGTTCGCCTTCAGGTCGATCACGAATATGTCGCTTGCGGGAACGCCCTTCCACGCTCCGCCGTCCTGAACCCAGTCCATGGAGTTCGCTACGAGTGCCAGGCTTTCGTCCGGCGTGATGGCCAAGTTTACGGGTGGACCGAACACGGAATTCATCAGTGCCAGACTGGCGACGATCCTCGGATTCATGCGATCGCTGATATCCAAGACGATGACCGCGTCCTTTCCAGGCGGGGAGAGGAGCGGTTTCGCCTCGCTGTCCCAGAAAACCTTGTTGTCGATACCGATGATCACGAATTGAGCTGCGGCCGGAGTAACGCTTGCCACCAGACACATCGCCAACGCGACGCTTAACATCGGTCTAAGCGTAAAACCAAGCTTCTTCATGACGTGCTCCAGTTCGGGTCCCAAGAGATTATCGAAGCCAATATCGTCTTTCAACCACCGAGCATCTCGCGCACCATGACGGCCATGCGCTCGGCGCTCGTGCCCGGTGGGAAGAAAGCGATGTACTCACCGTCGCGATTGAGGAGGAATGTTAACGCGGCGTGATCGATGAAATAGGCGCTGGTATCCGGGCGGCGCAGCTTCTCGTAGAACACTTTATAGCTTAGAGCGATCCGGCGCGTCTCTTCTTCGCTACCGCGCAGCGCCAGGAAGCTCGGGTGGAACGCGGCCACGTACTCGCGCAATACGGGAGCCGTGTCGCGTTGCGGGTCGAGGGTAATGAATAGCGGCTGCACCGCGTTGCCTTGCGGGCCGAGCGAACGCAGCATTGCCCCGATCACGGCGAGGTCGGTGGGACAGACGTCCGGGCAGTAGGTGTAGCCGAAATAGAGCAGGACCAGCTTGCCGCGGAACTCCGCCAGGCTTCTGCGTCTACCCCATTGATCCGAGAGCGTGAACGCCCCGCCGACGGCCGCCTTGCCGGACATGAGCTCGTTCATCAAGCGCGCCGCGTCCGCCCGGCGCGCCTCGTCGGCTGGCGGGGCAGACAAAAGGGTCACCGATGCGACCATCGCAAATGCGCTCGCCGCCGCCCTGGCGCCCCGCGGGCAGGGCATCATCACGCGCTCAGGCTCCGAACGTGAACTCCGTTCCGGTCGTGGAGGGGATCAGGCGATCGGGCAGCATCTCGCGGAGAGCATTCACCATTCCGGGGCCGGAGCAGTGCAGCGGTATCACGACATCCGGATTCATCGCCTTCAGCTCGTCCACGGTGCGGCGCACGTACTCGTCGGCAGCAGGGAAAAGATGAAAGCCGCCCATTACCGCGTGAACCTTGGTCACACCGGACACTTGCATGGCCTGCCGCACGGTATTGACGATCCCGGCATGCCCGCAAGAGGAGATGACGACCAGGCCGCGATCCTTGACATTGAAGCAGGTGGCATGCTCGTTGAGATGTTCGTCGGCGACGAACTTGCCTTGCGCCTTCGCGTCCGCCTCCGGCATGTCGCAGCCGATGCCATCGGCCTTGTGGTAGGAGACCTGGGTATTCGGCAATACCCGCTCGAAGCTGCGCCGCGCAATTGTTCCAGTAGTGAACGCATGGCCGTGGATCACCGTCGGCTGCTCGCACTTGACGATCCTGACGTTCAGCTTTTCCACCTCTCTGCGATCGAGCACACCCCAGTCGGTGAATTGCCCGGGGGCGCCCGCCTTGCGGTTGCAGAAGTTGTCCTCGCCGCCGACGTAGAGCGTCAGGTCCGCGGGCAGCCGGCTCCTGTTCTTCTGCAAGAACGCAATCAGCCCGCCGAAATGATCGAAGTGCCCGTGGCTCAGTATCAACGCCTGCACCTTGGTCCCGTCGACGCCGATGATTTCCATGTTGTTCATCAGCGCATCGGGCGTATAGCCGTAATCCAGCATGAGATTGCGCGTGTCCGCACCGATGCGCGATTCGAGCGCGAGGGACAGCCCCCATTCGTTATGCAACGCCTTGCGATAGTCGGCGGCCGCCCAGAGCGCTGAGCGGCGTACCTTGACCAGCTTGGAGACGGGTGCCCGCGGCGTGTCGTAGCTGCTGTCGGTGAGAACCTTCACCACCAGCGAATCCACCACCGGCATGTTGCGCCCGGCCTGCATCTGTCCGAGCGTGCTCCGGGCAACTCCGGAAAGCGCGAGCAACGCAGTGGAGCCCAGCACGAACTGGCGGCGGGTGATTGGCGGCTTCATGAATGTCTCCTCGAAAGAAAAGGGATTGCCCCGCTCATTATCGCCCCGCCACCTGACTAATGCCGAGTCTCTTTCTCCCTTGAGAGGTGCAGCGCCTCGTTGGCTACTTGGCGGACTCGAGAAGGATCGCCACCGCGCCCACCGCGAAGTACGCGGCGAGCGCAACGAGAACCACTGCTTCCACGACGCCGTGGTGAGCGCCGCTTTGAAATACTGCGCGGTACGCGACTTTCCGGCGCACGAGCCACAAAACGCCGCGCCGCCTTATTGTCGCAGGCGTCCACCTGGGTCTGGGCGCCGCGCGCTGATGTGACGTTTGGTTCATGCCGACCTCCCTTTGTGTTCGTCGGGAGAGCATGCCAACCGTCAGGTAACGAACCACCTACGGATTACATACGGATTGCCTAAGATTGTTCCGGTCTTGCGGGGACCTGTCATCGGCGCTGAGCGCCAGATCCCCAAATCATGGGATGTGAACTGCCGCGTCTAGACAAGGCCCGCCGCACGGGCGAGATCGCGCGGCAGTCGAGGGTGTGAAGCGGCTCTACAACGACATCCGCGTGGCTACACGCGGGTGATCAATCATCGTGGGCGTCGTTGTCGTTGTCGTTGTCATCGCGGTCGCGCTCTGCTGAGCGCGGTCCGTACCTGAACTTGAACCTGAACGGCTTGGCCTTCGAGCCGTCGGTCAGCGTGCCGCTCACGGTCACCGTTGCGGAACTCGGAAGCGCGGCCAATGCGAACGGTTGTGTCGCGCACGCGAATCTCTCGAACGAATTCACCATCACCAGCGCGCTCTTCGTCGCTTCCAGATTCCCTGCGCCGTCCACCGCGCCATAGTTGAGCACGAAGACTCCGGTGGTCAGGAACGGGATCGTTCCGCTTGCCGACGCAATGCTCCGGCTCAGCGCAGGATTCGGGGGCTGCTGGCCGAACACGAAGTGCGCAGACCCGTAGTTGATCTGCGCGACGCCGGAGGAATCGTCGGTCGCCGACAGAAGGACGTTGAGACCGTGGGTGTTAAAGCATTTCGTCTGGATCGTCAGACCGCCCGGCGAAACGGTCAGCGTCGCGTTTGCGGTCATCAGCTTCCGGTCCTTGAGCGTTCCGGGCTGCGCGGTCAGCTTCGTCACCGGCGGAGTCGTGTCGCCCGTGGAGCTGATGAACTTGCCGAAGGCGCGGGGCGAGATCCCCACCGACACCGCCGCCGTCACGGTGTTACTGGCCGTGGCGATCACCGCGACATTGTTGTCGCTCTGGTTCGCCACATAGACGTGGGCCCCGTCAGACGTCACCGCCACTCCCACTGGGAGGGCCCCCACCGGGACCGTCGCCGTGACGGTGTTGCTGGCGGTGGCGATCACCGAGACGCTCTTATCGCCCTGGTTCGCCACATAGACGTGGGCCCCGTCGGGCGTCACCGCCACTCCCTGCGGAGACTGCCCCACCGGCACCGTCGCCGTCACGGTGTTGCTGGCCGTGGCGATCACCGAGACCGTGTTGCCGAAAAAATTTCCCACATAGACGTGGGCTCCGTCGGGCGCCACCGCGACTCCCTCCGGGTTGAGCCCGACCGTCACGGTCGCGGTCACGGTGTTGCTGGCGGTGTCGATCACCGAGACCGTGCCGTCGCCCTGGTTCCCCACATAGACGTGGGCCCCGTCGGGCGCCACCGCAACTCCAGCCGGGCTGACGCCAACCGTCACTGTCGTCACGGTATTGCTTGCCGTGGCGATCACCGAAACCGTGCTGTCGTTGAAGTTAGCCACATAGGCGTGGGCCCCGTCGGGGGTCACCGCCACGCCCCATGGGACCATCCCCACCTTCACGGTCGCGGTCACGGTGTTGGTGGCCGTGTCGATCACCGAGACCGTGTTGTCGAAAACGTTCGCCACATAGACGCGGGTCCCGTCGGGCGTCACCGCCACGCCGTTGGGGAAATTCCCCACCGGTACCGTCGCCGTCACGGTGTTGGTGGCCGTGTCGATCACCGAGACCGTGTTGCCGCCGAGATTGGTGATGTAGGCCTGCGGTGCAAGCGCCCAGGCCCCAACCGGAAAGAGAACCAGCAGCCCCAGCAGGAGCGCGAGTCTATAGGTACAGGTAAGCCGTGCCATCGATCCCCCCGAGTGCTAGATATTGCACGCAGGGACACAATGAAGTCCTCTGCACGCCTCGTCCATGAATTATTTGGAAAAATCTGTGTGATTTTGTGTGAGCCGGCGAGGCCGACGGTTATTGCCGGCGCGCCCGGCTCCGCCGGATGGCTTCGGACGCTATCCAAACGAGCCCGACCAGAACCAGCAGCGCGATGAGCCAGCGAATTGCGCTCGCGCCTGTTGCGGCGTCGAGCGTGGGCCAGGGGAATTTGCTCAGGCGCTCCCAGCGCTCGAGCAGCCAGTGCCAGGCAGTGTGGCCCACGACCAGCGAGATGATGATCGTGCCGACGCGCTCGGGAACGTGACGGAAGAGCAAGCCGAGCAGCGGGACCAGGATGATCAGGACGAGGAGCTGGCCGAGCTCGACGCCGACGTTGAAGGCGAGGAGCGAGGTGATGAGGTGGGAGCCGGCAAACTGCAGGAGCTGCTGCAGGCCGTAGGCGAAGCCGAAGCCGTGCACCAGGCCGAAGGTGAAGGCGATGACCCAGCGCCGCTGCAGGCTGCTGCCGAGGACGTTCTCGATCGCCATGTAGAAGATCGAGGCCGCGATCAGCAGCTCGACGAGCGGCGGGAACCAGAGCGCGCCCGGGCCGTAGCCGAGGGCGGTCATGATCAGGGTGATGGAGTGCGCGACGGTGAAGGCGGTGACGATGGCGGCGAGCGGCCAGAAGCGCCGGAACGGGACGACCAGGCAGAGCACGAAGAGAAGATGGTCGGTGCCCTGCAGGATGTGGAGGAAGCCCGAGAGCACGAAGCGCAGCGCCGCCTGGTGCCAGCGCGGGTCGAGGCGCACCAGGCCGGGGTCGCCGTGCAGGTCGAACGCCCTCGCCTCGCCCCCCGGCGGCAGGAAGCGCAGCACGATGTTGACCTTGATGCCGAGCCGCTCGAGCCGCGGCCGGATCGAGAAGGCGGCGCGCTCGGAGCGCACCGGGACCTCGAGCAGCACGTCGAGCAGCCCCTGGTTCCAGTAGAGCTCGGTGTCGTTGCCCAGGCGCCGCTCCTTGAAATGCGCGAGCGCGCTTTCGTACGCGGCGAAGGAGCGGTCGGACTCGAGCGAGACGCGGGCATCGACCAGCTTCGGCTTGCCGAGCCGCATGTCGTCCTCGTAAAGCTCGATCTCGTCGGCGAGCCACAGGGTTACCGCGTCGCGCAGCGAGCTATCGACACGCGTGAAGTCGAGGAAGCCCCCCTGCCGCTGCGGCACGTCGACGTCACGCATCGCCTTGAGCGGCACGCGCACCAGGAGCTCGAGCGCCCGGCCTGCCGGCTTGACGAAGGCCTGGACGCGGACCTCGTCGGGAATGTCGTGCGCCGGCGCGCCCGGCGCGAACGCAAAAAGTACCGCGGCGAGGATGAAAATGCGATCCAATCGCAGCCAGTATTGCAGAGTTTGCATATACTCGGCCCGGTCGCTTCCCGCAGGAGGCACGGATGACGAATCGCAGAGCAGTCGGCGCGGCGTTCGTCGCGCTACTCGCGGTGCTCGGCTGCACGCAGGCGCTTCTCGACCGGCAGGCCGACCAGGCCGAGGTCGTGCAGGCGCCGGTCTTCGAAGTCGATCCGCTGTGGCCCAAGCCCCTGCCCAACCACTGGCTGCTCGGCATGACGATTGGCGTCTGGGTCGACGAGCAGGACCACGTCTGGATCATCCATCGCAGCTCGGCCACCCTCAACAACAACGAGAAAGGCCTCGAGCTCAACCCGCCGACCGGGGAGTGCTGCCGCGGCGCGCCGCCGGTGCTGGTGTTCGACCAGGCCGGCAACCTGGTGCGTCACTGGGGCGGGCCGGGCCCCGGCTACGAGTGGCCCGAGTCGAACCACGGCATCTTCGTCGACCACAAGGGCAACGTGTGGATCGGCGGCAACGGCGCGAAGGACGCGCAGGTGCTGAAGTTCACCAAGGACGGCAAGTTCCTGCTGCAGGTGGGCAAGTACGGCAACAACAAGGGCAGCAACGACCTGGAGAACTTCGGCCGCGCGGCGAAGATCTTCGTCGACCCGAAAACCAACGAGGCGTTCGTCGCCGACGGCTACCAGAACAAGCGCGTGGCCGTGCTCGACGCCGACACCGGCAGGATGAAGCGCTACTGGGGCGCCTACGGCAACAAGCCCGACGACGCCAACCTCGGGCCTTACAATCCCGACGCGCCGCCGGCGCAGCAGTTCCGCAACCCGGTGCACTGCTCCGACGTTTCGAACGACGGCCTGGTGTACGTCTGCGACCGGCAGAACGATCGCCTGCAGGTGTTCACGAAGGACGGCAAGTTCATCAAGGAGCAGTGGTATGCGAGGCGCAGCCTGAGCGAAGGCTCGGTGTGGGACGTCGCCTTCTCGCGCGATCCGCAGCAGCGCTACATCTTCATGGCCGACGGCCGCAACCAGAAAGTGCGCATCATCGTGCGCGAGACACTCGAGGAGCTGACCAGCTTCGGCGACGGCGGCCGCCAGCCCGGCCAGTTCTTCGGCGTGCACAGCATCGCCACCGACTCGAAGGGCAATCTCTACACGACCGAGACCTACGAGGGCAAGCGCCTGCAGAAATTCGTCTACAAAGGCGTCGGCCCGGTGCGCCGCGGCAGCCAGGGCGTGCCCTGGCCGCGCTCGGGTTAGCTAGACGCCAGCGCATGTTTCATTTCGCACGCAACTTCGCGCTCGCCATGCTCGTGCTGCCCGGCGGCCTGGCCCCTGCCTTCGCAGCCGACTATCCAACGCACCCCGTGAAATGGATCGTCCCCTATCCGCCCGGCGGCACCACCGATGTTCTCGCCCGCATCGTGTCGCAATGGCTGTCGGACAAGATGGGGCAGACGTTCATCATCGAGAACAAGCCGGGCGGCGGCAACAATATCGGCGTCGAGTACGTGGTGCATTCGGCGCCCGACGGCTACACGATGCTGCTCGTCAATCCCGCGAACGGAATCAACGCGACCCTCTACAAGGACCTCCCCTTCAATTTCATCCGCGACATCGCGCCGGTGGCGGGCCTGATCAGAACGCCGAATGTCATGGAGGTCACCAATTCCTTGCCGGCGAAGACCGTCGCCGAATTCATCGCCTACTGCAAAGCCAACCCCGGCAAGGTCAACATGGCCTCTTCCGGCAGCGGCACCTCGGTACACCTCTCCGGCGAGCTCTTCAAGGCGATGACCGGCTGCAACATGCTGCACGTGCCCTACAAGGGCGCCGGCCCCGCCCTCACCGACCTCATCGCCGGCCAGGTTCATGTGCTCTTCGACAACCTGCCCTCCTCCGCCCCGCATATCCACGGCGGCAGGATCCGCGCGCTCGCTGTCACCTCCGCGGAGCGCGAGCCTTCGATGCCAAACCTCCCCACCGTCGCCGAAACCGTCCACGGCTACGAGGCGACCGCCTGGTTCGGCATCGGCATGCCCAAAGGCACTCCGCGAGAGATCATCGAGCAGGTCAACGCCGAAGTGAATCGCGCCCTCTCCGATCCCGGCATGCTCAAGCGCCTGGCCGAACTTGGCGGCAAGCCCCTCAAGGGCACCCCCGGGGATTTCGGCAAGGTGATCGCCGCCGAGACCGAGAAGTGGAGAAAGGTCGTGATTTCTTCGGGCGCCAAGGTGGAATGAGATTGGACTGCGCGCCCGAATGCCTGTATAACGATACAGTAGGATTCTCAAGCAGCGAGTAGGCTGGTCGGGTCGTAGCGGTTCGTACTGTCCTCGTCGGTTGGTTCTCTCCTTGATTTTCCGCAGGGCCGCCTTTCTTCCGATTGCGCCCTTCCTTCCAACCGATATCAAGGAAACGGACATGAGTACAGGTACCGTAAAATGGTTCAACGACGCCAAGGGCTTCGGCTTCATCACGCCCGATGACGGCAGCAAGGATCTCTTCGTGCACTTCTCGTCCATCCAGGCCAGCGGGTTCAAGACCCTCAAGGAGAACGACAAGGTGCAATACGAGGTCGAGCAGAGTCCCAAAGGCCCTCGCGCCGCCAACATCAAGCCGGTGTAACGGGCCGGCGAGATGAAAGACGCCCGCGCCGCGCCCATCCTGCCCCGGGGCCGTGTCGCGAAGTGGAGCAAGGAGCAGATCGACAAGCTGACCACGCTCGAGCTGCGGGCGCTGCTCGCGAACGCGGAGCGCCTCAAGGAGACGGAAGTCGTTGCGCTGTGCAACGAGCTGCTCCATGCGCGGCCGCGCGGCCACGCGCCGGTGCGCCGCCACAAGCAGGCGGGCGAAGCGCGCCGGCTCGTCACGCGGGGCAAGGCGTTCGAGATGAACGGCGTGCGCTTGCGCAACCGGGTCTGGAGCTGCGGTGGCCTCCGGACGGACGGCGCCGTGCTCCTGAGTGTGCGCGCCGAGGAGGTACAGAAGGCGGAGGGCGCGAACAGCTGCCTGCTGTGGGCGCCGAACGTCGCCGATTCGCGCCCCTGGTCGGACTCTCCCGGCGGCAAGGAACGGCTGGAGCATTGCCGCATCGCGCTCGAGCGCGGCGCAGCAGAAGGGTTGCTGATCTACGGCAAGCGCGCGGCGGGTGCGCCGCCGGAGGACAAAGGGCCGGTGGCGGACCGCGTCGACGCCGAGACCGTCCTCAAGCTCCGAGTCGAGAAGCGCGGCGACGAATACTGGGCAAGCTGGACCCCGGCGGAAAAGCGCGTCGTCGTCAACAGCTTCGAATGACCATCCCTACTGTCGTGGGCAGGCGCTTCTCCGTCGGCAAGTACGACATCATCGCCACGCCGATCCCCTATTCCGCCCATATGCTGCGCTACACCGTATTCCTCAAGGGCAAGCGCATCGGGGCGACGGCAAGCCTGCCAGGCGAATCCGACTGCAAGTTCCTGGAAAATCCGCCCGTCGTTCCCCCGCTCGTCCCTTTCCAATACGTCTACCGGCCCGGGCGCCCGAAGAAAGGCGCCCCTCCCCGCAGCAACGAGGCCGCTCCGCCTCCTCGCGAGGAGCTCCCGCACGGCATGGCGCTTCCGCGACGAATCGAAGAGCGCTAGCCGGCGGGTCAGCGCCGGGCCTGGATCGCCTCGATCTCGTCCATGATGCGGTTCATCCGCGCGACGACCGCCCGGTAGGGGGCCGGGCTCGCGAGGTCGACGCCCGCCGCCTTCACCAGCTCGTACGGATAGTCGGAGCCGCCGGCGCTGAGCAGCTTGAGATAGCGCTCGCGCGCGCCCGGCTCGCCCTTGAGCACCGCGTCGGCGAACAGCGAGCTCGCGGCGATCGACGTGGCGTACTGGAAGACGTAGAAGGGCCGGTAGAAGTGCGGGATGTAGGCCCACTCGACGGTGTACAGCTCGTCGATTTTCACCAAGCCGTCGCCGTGGTAGCGGCGCAGGATCTCGCCGTAGATCTGCGTCAACTTATCGCCGCTCAGCGGCTCGCCCCGGTCGACGCGAGCGTGAACCTCGCGCTCGAACTCCGCGAACATCGCCTGGCGGAAGAAGGTGCCGCGCAGGTTCTCGAGCGCCGTGCCGAGGTACAGCAGGCGCTCGTTGTCATCGGCCGCGTTCCTGAGCACGTGCTCCAGAAGCAGGGCTTCGTTGAAGGTCGAGGCGATCTCGGCGACGAAGATGGCATAGTCCGAGGTGACGAACGGCTGCGCCGCGTTCGACAGGTACGAGTGCATCGCGTGCCCCCATTCGTGCGCCAGCGCGGACACCGATTCGTAGTTGTCGTTGTAGTTCATGAGGACAAAGGGGTGCACGTCGTACGCCGCGCCGTCCATGTGAGCGCCCGAGAGCTTGCGCGGCCGCGGATAGACGTCCATCCAGCGGTTCTGCAGCCCGGCGGCCATGGCCGCCACGTAACGCTCGCCGAGCGGCTTCACCGCTTCGAGCATCATCTTCCTGCCCTCGTCGATCGGGTACTTGCGCGCGCTGCTCACCAGAGGCGGGTAGATGTCGTAGTAGCGCATCCCATCCTTGATGCCGAGCAGCTTCGCCCGCAGCCTGAAGTAACGGTGCAGCGTAGGCAGGTTCCTGTTGGTCTCCGCGATCAGGGTTTCGTAGACGGCGGCGGGAATGCGTTCGCGATCGAGCGCGCGCGAGAGGGTGTCCGGGTACTTGCGCACCCTGGTGTAGATCGCGTCCTCCTTCAGGCTCTCGTGGAAGGTGACGCCGAAAGTGCGCTCGAACTGCTTCCAGGCGCCCCAGAACGCGTCGAAGACCTTCCTGCGGTCATCGCGGTTCGGCGCTTCCCGGTACTCGGTATAGGCCGATTGGTCGAGCTTCACTTCCTTGCCGTCGGAGAGCTTGAGCGTCGGCCAGGGCAGGTCCGCGTTCGCGAGAATCCGGTAGGTAGAGCTCGCCGCCTCCTCCGACAGGCTGAAGGCGGCGACGATGCTCTCGCCGTTGCTGTCGAGCGTATGGGCGGCCGAGCGCAGGATCTGGTCGAGCGGGTGGCGGTGGATCGCCAGCGATTTCTCCCGCGCGTAAAAGCGCTCGAGCCGGGCTTTACCCAGGCGCAGGATCTCGGGCTTCACGAATGAGATCGCCTCTTCGAGCCTAGTGCCCAGGATGCGCGCTTTCTCGCTCAGCTCCTGGGTCTCGGGCAGACCGGTGTCCTCGGCGAAGAGCTCCGAGGCATACACTTCGAGCCTTGCGTAGCGCTTGGTGAAGTCGGCCTGGGCGTCGAGGCAGGCCTCGAAGCGGCGCGCCGAGTCGCCCAGGTGCCCGCGGCAGGCGGCGAACTCCTTTAATTGCGCTTCGAGCCTCGCGGCGTCGTCGGCCCAGGCCTTGACCGAAGGATAGAGATCGGCGAGGTTCCAGCGGTCCTCGGGCCGCTCGGCCGCGCCGGGCGCAGCGCCCGCCCAGAGCGCGGCGAGCAATGCCATGCCGCGAACAGCGGATGAGACCAAGATTCAACCTCCTCAAAAATCCGAGAGCTTACCTCGACCAGGACGAGGAAGTGCGCATCATCCGCGCGGAAGGAGGCGGAAGGGATGAAGGAGCCATGCTGGACGTCCGCACGTGGAATTCGCGAGCCTCAGGCGTGCGCCGGAGATGCCCCGCCACTACGAACACCGGCAGGTAGGGGAAATACCCTCCATACGGATAGCTCGCGCCAGTGCAATCGACTCGCCGCTGCGCCGCGCAGTCGTCATACATCGCCTGCATTGCAGCGGCGTACTGCTGGGGTGCGTAGGCGCCGGCCGGGGCATAGGGAATCGGAGCGCTCATTGGGGGGCGGATCTGGATGGCCCGCAGGAGCCCCGCATCGGGCGTATAGACCGAGAGACGCTCCTCCACGACTTGTGCTTTCTTCGCCAGCGCGGCGTTGGCGGGCGGGCTGCTCGAGTAGTTGGTCACCCCTTTCTCATCGACCCACTTGTAGGTTTCGGCGCAAAGAGGACGCGCGACGAGAAGGAGAACCACCGCCAGGATCCTCGGGCTCATGACGGCGGCACCGGCGCGACCGGCTGCCAGCCCTCGGGACATTGCTGCACATAGGGGTAATACGCGTTCGCGCTCGGGCAGAAATACCAGTAGCCCTGTTGCTGCGGAATCGCAGCCGGCGGCGCGTAGTAGCCCGGCGCATAGTCGTAGTAGTAAGGCAGCGGCGGGGGGTAATACGCGTAGAACGGGATGCCGACGCCGAGGAACACGGCCACCGGCCGGGGTCGAAAGAAATGGCCTCCCGGGATGAAACGACCTCCGGAGACGAAATGACCTCCCGGCACAAAATGCCGGCCGCCTGAGAATTGGGCTCCGGAGTGACTGAAGCCCCCGGAGCGCCCGCTGAAGCCGCGCCCGGCCAGCGCCGGAACGCTAAGAAGCGCCACCAGCAGGACCACCATCGGCTTGACCAGAAGCTTCATGCTTCGCGCTCTCCAACAACTCGAACAATGATGCGCTGAAAAGCTTGCGGTGGGCTTGCGC
>Ga0307469_10000568_pt1 | contig 13534 bp, 11 predicted proteins | sample atmos_gasesAM2C__FD_203084 | JGI IMG/M metagenome (GOLD analysis project Ga0307469, IMG submission 203084) | Hardwood forest soil microbial communities from Morgan-Monroe State Forest, Indiana, United States - atmos_gasesAM2C_515 | ecosystem: Environmental > Terrestrial > Soil > Temperate...
TTTAAGTCAGCTAAATCCTTGGTTGAAACCGCTAGGGATGCTTATGCCTCTAGGAAAACCATTCTTAAGATTGCGAGGCCCATGGGGGTGGGCAGCGGTGCTTTAGCCATCAGGAGGTTCCGGCTGAGTAGTCAGTGGCCCAGTACCGCCGACCCGGGAATTGGGGAGAACCTGCTCCCATGAAGAGACGCGATAGGGCAAAAATCATTCGAGCGGTTTAAGATAGGCCTTGGCCCATCGTTATTGCAGGATTTCGCCCGAAGTCTGCAAATGTTTTCCCATCCAACCTGCCCGAAAGAGAGAGGTTGCCCTTGGGGCAAATTTATGGTCTGTAAGTATATGAAAACAAGAATATTAGATGTGAAGTCGTTCGGCGGAAATTAAGGACATTTGGCAGGTTGATTGCAGATAACCTAGCGGCAGACACAAATGGTGTCTGGGAGGGTGTGTAAATGACTCGTAAGATTCTAACAGTTCTGGCGCTTGCGATTCTGGCGCTTTGCTTTTCGGGGCCAGCAATGGCCGATTCGACAGGTGGCATAACGTTGAGCGACTGTGGTGGCGATCCTGGCTGCCCGGCGGCGACGTATAACTTTGATATCGGTGCCAATTCTGCGACACTGACCATTGACGTCACGGGGACAGTCACGGCGGGAGTGAACAACCTCATCGGTGGAGTTGATCTTGGCTTCCCAGGGGCACAGAGCCTAACAGGCCTGTCTTTCAGCTCGAATCCTTCTGGGAGTTTCAGCACGGTTGACGCTGGGAGCCTCTCCAATTCCGGGTGTGGCAACAATAACGGCACGTTTGTCTGCGCATCGGGAACGGGCGTTGACATCACAGGTGGCGGCACTTTCACCTTTACCTGGACTTGGACCAACAGCATTGACCCGAGCACAATCGACGCCACCCAAGTTCATATCGGGACCAACTATAACCCCGCTAATGGGTTAATTGTTTCCTGCACAGAGACAGACACGCAGGCTGGTGGAGAGTGCTCGGGCACCTCAGTTCCAGAGCCTGGAAGCCTATCCATGCTGGGCGCCGGTTTGTTAGCTTTGGGTGGATTTGCCCGCCGTCGGTTCCTAAACAGCTAAGAACTTAGACCCCACACACCCTCAGTCTCGAAAGCCCCACTCCGAAACCGGAGTGGGGCTTTGCATTTATCTACGGCCCTAATTATGCCGAGCAATTCGATTGGAGTGGCCCTCTCTTTTCTTGGTTCGTTCGTGGAGCGAGGATCAGAGTCCCACCAGTAGGTTGACTCTGTTTGGTTGCCTCTCTACTCCAAGAGCTGTATGTCTATGTAAGCCGTTTGTTTTCTATAAAGTACGGGTGGAATAGGCTGGTGGATAGCTTGACACTCGAACGGTTAGTTGGAAAAAGGGAAGAAAATTTGCCACTTCGTGGAAGTAAATCGGGACTTTTCAAATCGGCCGGTGGGCATGAAATCAGTCAAATCTACTCTATAGTATTGAAATAAAAAGACTTACTGCAGGATCTGTTTGCAAGCTAAGGGATGCACCCTGGTAACAGACTTGCTCCTTTCGTATATGGATCTGCCATCCCCCAAGGCCGCATGCACTTGCAAAGGGAAGGCGGATCGGGCACTAACAGACCTTATGGTTACCTCTGCCAATCACGTTTCGGATCTCCCCAGCGAAATGGGATTTGTGTTTGGACAGAGTGATGTGATCACAGCTCTCAACGCCATTGTTGCCGAGGTCGCCTCCACGGATATACCGATTCTCCTAATGGGGGAGAGCGGAACGGGGAAAGAGGTCTACGCGAGACTGATTCACCGACTATCAAGTTACAGCAGTGGCCCACTGAGAAAACTGGTTTGCAGAACGGTGGATCCTGGTGTTTTGCTAACGCAAGTGCATCAGGCGTTTCAGCCGATTCAGGAAGATGGAGTAACGGGAACAGCATTTCTTGATGGAGTTGAGGAGCTGGACCTGGCGTCGCAACGCGCGATTCTCTCACTATTGCCCGATGGAGAAGCGAGAGGGAGCGGCGGAGATAAATCAACACGGCTGATTTCCTCCACTTCACGAAACCTGGAGAGTGAAACGGCGGCGGGGCAGTTTCGCCGTGAGCTTTATTTTCGTTTGAATGGAGTTTGCCTGCGATTGCCGCCACTGCGCGAACGCAAAGAAGACATTCCGGCACTGGCAAATTACTTTCGGTCAAAGTATGCGGGCGAGCTGAAGCGAGAACCTCCCGTGCTGAGCGAACAAGTGATGGAGTTTCTTACCGCTCATGAGTGGCCGGGAAATATCCGCGAACTAGAAAACGTGATCAAGAAGGTGGTCATACTTGGGGATACGAGATTGGCGCTCCGGGACCTGGGCACCGAACCGATAAAACAAGCGAAGACCATCGGAGAAGCGCGCTTCTCTTCCTTGAAAGTAGCGGCGCGCGCGGCTTCGCGACGCACGGAACGGGAATTGATTCTGCAGGCGCTGGAACGGACCCATTGGAACCGCAAGCGGGCAGCGCAAGAGCTCCAGATCAGTTACAAGTCCCTGCTATACAAAATCAAGGAGATCGGTGTACAAAACAGGGATCCCGAAGGGATTTGAGAGGACGATGCAATGAATTTGATACTCCATCTTGCTCTGGCGACATTGCTGATTTCTTCCAGCAAACTGGCCCAAGATCCACAAAAACCAGCAGCAACCGAGGCTACAGCCCAGAAAAGCAGCGCGAGCGCCGCTCCCAGCGTTGTAGCGGACGCAGACTACAAGATCGGTCCGCAGGACGTACTGAGAATCGATGTAAGGAAGGAACCGGAACTCTCGCGAGTCACACCGGTGCGGCCGGACGGCAAGATATCCCTACCTTTGATTAATGACCTGCAGGCGTCCGGACTGACGGCCATGCAGTTAGCCGGAGTGATTAACGTCGAATTGAGAAAGTACATCACCAATCCGCAAGTGACAGTTTCCGTAACCGAAATCAACAGCCGGCGAGTTTATGTGACGGGTGAAGTGATGCACGCGGGAGCCTTTCCCTTACTGCCGAATATGACCGTTCTTCAGGGACTTTCCAGCGCGGGAGGATTTACACAATTCGCGAAGACCAAGAGTATTTATGTATTGAGGATAGAAGACGGGAAGCAAGTGAAGCATCCCTTCAGTTACAAGGATGTGGTGAACGGCAAGAAAACCGAAGAGAACATACTATTGCAGCCGGGCGACGTGATCGTGGTGCCGTAGGAAAATGACACCTCAGGGGTTGAGAATGAAACGCAGGATAACTTTATTGAGCATCGTGATCGGCTGGACGGGCTTGACGCTCGCCGCGGTCCCTGCGGTTGCGCAGGAAGAAGAGAGCAAGCCCAAGCCAGCGGCAAAGGTCTATTCTCCCCCGATCGATGCGACCGATCAGGAAACCCAGCAGCCATCGGATACACTTCAGCCTGATCAAAGACCTCTCACGGGAGTGCAAACGCCAACGCTGGGCACCCCAGAACTGCGGCACAGCTATTGGGTCCCGGGAATTCAATATGGCAACACGACTCAAAACCAAGCGCTTAACCTGCCAAACAATTCCGGATGGTATTCCAACAACTACGTCGCTGGGAATTTGAGCCTGTTGGAACAATGGAGCCACTCCCAACTGTCATTGAATTATTCCGGCGGAGGAAGCTTCTCGACGGACAGCACAATTGGGAACGGGTATTTTCACGAACTCGGAGCGATGCAGGCCTTCACCTGGTCGCGGTGGCAGCTTCAGTTTTTCGATCAATTTTCCTATTTGCCGGAAAGCCAGTTCGGCTTTGGGGGAATTTCAAATTTAAATATTCCCGGAATCAGCGGTACCCTCGGCCCGCCGTTGCCGGGACTACAGGCTAACTACGTGCCGAACCAGAGCATTCTTACGTCGGCAGGGTCGCGATACAGCAACGCGGGAGCCGTACAGGTGGTCTACGCATTGAGTTCCCGCGGATCCATCACGCTATCCGGATCGTATGGAATACTGCGATTTGTGGAAGCGGGAAGCATCGACACGGATGATGAGATCGGAAGCATTGGCTACAATTATGCAGTAACGAAAAACGATACGATTGGGTTAGTGTACCGCTTCAGCGCCTTTCATTACAGCGGCAACCCGCAGGCGATTGGTGATCAATCTTTCAATGTGGCGTACGGACGCAAGATCACGGCAAAGCTGGCGCTACAGCTTTATGGCGGACCCGACGTGACAAATTTCCGTGTGCCCATTGGCGGGGAGACCAGTCGCATCTCGGGCAGCGGAGGCGGCACGCTGAACTATGGCTTCAAGCGCGGCACCCTTTCACTATCTTACGACCACAGCGTGAGCGGCGGCAGTGGAGTTTTCTTCGGTTCACGCTCCGATATGTTGCAGACAAGCCTGAACCACCAACTCGGAAGGGTCTGGTCGGGAAACATGCAATTTGGATTCGCGCGAAACCAAAGCCTGGTCAATGTCGCTGCACTAGGTTCGCAAGATTACACCGCCTGGTTCGCGGGAGCCGGCCTGAGCCGCTCTCTGGGGCACAATGCGAGCTTGACGTTCGGATACACGGCCCGGATCCAAACGACGAGTTTGCCGGTTTGCGCCGCCGGGACATGTAACACGAACTACTTACAGCATTTGATTTCCGGGAATTTCCAGTGGCACACGCGCCCGCTAGTGCTGCGATGAGGGACACGGAGGCTTTGTTGTGGACGAAGCCACGAGGGGGCAGATTCATTCGAAAATTTCCTGTACGGATGAGATAATTAAGAAAAGCGGATTAGCGAAGGCCGCGAAAAGAACCCAAGGCTCCGAAATATGTACAAGACTTTTTTTGGGCTGAAAGAAAATCCTTTCAACGTAAATCCAGACCCGCGCTATCTCTATCTGACAAAGCAGATCGAAGAAGCGCTGACCGGGCTTATGTACGGGATCCAGACCCGCAAGGGATTCATCACGCTCACCGGCGAAGTAGGCACGGGCAAAACAACGCTGGTAAACAGATTGTTGCACTGGCTGCACGAACGGCGCACCAGAACGGCGTTCCTCTTTAACTCGCGGATCAACTCGACGCAGTTATTCGATTTCATTCTGTCGGAATTTGAGATTACCTGCGAATCGAAGACCAAGAGCCAACAGCTGATGAAGTTCAATCAATGGCTGCTGGAGCGGTACCGCGCCGGAGAAACCGCCGTCCTGATTGTGGACGAAGCGCAAAATCTTTCCTACCCGGTGCTGGAAGAGATTCGCCTACTGACAAATCTCGAGACCTCGACGGATAAGCTACTGCAAATCGTTCTTTCCGGTCAGCCTGAATTGGAAGAAAAACTGAAGCAGCCGCAGTTAAGGCAGCTGAGGCAGCGCATCATGCTGCGCTGTGTGACTTCCCCCTTGACAAAGGAACAAACAGGCGAATACATCGCAGAGAGACTGCGAATCGCAGGGGCGAGCGGCGATCCAATCTTCAGCCCGAAAGCGGTCGAGACGGTTCATCTGTATTCGCTGGGTGTTCCGCGGGTCGTGAATCTGCTGTGCGAGCATGCACTGGTCAACGCGTATGCAGAGCAACAGAGACCGATCGAAGCAAAGATCGTGGAGGATGTGGCGCGCGAATTTCAACTCGATGAGGTTGAACCACTCTCACCGGAGCCAGCCAGCAGAGCCGATGCGGAGGTCTACAGCTCGGAAACTTTTATTCAGAATCTTGGCGAAGCGCTTTCGCGCTTCCGGGTGGATCCTTCGACATCTCCAACCCGCGGAAGAAAATGACGTTTTCGATTCACCTCCAGTTCCTCCACTTCGTCCCGATCAATAATCCGCTTCCATCCTATAAGTGTCGCGAAAGCGCCTTGCAGCTATAGCAGGGTATTCCCTCGAGATAAAGGAGGGCAGGCTCCGACCGAGCCTTAGTTGCGGGCTATTCAACCGGGTTTGATGAGGGGAACGTTATCTTCCAATCTGAAAAGCGGCGCAACTGGCCTGGCACTGGCTTGAGCAGCCTCTGCAGCCATTGCTTCGAGGTCGGCCTTTGAAAAACCCACGCAACTGATCCTGATCTTGCTATCAGGCGAGATCAGAAACAGCGTGGGGGAATTCGTAAGGCCGTACGCGTTGGACACGGGAAAGCCTTCCCCATCGAGCAAAATAGGAAATGTAATGCCAAACTTTGCTATGAATTCCCGAGTGTCGGCCGGATGATTCTGCGAGATTCCCCAAAGAGTGAAATTCGAATCCCCGTACATTTTGTAGATGCGTTCAAGAAATGGGAATGTGAACTGTGAAGTCAAGCAGTTGTACTTGAAGAACGCAACCAGGACCGGCCCTTTTTTCAAGGCGTTTCCCAGCGACATTACGCGGCCATCCAAATTCTTGAGCGTGATCTGGGGCGCCGCAACCCCCGCTGGCAGGGCGCCCAGGGGCTTCCGCCGAAGGAAGCGACGGAGCAGACCCAAGAAATTTATGTTCCGTAAATCGCGGAACGAAATGTACGGCCACGGTCTATCTGCCAGAGCAGTAGGAGCCATTTATCCTTCAGGAGAACCAAGATATATGGGAAAGAAATTCATACAAGCATTCTAGCAAACGAAGTGCAGTTCCTTGAAAGGCGCCGGTAGTCAAAGAATGACGGTGCACGGTGGCTGCGAGTGAATTAAACGCTGGCGCCGAGTCAGATTCCCTTCCCCCTGAACAACCGCTTAACGAACAAGAAGAAGAGAAGAGGCATCTCAAGCAATGCTGGCAATAGGTCGTCCGAAGAAAAAATGGCTGTTGTCCTAGGCTGGCGGAGCGAGCGCAGGTATTCACGCACAGTAAGAGACGTGTGACGCATCTCTGAAAACGCAGCCAGAAGGTCGGTAGTCAACCTCATCCATCGCACATTCGGTCGAAGGCGCACCTCCGGGAGAGGTTTTCCTTGATAAAGCAGCCAGAGCAGATAGGCGAAATTTACACCCGCAGTTTCGCAAAGCGAATACCAGCCCCAAACTCTAGGATTAATGTCGAGCAGCTTGAATTCGCCGGTACGCGGGTCCCTCTTGAATTCAACTTCAACCAGACCGGTATACTTGACTGCAGCCAGAAGTCGTTCGGACGGCTCAATCACGCCGGGTTCGTCGATCGTTTCAACAAAGGTGCTGGCGCGCCCGAAGTCGATCGGAAATTGACGAGTGCGTCGCGCGACCAGCGATACCAAGGGACGGCCGTCTTTGCACACCGCGGCATAGGAAAACTGCGATTCTCCACCCCCCGGAATCATTTCCTGGACCATGAGCTTCTCGGGGGGAAGAAGCCTGCAAGCTTCATCGTATAGAGCGACAAGGCTATTCATATTTTCCGCCGGCCAGGCTTTGTCAACCGTCAACTTATTGAATTGCTCGCGCGTTATAGGTTTCACAATTACGGGGAAAGTGAGGCCCGAACGCGCAAGATCGTCGCGGGAACGCGGATAGATAGTCTTGGGGTGATTTACTCCAACCTTGTCGGCGATTTCGTGCATGAGACGTTTGTCGACAGCATGCTGCAGAATCTCCCAAGGCGGGACCGTAAGCTGGAATGTGCCAGACAATCTTTCGTGGTGAGTTGAAACGAGACGTACGCTGTCGTCGGCGGTGGGAAAAAGTAGCCAATGGTTGAGGTTGTACTTCAACCCCGTTTTGAGGAGAAAGTCAACGGCGTCGCCTTGTTCCCAATCGGGGTAAAAGAGAACCCTCGACGCATAGCGCGAAAAACCTGCGATCCGCTGATCTGCCTGGTTGATCACAAATACTGGCACACCGCAGCGGCCCAGACTCCGAACCAGGCCAAGGGCACGGTAGTCACCCCCCATAACCACGGCACCGAGAGTGGATTGCTTCGCATGAGTAATCGCAGTGACGGCATCGGGTGCATTTGAGACTGCGTTTGCCATCTTCTAAGTCCCTCTTAGAATGACTTCATGAATCAACTTAGTTTGTACGATCACCCGACTAGTCTTTGAAGAACGGCGTCAAGAGTTTCCGTGAATTACAATTTCGTTGTGAACACGGGAAATAGTCACGCACCCCGAGGTCTAAAGATGTGTGCCTCCTAAAGGTGCCTTCAACGAACCATCCTAATTTAGGTCGGAACAGAAACCTGGTGCTCGAAACGTCTCCGGCCGACCGTGTAGACCAAGCGCCCGCCCTCAAGACTGGCATGGGCAAGGCGTGCCCTATCGTTGCCGGGTCCCTCAATCCGCCAGTCGCCATTTTCCTGAACTAATTTCATTTGGCTACGATTCCTCCACCAGGTGTTCACCTGCGCAGGTAACGCAGCCCAGACTTGCCCCGTGTCCCGGAGCTCCGCAAGGTACACCAACAACTTTTCATAGACACTCCGCTCCCGCTGACCAGTGACATAATCGGGATGGACAATGAAACTGATAAGACCGTGTTTCTCGGCGATCAAAGCGATTTGGCGCTTCCAAATGTCGATTGAATATTCGCCGACGATGTGAAACAGGCTGTAATCCTGCATCATCGTCACGGGCAATTCCAGAATGTGATTCACAAAGTAGGGCATCACCGTACAGCAGCCGCCTCTTTGAGGATCGAGATGAGCTACATTCGGAACCGACATATCGTAGGAAAACTGTAGGCCTCCAAACCATTCCTGATTTCGATAAAGGGCGCCCGAGCGGAAACCGGTAGCGCCAAACTCTGTGGCGTAGCGGTTAACCTGCTCCAACCGGCGAAGAAACTCTTCGTGAGAACTGAAGAGCCGGCCGTCGTGATTCCAATCGTGAACATTCACCTCAAATCCCCGATTCTTGATGCTTGCGATGTATTCCGAAGACACGGCGTATCTTTGCTCGGGAACAACTTGAAATGAAGATTTGAATCCATAGCGGTCATCCAGATCCATTAGCTGACCGCAAAAGTCCCTGCCAACACGTGTCTCTACATCGTGAGTAGCAATTGCGCAAGCCGGAAGGCCTTCGGGCCAGAACCAAATGAAAGGTAGGCGCTCGAGAGAATTTGCCTTGAGAATCAGGACCAGTAGGTGTTCCATAATCTTTTCGACCGTCCGATCGACAGGCCAGTGTGGAAATGGCAACTTGACCCAATCCCGGAGATGAAACTTCTGGAAATGCCGTCGAAAGGCGACTGGCATCAGGGGTCGAAAAAAATAATAGGTTGCGCGAATTGCTTTGTTAAGAACGCCTCGTGATTTCACCCTGTTTTGCACGTAACGCTCGAAACGCAGGTTCTGAACTACCTGGGAAACATCGAACGGAAGCTTCAAGAGCGCATCCTGCGTCACAGCCGAGTTGAGTGCATCGTGAAGATTTTCCGAAGGGCGCTCTGCGCGGAGTATGCCGCAGGTTCGGCCAAAACAAACAGTATCGGGGCCAAACAAGAAATAGCCCGAATCTGGAGATAGTTCTCCTGCGACCTCAAAATTTACGAGGGATTCCGGGCATCGGTAATAGTTAACTAAGGCGCTCTCCGTCATCTGTTTACTTGTTCCGGTTTTGCCGAGAGACTTAAGAAAGGCCGGTGAAAGCGTCTTTCAACTATTCCACCTCTTCTGGTTCGAACCCCTGAAGCCCTGCGTCAAAACGGAGATATGCCGGAATTATCTCACCACCGCTGAAAAATACCTCGGCCAAACTATTGGCGAATCGGCCGCCCTAAATCAACTTAGGAAGCCGACTCGGTAAGGCTAGCCAATGTGCCTGTAGAGCAGTCTTCCCATGGCCGTGAGGAAGCGATCTGGCATCCACTCAAAGAATCTCTTGGCTACATGCAGCCTCCAACCTCCGCGGGCAGCCAAGGAGATTCGGCCTGGAAATCTAAGATATGTCAATTCGGAACGCGCGGCCCCCCATTTATCCTTGAAACTCACCAGCCCGGAATTCTCCCAGTCGGATCTACCCCAGTCAAATTCCCGATGACCAATATTTCGGGCATCCTGGATGGCGGCCCATAGCAATAGCGGCATTCCACCCAAATTATGGAATTTCTCATCGGAACAACCGTATTTATAAATTGTGGAATCTTTGTAACTCAGCGTGAGGATGCTGGCGATCGGCCGACCGTCTTTGGAAGCGATGCGTATTTTCAGGGAATCCCCCATGCAGGCACGGAGATTTCTGAACCAGTCCAGAGGGTGAGGGGGCAAGTGATGGCGCCGGCGGGTGACGAGCAGAAGCCGATAGAACTTTTCTAGAAGCAGCTCCGACCGTCCCTCCTGGTGTTCGACACCCTCGCGTTCCGCTCGCCGAATTTTTCGCTGGATACTGTCTTTGTGAAAGGCGTTAAACATTGCTTCCAACTTCGGGCCGAGATCAAGCACATGAAAATAGAAGTGTTCACTTTTCTCGAAATGCGTGTTTTCGAAGCGATGTTGATTGCGGGGACGGACATCCACATACTTCCATCCTTCTTCAGCTCGTTTGTTCTCAAGATATAGCAGCATTGCCTGTAGTTCATCGTCGCTTCCTACCAGAGGCTCGCAATGATCAGCAAAAGGAAGCGACACCAGACGACGCCCCGTCAGCCAGCTTTCGACTTCACAGAATACAATTGCGCTTTGGATCTCTTCTTCCGATTTGGAAGTGCTCAAAACAACCGGTTTATATCCATAGGTACGATGCAGCGCCTCCAGCCAGGCGACACTGTGGAACGCGGAAGCACGGGGATGCCTCTGCAGGAACCTTTCCCAACGAGAATCCTTAAGGGGGTCAAATTCGTAAAGAATCATTTGAGGGCACTACAAATACAAACTCTCTCCAAAGTATGCGGACGATGGATCATGGATTTTATGAGTGCAGAATCCGACGCGCCAATGCGGGAGAAGCAAATTCTGCCCCGGCAACGAAACGCATAAGCGGCCCAAAGCTCCAAGCGGCCGTGGCACCGACAAAATGCAGGCCGGACAAAGAACTCTCGAATCCCTGGTCAAGCCGAGGAAAACCGTTCGCGCGTTCGATCTTTTCCAAAATTTGCGAAGACATGAAAGGATAGCGGTCTATGTTGACACGATAGCCTGTTCCAAGGACTACGCGATTAAAGAGGAGCTCCTTTCCGTCGTTCAGCTTCACCCGGACGCGTTCTCTTTCGGGACGCGCTTCAACAACAGATTGGCCCGTGTGAATTGTCACATTCCCGGTGCGCGCCTTTACCCAACTCGACGCCCCTGGGCGGACGGCTCTCACTCCCCACCAATCTTGAAAACCGCGCGGCAAAGAGCGGTACAGACTTGGGCGTTGTACAAGCAAACTTACCCCGGCGGGGCCCACATCGGCCCGACCGTAAAACATCCAACTAATGCCCGGCTTGTGCATCCACTGCCTCTTGATCCCCCACCAATAAACGACTGGTTCGCGAACCAAGACGTCGACACGGGCACCAATCTCATTCAGCAGAACAGCCGTCTCCAGGGCACTTTGTCCTCCTCCGACAACAAGTACTTCCTGGCCCCGGAAACTGCTCAAATCCTTTTGCTGAGAAGTGTGCGATACCAAGGGAAACGGAAGGCCCTCAAATGGTTTTGGAATATTAGCGAATGGTCCGATGCCGGTCGCAACGACCACTCTCCCCGCGACGAGTGTCTTACCGTCCTCGAACGTGAGCAGCATACCTTTCGGGGCCGGCTCAAGCTTTGATACAGTCCGGCGGTCGAGAGTGACTCCCATCTGCTGCAAAAACCATCGGCCGTACTTTACGAAATCTTGCAGCGGGACCTTCTTGGCGATGTCCTTCTTGATGAAGTCGTCTGTGACGGTCGGAGGTATTTTCACTGAGATGCGAGTTCCCGTGGCCCGTTCGTAGTCATCGAGGGTCAACTGGTTGCCAGGGTCGGCAATATTGGAAGCTACGCGTGGTGATCGAAGGAGCATTCCTTCGGGCATATGCTGCTCCCAAAAAGACATCGGCTCACCAATTACCCTCAAATCCATGGTCTTCGACTGGCGAAGATAAGAGGCAGCCGAAAGGCCAAAAGGACCGGCACCAATGATTGCGACGTCACAGGTATCCATTAAGTTGAAACGCTCCTTAAGATTTGAATCATAAATTCTCTGGTTTTGTTTTCTCAGGTCCCTGGAGGAGGTAATTCCCCCAATCCTAAACTTGAACAAAATCGCTTCCCACTCTCAAACTAGCAGTAACGATTCGAATCATCTTGCAAGAACAAAAAGGCTGTACCCCCCCAACACGCGAACAGCAAAATCCTGATTGAGGGTAAAAGCAAGAATCCGCGGCCAGCGGATAGCCCTTCCTGCCAGCCCCACCGGGAAATCCACTCCGATAGGCGCGTAAAAGGAGTCGAGAACTTCGTATCCTTCGTCCACCAAGCTCTGCAGAACCATGTCCTTCGTAAAATAATGGAGATGCCCGTACGTCCGACGGCGCATCATCAGGCCGTCCTTTCGCAGCAATGTTTGCACGGAAAGGTCCAAGGGAAAATTAAAGATTTTTTCGCGACCAATGGGTTTTAGATCCCGGAGGAAAGCGAAGTAGTCCTCGACATGCTCGACCACATCCAGAGCCAGGAGCAGATCGAAATGGGCGCCGGGCTCCCGTAGAATGTCGGCCAATTTACAATGGAGCCGTTCATTCTCCCGGCTGCGAGTTAGCTCGATGGCTTGGGGCGAGATGTCGTAACCGAAAAAGACACATTGCGGATCCATCTTCAACTGCAATTGCCTCAACACTTCGCCGGCCCCACAGCCGACTTCGCCAATGGTTCGCGGCGAAATCCGGTGACGCTCCAACAATCGCAGGACGAATTGCGCTTTCCAGGCCGAAGCGTAGACATGCCAGTCCGGATTCTTTTCTAGATGCTCGCCACTGACATAGACATTCTTCGTCATTAGAGTTGCCCAACCTCGCAGATGGCAAACTCGGCCAGGATTCCAGATCGAAAGATCCATGGAATCAGACTCGAGCTCCAACGTTCGTCGAATACCGCTGCCATCATTTCGCAAGCACGAAAAGACTGAATCCTCCCAGCAAGCGAGCTGCAAAATCCTGATTAAGAGCAAAACAAATGCGTCTGGGTAACTGCAAAAATTTGCGCCCCACCCCCGAGGCGCGATAGAGCGAGCGCGGGACATAAGACCAGTCAACGATCTCGTAATTTTCATCGAGCAAACTTTGCAGGATCGTGTCCTTCGTAAAATAATGAAGATCGTGAGTCAATTCCCGGCGCTTCGAGAGATTGTCTTTTCTGAAGACAGCCTGCGCCGAGAGATCCAGAACCGTGTGAAACACCTTATAGGGAGCAATGGGCTTCAAATCACGCAAGAACTCAAAATAGTTTTCCTGATGCTCCAAGACGTCCAGAACAAGAAGCACATCGAAGTGCGCACCGTGCTCCTTGCGAAGGTCCCCGAGTTTGCAATGGAGCCGGTCGTTTTGCCGGCTACGACTGAGCTCAATCGCCTGGGCCGCAATATCGAATCCATAGAAGGAACATTGCGGATCCATCTGAAGCTGCAGTAGCCGGAGCACTTCACCTGTTCCGCAACCAACTTCGCCGACAGTGCGCGGAGAAAGCTGGTTTATTTCAAGCAACTGGCGGATAT
>Ga0307469_10000569_pt1 | contig 13512 bp, 12 predicted proteins | sample atmos_gasesAM2C__FD_203084 | JGI IMG/M metagenome (GOLD analysis project Ga0307469, IMG submission 203084) | Hardwood forest soil microbial communities from Morgan-Monroe State Forest, Indiana, United States - atmos_gasesAM2C_515 | ecosystem: Environmental > Terrestrial > Soil > Temperate...
GGCGCCGAGGTGCACAAGGTGCCGGTCGTCCCCTACAGCAATCCCAATCAGTACCAGAAGGTCGCCCAGCGCCTCGCCGCCTCGCTCGCCAACGCCATCTGGTCCAACCAGTTCGACAACACCGCCAACCGCGCCATCCACCTCGCCACGACCGGTCCGGAGATCTGGGAGCAGACCGGCGGATCGGTCGATGCCTTTGTGGCGGCGACCGGCACCGGTGGCACGCTGGCGGGGGTCGCGCAGTTCCTCAAATCGAAGAGCCGCACGGTGCGCTGCGTGCTCGCCGACCCCCCCGGCAGCAGCCTCTACGAATACTTCCGCAGCGGCACGCTGAAGGCGACCGGCGGCGGCTCGATCACCGAAGGCATCGGCATCGGGCGAATCACGGCCAATCTGAAGGACGCGCCGATTGACGGCGCCGTGCACGTTCCGGACAGCGAGACGGTCCGTTGCGTCTACCGCCTGCTCTACGAGGAGGGACTCTTCCTCGGCAGCACGAGCGGCGTCAACGTCGCCGGCGCGCTGCAGGTCGCGCGTCAGCTCGGACCCGGACATACAGTCGTCACCATGCTCTGCGACGGCGGAGCGAAGTATCAGTCGCGGCTCTTCAACCGGGCCTGGCTCGAGGAGAGGGGGTTGGCGGCCTACGCCCCCATCCCCGCTCCTGGTCCGGCCGTCAGCCTGTCGCTGACGCTGGTGGCCTGAGGTGTTGGCCGCCCGCGGCCTCCCGACAACACGGCGCTGACCTCGAGGTCCCGACTGGCCGAGCGCACCGCTGGCCGTCGGCGGACCGATCGTGAGACAGTTCCGGTGATGGAACCTGTCAACTCCGCCGAGCTCGAGGCCCTGTGGCTCTCCCTCGAGGTCGCTGCCCGAAGTGTCGCCTTCAGCCTGCCGCTCGCCGTGCTGGTCGCCTGGATCCTGACGCGCGCCCGCTTCCCGGGACGCACGCTGTTCGATGCTTTCGTGCATCTGCCGCTGGTGCTGCCACCGGTCGCGGTCGGCTACGTCCTCCTGCTGCTGCTCGGGACGCAGGCGCCGCTCGGCCGCTGGCTGCAGGCGCGCTTCGGGATGCAGCTGCCGTTCACGACCGCGGGCGCCGCGCTGGCGACCGCGGTCATGACTTTCCCGCTCATGGTGCGCGCCATCCGCCTGTCGCTCGAGAACGTCGACCGCGGGCTCGAGGCGGCCGCGCGCACGCTCGGCGCGCGCCCGTTGGACCGATTCCTCACGATCACGCTGCCGCTCATCCTGCCGGGCATCCTCGCCGGAGCGGTGACGGCGTTCGCCGCCGGTCTCGGGGAGTTCGGCGCCGTCATCACCTTCGCCGCCAACATTCCCGGCGTGACCCGCACCCTGCCGCTGGCGCTCTACAGCGCGATGCAGTCGCCTACTGGCGATCCCCTCGCCCTGCGCCTGGCGATTCTGTCCTTCGCCCTCGGCCTCACCGGACTCCTCGGCGCGGAGCTTCTCGTGCGGCGCGTACGCCGGATGTTGGGGCGTTAGCGGACATGCTGCGCGTCTCGCTGCTCAAACGCCGCGCGGAGTTCGCCCTGGCCGCTTCGTTCGCCGCTCCCACGCCCGGCGTGATCGCGCTCTTCGGACGCTCGGGGAGCGGCAAGACCACGCTCGTCGACATGATCGCCGGCCTCCTGCCGCCCGACGAGGGGCAGGTGGAGCTGGCCGGCAGCGTGCTCACCGACACGCGCCGCGGCATCGCCGTCGCGCCCGAGCGGCGGCGCATCGGTTACGTCTTCCAGGAATCGCGTCTCTTCCCGCATCTCACCGCGGCGGGGAATCTGCGGTACGGCGAGAAGCGCGCCCGCTCGGTCCCCCACTCCATCCGTTTCGAGGAGGTAGTGGATCTCCTCGGCCTCGCCGCGCTACTGCATCGGCGCCCGCACGAGCTCTCCGGCGGCGAGCGCCAGCGGGTCGCGCTCGGCCGGGCGCTGCTGTCACAGCCGCAGCTGCTGCTGCTCGATGAGCCGCTGGCCGCGCTCGATGGGGCGCGCCGCGAGGAAGTCCTGCCCTACCTCGAGCGGCTGCGCGACTGGCTCTCGATTCCGATGGTGTACGTGAGTCACCAGTTCGAGGAGGTGTTGCGGCTCGCGACCTACCTGGTGCTGCTCGAGGAGGGGCGCGTGCTGACCGCGGGCCCGGTCGGCGAGATGAGCCTGCGCCCCGAGCTGCGCAGCATCCTCGCGCCGGACCTGGTGGGCGCGGTACTCGACGGGCTGGTGACGGAGGTCGATGCGGCCGGGGGCACCGCCGAGCTCGCCATCGGCTCAGGCAAGCTGCAGGTGAGCCTGAGAGAGGTCTCGCCGGGGGCGCGTGTGCGCGTCCAGCTCCTGGCGCGCGACATCATCCTCGCCATCCAGCCCATCGAGGGCCTGAGCGTGCGCAACGCGCTCCTCGGCACCGTGACCGAGATCACCCCGGAGATGCAGGCGAGCGTGCTCGTGAAGGTGGATGTCGGCGGTCCGATCGTACTGGCGCGCATCACCGAGGCGGCGCGCACGGCCCTGCGGCTCGCTCCGGGGGATGCGGTCTGGGCGCTCGTCAAGGCGGTCTCGACGCGCGGCCATGCCTTCCGCCTGTTCGGCGCCCCGGCGCGGCGTGCCTGAGGGTGCGCGCGACCTCAGGCGTCGGGAATCGCTTTCTCGCTCACCATCGTCAGGACGTCGTAGTTGGCGACCGCCTCGCCGCTCTGGTTGGTGATGGCCGTGTCCCAGCGCACCTCGCCATAGCCCGCCCCGGCGCGCAACGACTTCTCCTTGCAGGTCAGGCGCACGCGAATGCGATCGCCGGGCTTCACCGGCTTCACGAAGCGCAGGCTGTCGAGTCCATAGTTGGCGAGCACCGGCCCATAGGGCGCATCGACGAAGAGTCCCGCGGCCGCCGACACCAGGAAGTAGCCGTGCGCCACACGCCCGCCGAAGAGCGGATTGCGCTTTGCTTCCGCCTCGTCCATGTGCGCATAGAACCTGTCACCCGAGAGCGCCGCGAAGCGCTCGATGTCGTCGACCGTGACCTCGCGCTCCCCCGAGTGGAACGTGTCGCCGATCGCGAGTGAGCCGAAGGGCTTGCGGAAGGGATGCACCCCCGGGTCGAGCTCGCGGGCGCCCCGCGTCCAGCGCCCGCTCGCCGCCGTGATGACATCCGGCGTTCCCTGCAGCGCGGTGCGCTGCAGGTAGTGCATCACGCCGCGGATGCCGCCCAGCTCTTCGCCCCCTCCCGCACGGCCCGGGCCGCCGTGCACCAGGTGCGGAAGCGGCGAGCCGTGACCGGTCGATTCCTTCGCGCAGTGGCGATTCACGACCACGATGCGCCCGTGGTAGGGAGCGAGGGCGAGAACGAGCTGTGCGCCGATCGTATCGTCCGCCGTGAATACCGAGGCCGCGAGGCTCCCGCCGCCTCGGCGCGCGAGCGCGATCGCCTCGTCCGTGTCGCGGTACGGGACCACGGTGCACACCGGACCGAAGGCCTCCACTGCGTGGATGGCGCGCGCCCGCCCGGCGTCCCGGCAGTAGAGCAGCGTCGGCGCGATGAAGGCGCCGCGCTCGGGATCGGCGCCGAGCGGCGCAGGCTTGCCGTCGCCGCCCGCGACCACCTCCGCTTCCTGCTTGAGCTTGCCGAGCTGCTCGGTGACCTCGCGACGCTGGCTCAGGGACGCGACCGGGCCCATGCGCACCTGCTCGAGCCGCGGGTCACCGACCACCACCTTGGTGAGCGCGGCGCGCAGCGCCTCGATGACCTCGCCGGCGTGTGCCTGCGGCACGATCGCCTTGCGGATGGCGGTGCACTTCTGGCCCGCCTTGACCGTCATCTCGCGCACCACCTCGCGCACGTAGAGATCGAGCTCCGGTGAGCCGGGTGTGGCATCGGGGCCGAGGATCGATGAGTTGAGAGAGTCGGTCTCCGACGTGAAGCGCACGGAGTTGGCCGCCACGGTGGGATGCTGACGGAGCTTGAGTGCCGTGGCCGCCGAGCCGGTGAAGGACACGACATCCTGGCAGTTCAGGTGCTCGAACAGGTCCCCTACCCCGCCGCAGATCAGCTGCACGGCTCCCTCGGGCAGGATCCCCGACTCGAGCATGCGGCGGAAGACCCGTTCGGTGAGGTAGGAAGTCTGGGTTGCCGGCTTCACGATCGCCGGCACGCCCGCGAGCAGCGTGGGCGCCAGCTTCTCCAGCATGCCCCACACCGGGAAGTTGAAGGAGTTGATGTGCACGGCCGCGCCCTCGAGCGGCACGCACAGGTGCTGTCCGACGAAGGTTCCGGTCTTCGACAACGCCTCGACGCCCCCGTCCACGTAGACGCGGCTGTTGGGGAGCTCGCGGGTACCCTTGCTCGCGTAGACGAACAGGGTGCTGATGCCGCCGTCGATGTCGATCCAGGAGTCGGTGCGCGTGGCGCCGGTGGCGAACGACACCGGGTAGTACTCGTCCTTGTGCTCGGTCAGATCCTTCGCCAGGGCCTTGAGCATCGCCGCGCGCTCGTGGAAAGTCAGCCGGCGCAGGTTCGGGCCGCCGACGTCCCGGGCCCAGGCGAGCATCGCCGCCGCGTCCAGCCCCTCGGCGCTGGCGTGCGCGATCACCTCGCCGGTGGTGGCATCGCGCAGCGCCGCGCCGCCGCCGCTGCCCGTGCGCCATTGACCCGCGGCGTAGCTCTGAAGCTGCATGACCTCACTCCTCGATGGCCGTGACCGGCCCGTCGATCCGGTACGAACGCCCGCGGAACAGCGCCACGCGCTCTCCACGCTGATTCCTCACGCTGATCTCGTAGATGCCGTTGCGCTTCGTGCGCCACAGCTCGCTCGCCTCGGCGGTCAGCTCGTCCCCGGTGCGCGCCGCGGCGAGGAAGTCGATCGACCCGGCCGCCGCCACGGTGTTCTCGTTGTAGGAGTTGCACGCGAAGGCGAAGGCGCTGTCGGCGAGGGCGAACACGATGCCGCCATGACAGACGTCGTGGCCATTGACCATGTCCGGCCGCACCGTCATCACGACACGCGCTCCTCCCGGGCGGACCGCGACGAGCCGCATGCCGAGCGCCTGCGAGGCGCGGTCGCGCCCGAACAGCGCCTGCGCCGACCGCTCGGCCACGCCCTGTGCCTGCTCCCCCGGTGGCTTCGCCATGTCAACGCCCGGAAAAACGCGGCGTGCGCTTCTCGCCGAAGGCCGCCACGCCCTCGGCGTAGTCGGCGGTGCGCCCGAGCTCGGCCTGGTAGTCGCGCTCGATATCGAGCTGCTCGGCGAGCGTGCGCCCCCAGCTCTCGTAGATCGCCTGCTTGCTGCGCGCCAGTCCGCGCGTCGGAGCGCTCGCAAACTGCACCGCCAGCCCGTCGACCACGCCGACGAGCTCGGCGTCGTCGACACAGCGCCAGATGAGCCCCCAGGCTGCGGCCTGCTCGGCCGGCAGCTTCTCACCGAGGAGCGCGAGCCCGAGCGCGCGTGCGCTGCCCACCGTGCGCGGCAGGAACCAGGTCCCGCCCGAGTCGGGCACCAGCCCGAGCCGCGCGAATGCCTGCACGAAGCTCGCCGAGCGCGCCGCCACCACGAGGTCGCAGGCGAGCGCAATGTTGGCGCCAGCGCCGGCGGCGACGCCGTTGACCGCGGCGATCACCGGCAGCGGCAACGCGCGCAGCGCCAGCACCAGCGGCTTGTAGTTCTTCTCGATCGACTCGCCGAGATCCGCCGCCTCCCCGCCCGGGCTCACCGCCCGGTCGTTGAGGTCCTGCCCGGCGCAGAAGCCGCGCCCGGCCCCGGTGATCACCAGCACACGCGCTGCGCGCGCGCGCACTTCGGCGAGCGCGGCGCGCACCTCGGCGTGCATCTCGGTGTTGAAGCTGTTGAGACGCTCCGGGCGATTGAGCGTCAGGCGCGCGATTCCGCCGCTCAGCTCGAAGAGGATGGTCTGGTAGCTCACCGGTTACTCACTTCTCGTCGTAGTCGAGCTCGAGCACCGCGCTCTTGACCCGCGACTGGCACGCCAGCACGTAGCCCTGCTCGAGCTCCCAGTCCTCGAGCGCGTAGTTCTGTGCCATCTCGACCTCGCCGCTCACCACCTTGGTCCGGCAGGTCGAGCAGACTCCGGCGCGGCACGAGAACGGCAGCTCGATGCCGGCGCGCGCGGCGGCATCGAGCACGGTCTCGCCGCCCCTCTGCATGGTGAAGGCGCGTCGCCGCCCGTCTATCACGACTGTGACCTCGGCGCCCGCCCCGGCCGGCACGGCCGCCGGCGCCTCCGTTGCGGCCGCCCGGGCTTCGGGAGCGGTGGCGCGCTCGGCGCCCTCGCCCGCGGTCGCCACGCTGAAGTGCTCGGCATGGATGCGCGAGCCTTCCACACCGAGGGCGCGCAGGCTCCCGCCGACCTGCTCGATCATGTCGCCGGGCCCGCACACGAAGTACTCGGCGATCTCCTCCGGGCGAAACAGCGCCGCCGCGAGCTGCCGTACGCGCTCGCCGTCGATGCGACCGTTGTAGAGCGCCGCCTCCTGAGGCTCGCGGCTCATCACGAAATGCAGTGACAGCCGCTCGAGATAGCGGTCCTTGAGCGCGAGCAGCTCCTCGAGGCACATGGTGCGCGCGGCGCCGCTGTTGCCATAGAAGAGTATGACCCGCTTCTCCGGCAGCGCGAGCAGCGCGCGCGCCACCGAGAGCACCGGGGTGATGCCACAGCCTGCTGCGAACGCCACGTAGCTGCCACCCCGTTGCCCGCCGGTGCGCGCCGTGAAGCTGCCGTTGGGAGGCAGCACATCGAGCGTATCCCCGGCGCGCAGCTGCTCGGCGAGGTAGCGTGACATCTTCCCCGCCGCATGCACGCGCGGCACGATCACCAGCGGCCAGTCCCCGGGCGCGTTCACCGGCGAGTAGGTGCGGCGCACTTCCTCGGCATCGATCTGCGCGCGCACCACGACGTGCTGCCCGGCGGCGCCGAGGTATTCCGCGCGCAGGTCCGGGGGCGCCTCGAGCGCGATCGCCACGGCGTCTTCCGCATCCGGGGTGATGGCGCTGACCGTGAGCGAATGGAACCGCAGCATCTCAGATGCACTTGAAGTGGTCGAAGGGCTCGCGGCAGGCGTTGCAGACGTAATGCGCCTTGCAGGGCGTCGAGCCGAATTCGCTGATCCGCCCCGTCGACAGGCTGCCGCATCTCGGGCAGCGCACCGGCCCGGTTGCCGGATCGGATGCCGCGGCCGGCGGGGCGATGCCGAAGGCGGCGAGCCTCGCGCGCCCCTCGGGCGTTACCCAGTCGCTCGTCCAGGGGGGCGAGAGCACCTCCTCGAGCAGCGCGTCGCGGTGGCCGGCCTCATCGAGCGCCTCACGCGTCGCGCTGCGGATGGCAGCGGTCGCCGGGCAACCGGTGTAGGTCGGGGTGATGCCGACGTGCAGTCGCCCGTCGGCTGCGCGGCGCACGTAGCGCACGACGCCCAGGTCGACGATGCTGATGACCGGAATCTCGGGATCGGGCACGCGCGCGAGCAGCTGCCATACGTCCCGCTCGGCGCCAGTCTCGATGGCGCCCGCATCCCCGGCCGCGCTGCGCTCCGCGGCTCTCACCAGCGGACACCCGGGTAAGTGCGCTGCAGATGCTGCATCTCGCCGAGCAGGTGGCCGAGGTGCTCGGTGTGCACGCCGCGCTTGCCGTGCCACGGGTGAGGCTGTGCCGCCGGGCGCACCAGCGCCGCCCGGCGCAGATCCTCGTCCACGCGGTTTCCGAAGCGCCCGGCGGCGGCCGGGAGGTCCGGTGCAATCCCCACCGCGGCCATGCGCTCGTCGATCTCATCGGGAGTGAACAGCTCTCCGGTGAAGCGCCACAGCGAGTCCACGGCCTGCTGCGTGCGCGCCTGGCTCTCCGCGGTGCCGTCGCCGAGACGCACCAGCCAGCCGCTGCTGAAGCGATAGTGGTAGCGCGTCTCCTTGATCGCCTTGGCGGCGATCGCCGCCAGCCGCGTATCCGCCGATCCGGAGAGCCCCTCGTAGACCTCGATCTGCCAGGCGTCGATCAGCCACTGGCGCACGATGGTGTGGGCGAAGTCGCCGTTCGGCTGCTCGGCGAGGGTGAGGTTGAGGAACTCCGGCGCATCGCGCAGGAACGCGAGCGCGTCCTCGTCGCGCCCCTTGCCCTCGATCTCCCCGGCATAGGTGAGCAGCAGCCGCGCCTGGCCGATGAGATCGAGCGCCAGGTTGGCGAGGCCGAGGTCCTCCTCCAGGGCCGGCGCATGACCGATCCACTCCCCGAGGCGTTGACCGAGCACCAGGCTCGTGTCGGCGAGGCGCAGCACGTAGCGGAACAGCGCCTCGTTCAACGCCCGCTCGCGCCGCGCGGGCGCCACGCTCGCTGGGCTCACAGATTCTTCACCTCATCGGGAATCGCATAGAACGTGGGGTGCCGATAGACCTTGTCGCGCGCCGGCTCGAACAGCGCGTCCGACTCGCCGGGGTCCGAGGCGACGATGTCGGCCGAGCGCACCACCCAGATGCTCACCCCCTCCTGGCGGCGGGTGTACACGTCCCGTGCGTGCTCGATCGCCATGCGCGCGTCGGCCGCGTGCAGGCTCCCGGCGTGCTTGTGCTCGAGCCCGGAGCGCGAGCGGATGAACACCTCGTAGAGCGGCCAGTCGGCCGTGGACGGATCTGCGCCTGGATCGGTCATGCCTGCCTCCGGGCCCGCTCGCGTGCCGCCTGCTTGGCGGCATGCGCCGCCGCCGCCTCGCGCACCCAGGCCCCCGCCCGGTAAGCTGCGCGGCGCGCCTCGAGCCGCTCGCGGTTGCACGGCCCGTTGCCCTTCAGCACCGCGTGAAACTCGGCCCAGTCGATCGGCCCGATGACGAAATGCTGCGTGGCCTCGTCCCAGCGCAGCGCCGGATCGGGAATCGTCAGCCCGAGGAACTGCGCCTGCGGCACGGTGACGTCGATGAATTTCTGCCGCAGCTCGTCGTTGGTGAAGCGCTTGATCTTCCAGCGCATCGACTGCGCCGTGTGCCTGGAGTCCGCGTCCGACGGCCCGAACATCATGATCGACGGCCACCACCAGCGGTTCAGTGCGTCCTGCGCCATGGCGCACTGCGCTTCACTCCCCCGTGCGAGCGTCAGCATGATCTCGAAGCCCTGCCGCTGGTGGAAGCTTTCCTCCTTGCAGATGCGCACCATGGCTCGCGCGTACGGTCCGTAGGAGCAGCGGCAGATCGGGATCTGATTCATGATCGCCGCGCCGTCCACCAGCCAGCCGATCGCACCCACGTCCGCCCAGGTGAGCGTCGGGTAATTGAAGATGCTCGAGTACTTGGCCGCGCCCGACAGCAGCTGCTCGAACATCTGCGCGCGCGAGATGCCGAGCGTCTCGGCCGCGCTGTAGAGATACATGCCGTGTCCGCCCTCGTCCTGCACCTTGGCCATCAGCACCGCCTTGCGGCGCAGGCTGGGCGCGCGCGTGATCCAGTTGCCCTCGGGAAGCATGCCGACGATCTCGGAGTGCGCATGCTGGGAGATCTGCCGGATGAGCGTTTGGCGGTAGGCCTCCGGCATCCAGTCCTTGGGCTCGATCTTGTCGTCGGCGTCGACGCGCGCCTCGAAACGGGCCGCCGTGGCGGTGGCGTCCGCGCCCGGCGCGGGTACCGGTTCACGCCCGTGAACGTCGAGCGCCTGCGTATACATGCGTGTTACCCCTGCGGCCCGTACGGTCCCCTTGCCTCGATCGGACAAGGCTAGCACAACGAAATCGGGGTACATGATTCGCGGGGCGGAGCAGCGGAGGTTCTGCCCCGCCCCGGCCTGAAGGACCCGCCCGGACGGGTCGGGTCACGCTTCTTGTCAGCTCCCTGAGACTAGTCGCTCAGCTCGACCGCCATGAAGCTCGCCGACATCACGCCGGTGCTCATGTCGTAGGGCCCCACGGCTTCCACCCGCAGGAGCTGCGTCGTCCCGTTGAGGTCTGCCGCGAGCGCCGCGATGAAGTCGCTGAAGCTCATGTAGACCTGGAACTGCTCGCTCTCCCGGTGCCCGATCGCAAACCCCATGGTGGACGAAGCGATGTTCGGCACGAAGGAGAGCCCGGCGCTAACGCTGCCCGGATCCTCCATCACCGGGCCGATGAAGGCCACGTGCTCCGCCGCGCTCTGCACCATTGCCTGGGTCATCATCACGTTGCCGGCGCTCAGCGGTGAGACGAACGGCGCAGTCGGTCCCGGCGACATCCATTCGAGGTGCAGGTGGGCGTTCGCGTTCGCGAAGTTCACCAGCGTCTCGGCCGCGAAATCCGGCGGTGCCGATCCGAAGGGCGTCACGAAGCCGTCGAAGGCGATCGGGGCCCCGGCGCCGAGCGTCGGCACCGTCAGCGCCGCCGGAACGCTCACGGTGTAGGCGCTCGCGGTGGCGTCGTTGCCGGTCGTACCGGTGCCGGCGAAGTTGAAAGCCGCCGGCGGCAGGCCATCGAGCGCCTGCAGGTTCATGGTCACCACGCCGCCCGCCGCCGAGGTGAACTGCCCCCAGGCGCGCGTCACCATCAGCCGCGCGCTCCCGGAGCTCGCATCGAGGGTGCGGTTGCCGCTCATGTCGGTGCCGGCTTTGCCGAACGCCTGCAGATGCTGGCCGACGGAAATGTCCTGCGGCCCGAAGGTTGCGGACTGGCCGTCCTCGGTGACCAGGGTGGCCGGGGCCACCGTGACCATGACCTGGCCGAAGAAGCCGAAGTCGTTCGCGCCCACGTTGGTGCCCGTGGCGCTGCCATTCCTGCTGCCGCCCATGGCGCTCATGACGACTCCACCCTGGACGCCGCCGCCCTCTTGCGGCTCGAAGAACGCGTGGCGAATCGTGAGAACATCGCCGCTGCGCGCGACGACGGTTCCCTCGACGCTGTCGAGACCGGCCCCCGGGACGCTCGTGCCGGCAAACACCTGCGCAGCGGTGAAGGTCCTGGTCGCGGTATCGAAGGTTCCGAGCGCGAGCGTCATCGTGCCCGGCGGCAGCGCCGCGAGCGCGGTCAGGCCCGCACTACCCGTGGATGCCGTACCGTTGATCGTGAAGGCGGTGGTCGTGGTCGTGTAGACCACGAACTGCCCCATGTCGTCATCCTGGTCGGTGAAGAACGGAAACACCTTGATCGTGTAGGAGGTCTGACTCGAAGTGTTGGTCACGCTCACCAGCGGCCCGCGCACGCGGATCGGCTTGATCACGTCGGGCGTGAGACTCGCCACCAGCACCGGGTTCACCGTCACCGTGACGGCGCTCGCCATGGTCGAGGAGGTGATGGTTGAAGGCGCGACCGTATTCGAGGCGCTCAGGTTGAAGTCGAGCGCCAGGTGCGAGACCGTGCCGTTGGTGATCAGCAGGGGACTCCCCGAGGGCAGCTGCAGGGTCACGGTCATCTGATTGTTGGGCGAGACCAACGGGGCGTTGGTCGAGCCGTTGATGATGTTGGCGGCCGGCACCGTGATGCCGCTGGCGCCGTTGTCGATGACGATGGTCGCGGTGCCGTAATCGAGAGTCAGAGCGACGCCGGTGTACTCGCCCGCGGGCACCTGCCGGGCAGTCAGCACCTCCGAGAGGTTGACCAGCTGCGCGAAGTCGACGGTGGTGGTGGCCGGCACCGTCTCGACGGTGGTGCCATCGGCGCGCGTCAGCTTCAGCGATACGATGTTGACCATGTAGCTGACGAAATCCCCCGGCATGTCGGTCAGCGTCACCATGGCGGTGCCGGTGTTGCTCGGCGGGTTCATGCTCGTCGGGGCGCCGCCCCCGCAGGCGTTGATCAGCAGCGCGCCGGTGAGGCCGGCGACGGCGAACAGGCGCAGCGCGTATCGGCGCGCCGCGTTCCAGCCGCGCCGCAGCAGTTGAAGTGCGTTCATGCGGGTGACTCCCCGAAGCCCTGGTCCGTCCTGACTGCGCCGACCGGCGCATACCGCAGGCGGCTTCCCGGGGTTCTATCCCCGCGTCGGTTGTGAGACAAACTGTCTCCCGCTCCCGACAGGCCGGGAAGAATCATGACCCTGTACATTCTGTAACCAGCGGCGACCCGCCGGTGTCGCGAGAGCTCAGCGCCGTTCCCGGCGGTCCACGACGCGGCGCGCCTTGCCCGCCGAGCGCTCGATCGATCCGGGATCGCCGACGTGCACCCGGGCGGAGATCCCGATCAGCGCCTTGATGTTGACCTCGAGCTCACGCTGCAGGCTGCCGCGCGATTCGGCGGGCGTTCCCTCGAGGCATTCCACCTTCACCGCGAGCTGGTCCAGATACCCCTCGCGTGTCAGCTCGAGCTGATAGTGGGGCGCGAGGCGCCTGATCCTCAGCACCAGCTCCTCGATCTGGCTCGGAAACACGTTCACTCCGCGCACGATCAGCATGTCGTCCGAGCGGGCGCTGATGCGCGCCATGCGGCGCATCGAGCGTGCGGTCGGCGGCAGGAGCGCGGTCAGATCGCGCGTGCGGTAGCGGATCATCGGTAGCGCCTGCTTGGTGAGCGTGGTGAATACGAGCTCGCCCGGGGAGCCTTCCGGCAGCACTGCGCCCGTCGCCGGGTCGATGATCTCGGGATAGAAGTGATCCTCCCAGATGACGGGCCCGTCCTTGGACTCGATGCATTCGCACGCGACGCCCGGCCCCATCACTTCCGAGAGGCCGTAGATGTCGAGCGCGTCGAGCCCGGCGCGCGACTCGATCTCGGCGCGCAGCGCCTCGGTCCAGGGCTCGGCGCCGAAGATCCCGATACGGAGCGAGGTCGCCGCGGCATCGAGCCCCTGGCGGTGAAACTCCTCCACCAGCGCCAGCATGTAGGAAGGAGTCACCATGATGACGGCGGGCCCGAGGTCGCAGATCAGCTGCACCTGCTTCTGCGACTGCCCGCCCGACATCGGTACCACCGTGCAGCCGAGGCGCTCGGCGCCGTAGTGCGCCCCGAGGCCGCCGGTAAACAGGCCGTAGCCGTAGGCGATGTGCACGATGTCTCCGGGGCGCGCGCCTGCGGCGCGCAGCGAGCGCGCCACGAGCCCGGCCCAGGTGTCGATGTCCTGGCGCGTGTAGCCGACCACGGTCGGCTTGCCGGTGGTGCCGCTCGAGGCATGCAGGCGCACCACCTCGGAGCGCGGCACGGCGAACATTCCGAAGGGGTAGTGCGCGCGCAGATCGTCCTTCACCGTGAAGGGAAAGCGCACCAGGTCGGCGAGCGACTTCAGGTCATCGGGGTGAACGCCCGCCAGCCGGCACTTCTCGCGCCAGGGCGCAACGTTCTCGTAGGCATGGCGCACGGACCACTTGAGGCGCGCAAGCTGCAGCGCGCGCAACTCGTCCTCACCGGCGCGCTCGATCGGCTCGAGCTCGAGAGCTCCAGGCCGCCCGGACACGCGCCGCGCCTTACCTCAGGCGGACCAGTCGGCGAGCGTACCGACGAAGGCCTGCATGAATCGGTTCGCCTGGTGGCCGTCCATCACCCGGTGATCGAGCGTCAGGGTGACGTAGCATCGCGGCCGCACCACGATCTTCTGCTCATCCCCCTCCTCGACAGCCACCGGACGCTGCT
>Ga0307469_10000570_pt1 | contig 13512 bp, 8 predicted proteins | sample atmos_gasesAM2C__FD_203084 | JGI IMG/M metagenome (GOLD analysis project Ga0307469, IMG submission 203084) | Hardwood forest soil microbial communities from Morgan-Monroe State Forest, Indiana, United States - atmos_gasesAM2C_515 | ecosystem: Environmental > Terrestrial > Soil > Temperate forest...
GGGGCCCGCGGGCGGTGCTTCGAGAATTGCGAGGTAACCGGCGAAGCGACCTATGTGCAGGGCATCGACGATCGCGAAATATGCAAGCGAGAGGAGAAGGACTACGCCGATCACCACAATGGGCGGAACGAGTTGCGCAAAGGCGAGAGGAAACGGCACCACCGCAGCGGCGACCAGGAAAAGAATGAGGTGTGCCGTTCCGAACCACGTGCCGACGGCGACCACCGCGCCGGTGCGCTCGCGAAAAAGGTCGACGGCGGCCAGGATGGCATCGAACGCGTTCTGGCCCTGGCGCACCACGAAGATCGAGGCGGTCGAGAGAAACCAGCTGAGCGTGGACCACGTCGTCCAGACCACAAAAGTCGATATGGTGACTAAAAGGAATGCGATGCCGGGATGAGGATCGTTCTTGGTGGATACCAAGCTTGCAATGACGAGCGCACCAATGGAGGCGATGACCGCGGCAATGGCAAGTGCGACGCGCAGAAAGCGCAGTCCGGCGAGCGAGCGCAACGAATTCGCGGGCAGATTGTCGGAAGAGGACGGGGCGAGCGCCGGGGCGAAGTTGGAACCAGCAAACGTCTGTGCGCGCTGACGAATGTGCTCGAGCAACGGGCCGAGAGTCGCGGCCCGACCGATCGAGCCCAGGAAGATCCAGAAAAGGGCCAGCGCAGAAAACAAAATGATGCTGACCACGACGACGCGCAGAGCGCTGCCGTGCACCATGTGCGAGACGGCTTGCGCGAAGAAGAGCGGATGTCCGGAGCGCAGCATCCAGAGGTCGGTATTCGATACGGGGAGCGTATCGAGATACGCGAGCAAAGCGAAGCCCAGCAGCAGGCTGACCGCAGCTCCGAAACTCCAACGCCACATCATCTCCGCGAACGACACGGAAGGCCTGCGGAACACGGCCCTGAAGCCTTCGAGCGTGGGCGACCAGGTGGCCATCACCGATCGAGCATAACTCAGCTCTGCGGTGCGCGAAAGCTGCGCGCGATTTACAAAATATTTACGCAACGTTCACAAACTGCGTTGCGCTTCAAATTTACATCGATCTTTGACTTTCTCCGCAACTTGGCCCGTGGTGCCGTCATCCAATTGGGCATACAGAGCTCTGCAATTCACAAGGACGAATCTTTCACGCGTGGGAGCGGTGTGCCCGCTTCCGCCCTCAATCGAAATCGAGGAGAAAAGAATGAGGTCTATGAAGTATGTTGCGCTGCTCGCATTGGTCGTTTCCAGCCTGAGCCTGGGCGCTTTTGCCAAGGACAAGAACGAAGGAAAGTTCACGCTGAGCGATCCGGTTCAGCTGGGTTCCACACAACTGAAGGCCGGCGAATACAAGGCGGTATGGGAGGGGACCGGATCTGACGTGCAGGTGAAAATCCTGCAGGGGAAGAATGTCGTGACCACCGCGCCGGCTAAGCTGGTGGACAAGTCGTCGAACCAGGATTCAGTGTCCATGGGAGATGCCAATGGCACGAAGACGCTGCTGGAAGTTGATTTCGGCGGATTGCGCAAGAGCCTGGTGTTTGACTCGGCGGTTACCGCTAAGAACTAAGCGGGTCGAGAGTGGAAAAATTGAGGCGGGCTATGAGCCCGCCTTTTTGTTGATCGCGGAAGGCTGAAAACCCTAACCACAGAGAGCACAGAGATCACAGAGAGAATCTGGGATTTGCTTTCTCTGCTCTGTGGTTAGTTTCTTTCGCCGATTCAGCGGACGACCAGGTTGAGAAGCTTTCCGGGGACGAAGATTGGCTTCACGATCTGCTTGCCTGCGATCGCGGTTTTGACTTTTTCGTCGGCCAGAGCACGTTCCTGTACGAGGGCCTGGTCGGCCCCCGCGGGTACGAGCACGCGTCCGCGCAACTTGCCGTTGACCTGCACGGGAATTTCGGTCTCTTCTTCCATGGCGAGCGCGGGATCGTATTTCGGCCAGCGCGCTTTCAGGAGAGACTCTTTTTCGCCCAGTGATTCCCAAAGTTCATGGGCGAGGTACGGAGCGAAGGGGGCGAGCAAATGGACGAACGTGCGCTGGATTTCCGCGCGAAACGCTTTCGGCGCAGCCCTGGTGCTGTCGGCACGGAACATTTCCTGAGACGCAGTCAACTCGTTGAGCAATTCCATCAAGGCCGCGACGGAAGTGTTGAAGTGCCAGCGGCCCTTGAAGTCTTCCGTGATTCGGCGGATGGTCTGATGCAGTTTTCGCAAGACCCCACGAGCTTGGGGAGACAAATCGCCCGGCGAGTAGCCGAGCGAGTAGGTTCCCGCGCTTACGAGATCTTGCCGGAAGAATGCGTACACGCGGCCGATGAACCGTCGGATGCCTTCGATGCCAGAATCCTGCCAGTCGAGGTCGCGGTCGGGTGGGGCGGCGAACAGGCTGTAGAGACGCGCGGCATCGGCGCCATAACGCGCGACCATGTCATCAGGCGATACGACGTTGCCGAGATTCTTCGACATCTTGGCACCATCCTTGATCACCATGCCCTGCGTGAAGAGGCGCTCCACCGGCTCATCGTTTTTCACGAGGCCCATATCGCGTATGACCTTGGTCCAGAAGCGCGAATAGATGAGGTGTAGGATGGCGTGCTCGACGCCGCCGATGTACTGATCGATGCCGTGGTCGCCGAACCAGTAGGCCGCGGTCGCACTGTCAAAGGGGGCGCGGTCATTCTTCGCATCGGTGTAGCGGTAGAAATACCAGGACGAGTCGACGAACGTGTCCATGGTGTCGGTCTCGCGCCGGGCGGGGCCGCCGCACTTGGGGCAAATCGCGTTGATGAACTCGGGCACGCCGGCCAGCGGAGAGCCACCGGTCAAGGTGATATCGACCTTGTCGGGAAGAATGACCGGGAGATCCTTTTCGGGTACAGGGACGATGCCGTCCTTCTCGCAATACAGCATGGGAATGGGCGTGCCCCAATAGCGTTGGCGCGAGATGCCCCAGTCCTTAAGGCGAAAGGTGATCGTTGCTTTGCCAAACCCGTTCTTCTCGGCAAACTCGGCCATCGTCTTCAAAGCTTCTTTGCTGGTCTGGCCGCTGAACTGGCCGGAGTTCACAACCAGGCCGTCTTCGGTGACGAACGGGAGGGGTGGATCCATAACAGTTTCATCACCGTCTCCACCGGACAAGGGAAGTACAACAACGCGAACCGGCAACTTATACTTCTTGGCGAACTCGTAGTCGCGATCGTCGTGGGCGGGGACGCTCATGATGGCGCCCGTGCCGTAGTCCATGAGGATGTAGTTGGCGACCCAGATGGGTAACGGTTCCAGGTTGAATGGGTTCTTGGCGTAGCGGCCCGTAAAGACGCCATGCTTTTCGATGGCGCCAATGTCGCCGACCTCTTTGGCCTTACGCTGCTCAGCGACGAGTTGGTCGATCTTGGCGCGCAAGTCAGGATTTTTGGCGATCATGTCGGCGACGATGGGATGTTGGGGCGCGAGCTGCACCGACGTAGCACCGTAGATGGTGTCGATGCGCGTGGTGAAGACGGTGATCTTCGATCCGGCAGGGCCGACGCTGCCGCCGAGTTCGAAGTCGACCAAAGCGCCCAGGCTGCGGCCGATCCAATTGCGCTGCATGATGCGGACTTTTTCGGGCCAGCGGTCGAGCTTCTCGAGATCGCGGAGCAATTCGTCAGCGTATTGCGTGATGCGCAAAAACCATTGTTCCAGCTCACGTTGTTCGACCGGCGTGTCCTCGTGGCGCCAGCAGTTGCCTCCGACTACCTGCTCGTTGGCGAGCACGGTGGCGCACTGCGGACACCAATTGACCAGGCTCTTCTTCCGGTAAGCGAGGCCACGCTCGTACATCTTCAGGAAAAACCATTGATTCCACCGGTAGTACTCGGGGAAGCAGGTGGTGACTTCGCGCGACCAGTCATAGGCGAAGCCCAGCCGCTGCATTTGCGCCTTCATGCTGGCGATATTGGCGAGCGTCCACTGGCGGGGTGGCGTGTTGTTCTTGATAGCCGCGTTCTCGGCGGGCAAGCCGAACGAATCCCAACCCATGGGATGAAGTACGTTGTAGCCGTTCATCCACATATAGCGCGCGAGCGCGTCGCCGATGGCATAGTTGCGAACGTGCCCCATGTGCAGTGCGCCCGAAGGGTAGGGAAGCATTTCGAGCACGTAGTACTTGGGCTTTGTGGAATTCGATTCAGCGGCGTAGAGAGAGGAGTCCTGTTGCCAGCGATCGAACCACTTGGCTTCGACGCTTTGCGCGTCGTAGCGCTCGTCGCGGACTATCGTCTTGTCTTCTGAAGACATAGGTCGAGAAGTTCGTGCAACGAATAAACGCATATTTTACAACGTGCAGAGAAAAGGGGGTGCTTATAGACTGTTCATCCAGAAAATTGCGCGGGAGAACCTGGGACTATTCGCTCGGGAATCCGATCTCGCGGACCAGCACCGCATAGCGTGGGTCACTGCGAATGGAATCGAAATCGGGGTCGACGCGAATCTGCAGCAGGCCGGGTTCGTGTATTTGCAGACCTTGGAATAAGGCGTCAAACGTTTCTTCCCGCATGCCTGCCGATACGTATGAGTTGGCTAGCCCCCAAAGATCGGGTTGCGGGCGCTGCCGGTTCTCTTTCAGGTCCTGCCTTGCGATGAATGCCATCGCCGCCGCGTACCCGCGCTGCCGGTATACCCGCAAGTACCCGGATACCCAGTCATTGTGACCATCCAGAGCGAGCGCCTGGGTGCATTCGGGAACCGCTTGGTCGAAGAGCTTCAAGTACCCCAAATCGATGCATAGAGCGCCGCGGGCAGTGTCGGGATCATACGGAAGCAACTCGCGCGCCAAGGCCACACCACTTTCGTAGTCGTGCGAGAAGAAATACTCAAATAACAGCTCCACTTTCAGATCCGGGCGAACGGGGTCCAGCGCAAGCGCCTGCTTGCGTTGGTTGACGGCTTCTGCGGTGTTCCCCATGATCCGGAGATAGCGCGCGTATACGGCGTGAGCCTCTGGCGAACTGGGATTTAACTGCAAGGCACGCAACGCGTGTTCGCGGGCGGCGTGCCAGTCCCAATCGTGCATCAGCTTGATCTCGGCAATGGCGGCGTGGGTTTCCGCGCTCTCCGGGTCTAGCGACAGTGCTTCGGCGGCGTACTGCCCGGCCAGTCGCCAAGCCTGTTCCGCGCCTTCGTCATCTCCCACCGCACGCGCACGATAGAAATCCGCCAGACCGGCGAGCGCCGGAGCGTAGGAAGGATCCAGTGCGATGGCGTGCTCGTAAAACGCTCGAGCCGCATCGGGAGGATAACGGCGGCCCATCTCATAGCGACGGCTCATCTCAAACTGGCCGCGCAGGTGCGCTTCCACGACTTCCGGTCTGGCGGGCTTGCGGTCGGCCCGTCCCAGTACTTTGATCTGCAACTCACGGCCGATACGTTGTGCGATTTCGGACTGGAGAGAGAGCACATCGCCAACTTGCCGGTCGAAGGAATGCGTCCATATCGTCGTCTCGTCGGCCACTCGCACCAGTCGTATGGAAATACGCACCTGCTGAAGATGCCGTCGCACGCTCCCCTCCAGCCAGTATTGCGATCCCGATCGTTGGTCGAGATCTGCGGTCGTGGACATGGTCGGCGGCTTGGTCGTAGACGATCGGTACTTCACCACGCCCAGTCGGTCTGGATTGAGCTGTCCGAGTTGGGTCAGGATTTCGTCAGTCAGTCCGTCGACAAAGTAATCCTGCCCAGGATCTTGACTGAGATTTTGGAGCGGGGTGACCGCAATCACCAATCGGCTTTGACTATTACCAGAGACGGCCGGGGGGTCGCGACGAATCGCGGATATGCCGAACATGAGGACGGCTACCAGCCCCACGGCGGCCAAGGCCACCCTGACCCAACTTCGCGGGGCCGAAGGCCCTTGCCCCGCTATCGCGTCACTATTTTCAACGACCGTGATGTCCCCGATAAAGCGGTAACCCTTGCCGACCGCGGTTTCCAGGTAACGCGGCGAGGCGGAGTTGTCGTCCAAGGCGTGCCGCACCTTGCGGATGGCTGTATTGATACCCGCGTCGACGTCGATGTGAACCGCGTCGCCCCAGATTGTGTGAACGATCTCTTCGCGAGTCACGAGCGCCCCACGCCTGCGGACCAGCAGCGTGAGCAACTCCATCGGGGTCTTCTCGAGCTTCACCCGCAGCCCGGCTCGGATCAACTGGAACGAGGTGAGATCCAGCACGAGATCCTGGGCTACGGCTCTCTCGGGTGCCATTGAACTCACTCCCACCGCTGGATTCTACCCCTTTTCAGACTACCTTCACGGAAAGTTCAGCCCCGCTCCATGGACTGGCGGCGCGCGATGCACCAGTCTGCTGGGACTTGGGATCACGCCTCGAAGTGAAGTACGAGGGCGGATGAGAGGGACCTTGCCCATGACATAGATAGCGTGCATCCCGACCGGTTTTTGTATCACCCATGGGTCTTTCGACACAGCCACCGTCACCCCATGTCGCGTCGTTCTGGCGAAATTCAAACGTTCCGGAGAGGGGCGGCTTTTACCGGCGCCCCTGTAAGGAAATTCCTAGGAGGAAACAATGAAAAGAATCGAAGGTAGAACAACAAAGAGGACTTTCGGCCTGATCCTGCTGCTGGGGGCGTTACTAGCCGCCTCCCCGCTGCCGGCAGCGGCCACCCCGGCGGACCCGGTGTTGGAGTGGGACGCCATCATGAACGATACGGTCCTGGCCGGTGCTACCAGTCCGTTTGCCACATCGCGGGTAGCCGCAATGGTCTCGGCATCCGTTTTCGACGCCGTGAATGGGATCAGGCCCCGCTATAAGCCTCTACATGTCAGGCCGGCTGCCCCCCGATACGCCTCGCAACGTGCAGCCGCGGTTCAGGCGGCCTATGCGATCCTCATCAACCAATATCCGGCGCAGATCGCGTCGCTCACCACCCGCCACGATGCCTCGATCGCGGCACTCGCATCGTCGGAGAGTGCGAGATCGATACAAGCGGGAATCACCTGGGGGCAAAGCGTTGCCGACAGTATTTGGGCGTGGCGCCTGACCGACGGGATTGCGCCGCCACCGCCTCCGTTCCTGGGTGTTCTCGGTATTGTCGGAGCGCCCTCAGCCGTCGGTGTGTGGCGGCCGACGCCACTGGTGAATGCGCCCGGCGCGGCCGTCCAGTTTGCCACCATGACGCCGTGGGTGCTGCAGCGGCCCTCCCAGTTCCGGCTGCCGCCGCCGCTCGCACTTACCAGCGCCGACTATGCCGCCGATTACAACGAGATCAAGGTCATGGGCGCATTCGCCGGATCGGGGCGATCGGCAGACCAGTCGGAATTAGTGCTTTTCTGGGCGGGCAACACAGCGCTCTACTGGAATCGGATCGCCTCACAGATTTCGGCGGACCGGTCTCTGAGTCTCTCGGAAAACGCTCACCTGTTCGCACAGCTGAACGTAGCGATGGCCGACGCGGGAATCGCCTGTTTCGACAGCAAGTACCGTTACGTCTTCTGGCGGCCCATCACCGCGATTCGGGCGGGCGATACCGATGGCAATCCCAGCACCGATCCGGACGCGACGTGGACGCCCTGGCTCGACTTCTTCCCGAGCGGAACACCGGCTCATCCTGAGTATCCGTCTGCCCACTCAACTTTCAGCGGTTCGGCTGCCTTTATTCTCGCGGCCGCCTTCGGCGACGCTACCCCGTTTACCGTCACTTCAGAGCTCAGGCCGGGAACGCGATCGTTTCCGAGTTTCTCGGCCGCGGTGGCAGAAATCGCAGACGCGCGAGTCTTCGGCGGCATTCACTTCCGGACCTCATGCGTGCGCGCGAATCTGCTCGGTCAAGCCGTGGCCGATTACGTTTCGACCCACGCAATGCGCGCGTTAGACGGCGACTAAGGACGTCAATGGACCGGGTGGGCAACCCTGGTCCGAAATGCGATAGACCCCTGGACGTTGCCGTGGGAGTCGACGTTCAGGGCTCATTGTTTTTCGAGCGACGTGTCGCAAGGGAACAAGGGCCTTCGCTGCGCTCAGGATGACAGAGTGACGGTTGGATTTGAAGAATTGGTGGAGTCAGTCGAGGGCGTAGATGGTCAGGCCGCTCAGCAGCTTGGGGTAGAAATCGGTGGATTTTTGCGGGAGGACTTCTCCGGCGAAGGCGATGTCGCGGACCTGGCTGATGCGGCAGGGGTTCATGAGAAACGCGACGTTCGCTCCACCGGAGCGCACAGCGGTCAGGGCTTCTCCTGCGTCGCGCACGTAGGAAAGATTCTGCTGATCGCGGATGGAGTCTTCGGAGAGAGTCAGCACGCCTTCAAGAAGAACCTTGTGCAGTTGCACGACGTCGAGAGCCTGCTGGCGAATCGAGAGGCCGGGGAACATGGACGACGGGGCCTTGGGTGTGTGCAGCAGCCAGACTTGTGAGGAAGTGGCGGCCAGAATAGCGGTGCCGACGTGTCCGGCCTCGCGCAGGATGGCGGACGCGCGATTGGCGTCGACGTTCGCATCGACTTCTTCCACGTTGAAGTACGCGCGGGCGGCCGATCGAAACGTGGCCGGCAAGAACGAAGCGAGGCCGCTGACGACGCGGTGCGTCGGCAGGATGACGAGCCCGGGGCTGTTCATGTTCACGAACGTCATCATCACGAGATCGTAGGGGGCTTCTTCGATTTCGAGCGGCCGCAGCAAAGTTGCAGTGCCACGCTCACGGGGTGCGCCGATCGGTTGTGCGGCTACGGCGCGCCGCTCGTTCCGATAATTGAGAGCCGTTTCGTATCGGTGATGGCCGTCGGCGATGATCAGCTTTTTGTCTCGCATCTTGCCGCGCACGAGTTCGATCAGGCTCGGGTCCGACACGCGCCAGAGGCGGTGGTGAACCCCATACTCGTCGGTGACCTCGGTGGTGGGCGCCGCGTCCTGCGCGAGCAGGGCGTCGAGTTCACCCTTGTCGTTGTAGAGCATAAAGATCTGGCCGAAGTGAGAGCGCGTCGAACGTAGGAGCTGCAGGCGGTCGGCTTTCGGTTTGGCCAGGGTCTGCTCATGACGGAAGACGGCGCCGGCAGAGTAGTCTTCGATTTTTCCCAGCGCGATAAATCCGCGACGTTCCACTTCCGACTTGGTCCCGGGCACGACGAAGGCCTGCGCATAGACGTAAATCGAGGGTTGGGAGTCCTGCAGGAAAATGCCTTGCCGGCGCCAATCGCCAAAAAACTTGGCGGCGCGGGTGTAGACGTTGCTCTGGTCCGTGTCTTCGGGCTCGCGTTTCCCCAAAATCAAACGAACAAGATTGTAGGGGCTGGCAGCGTAGTAGCGCTCCTGCGAGTCGGGCGTGATCTTGTCGTAGGGTTGGGTAACCACCGCGGAGGGGGTTACTCGCTGCGGATCGTACCGCAAGGCACGGAAAGGGACGATGTGGGCCATGGAACCCTGACATTTTAACAAGTTCGGGGAATGCGCGGAGGTGCCCGGCGGAAGTGGGCGCGGGATGGGGATTGCGTGCCTTGTTTGCCAGAATGAATCGCCCGAAATTCCTGACAAATTGTTAACAAAATACGTGATTTCTCCGAGTCTGGCGTGGAAAAACTGTGATACGATCCGAATCACTGAGGTAAGGTAATGCCCCGCCATTGTGGGTGCTGGTCTTCCTCCAAGACCAAAGTCCGGAAGCGTCACTCGGTCGAATCCAAAGCCGGGACCCGAACTATGCTGTGCTCGAGCCGTTTCCCCGTCTACCTGTGTTTTCTTGCTTTGATCACCGTGCTGATTGGGTTTAACGCGCAGGTTGCGCAAGCTCAGAATACCGACGATGACGTTCACATCAAGCCCCGGATTGAGCCGAAGCCGACGAGCGAGTCAGCCAATATTAAAGAACTGGAAGCAGGCTTTAGTCCGCATACCAAGCCCCTGAAAGCTTCCGCGGAACTCGTGCTGGTGCCGGTGACGATTACCGATCCGATGAACCGGCTGGTGACCGGCTTGGACAAGGACAACTTCACCGTGTTTGAAGGCAAGAGCCAGCAGGAAATCAAGTCGTTTTCGAGCGAGGACGCGCCCGTGTCGCTGGGAGTGATTTTTGACATGAGCGGCAGCATGAGCTCGAAGATCGAGCGCGCCCGGGAAGCGGTGGTGGAATTTTTCAAGACGGCAAATCCGCAGGACGAGTTTTTTATGATCACGTTCGCGGACAAGCCGGAAGAAGTCAGCGACTTTACCAGCTCGATCGAAGACATCCAGGGCAAGCTGGTGTACACGGTGCCGAAGGGGCGGACCGCCCTGCTGGATGCGATTTACCTCGGCGTGAACAAGATGCGGCACGCCAAGTATGCGAAGAAGGCGATGCTGATCATCTCCGATGGCGGTGATAACCACAGCCGTTACACCGAAGGCGAGATCAAGTCGATGGTGAAGGAAGCCGATGTGCTGATTTACGCGATCGGCATCTATGACCATTATTTCCCGACTGAAGAAGAGAAGCTCGGCCCCGCGCTGCTGAGCGACGTCACGGAATTGACGGGGGGGCGGGCGTTCACCATCGACAATCCGAACGATCTGGCCGATGTGGCCACAAAAATAGGCATCGAGCTCCGCAACCAATATGTGCTGGGATACCGTCCAACTAACCCGATAAAGGATGGCAAATGGCGTAAGATAAAAGTGAAACTTCTTCCGCCAAAGGGGTTGCCACCTCTCCGGGTCTATGCGAAGACGGGATACTATGCACCTGCGGAGTAGCCAGCTTGTACTGGCCACTCTTCTCTTAGTCTTATTCGCCGCGCAAGCCGCGCCCCAGAGTTCTCCCCCAGTGGGAGAAGCCTTTCCGTCGGGGATTGCGCGGCCGAAGACGGCTCCGCCTGCGACACAAGACCCACCCAAACAGGAGCCCTCCCAGCCGCCACCTGCGGCCCAAACGCCTTCCGAAACGACTTCGCAGGAGGAGCAGGGCGGGTTTGTCTTCCGCAAGCAGGTCGAGGAAGTGGTTCTGCATGCAACCGTTGTGGACGACAAGCAGCGGATGGTCACGAGCCTGGACAAGCCGGACTTCACGGTGCTGGAAGATGGCAGGCCGCAGAACATAGTTTCCTTTCGCCATGAGGACATTCCGGTGGCGCTGGGGATCGTGATCGACAACTCGGGCTCGATGCGCGAGAAGCGCGACAAGGTGAACAAGGCTGCGATCAACCTGGTGAAGGCGAGCAATCCGCAGGATCAGGTCTTCATCGTCAATTTCAACGATGAATACTATTTGGACCAGGACTTCACGGCCGACATCGGCAAAATGCGTGAAGCGTTGGAAAAAGTGGATACGCGCGGCGGGACGGCTCTCTACGACGCGGTGGTGGCATCGGCGGGACACCTGAAGAAAAACGCGAAACTCGAGAAGCGAGTGCTGCTGGTGGTGACGGACGGGGAAGACAACGAGAGCCAGGAAACTCTGGAGCAGGCGATTCGGCGACTGCAGGAGGAGAACGGACCGACGGTATACGCGATCGGGCTGCTGGGTGAGGAGAAGGCGCGACGGGCACGGAAGGCGCTGCAGTTCATCGCCGAGAAGACTGGCGGGATCGCCTTTTTCCCGAAGAGCATCGACGAGGTGGATTCCATCACCCGCAACGTTGCGCACGACATTCGCAATCAATACACGCTGGGGTACAAGCCGACCAATCCGAAGAGCTCGGGCGGGTATCGCACCATTCGTGTCGAAGCAAAGGCCAAGGGGTACGGAAAACTTACGGTTCGAACCAAGAGCGGGTATTACGCGGGGCAAGATCGCGCTGCGGCGGACGCCGATGTTCCCAGCAAATCCGGTGCCCCGAAGTGACGTTGACGCTGTGCACCGACTTCCTTAGTCTGTAGAGTGCGAAACGCTACCACAATGTCCCGCCTGCGGGTTGCCGACGACATCACCCAGTTGGTCGGCGAAACTCCCATGTTGCAATTCAGGCGCCTGATTCCCGTGGGATCGGCCGATGTGTTTGCGAAACTTGAATATCTGAATCCGGGCGGGAGCGTGAAAGACCGCGCGGCCATTGGCATCATTGAACGAGCCGAGAGGGAAGGAAAGCTTCGGCCGGGCGGAACGATTGTAGAGGCCACCGCCGGCAATACGGGAATCGGCCTGGCACTGATTGGCGTAAAGCGCGGCTACCGGGTGGCGCTGTTCGTGCCCGAGAAGTTTTCGGAAGAAAAAGTGATGATCATGCGAGCCCTTGGCGCGGAGGTCGCTCGCACTCCGGAGGCCGAGGGCATGGCGGGCGCAATTGCGCGCGCGAATGAGTTGACGGCATCCAATCCCAAGGCCTTCATGGCCGCGCAGTTCGAAAATCCCGCCAATCCCGATTACCACTACGAAACTACGGCACGCGAAATCTTTGAGCAGATGGATGGCCGCATCGACGGCGTTGTTCTTGGCTCGGGGACTGCCGGGACATTTACCGGCGTGGCGCGGTTTGTGAAGGAGCGATTGCCAAAGGCGTTCACCGTGTTGGTCGAGACGGAAGGGTCCGTGATGGCCGGTGGGCCGCCTGGGCCGCACAAGGTGGAAGGGATCGGGGCAAGCTTCATTCCGAAGAATTTCGATAAAACGGTGTGCGACGAGATCATGATGGTCACCGACGACCAGGCGTTTGGCATGGTGAAGGAACTGGCAGCCAAGGAAGGCGTGCTGGCGGGTTCGAGCGGCGGGGCGGCGGTGTACGCGGCCTTGAGTCTGGCTCGGCGGGTGGGCGCGGGGAAGCGCGTGGTGACGATTGTTCCGGATTCGGCGGAGCGGTATTTGTCGAAGAAGATCTTCGAGGGCGGGATTTAGGGGCAGTCGTCGCTCGTTGGTCGTCAGCCAGACCTGCGGCGGATTCCGCAACTAGTTCATGCACGAACTTGAGAGCCGTTTTGAATCAGATAGCCAAGTTCCGACCTTCCCGCCAAGATTGAGGCTGTATGCAGTGGTTCTAGGAGCTTGCATTGCGCTGACCTTGGCATGGGTGGCATACATTGACACAACCTTGGCCCGTTACTTTGCCGGATTCTTTGCTTGGTCATCGCGGCTCTGCCAGCGGAGGGCGTTCGTCGGGAGACTGCTGTCGTGCAGAATTGTCTTTTTGCTCCGGGCACGGTTACTAGCTTCGATCGAGGGAGGCGTGGTGGGGCACACATTACATACTTGTTTCGTGCGCTTGACGGCAAAGAGTACGCAGAAACCTCCTTCTGGAATGTACGCGGAACTGAGCTTGAGGGCTCGATTAGCGTTGTCTACTCTGCGCTGAATCCACAAAAGAATCTGCCTCAGTCGGGGTTTCTGTTCTACGACTTCAAATCAAAAACACCGAGGGAACTGTGAAGAAGAATTCACAAATGGGGTTCGCTACGCGGGCGATTCATGTGGGGCAGGAGCCGGATTCTGCGACGGGTGCGGTGGCTCCTCCTATCTACGCGACCTCCACTTACGTGCAGGAAGAGATCGGCAAGCATAAGGGTTACGAATACGCGCGCGTCTCGAATCCAACTCGCGACCGGCTGGAGCAGAATCTTGCCGCGT
>Ga0307469_10000572_pt1 | contig 13497 bp, 12 predicted proteins | sample atmos_gasesAM2C__FD_203084 | JGI IMG/M metagenome (GOLD analysis project Ga0307469, IMG submission 203084) | Hardwood forest soil microbial communities from Morgan-Monroe State Forest, Indiana, United States - atmos_gasesAM2C_515 | ecosystem: Environmental > Terrestrial > Soil > Temperate...
ATCTGATCAAATCCTTCAAGATCACCCGTAAGTAACGAGTCTTGAATCTCGCGACATCGCATTCAGTTGCGGCTCGCGGATTAAGGGAGCGTCCGCACCTCACCTCGTGCAATCCACCCTCGGCCATGCGAGCCTGAGCGCTACGAGCCGATATAGGCACGCACGTCCCGGAGATAGGTCGGCTCGGTATCTTGCGGCCTGATAGAGCGTCCTTGTGTGGACTATTCCGCGTGCTCGGCAGCTCTCGGGCCGTGGCCCGCGGGCAGCGCGCAGGCGAGCAGCAGGGTGAGCCCGGAGATCGCCAGCGCGATCAGGTAGACCGCGTGCAAAGCGCGCGCGATCTCGTCCGTTAGCCGCGCGATCTCGGCGGCGCCCAGGCCGAGGCGCAGCGCCGGCTCCATCAGCCGGTTCACCACCTCGCCCGTCTCCGAGCCCGTGCCGAACAGCACGGTGTTGAAGACCGCCCCGAAGGCGGCGACGCCCAGCGACTGCCCGACCATGCGCATGAACAGCATCGAGGAGGTCGCGGTGCCGCGCTCCTGCCAGCCGACGCTGCTCTGGATCGACACCAGGAAGGTGGTGTTGCAGAAGCCCATGCCCATGCCGATCAGGAACGCGCCCGAGCCCGCCCAGACCGGGCCGGAGCTCGGCTGCATTAAGATCAGCACCAGGTTTCCCGCGAGCAGCGACAGCCCGCCCATCACCGCTGCCGCGCGATAGGAGGTCCGCACCATGACTTGGCCCGCAATCGCACTGGCGGCGGTCCAGCCGAGCGACATCACCGTGAGCGCGAAACCCGCCACCAGCGGGCTCCGGCCCATGGCGCCTTGCACGTAAGCCGGCACGAAGGCCGTGATGCCCATCATCACCGCGCCGATGGTGGTGGCCCCAACATTGCCCACGGCGATGACGCGGTTCCGCCAGAGATCGAGCCGGAGCATGGGCTCCGTGGCGACGCGCTCGTGGTAGAGGAAGATGCCGATCGTCACCGCTGCCGCCGCGATCAGGCCCCAGGACATCGGCTGGCTCAGCTCGTGCGCCTGCGTCAGCGCCAGCATGAGCGCGCCGGAGCCCAGCATGAGGAGCGCGGAGCCGCCGTAATCGATGGTGTGCTCGTGCGGCACCAGGTGCTCGCGCAGGAACAGCGCCAGGAGCGCGATCGACGCCACGCCGACCGGCAGGTTGATCCAGAAGATGATCGACCAGGAGAGGTGCTGCACGATGAAGGCGCCGAGCGCCGGCCCGATGATCGCGGCCACGCCCCAGACGCTGCCGAGATAGCCCTGCATGCGCGCGCGGTCGGCGGGGCTGTAGATATCGGCGATGATCGTGGTGGCGACCGGTATGATCGCGCCGGCGCCGAGCCCTTGGAGCGCGCGGAAGCCGATCAGCGCCACCATGTTCCAGGCGAATCCGCAGAGCGCCGAGCCCACCAGAAACAAGGCGGCGCCCGCGCAGAAGACGCGCTTTCGGCCGTAAAGGTCGGCGAGCCGGCCGTAGATCGGGATGGCGATCGCCTGCGCCAGCAGATAGATCGCGAACACCCAGCTGAAGAGCTGAAACCCGCCGAGCTCGGCGACGATGGTCGGCATGGCGCTCGCGACGATCGTCGCTTCCACCGCCGACATGAACATGCCCAGCATGATCCCCACCAGCACCAGCGGCCGATGCCGCATCGTGGTGGTCGGGGTGATGGTCTCGGCGATCGGTTGATCGTTCACGGGCAGGCTTTCCAAAAAAGCGATGCGGCCGAGCTCCAGGCCCGGCCTTCGAGCTCGATGTTAACGCCCGCGCGCGTGGCGGCGAAAGAGCGCGCCCGCTCAGGGCGCGATCATGCCATTGTCGAAATCCCCGGGGTCGAAGGCGAAGACGATGTTCGGATCCGGCAACTCCAAATCCTTGCGCCGGTCCGGAAAAAGATGTCGCCAGAGGAGATCGCGGATCACGCTGAGACGCGCATGCTCCTTGCCATCGGCGCGCACGATGGTCCAGGGAGCCGTGGCGGTATGCGTGCGCAGCAGCATCTCGTTTCTCGCCTTGCTGTAGGCATGCCAGAGCTTCGGCGCCCTGAGGTCGATCTCGCTCAGCTTCCATTGCTTCAGCGGATCGCGGCGGCGTGCCTTGAGGCGCTGCTTTTGCTCGGCCTTGGTGATGTCCAGATAATATTTGATCAGCCGGACGCCCGCTTGAGTCAGCATCTCCTCGAACCGCGGCGCCATTGCCAGGAACTCGCGCGCCTCCGCCTTGGTGCAGAATCCCATCACCCGCTCGACGCCGGCGCGGTTGTACCAGCTGCGGTTGAACAGCACGATCTCGCCGGCGGCGGGCAGGTGCGGCACGAAGCGCTGGAAATACCAGGAGTGCCGGTCGCGGTCGGAGGGCGGACCGAGCGCCACCACGCGGGTCTCGCGCGGGCTCAGGTGCTCGACGATGTGCTTGATCGTGCCGTCCTTGCCGGCGGCATCGCGGCCCTCGAAGATCACCAGCATACGCTCGCCTTGCGAGATCACCTGGCGCTGCAGCTTGACCAGCTCGATTTGCAGCTTGTGGAGCTCGCGGTGATAGACATGGCGGCTCATGGGCCGCGGCAGACTGGGCACTCTCGTCGATTTCGACATGCCGCGGCCTCGCTTAGCAGCGAAAGTAGAGGGGAAAACGGCGTCTCATTCTCGGCGCTCCGCGAGCTCGCGTGGCGTCGCATAGGCGATCAGGGTCGCGGCGCGCGGCTTGAGCCGGCGCCACTCGGTCGCGAAGCGGAAACTCGCGAGCGCGCCGGTCGGGAATTTCCCGGATAGCGGCGGCAGCTCCACCGGAGAGTTCGGGTCCCTGAGCATCAGCGCGAGCTCGTGCAGGCCGGGATTGTGCCCGACCAGCAGCGCGCTGCCCACGTCCTCGTCCGTGTTGCGCAAATACTCGAGCAGCACCGCGCCCGAGGCCAGATAGAGAGCGCGGTCGAGCAGAATACGTCTCGGTTTCAGTCGTTCCAGGAGTGGTGCCAGGGTGGCGCGCACCCGCGCTGCTGTCGAGGAGAGCACGAGGTCCGGTGCCTCGCCCCGGTCGGCGAGGTGACGCGCGACGGCATCGGCATCGCGTCGTCCGCGCTTGCTCAACGGGCGGTCGTGATCGTCCAGCGCGTCGTCCGCCCAGCTCGATTTCGCGTGACGCAGCAGGTGCAGAGCGTGCATGCCTCGATCCGCCATGCTCCACCATTGAATTAGACGGGCCGCATGCAAGATGAAGCGGCATGCACGCCGAAATTCCTCAATGGATTGTGGCTGTGGATAACTCTCTTGTCCAATGCGACGACTCCATGACGCTTGCCTGCTCATAGGCTAGAGTGCCGCGCCAGGGGGGCAGGGAAAGCCATGGGGTCGATGGACTCCGGCCGAGAAATCGAGCTCAAGCTGTCGGTTCGGCCCGATCGTTTGGAGCGCGTGATGCGCTCGCCGCACTTGCAGGGCGAGGGTGCACGGCGCGCGATCTCACGGGCGCTCAAGAACATCTATTACGACACGCCGCATCTGGCCTTGCGGGAGCGGGGTCTCGTGGTGCGGGTCCGCGAGGCCGGCCGGCGATATATCCAGACCGTCAAGACGAGCAACGGCGCGGGCTCGAGCGGCCTCTTCAATCGCCACGAGTGGGAGCGTCCGGTGCCCGGGCCCAAGCCCGACCTCGCGGGGATCGACGATCCGACCCTGCGGCAGGAGTTGGGCACGAGCGTGAGCCAGCTCGCCCCCGTGTTCAGCTCCGAGGTGAAGCGCATCACGCGCACGGTCCAGCGTGGCGAGAAGGGCCGCATCGAGGTGGCGGTCGATCAGGGCCGCGTGATGACGCCTCGGGGCTCGGCGCCGATCTGCGAGATCGAGCTCGAGCTCAAGGAGGGGAAGCCCGATGCGCTCTTCGAGCTGGCGCTCGCGCTCAACGAGGAGACGCCGCTCCGGCTGGAGACCCTGAGCAAGTCGGACCGCGGCTATGCGATCCTGACCGAGGATGCGATCGGCTGGTCGAAGGCGCCACCGCTCGTGCTCGAACCTGCGCTCACGGGGATGCAGGCTCTCGAGACCATTCTCAGGCACAACCTCGCGCATATCCTGACCAACGAGCGCGCGGCGCGCGAGGGGCATGACCCCGAGGGCGTGCACCAGGTGCGGTTGGGGGTTCGCCGGCTGCGCTCGGTCCTGTCCTTGTTCCGCTCGGTCTTGCCCGCGGAAACCGTCGCCGCGCTGAACGATGAGCTGAAGTGGCTCGCCGGCGAGATGAGCACCGCGCGCAATCTCGACGTGTTCGTCGATGAGTTGCTGCGGCCGGTACAAGCGGCCTTCGCCGACGATGCCGACCTGGCCGCGCTCGAGACGATGGCCCGGGCTCGGCGCGGCGCCGCCTACGAGCAGGTGCGCGCCGCGTTCGCGACCGCCCGCTATACGGCGCTCCTCCTGCAGATCGGCCGCTTGGTCGAGAGCCGCACATGGCAGGAGACGCTCGACCCCGAAACCGCGCAAAGGCTCGGCGAGCCCGCGCGCATCCTCGCCAGCCAATTGCTCACCGAGCGCTACCGCAAAGTCAGAAAGCGCGGCCGCCGCTTCGGCGAGCTGTCGGCGACCGAGCGGCACCGACTGCGCCTCGGCGTCAAGAAGCTGCGCTACGTCGCCGAATGCTTCCGCTCCCTCTTCGAAGGCGAGGCGACGCCCCGATACCTCAAGGGCCTGTCGCGCCTGCAAGACGTCCTCGGCCACCTGAACGACGTCGAGACCGCGAGGGAGCTGCTGCAGGAGTTCGGCGGTGACAACGGATTTCCGCCGGCGGCGATCAGCTGGGGAGGCGGCCTGGTCATCGGGTGGCACAAGCGCGGCGGCGAGGAGCTGGAGTCGAAGCTGCGCAAGCAGTGGAAGCAGTTCAAGGCGGACACGCCCTTCTGGACTGAGGACGCGGCGGGATAACTACGCTGCGGGCGCGAGCCGCCGCTGCCAATCCCAGAGCGACAGCACGAGGGCGTAGCTGTCGTCGCAAACCTCGGCGGCGAGGCTGAGCGGATTCGGCAGCGTGAGGTCGATCTCGCATTCGAGCTGATCGCCGCTTTGCGCGACCCGGGGCCGCAGCCTTTGCACGATCCGCTGCACACGGTGGTTCTCGGGCAGGCACAGCATGTGGATCCGGCTGATGCCGCGGTTCCGGCCGATCAGCAATCCGCGCTGGAACAGCTCGGTGCCGATGCCGCGACCCTCGAACGCGCGCTCGACGCTCAGCGCGACCTCCGCGTGGCGCGGCCAGACCGGGTCGACCATCTTCAACTCCATGACGCTGCGGAGGTCGCCGGCGATCCAGCAGCCGAGCGTAACCGACCGGGCCCAGTCGGTGCTGGCGCAATAGCGCGCGATCCACTCGTCGGCGACCACGTGGCCAAACCGGAATGCGCGCTGTTCCGGATCGAGGCGCAGGAGATGGGCCGTGAGCGCATCCGCGTCTTGCGGCCAGAGCTTTCGGAATACCCAGCCGGAGCGCGGGCTCGGCCGATTGTCGTTCGAGCCAGGCGGGCTCGGCAGAGGATCGATGTGCATGGGCACCTCTCGTGACAGAGGCGCTTCCAACCCTCGCACGAATGTGCGTCCGGCATCGGCGAAAGCAACCCGGATCCGAGCGGATTTCTGGTATACGCACAGATCTTGCGTACTGGGCGACCGAGACCATTCGTTACGAGACCGATGTGCGCGCCTTTGCGCAACAATGCTGCGCGGGGCTCAGCTCGCGATCGCGGCGACTCTGCGGGACCGGACCGGCACGAGATTACCGAGAAATTGCTGAGCGGTGGAGCGCCAGGAGAAGTTGAGCGCGTGGGCGCGGCAAGCCTCCCGCGAGATCGCGAGGCAATCGAGCGCGGCGCGCCGGAGATCGGTGTCGAGGCGCCCGACCGGCGCGTTGCCGATCACGTCGAGCGGGCCCGTGACCGGGAAGGCCGCGACCGGGACGCCCGACGCCAGCGCTTCCAAAAGCACTAGGCCGAATGTGTCGGTGAGGCTCGGGAACACGAACACGTCCGCGGAGGCGTAGCAGCGGGCGAGGTCGCGGCCCTCGCGATGTCCCATGAAATGCACGGCGGGAAAGCGCCGCTTCATCTCCGGGAGCTGCGGCCCGTCGCCCACCACCATTTTCGAGCCCGGCAGGTCGAGCTTGAGGAAGGCCGCGATGTTCTTCTCCACGGCGATGCGGCTCACCATGAGGAAGATCGGGCGGGGTATGCCCGGCCAATCCGTGCGCGCCGGGGGCTCGAACAGCTCGGCATCGACGCCGCGGCTCCACGGCTGGATGTTGGCGAAACCGCGCGCCTCGAGCTCGCGCCGGATCGAGGGCGCTGCGACCATGACGCCGCTCGCGGGCGCATGGAAATGCCGGAGCCACGCGTAGGTGAGACGCACGGGCACGCCGAACCGCGCCGCCACGTATTCCGGGAACCGGGTGTGGAACGAGGTCGTGAAGGCGAGCCCGCGCCTCAAGCAGTGGCGCCGCGCCGCCATGCCGAGCGGTCCCTCGGTTGCGACATGGATGGCGTCGGGTTCGGCGTCGTCGATGAGCCGTGCCACCGCGCGACCGGGCGCCAGCGCCAGGCGGATCTCGGGATAAGTGGGACAGGGCAGCGTGTGAAAGCGCTCGGGCGTGATCGGGCGGACCTCGTGGCCAAGCGCCGTCGCCTCGCGCGCCACCGTGGTGAGGGTCCGCACGACGCCGTTCACTTGCGGCAGCCAGGCGTCGCTGACCAGCGCGATCCTCATTCGGCGCCGGCGACCGGCTCCGTATCGCGGGCCTCGCGCACGGCAGGGAGCAGCATGTCGAAGGCGCGCAGCCGCGCCCAGTTCACGATCTCGAGCCGGCCGTCGGCGTGCTCGACCAGCGCCGTGCAGCTCTCGACCCAATCCCCGTCGTTGCAGTAGAGCACGCCTTCGATGTTGCGGATCTCGGCATGATGGATGTGGCCGCAGATCACGCCGTCGACCCCGCGCCGCCTCGCCTCCGCCGCGACCGCGCGCTCGTAGTTGCTGACGTACTCGACGGCGTTCTTGACCTTGCTCTTGAGGTAGGCCGAGAGCGACCAGTAGGGCAAACCCAGCCTGCGCCGCGCGACGTTGTAGTAATGATTGAGCCGCAGCACGTTGTCGTAAGCCCAGTCGCCGAGCAGCGCGACCCAGCGGGCATAGCGCACGACGCCGTCGAAGGCGTCGCCGTGCAGGATCAGCATGCGCCGTCCGTCCGCCGTGGTATGGATCGCCTCCTCGACCAGCCAGACGCCGCCCAGCTGCAAGTCCACGTAATCGCGCAACCACTCGTCGTGATTGCCGGGGACGTAGAAGACCTTGGTGCCCTTGCGCGCCTTGCGCAGCAGCTTCTGGATCACGTCGTTGTGCGACTGCGCCCAGTACCAGGAGCGCCGCATGCGCCAGCCGTCGACGATGTCGCCGACGAGGTAAAGGTATTCGGATTCGTTGTGCTTGAGGAAATCGAGCAGGAAATCGGCCTTGCAGCCGCGCGTGCCCAGATGGATGTCGGAAATCCAGATCGCGCGATAGCGGTGCGTCGGATCGATGAAGCTCACCGGTGATTTTCGCTCCACGCCGGCCTTGTCAAGACATCGTGGGTCGAGCAGAGTGCAGCACAACATCTCGCCCGAGTCGGGCAAGCTCTTACCCGGTTGGCGTTGCGGCAGAGTTACCCTTGCGTGACGGTTCCGTGACAGTGCAGTCCGCAGCCGCCGAGCGCCGTCGGCTCCTGGTGATTTTCAATCCGATCGCCGGTCGCGGCGCGCGCGCGAAACTCTCGCGCGCGTTAAGGGCGCTGGAGCGCCTTGGCGCGGAAGTGAGGCTGCGCGAGACGGCGGCGCCGGGCGAGGCCGAGGCCTTCGCGCGCGAGGCGAGCCGCGGCAACTTCGACGGCGTCGTGATCGCCGGCGGCGACGGCACCCTCAACGAGGTCGTGAACGGGCTCGAGGACGCCAGCCTGCCGATCGCGGTCTTCCCGTTCGGCACGGAGAACGTGCTCGCGCGCGAGATCGGTCTGCCGCGCAATCCCGAGCGCGCTGCCGAGATCGCGATGCGCGGGCCCGCGCGGCTGATCTCCGTGGGCGAGGTCGTCTTCGAGAATCGCGCGGCGGCGCGCCGGTTCCTGCTCATGACCGGCGTCGGCTTCGACGCCGAGGTGGTGAGCGGGCTCGACCTCGATCTCAAGCGCCGGATCGGCAAGCTCGCCTTCGCCTGGAGCATCCTGCTGCGGCTCTGGCGCTATCGCCCGGTCGAATACGCGGTCGCGGTGGAGAGCGTCGCGGGCTCGGCGCGCTACAGCGCGGCTTCCGCCATCGCCTCGAAGGCGCGGTTCTATGCCGGTCCCTTCGTGCTGGCGCCGGCCGCCGCGCTCGCCCACCGGAGCTTTCAACTGGCGCTTCTGAAGCGGCCGGGCCGAGGCGCGGCTCTTGCCTGCCTGGTGGCGCTCGTAGGCGGATTTCTGCACCGGCTCCGGCAGGTGGAGATCGCCACCGTCACCTCCGCCACCTTCAGCCGCCCCGCGGGCGCGCCCGTCCAGATCGACGGCGATCCGCTGGGACGTCTCCCCATCACCGTCCGCATCGCCGACCGACCGCTGCTGCTGGTCTATCCCTAGCCTTGGGCGCGAGTCGCGGGTGGAGCGCGGAGAGCTGGCCGCTCGGGCGCGCTCAACAAAGCGCCGAAATCCACCGAGTCGCGAAGTATAATAAATCTGTCATCGCGGCGAGCTAGACGTGACGCCAGATCGCGCAGGAGAAGCGATGGGCGCTGCAGCCGCTACACTCGACCCGCTACCGCTCGATACGGGTTCGGTTCCCGCCCTGGAGGGCGATGCTGCACGGGGCCTCGACCTCGTGACGCTCTGTATTCTGGCCGTCAATCGCCTGGCACCGGCGACGCTCCGTTCCGTCACCTTCGGTAAGGCCCTCAAGGTGGTGGTGCCGGACCCGCAAGTGGGCGCGGTGTTCCGCGCCGCGCTCGACCGCATGGGCGCCACGCGCAGCACCGACCGCCTCATCGAAATCGTGGTCGAGGGAAACGCTCGCCCGCGCTGAGCCTCAGCCTGCGCCGGCGCGCTTTCGCCGAAGAACCCCCGACGCCGCGATCACCTCGGCTATAGCGGAGGGGTTCTGCGGCGCCATGACGTGAGCGCCGGCGACGCCGGGAATCCCCACGAGCTCCTGCAGGAGCTCGATGCAGATGGCGCGGCCTTCGCGGGCGGGGTCCGCGGCGCCTTCAAGTCTCGCCACGATCGCGTCGGGGATCACCGTGCCGAACAGGCGCTCGCGCATCCAGCGCGCGGAGCGCGCCGACGGGATCGGTGCCACGCCGATCAACAGGCCGAGCCGGGGCGCGATCCCGAGCTCGACCAGCCTGGCGGCGTAGCGGCGCACCATGCCCATGTCCATGCAGAACTGCGTCTGCACGAAGTCGGCGCCCGCCTCGGCCTTGGCGAGCAATCCCTTGGGCTGCCAGCCCGGCGGTGGATCGACGGGCACGTCGGCGGCGCCCAGCACCAGCGCCACCGGTCCCTTGATCTCGGTGCCCGAGGCGAGCCTGCGCTCGCTCCGCATGCGGTGCGCGATCGCGAGCAGGCCTCGGCTGTCGAGGTCGAACACCGGCTTGGTCTCGGGCTGATCGCCGGTCTTGGGATCGTCGCCGCCGAGCGCTAGGACATTGCGGATGCCGAGCGCCATGGCGCCGAGCAGGTCGGCTTGCAGCGCCAGCCGATTGCGGTCGCGGCAGGTCATCTGCAGGATCGGCTCGACCCCGGCCTGCAGGACCAGGTGCGCCGCGACCAGGCTCGAGAGGTGCGTCTTGGCGCCCGCGCCGTCGGTCAGGTTGACCGCGGTGGCGAGGCCCTTGAGCTGGCGAGCGCGCTCGAGCAGCGTGCGGGCTTCGGTCGCGACCGGCGGCGTCAGCTCCGCCGTCACGACGAAATCGCCGCCCCTGAGCCCGGCCTGCAGCTCGCTCGCGCCCTGGTTTCCGGTGGAGACGTCGGTCACGCGGTCGATCCTGCAATAGCCGCGCGGGCCGCGCCACCGGATAATCCGTTGCGCCCCGGCACCCCCCGGAGAATGCGGCTCTTTTCTTGGCTCCGCTTATCTTCTATAGAAAATTCATGCAGCGTTTCTCGATCGCCCTGGTGCTCATCGCCGGTTGCGTCCTGGCGACGCCGTCGGCTGAGGCGCGCCAGGACGACCCGCGCCTCAAGGACCTGTTCGCCGAGCTCAAGACGGCGACCTCCTCGCTGGAGGCCCGGGTGATCGAGACCAGGGTCTGGAAGATCTGGATCGAGAACGGCGATCCCCGCGTCGACGCGCTCATGGACCGCGGCATGAACGCAATGTCCGTCGACGACACCGATACCGCGCTCGCGGCCTTCAACCAGGTGATCCGGCTGGACGACAGCTACGCCGAGGGCTTCAACAAGCGCGCGACGGTGGAATTCATGCGGCATGATTTCGATGCCAGCGTTGCGGACATCGAGCGCACGCTCGCGCTGGAGCCGCGCCACTTCGGCGCGCTCGCCGGGCTTGGCCAGGTCTATCTCGCGATGAACAAGAAGGCCGCGGCGCTCAAGGCCTTCGAGGCAGCGCTGGCGATCGATCCGAGGCTCGAGAACGTGCAGAGGACCGTCAACGAGCTCAAGCAGCAGCTCGAGGGCAATCCGACCTGAGCGGCGCGCGCAAGCGCGCCGATCAAGCTCAGAAGAGCACGTGCACCAGGACGACGCCCAGAGCGCAGGCCCATACGCTCAGCAGGAAGGCGTCTCCGATGCGGGGGCTATGTTCGGTTCTGGTCATGCCCTCAGTATGAGGGACACTCGTTAAATTTTAGCGAATTGCTCGCGAGCGCGCGGAATGGGGATGTTAACCATCTCGGCCGCCCTATTAAGGGGGCGAAGACACCAGCCCCCCTGAGGAGCACCGGATGCCCGCCTCGATGGCTGCGGTCGTTGCCGCCACCCGCTTCGGCTTCGCGCCCAAACCGGGCGAGCTCGCCGAGATCGGTGGCGACCCGCGCGGCTGGGTCGCCTCGCAGCTCGACCGGTCCGCCGATTTCACGCCCGGCGATCTGCCGGCCTCGCCGGAGACGGTCGCGGCCATGCTGGAAGCCCGGCGCGACAAGGAGGTAATGCCGCAGCTCAAGGAGCGCCTCAAGGCCACATATCTCGGCGAGATCGATGCCCGCATGCGCGCGGCGATCCTGGGCACCACGCCCGTCCTCGAGCGCCTGACGCAGTTCTGGAGCAACCACTTCACGGTCTCGGGCATGCGGCCCTTCGTGCGCGGCGTCACCGGCGCCTTCGAGCGCGAAGCGATCCGCCCCCACGTCACCGGCCGCTTCCTCGACATGCTGCTGGCTGTGACGCGCCATCCCGCCATGCTGCTCTACCTCGACAACGCGCAGTCCTTCGGTCCCGATTCGCTGGTCGGGCGGCGGCAGAACAAGGGCATCAACGAGAACCTCGGCCGCGAGCTCCTGGAGCTGCACACGCTGGGCGTTGACGGCGGCTACACCCAGGCAGATGTCGAGGCGCTCGCGCGCATCCTCACGGGTTGGACCATTGCGCCGCTGCGCGATCCGCCCGCCGGACGGTTCCGGTTCTTTCCGCAGATCCACCAGCCCGGCGACAAGCGGCTGCTCGGGCGCACCTACCCCGAGGGCGGCATGGATGAGGGCGAGGCAGCGCTCCGCGATCTCGGCGCGCATCCCGCGACCGCGCGCCACATTGCGACCCAGCTCGCGCGCCATTTCATCGCGGACACGCCCCCCGCGGACGCGGTCGAGCGCATCGCGCGCCGTTTCCGCGACACCGGCGGCGATTTGAAGCAGGTGACCCTCGCCCTCCTGCGCGAGGATGCGGTCTGGCGAGAGCCCTTCGCCAAGCTGCGCACACCGAGCGAACTGGTGATCTCCGCCTATCGCGTCGTCGGCACGGTGCCCCAGCCCGGCCTGGCGTTCATGGCGCTCAAGAAGCTCGATCAGCCACCGTTCTTCGCTCCTTCGCCCGCGGGCTGGCCCGATGTCGCCGCCGCCTGGGTCTCGCCGGAGTCGGTGCTGCGGCGCACCGAGTGGTGCCAGACCTTCGCCGAGCGGCTCGCCGATGTGCCCGATCCCGTCGAGGTGATGGCGAACAGTTTTGGCGAGGCGCTCCCCGAGGACATCCAGAGTGCGGTCCGGCGCGCGCCCGACAAACGCGCGGGGCTCGCGCTGCTGGTCGCGAGCCCGCAATTCCAGAGACGGTGATGACATGACCACGCGTCGTCATGTGTTGAAGCTTCTGGGCGGCGGCATCGCCGCCTGCACTTGCGCCGCCGCGGGCCTGCCGAGTGCCGTCTTCGCCGAAATTCCCGGCAGCCGGCGCCTCGTCGTGGTGCTGCAGCGCGGCGCCATGGATGGGCTCGCCGCGGTGGCACCGCTCGGCGACTCCGACTACGCCGGGCTGCGCGGCAGCCTCGCGTTGAAGCCGCCCGGCGAGCCCGATGGGGCGCTCGCGCTCACCCGCGATTTCGCGCTGCATCCCTCGCTCGCGTCCGTCCACCCCTACTTTGGAAAGGGCGAGCTGCTGGTCCTGCATGCGACCGGAAACGGCTATCAGACGCGCTCGCACTTCGACGCGCAGGACATGATGGAGTCCGGCCTCTCGGCGAAGCGCGGCATCACCGATGGCTGGCTCAATCGCGCGCTCGCTCCCCTGCAGAAGGGGAAGGAGCGGCTGGCTCTCGCGGTCGGCGGTGCGACGCCGCTCATCCTCAGGGGACCGATGCCGGTCGCCTCCTACGAGCCCGCGGGGTTCCACGCGGCGGCGCCCGGCTTCATCGAGGCGGTGGCGCAGCTCTACGTCGGCGACGCGCTCCTCGGGCCCGCGCTTCAGGAAGGGCTCAAGGCCCAGAGCTTCTCCGACGGCGTGCTCGCCGCCGACATGCAGGGCGATGCCATGAAAGGCGGGGGCGGCTTCGGGCCCAAGGCCTTCAAGCCGCTCTGCGAGGCCGCGGGCAAGCTCCTGGCGGCCGAGGGCGGTCCGCGCATCGCCGCCCTCGACATGGGCGGCTGGGATACGCATGTGGGGCAAGGCGCGGAGAGTGGCCGCCTCGCCAGCAATTTTCAGGGTTTTGCCGAAGGGCTCGACGCGCTCGCCCAGAGCCTCGGTTCCGCCTGGGGCGAGACGGTGGTGGTGAGCGTCACCGAGTTCGGCCGCACCGTCCGCGTCAACGGCACCAACGGCACCGACCATGGCACGGCCTCGCTGATGTTCGTGATGGGCGGCGCCGTCAAGGGCGGCCGCGTCGCCGGCGACTGGCCTAGCCTCAGTCGGCTGCAGGACGACCGCGACCTCCGGGTCGCCACCGACAGCCGCGGCGTCATGAAGGCCCTCCTGCGCGATCACCTCGGCCTCGACGGCCAGTACCTTGCCAGCCGCGTCTTCCCTGACACTGCGCAGATCAAACCGCTGGACGGTCTGCTG
>Ga0307469_10000573_pt1 | contig 13492 bp, 8 predicted proteins | sample atmos_gasesAM2C__FD_203084 | JGI IMG/M metagenome (GOLD analysis project Ga0307469, IMG submission 203084) | Hardwood forest soil microbial communities from Morgan-Monroe State Forest, Indiana, United States - atmos_gasesAM2C_515 | ecosystem: Environmental > Terrestrial > Soil > Temperate forest...
GTCTGGATCGCACATTAAGCCTCCCACAACGCAATGCATCACGTTGTGCGGGTGTGACTCCAGGTCGACCGTACCGCTGTCGAATTGAATTGGGGCAGGAACGGAATTGCCTCCGAAGCTCGCTCCGAACGGCGCTTCGAAGTTCAAATCTGAGAACGCAACCGAATAGCTCACCGCCGAAGGGGGAGCGGAGCCTCCCGCGTTCATGGTTGCATCGCGGTCAGCCACATACAGTGGATTCGTCCCATCCGCCGGCTGCCGGTACGGCAACGGAATAGCGCGCTCGCTCGGCAACGTGTAGTTCCAATAGGGAAGCGTCAAGTACGGGTCGCCCGAAGCGGCCCGCAATATTCGCTCGAAGTAGTAGAGGTACATTCGGTGCCAGCTGAAGAAGAAATAGCTCGCATGCTGGCAGCCATTCCAGAGCGGTTGTGTCGGCGTGTCGTACGTGCCGTGCATGTTCGCTTGGTACCACCAGCTCGTGGGATCGCTCGCGGGCCGGTTCATCATCACATGCACGCCTTTCCGGAGCGAGGCGATTTCATTCGCCGAAAGCGTCGCAATATCCTTTCGCACGTGCACGCCGTAGCAGAGCGGAAAGAGCCTGAGTTTCTCCTCCTGCGCGTTGCTTGAGGGAATCGCCGACGCCAAACCAAACACCGCAGCAATACAGAGGGCAAACGGAAGGGCCCGATATGCGAGGGACGTTTTTCTCATAGGAACCTCCTCCTGAAGGAAGGAACTAAGTGAGCCGATAATAGGCGCAGATAACTACACTGTCAACATAATAGTTCTATACTCCGTCCGCCTTGGTAGCCACGGGAAGCACTCGTCTCGTCGCGGGCATCGAGTAGCACACGCAATCCTGTCTCCCGAGGTACGAAGGGGTCCGACACGCTCGCCCGCGCGGATTCGCGATGTGGTTCGCCGTAAGTGGCACAGGCACTCTTGCTTGCCCTGAGCCTCGAAGAGCCTGTGCGCTTTTCTCAAAGCCTCGCACCCACTCATACTCGGATCCGCAAGCCCACAACTTGACCAACCGCGAATTCTTGTCACATCCATTCCCCTGTGCTAGCGTCTCCAGCGCAAAGGAGACTAAGTCTTGCTTCGCGTCTACCGCGGTCGCGCCCCGCGCATCGCCGATTCCGCCTACATCGATCCCGCCGCCGTTATCATCGGCGACGTCACCATCGCCGCCGACTCCAGCGTCTGGCCCTGCGTCGTCATCCGCGGCGACGTCAACTTCATCCGCATCGGCTCACGCACCAATATTCAGGATGGCTCAGTACTGCACGTAATGCGCGACACGCACCCACTCGTCCTCGGCGACAACGTCACCATCGGCCACGGCGTCATCCTCCACGGCTGCACAATCGAATCGCGTTGCCTCATCGGCATGGGCTCGATCGTCCTCAACGGCGCGAAAATCGGCACTGGCTCGATCGTCGCCGCCGGCACCCTCGTCCCCGAAGGTACCGAAGTTCCGCCCGGCAGCCTCTTCATGGGCCACCCTGGCAAATTCCGCCGCGCCCTAACCGACGCCGACCAGGACTCTATCGATGCCTACGCCCAGCGCTACGTCGAATACAAGGAATCCTACAAGTCCGAAATGCCGTGACCCGCAACCAGTGACTCGTATTCCATGGCTCACAATCTGGTGCGCAGTGAGACCTCGACCTCCATTTTGTACGGAGCTGCCCTTCCGTACCGCCGGCGTCTCGCCGGCTCTTTTGACTCTGTAGCGGCGGCCTTCAGGCCGGCGGATTTGTCTTGCCTCTCTTTTCGATTCAAAGACAAGCCATTTGCCCTCACGTCACCTTGCGCCGTACTGTAAAATAACTAGATGTTTAAGCTCCAAAATTTTGAGCCGACGCGCCGATGACGGAACGAAAACAATTCCGCGCCATCAAAGGCACTCGCGACATCCTCCCGCCCGAATCCGCCCGATGGAACTGGTTCGAGCACACCGCCCGCGAAGTCTTCGAATCCTACAATTTCGGCGAAATCCGCCTACCGGTTTTCGAGGAAACTGAACTTTTCGCGCGGTCAATCGGAACGGAAACGGATGTAGTGTCCAAGGAGATGTTCTCGTTTCAAGATATGCCGTACGGATTGAAGCGACCTGAGATGATCGGTGATTACGGCGCTTACCTGAAACAACTTCAACATTTATATGACACTAATCAAATTCCGCGAAACCCCTACAATGAGCGTCAGCTTGCTGAATTCGCCAAAGAGTGGACCTGGTTTGAGACCAGTACCGAAAGTAAAATGGTTGGGGCGAGCGATGTGCCCGCTGCAAGCGAACTGCCAGCGGCTTACCGCATACTTGAAATGGTCCGTCTCGGGGATTCGATTCAGCTCGGTGAGTATTTAGTGCTTCGGCCGGAGGCGACTGCTTCGGTGTGCCGCGCCTATATTGAGAACAGACTCGACACAAGACCCGGCAACCAAAAGCTTTACTACATCGGCCCAATGTTCCGCCGCGAGCGTCCGCAAAAAGGGCGCTATCGCCAGTTCTACCAAATCGGCGCCGAAGTCCTCGGCCAATCCGACGCGCCCGCCATCGACGCCGAAGTCCTCGAAATGCTGCTCGTGTTTTTCAACCGCGTCGGCCTAACACGCACCACGCTCTATGTAAATTCCATCGGCGACAAGAACTGCCGCCCGCAATACGTGGAGCAACTCCGGAAGGAGTTGCTAAAAGTAAAAGACCGGTTGAAGGAAGACTCCCAGCGTCGCATCGAGACGAATCCGCTGCGCGTTCTCGATTCTAAAATTCCCGAAGAGCAGCCCATCATCGAAAAGCTGCCGCGCATCGCCGATCACCTCTGCGACGAATGCCGCGCCCACTTCGCCAAGCTAAAAGAAGAATTGAACCTGCGCGGCATCGACTACAAGGAAAACTGGCGCCTCGTCCGCGGCCTCGATTACTACACGCGCACCACATTCGAAGTCACCGCCGAAGGACTCGGCTCGCAAAACGCCGTTTGCGGCGGCGGCCGCTACGACGGCCTCGTCGAACTTCTCGGCGGACCGCCGACGAAAGGCATCGGCTTCGCCATCGGCACGGACCGCTCAATTCTTTCCATCGAAGAAAGCGGCAACGCGCGCAAGCTCGGCGGTCTTGCGGTATACATCGCGTGGATGGGACAGGCGTCCTATCCCACAGCCGTCAGCGTCGCAAGAAAATTGCGCGCCGCTGGGCTCGCCGTCGAGCTGCCGCCCGAAGAAATGAAGTTCAAGAAATCGCTCGGCCTCGCGGATAAACTCGGCGCGCGCTATGCTGTGATCATCGGCGAAGACGAAGTCGCGTCGCGCACTTTTACGTTGAAGCGACTCGCCGACGGCGATCAGAAGAAGCTCGCGGAAGGCGAATTGCTGGAGTACCTTGAATCCGAGCGGCGGCGCTAGGATATAAATCTAATACACGATGGCGTGATTAAATCTCCAGCTAAGTGGCGTGTAATCTGCAACGTGCGATTTTCTAATCGGCGGTAAAAGGGCTGGTCAAAAATCGCCAGTCGAAACAAAAGCGAAGCCAGAAGACTGAAAAATAAGGACGGCAAAATTGCTCGAAGCTCTCGGAAATCTGAAGCGCACAAATTATTGCGGCGCGCTGCGCGCCTCGGACGCCGAAAAAGACGTCGTCTTGATGGGCTGGGTTCAGCGCCGCCGCGATCTCGGCCAGCTGATTTTCATCGACCTGCGCGACCGCGCGGGAATCGCGCAGATCGTCTTCAACAAAGAGCTGCATCCCGAAGCGCACGCGAAGGCGGAGGAACTGCGCTCGGAATTCGTCGTCGCGGTCGAAGGTCGCGTCGTGCGCCGCCAGAAATCGAACCCGGAGCTTCCGACCGGCGAAGTGGAAGTGATAGCGACTCTTCTGCACATCTTGAACAATGCGAAGACGCCGCCGTTTCAAATCGAGGAGGACGTGAACGCCAGCGAAGAGACGCGGCTTCGGTATCGCTATCTCGATTTGCGGCGGCCGCGTCCGCATCGGAATCTCGAGCTGCGCCATCGCGTGATTCTCGAAATGCGCAAGACGATGGACGAGCTGGGCTTCTTCGAAATCGAGACACCGATGCTTACGCGTTCGACTCCCGAAGGCGCGCGAGATTATCTCGTTCCCAGCCGCATTCATCACGGGCAGTTTTACGCCCTGCCGCAGTCGCCACAGATCTTCAAACAGATTCTGATGATTTCCGGCATGGACCGCTACTTCCAGATCGTCAAGTGCTTTCGCGATGAGGACTTGCGCGCCGATCGGCAGCCGGAGTTCACGCAGATTGACGTCGAGATGTCGTTCCCGCGCCAGGAAGATATTTTTCATGTGATCGAAAGAGTGATGGAGCGTGCCTGCGCCGTTGCGGGCGTCGAGGCCAAAGGCCCGTTTCGGCACCTCGATTACAAGGACGCCATGCGCCGCTACGGCTCGGACAAGCCGGACCTGCGCTTCGGCATGGAGCTCAATAACGTCACGGAATTTTTCGAGCCTGCGCGCGCGACGATGCACATTGAAGGAGACGTACAAGCCGTCGTGGCGCCGGGGGCGGCGGCGTCATCGCGCAAGCAGCTCGACGAGCTCGGCGAATTCGCGAAATCCGCCGGCGCTCGAGGTGTCTACACCGTGAAGGTGACGGCCGAAGGCATCAGCTCGCCGCTCGACAAAAGTCTCGGTGCTGATGTGCTGAAAAAGCTCGCCGAAAAACTCGGCGCGAAGGTGGGCGATCTGATTGTCGCAACGGCCGCGAAGGATCAGATTCCGCACACCGACGCGTCGCTCAATGTGGCCGGGCAAATTCGTCTTTATCTCGGCGACAAGCTCAACTTAATCGACCGCAGCAAATGGGAGTTCGCCTGGATCACGGGCTTCGCGCTTTTCGAGTGGAGCGAGCGCGAGAAGCAGTGGGTGAGCGCGCAGCATCCTTTCACCGGAATCGTCGAAGAGGATCTCGATAAACTCGAGACCGCACCTTGGGAATGCCGCTCGAAAGGCTATGATCTCGTTCTGAATGGAGTTGAGCTCGGCTCCGGTAGCATCCGAATTCACCGGCAGGATGTGCAGGCTCGCATGTTCAAAGCTCTTGGCCTCAGCGACGAGCAAGCCCGGCAGCGCTTCGGATTTTTCCTCGATGCGCTCACCTACGGCACGCCGCCGCACGGAGGAATCGCGCTCGGCGTCGATCGCATCGTGATGCTGCTGGCCGGAGAAAAATCGATTCGCGAGGTGATCGCATTTCCCAAGACGACCGCCGCGCAGGACTTGATGGCCGATTCGCCCTCCGAAGTCGGCCCAGATCAACTTGACGACCTCGGCATCGCAATCCAGAGGCCGAAAGCGGCGGGAGAAGCTTCGTGACGACCTTGTTGACTGTAATCGCGCTCGTCGCAACGGCTGGCGTCTTTCTGCTTACGCGAATCATGCACGGCCTTTCATTGCGAGCTCAATTCGGGGTCCTCCTGGGACTCGGAGTCGCGATCGGCTTCATTTTTTTGATGATGGTTCAAATGCCATGGTTCCCGATGTGGCTGGGCATCTCGTTGGTCACGGTGGTGTTTATCGCGAGTCTCTTCGGCACGCGCATCTTCCTGCGCAGCCTGGCGCAGGAGGAAAGGGAAGAGGAAGACCGAGTTCGCCGTGAAGCAAGCGGCAATTTGTTTGACGGCGGATATTCGGATTTAAATCCATCTCCCCGGAGCGGCAACCAGCGATGAGCCGCATCCGCATTCTTGCTGAAAACGTAGCAAATAAGATCGCGGCTGGGGAGGTTGTCGAGCGGCCTGCTTCTGTGGTGAAGGAGCTGCTTGAGAATTCGCTGGATGCCGGGGCGCGATCGATTCGCATTGAAGTGGAATCGGGCGGCAAGCGCATGATCCGCGTGATCGACGACGGCAGCGGCATGAATCACGACGATGCGCTGCTCGCCTTCGAACGCCATGCGACTTCGAAACTGCGAACGGCCGACGACCTGCTTTCGATCGCGACTCTTGGCTTTCGCGGCGAAGCGCTGCCTACGATTGCAGCGATTTCGCGGTTGCTTCTCGAGACGCGCACGGCTGAGGAAGGGGAGGGAACTCGCGTCGAATTTGCGGGCGGCAAGCTTCTCGGCGTGAAGCCAGCGGGGGTGCCGAGCGGCACTTCGATCAGCGTCGCCGATATTTTTTATTGCGTGCCGGCGCGACGCAAATTTCTGAAATCGGAAACCACCGAACTGGGACACATCGCTTCGCTCGTCACGCACTACGCACTCGCGCATCCGGAAACGCAGTTCCTGTTGAAAACTCCGACGCAAGAAATCCTGAATTGCGCGCCCGTGGAGAAACTCTCCGAGCGCGTCTATCAGATTTTTGGCCGGCAGGCGCTCGACGAGCTGGTGGAGATTCCCGCGAACGAATCGCCGGTGCGCAGCGCGATCACCGAGCCGTCGATTGAGTCGGACGAACAAGCGGCAACCCTGCGCGTTACCGGATTTACTTCGCGTCCTGAAGTGCAACGCACGAACCGCAACGGAATCTACATTTTCGTAAATCGCCGGCTCGTACGCGACCGGCTCCTGCTTCACGCGATCGGCGAGGCGTATCGCAACATTTTTCCGCCGGGCGTGTTTCCGGTGGTGCTGCTGTTTCTCGATTTGCCCTATCAGGAAGTGGACGTGAACGTCCACCCCGCGAAAATCGAGGTGCGTTTCCGCCATCCGCAATTCGTTCATGATTTCACCCGCGACGCGTTGCGACACGCGCTTTCGCTCGCGCGGCCAATTCCTGGATTTCCCGCTGCGCGTGCTGCTGCCGCAGCCGCGCCAGTTCCGCTTGGCGGTACCGGAAGCATTGCCAACGGTGGCGGAAGTGATGCGTCGCTAAAAGCAGCCGGCGCAAGTGCAACGGCGAGTTTCGCGGGTCCGCCACGCGCAGAAATCCCCATCGGATTTTCTCCTGGCGCAGGACTTGCCGAGGAGCTCGAATTGACTGGCGCGCCAGACCGGCCGCTGCCGCAGCGTCTGCACTTTGGAGCGGACGGAGGAACTGACTTTCCGTTTCCCGCGCAGCATGCCGCTGCGGGTATTGCTGACCAAACAGATGGAGCGGTACCGGAATCCGGGGGCGCGCTGCCGTCGCCGGAAACGATTGCGGATTTGAAGCCGCTGGGGCAAGTGAACAGCAGTTTCATCGTTGCGGTGAACGGCGAAGGGCTTTGGATCATCGACCAACACGTGGCGCACGAGCGCGTGCTTTTCGAGCAACATCTGCGCGCGCGTCGTGAGGGCGAGCTTGGCGGGCAAAGGATGCTCGTGCCGCCGATTGTGGAGCTGAATCCGCGCCAGCTCGTGACGTTCGAGCAGATCGGTGACGAGTTGCGCGCCAACGGCTTTGAGGCGGAGCTGATGGGCGCGCGAGAAGTTGCAATACAGGCTGCGCCGGCGGGAATCGCGAGCAGCGACGCCGAGAAATTGCTGTTCGAAATTCTCGATGGCATCGCGCGCGAAAATCAGGCGATCTCGATCGATTCGTTGCGATCGAAGATCGCGGCTTCTACCGCGTGCCATGCGGCGATCAAGGTGAATACGCCGCTCGACTCGAAGAAAATGGAATGGCTGCTCAGCGAGCTGGCCAAAACCGAGTATCCGATGAGCTGTCCGCACGGCCGGCCGGTGGTGCTGCGCTATTCGGTGCGCGAAATCGAGCGGGCCTTCAAACGCATTTGAGCCAGGTTCACATCTCAAAATGAAAAACCTGATCATCGCGATTGACGGACCAGTTGGCTCGGGGAAGAGCACGCTGGCGCGTCGCGTGGCAGAGCTGATGGGCTACGTGTATATCGATACGGGAGCGATGTACCGGGCGCTGGCGCTCAAGGCGGTGCGCAGGGGGCTTGGTTTCGATCGCGATAGTGACCTCGAAACGCTTGCGCGCGGGACGCGCATCGATTTGAAGGCGCTAGACGGAACGCAGCAAGTATTTCTCGACGGCGAGAATGTGACGGCAGCGATTCGCACTCCAGAAGTTTCGCAGGCGGCATCGAAGATCGCGGTTGTTTCGGGCGTGCGGCTTATGTTGGTTGCGGAGCAGCGCCGTGCCGGGCAGCAGGGCGGCGTGGTGATGGAGGGACGAGATATCGGCAGCGTCGTGTTTCCCGACGCTGATCTGAAGATCTTCCTGACGGCGTCGCCGGAAGTGCGGGCCGAGCGCCGTTACCACGAACACCAGCAGAAGGGCGATTCGATCGACCTTGCCCGAACGCTCGTTGAAATTCGCGAGCGCGATCAGCGCGACCGCGAACGAACTACCTCGCCGCTTGTTCGCGCGCCAGACGCCGTGGTGGTGGACAGCACGGCGATGGAAGCGGAGGAAGTGGCGCGGCTGGTGGTGATGCTGGCAAACGGCCGATTGGCTGGCGTGAAAAGGTGAATTCGGCAGCCGCGCACCGCATGTGAGGAACCTTTTTCCTTCCCGGTTGGGACGTTCACATTCTCGGAAGGGGAAAGGACCGAGACTGCAAGAACTGGTTCTTACGCCGGGCTCGACATCGAAGAGAGGAATTCCGCGTTGGCCTTCGTTTTTGCGAGGCGGCCGAGCAACAATTCCATAGCTTCTACCGTTGAGAGAGGGCTGAGAACTTTCCGAAGCACCCAGATGCGATTCAGTTCATCGGGCGGAAGCAGGAGCTCATCCTTACGAGTGCCGGAGCGATTGATATCGATCGTCGGGAAGACGCGCTTATCGACGAGGCGGCGGTCGAGGTTGATTTCCATGTTGCCGGTGCCTTTGAACTCTTCGAAGATGACGTCGTCCATGCGGCTGCCGGTATCGATCAGGGCGGTGGCAATAATCGTGAGCGAGCCGCCTTCTTCCACATTACGCGCGGCGGCGAAGAATCGGCGCGGGCGTTGCAAAGCGTTCGCGTCGATACCGCCTGAGAGGACTTTGCCGGAGGGAGGCGTGACGGCATTGTACGCGCGGCCGAGACGCGTGAGCGAATCGAGCAGAATGACGACGTCGCGCTTGTGCTCGACAAGGCGCTTGGCCTTTTCCAGCACCATTTCCGCCACTTGAATGTGGCGCTGGGGCGGCTCATCGAACGTCGAGCTGATGACCTCGCCCTTAACAGTGCGCTGCATGTCCGTGACTTCTTCCGGACGCTCGTCAATCAGAAGAACGATGAGAGCGACCTCAGGATGATTCGTGGTGATCGAATTGGCGACCGACTGGAGCATCATCGTCTTGCCGGTGCGCGGCGGCGCGACGATCAATCCGCGCTGGCCTTTGCCGATGGGGCAAAGCATATCGAGCACGCGCCCGGTGAGATTTTCTTTCGTCGTCTCGAGGCGAATGCGCTCCTGCGGATAGAGCGGCGTGAGGTTATCGAAGAAAATTTTATTGCGCGCGACTTCCGGATCTTCGAAATTGACCGCTTCGACTTTAATCAGCGCGAAGTAGCGCTCGCCGTCCTTCGGAGGGCGTACCTGGCCGGAGACAGTGTCGCCGGTGCGGAGATCGAATTTGCGGATCTGGGATGGCGAGACGTAGATGTCGTCCGGGCCAGGAAGGTAGTTGTATTCGGGCGCGCGGAGGAAGCCGAAGCCGTCGGGGAGGCATTCGAGAACGCCCTCGGAGAAGATGAGGCCGTTCTTTTCGGTTTGAGCGCGGAGGATCTGGAAGATCAGTTCCTGCTTGCGCATGCCGGAGGAGCCCGGAATGTTGAGCTCTTTGGCGATCTTCGCGAGATCGGTGATGTTCTTGTCTTTCAGTTCTGCGAGGCTAATACTCATCGAGTTTCTTTCCTTCTTCAGCCTGTCTTCAGGCACGATTTTCACTGTCATAGGATTAGGACCGCGGGCGGGCACAGATTCGAACCAGCCACTTTGTCCAGGTAGTTTCCGGGCAATCTAAATCCTTCGGTTATATGCCAAGCCCTGTACAGCGGATTGTGGGAGAACCGAAGGAGTTCAATTGGTCAATTCATTGTCCTGCGTGACATCCGTACCGAACTTGGAATCGACACCGGCGACAGGCGGGTGAATCGGCAGCGGGTGTTCCAGCGCGAGCTGCAGGACATCGTCCATCGACTCCACAAAATGGATGGACATTTGCGCTTGGATTTCCGGCGGAATATCCGCCAGATCTTTTTCGTTGTCTTTCGGAAGAATCACAGTGCGCAGGCCGAGGCGGTGCGCGGCGAGCAGCTTTTCCTTCACGCCGCCGATAGGCAACACTTTACCACGAAGGGTGATTTCGCCGGTCATGGCAATGTCACAACGAACCGGGATGCGCGTCAGGGCGCTGACGATCGAAGTGCAGAGCGTGATGCCCGCCGAGGGACCGTCCTTTGGAATGGCGCCTTCGGGGACGTGCACGTGAATATCGAGGTGGCGATAGAAATCCTTCGGCAGACCGAAGAGATGGCTGCGCGAGCGCACATAGCTCATGCCCGCCTGAGCGGATTCCTGCATTACGTCGCCGAGCTTTCCAGTGAGCGTGAGGCGGCCCTTGCCTTGCATGAGCGTCGCTTCAGTGGAAAGCACTTCACCGCCGACTTCGGTCCAGGCGAGGCCGGTGGTGAGGCCGACTTCGTTTTTCTTTTCGGCAAAGAAGTCGCGGAACTTGATGATGCCGAGGTAATCGTTAATATTCGAGGGCGTGACTTCGAGCGTGAAGCTCTTATCAGCAACGACCTTCCGTGCTACTTTGCGGCAAACATTCGCGATTTCGCGATTGAGGTTCCGGACGCCAGCTTCATGCGTGTAGTGGCGGATGACGTGCGTCATCGCCTCGTCCGTAATTTTCAGGTTGTCTTTCGTCAGACCTGTCGCTTCGAGCTGCTTGGGAACCAGGAAGCGCTGCGCGATCTGATGCTTTTCCTGCTCGGTGTAGCCAGGGATGCGCAGGACTTCCATGCGGTCCTGCAATGGCTGCGGAATGGTGTGCAGCACGTTGGCGGTGCAGACGAACATGACCTTCGAAAGATCGTATTCGACGTCGAGATAATGGTCGGTGAAGGAGTGGTTGAGCTCGGGGTCGAGCACTTCCATCAGGGCCGCAGAGGGATCTCCGCGAAAATCCATGGACATCTTGTCCACTTCGTCGAGAACAAAGACCGGATTGACAGTCCCCGCTTTGCGCATCATCTGAATGATTTGGCCAGGGAGGGCACCGATATAGGTGCGGCGATGGCCGCGAATTTCCGCTTCGTCGCGGACGCCACCGAGGGAAACACGGACGAATTTGCGTCCGGTGGCGCGACCGATGGACATGGCGAGGGACGTCTTGCCGACGCCTGGAGGTCCAAGGAAGCAGAGAATCGAGCCTTTGGGATTTTTCACGAGCTGGCGGACGGCCAAATATTCGAGGATGCGATCCTTGATCTTTTCCAGACCGTAGTGATCCTGCGAGAGGATTTCTTCGGCGCGCTTGATGTCGCGAATTTCCTTGGATCGCTTTTTCCACGGCACAGCCAAAAGCCAATCGAGGTAATTGCGGGAGACGGTAGATTCGGCGGACATCGGCGGCATCATCTCGAGCCGCTTCAGCTCCTGCATGGCCTTTTCCTGCGGCCCTTCGGGCATGCCCGAGGTTTCGATCTTCTTTTTCAGCTGTTCGATTTCGTTGGCTTCGCCGCGGCCGAGCTCTTTCTGGATGGCCTTGAGCTTTTCGTTGAGGTAGTACTCTTTCTGAGCGCGTTCCATCTGGCGCTTCACGCGAGTATTGATCGAACGATCCACGTTGAGCTTTTCGATTTCGACTTCGAGGATGTCGCCGATACGATTCAGGCGCTCCATCGGCTCGAAAAGCTCGAGAAGCTCCTGCTTTTCTTCGACGGGAATTTGAAGGTTGGCGGCGATCGCGTCGGAGAGTTTGCCGGCGTCTTCCACGCGGACGGCGGCAATCATCGTGTCGTAATTGAGGCTTTGTGAGAGCTTCACATATTGCTCGAAGAGATTCGTGACGCGGCTCGAAGCCTGCTGCAATTCAGGCGAAGGCTCGGCTTTCACTGGAACGGTGCGAATCGTCGCGCGGAAAAAGCCTTCTTCGCTGGCCACCTGGACGATCTTGGCGCGCTCGGTGCCTTCGACGAGGACTTTGATATTGCCGTCGGGTAGCTTCACGCTCTGGACGATATTGGCGAGCGTTCCTACCTGATAGATTTCTTCGGGCTTGGGATCGTCGATCGAAGCGTCATGCTGCGTGACAAGGAAAATCTTCTTGTCGCCAGCCAGCGCGTCTTCGAGCGCGCGAACGGAGGCTTCGCGGCCAACGATGAACGGGTGCATCATCTCCGGAAAGATGACCATATCCCGCACCGGCATCATCGGAACGCGCTTTACGTCGCCTTTTTCCCGGTTGAACATTGAATCGCTCAGTTTCATTCCTTAGCCAGCCTTTTCGAGCAGGCTCCAGTTAATTTCGCGTCCCTTGACCATATCGGCGGTCACGACGAAGTCTCGAAGTTTCCGCTGCGCCGGCAGGTGGTACATCATTTCGAGCATCAGGTCTTCGAGAATCATGCGCAAGCCGCGGGCGCCGACTTTGCGTTGCAGCGCGAGATCAGCGACCGTTTCGAGCGCATCATCCGTAAACCGCAGCCGCACATTTTCGAATTCGAAGAGCCGCTGATACTGCTTCACCAGAGCGTTCTTCGGCTCGGTGAGAATTCGCACGAGCGCCGACTTATCCAGATCGCTTAGAACACCCACGACTGGCAGGCGGCCCACGAATTCGGGAATCAAGCCGTAGCGAATCAAATCGGTCGGCTGCACCTGCTCGAGAACTTCGATATTGCGCCGCGTAGCCGTCGAAGGCTGCGTATCAGCATGGAAGCCAAGTGACTTCTGGCCCACGCGCCGCTCGATCGTCTTTTCCAGTCCCACGAAAGCGCCACCGCAGATGAACAGGATGTTCGTCGTGTCCACAGGCGTAAATTCCTGATGCGGATGCTTACGGCCACCCTGTGGGGGAACGTTGGCGACCGTGCCTTCCAAAATCTTCAGGAGCGCCTGCTGGACGCCTTCGCCCGAAACGTCGCGGGTAATCGAAGGGTTCTCGTCCTTCTTCGAAATTTTGTCGATCTCGTCGATATATATGATGCCCTGTTGCGCCTTTTGGACGTCACCATCTGCGGCTTGAAGGAGCTTCAGGATGATATTTTCAACGTCCTCGCCCACATATCCCGCTTCCGTCAGCGTCGTGGCATCCACGATTGCGAACGGGACCTCCAGCATTCGCGACAGGGTTTGTGCCAGAAGCGTCTTGCCCGTGCCCGTCGGGCCGATCAGCATGATGTTCGACTTCGTAAGCTCGACATCTCCAGGCTGGCGGTTCAAAAAGATTCGCTTGTAGTGGTTGTATACCGCAACTGCGAGCTTCTTCTTGGTCTTATCCTGGCCGATTACGTATCCATCGAGAAACGCTTTGATCTCGGGCGGACGGGGCAGGCGGCGATTCGCAGGGCTAGCCTGCTCGCGCTTCTCATCCTCGAGGATCTGCTGGCAAA
>Ga0307469_10000574_pt1 | contig 13484 bp, 10 predicted proteins | sample atmos_gasesAM2C__FD_203084 | JGI IMG/M metagenome (GOLD analysis project Ga0307469, IMG submission 203084) | Hardwood forest soil microbial communities from Morgan-Monroe State Forest, Indiana, United States - atmos_gasesAM2C_515 | ecosystem: Environmental > Terrestrial > Soil > Temperate...
GCCGCCGCTGTCCGCAAGCAATTGCCCGCACCCGCTCGAAAGCGCGTGCTCACGGAACCCGTCGGTCGAAATACCGCGGCCGCGATTGCGCTGGCGGCCGTGCATGCGCGCCGCGCCGCCAAAGGCGATGCGCTACTTGCGGTCCTCCCCGCCGATCACTACATCGCCCAACCCGAGCGCTATCGCGAGATCGTGCGCGCAGCGCTCGGAGTAGCACAGGAGCCGGGAAACATGGTCGTCCTGGGAATTCCGCCCACGCGGCCGGATACCGGCTTTGGATACATCGAACGAATGATAGAAAACCGGCAGGCTGGAAGTTTCCCCGTTTTCGCCGTGCGCCGCTTCACGGAAAAACCCGCATTGCCTGTGGCCAAGGAGTATTTCGGTTCCGGGCGTTATCACTGGAACGCGGGGATGTTTTTCTGGCGCGTCTCGACGTTCCTGGAAAACCTACAGCGGCACTTGCCAAAAACGTACGCGGCTCTGGAAGCGCTTGCTGAACATATCGGGAAGCGTACCTATGAACGCACGTTGCGGGCGATCTACCCGAAACTCGAAAACATCTCCGTGGACTACGCCATTCTCGAGCCCGCCACTCGTATCGATGGCCCGCCGCGGGTCTTCGAAATTCCCGCCGACGTAGGCTGGAGCGACATCGGCTCCTGGGCCGCCGTGTATGAGCTGCTCGCAAAACTGCCGGGCGCAAATATCTTTGCGGGTGATGGCCACGCCATCGACGCCGAGGGCAATTTTCTCTGGAGCCCTGCAAAATTCGTTGCCGCCATTGGGGTGCACGATCTTGTCGTCGTGGAAACTCCCGACGCCCTCCTCATTTGCCCTCGCGAGCGCGCCCAGGAAGTCGCGCAACTCGTCAAATGGCTCGACGAGAAAAATCGCAAGGATCTTCTGTAACAGCAGCCTTCTAATGCGGGCGCTTTTGTGCGAAGAAAACGTTCTTGCTGTTGGCCTACGCTTCTCCTCGCGTATACTCACTTCTTGGCATCCACAATCAAATTCGGGACCGACGGCTGGCGAGGCGTCATCGCCGAAGATTTCACATTTGCAAACGCGCGCATCGTTGCTCACGCCATCGCACGCTATGTCGTGCGTTGCGAGGATGCGCGCAAAGGTGTGGTCATCGGCTATGACCACCGTTATGCCTCGGACTGGATCGCCGCGGACATCGCCAACGCGATCAGCGCGAGCGGAACGCCGGTCTGGCTTGCGGATAAACCGTGTCCGACACCCGCGGTTTCCTTGCTCGTTTGCCAGCGCGGCGCTGCTGGCGGCTTGATGATCACCGCAAGCCACAATCCCTACCGCTGGAACGGTGTCAAGTACAAGGCGAGCTACGGCGGCTCCGCCCTGCCTTCCATTGTTGCGCAGATCGAAATTGAACTGGACGGCATTCAGAAAAGAAATGTGCGCTCTTTGCCCTCGCGCAAAGATTTGGTCCACTCTCTGGAGCCGCGAGCACCTTATCTCGAAACCGTCGAGAAGCTGGTCGACTGGAATCGCTTGCGTTCCGCGAAATTGAGATTTGTTGCCGACCCCATGCACGGCGCCGCCGCAGGCTTGCTGCGCGAGCTCTTCACTCGCAATGGAGTTGCGTGCGATGAAATCCGCGGGTCGCGCGATCCGCGTTTCGGCGGAGTCCACCCGGAACCCATCGAGCCGCACATCGAAGCCTTGCGGCAAGCCGTGCTTGCCGGAAAGTACGACGCGGGCCTGTGCGCCGACGGGGATGGCGACCGCATCGGCGCCATCGACCGTGACGGCACGTTCGTCACTCCGCACCAGATTTTTGCGCTGCTCGTCTGGCACCTCGCCGGCACGCGCAACCTTCCGGGAGACATCGCGAAAACATTTTCCGTTACTAAGCTGATCGACAAGCTGGCCGCCAAGTTCAACCGCAAGCTCCACGAAGTGCCCATCGGCTTTAAGTACATTTGCGAGCTGATGCTTCAGCAGAACATTTTGATTGGCGGCGAGGAAAGCGGCGGGATCGGCACGAACCTGTACTTGCCGGAGCGCGACGCGACCGTCTGCGCCCTCCTTCTTGCCGTGCTGATGGCCTGGCATGGAAAATCCCTTGGAGAGTTGATCCGCGACCTGCATGCCGAATTCGGAGAATATGATTACGGGCGCGTCGATCTGGACCTGAAGCCCGGTAAAAAGGAAAAAGTCATCGCCCACTTTGCAAGCGGCAAGCTAAAACGTATTCTCGAGTGGCCCGTGGTGCGCCGCGAAGATATGGATGGCATCAAGGTTTACCTCGGCGACATCGGCTGGGTGATGGTGCGCGCGTCGGGCACGGAGAATCTTTTGCGTGTGTATGCGGAAACGTCGACCGCGGAAGCCACCGCGCGCATTCTGGAAGCGGTAACAAAAATAGCGCAAACACTTTAGGAAATGTCATGAACACGATCAACCTGCGCGAAAAACTCAGTCTCATCCCCGATTACTGGAATCAGCGCGTAATCGGGGAGGTCAACGATTGTGCAGTGAAGGTTGTAAAGATCAAGGGCGAATTCATCTGGCACCATCATGAGACCGAAGATGAACTTTTTCTCGTGGTCAAAGGCACGCTGCGAATGAAATTCCGCGATCACGAAGCCGTCATTCGCGAAGGTGAATTCATCATTGTTCCCCGCGGCGTCGAGCATTTGCCCGTCGCCGACGAGGAAGTTCACCTTGTGCTCATCGAGCCGAAATCTACCTTGAACACCGGAAATATCACCAATGAAAGGACCGTTGCCCGGCTCGAGCGGATTTGATCGCGAATCGCTAAGCCGCCGCAGCAAAACCAGCCATGGAACGCCGCTTTCATACTCTTGATGTGTTCACCACCACGCGGTTTGAGGGAAATCCTCTCGCGGTCATCACCGACGGCGACGGGCTCTCCAGCGGTCAAATGCTCGCGATCGCGCGCGAGATGAATCTTTCGGAGACGGTCTTCGTGCAGAAGCCGACCGATGATGAAGCTCTCGCCCGCCTGCGCATCTTCACGACGCAAGAGGAGCTGAAACTCGCTGGGCATCCGGTCATCGGCACCTGGTTCCTCCTCGCCGAACTGGGCGTCGTTCCCGCGCAGGAGGGCGGAGTGCATATCCTGCAGCAAACGGGAGCGGGTGTGCTGCCCGTGGAAATTCGCTTCAAAGACGGGCGTCCGCAACGGGTAACGATGACGCAAAAAGAAGCGGCATTTCGTCCCTCAAAGATTCGCAAGCAAGCGCTGGCGGCCGCGCTTGGAATTTCTGCAAAGGATTTCGATCCGAAACTCGATCCGGAACACGTCTCCACGGGCATTTACAATTTGATGGTTCCGCTGCGGAATCGCGCCGCGCTCGGCAAAATCGAGATGAACATGATCGAGCTGCGCCGGCTGCTGGGGAAGAACGCGACGATGGCCTACTGTTTCGCCTGCAGCGGCAACAGCAAAGCGTTTTCGCGCGGCATGCTGCCGTGGGAACCATACGAAGATGCGGCGACGGGGTCGGCGGCTGGCTCAGTCGGCGCTTATCTTGTACGGCACGGCCGGCTCTCTCCCGGGCACACCCTGGGCATTTTGCAGGGCGTGGAAATGGGACGCCCCAGCCACATCGAAGTCGAGGTAGCACAGAGCGGCAAAAAACTAGTGCCGCGCGTAAGCGGCGCCGCGGTCAAGGTTTTCGAAGGAACGATCAATATCTGACGTACTGCATCGCTGCAGTAACAAAAAGGGCGCCCGGGTTGCTCCGAGCGGCCCTTTTAGCTTCTCCTGAAGTCGGTATTACTTCTTGCCGATGCGGTCCTTACGCAGGTCTTTTCGATCCTTGTGGAGATCGCGTTTGTCTTTGTTAATGTCCTTCTGATCTTTATTGCGGTCGGCGCGGTCTTTGTTCAAGTCGCGCCGGTCATGATTGATGTCCCGCTGATCCTGATTGCGATCGACGCGGTCCTTGTTCAGGTCGCTGCGGTCGTGATTGATATCCCGTTGATCTTTGTTCCGGTCGGTCCGGTCGGCAGCCAGGTCCTTACGAGCCGCCTGAGCCTGCGCGCTGTTGGCCCCGAACTTTTTGTCATCCTGCGCGAGTTTTACTTTGTCGCGATTAATGTCACGCTGATCGGCGTTGCGATCCGTGCGGTCTTTGTTCAAGTCGCGACGGTCGCGGTTGATGTCGCGCTGATCCTGATTGCGATCCACGCGGTCCTTGTTCAGGTCGCTGCGGTCGTGATTGATGTCCCCCTGATCCTGATTGCGGTCCGCGCGATCAGTGGCGAGGTCCCGCTTGTCTTGCCGTATGTCTTTATTGTCACTTTGAACGTCCTGCTGCTGCGGAGCGGGATCCTGGCTCTGCGCGTAAGTCCCGCCCGCAAGCAGGGCGGCAAAAGCCAGTCCGAGCGCACTACGGGTCATGAAATGGTTCGCCTTCATTTTTCTCTCTCCTGAAGAATGAATATGTCTTACTGTACCCAGGGCTAGCGTGTAGAACCCAGCAGGGCGCGCAAAGTTTCGGCGGAAAGTTTCAATTCTGGAACTAAACGTAACTAATTCTTGGCGAAGGACTTGCTGATGGAATCGAGGATGCCGTTCACAAACGCGCCGGCTTCCTCCGAAGAATATTTTTTGGCCAGTTCAACCGCCTCGTTCAGGACCACTTTGCGCGGCGTTTCAGCCTCGCGGAGCTCGGAAATCGCCAGCCGCAGCACAGCCCGGTCGACCGCCGCCAGCCGCTCGAGTCGCCAGTTTTCGGCGTGTTCGGCGATCAGGGCGTCGAACTCCTTCGCGTCCTTCGCCGCGCTCTCGAAAAGCCGGTTGGCAAATTTTCGCGTGGAGTCGGCAGCTTTCGCGCTGCGCCAGAATTTTGCTTCGAGTTTCGCGGGGTCCTGCGGGCTCATGTCCCACTGAAATAGCATCTGCAACGCGAATTCACGGGATTTGCTGCGGAGAGACACGTTACTTTCGCCGGGACTTTCTGGTGGAAGTAGAGCGGGGATTTGAGCCGTCCGCCGCAGTGTCCGTGGGCGAATTACGGGTCAGTTTTCTGGACAGCCGCGCCATCTCGATCGCTGCAAGGCCGGCTTCAAATCCCTTGTTGCCGCCCTTGAGGCCTGCTCGGTCAATGGCCTGCTCGAGCGTGTCGCAAGTCAACACACAAAAAATCACAGGCACACCTGTGTCCATCTGGGCAAGCTGCAGGCCGCGCGAGGTCTCCGAGCAAACATGGTCATAGTGCGAGGTTTCGCCTCGAATCACGCAACCTACGGCGATCAGCGCGTCGTATTCACCCTTTGCCGCAAGCCTCTTGCAAGCCAGCGGCAGTTCGAACGCACCGGGCACGCGCACCACCGCAACGTCTCTGCTTGCAGCACCGGCGCGTCCCAGCGCATCCACTGCGGCAGCGAGCAACCGTTCGGTGATAAAGCTATTGAAGCGGCTCACCACAATGGCGAAACGCAAACCCGCAGCGCTCAATTCCCCTTGAACGGGCATCGGTTGGAGTTTTTCTGTCATTCGCCCTTTTCCACTCTCAGAAACTTGCAGTAAGCTGATGCTTCATCTTTATCCTTTGCTTCCCTTACCTCATTTACTTCGCATCTCCCTACAATCTCGCTACTTTCCTTGAAACTTCGCCGGCCTCTTTTCCAGAAACGCTTTCGTGCCCTCGCGCATATCCTCGGTCGCACACGCCAGGCCAAACAGCGACGCTTCCAGGAACAGTCCCTCCTCCTGTGGCATTTCGAGGCCCCGTTCGATCGCTTCCATGGTGTATTTCACCGCAAGTGGGGCGTTCGCGATAATTTTCTTCGCCAGCGCTTCAGCGGCTGGCAAGAGCTCGGCTGGTTCATAAACTTGATTCACAAGCCCAATCCGCTGCGCCTCTTCCGCGCCGATCATTTCTCCGGAAAGGCAAAGTTCGTGGGCGACGCCTTTTCCGCAGAGTCGCGCGAGCCGCTGCGTTCCTCCGTAACCGGGGATGATGCCCAGCTTCACTTCCGGCTGGCCAATCCTGGCGTTCTTGCTCGCCAGCCGAATGGAGCAGCACATGGCGACTTCGCACCCGCCGCCCAACGCGAAGCCGTTGATCGCGCAGACGGAAGGCTTGCCCATGGTCTCAAGAAGATGAACGACACTCTGCCCGAAGAGCGCAAAGTCTTTTCCATCCACGGGAGTGCGTTGCGCAAGTTCGGAAATATCCGCGCCCGCCACAAACGATTTCTCGCCCGCTCCCGTGAGAATCAGTACGCGCACGGAAGAATCATCTCGCGCATCCATCAGCGCGTCGCGCAGCTCTTCGACGGTCTTGCGGTTGAGCGCGTTCAGCACCTTCGGCCGATTGAAGGTAATAAATGCAATCCCGTCTCTCTTTTCGTACAACAAATTCTCGTAGGCCATTTCCGTTCTTCTAACCTCTAACTTCCAATCTCTAACCTCTAGAACTTCATCGCCCTCGGTTTTTGCGGATCGGAATAATCGTAAAATCCCTTCCCCGCTTTCCGTCCATTCCACCCGGCCAGAACCATGCGCTTCAGCAATGGCGGCGGCGCGAATCTTCGCTCGCGGAATTCGTCGAACATGATGTTCGCGATGTAATACGTTGTGTCGAGACCTACAAAATCAAGCAAAGTCAGCGGCCCCATCGGATACCCGCAACCCAGTTTCATCGAGTTATCGATGTCCTCGATCGAGCCCACACCTTCTTCCAGCGCGCGGATGGCGTCGAGCAGGTATGGCACCAGCAGCCGGTTGACGATAAACCCGGTGCTGTCGCTGGCGCGCACCGGCGTTTTACCCAGCTTCGCGCCGAAAGCCACCATCTCCTCGTACACCAGCGGGTCGGTCGCGATTGTCTTCACGACTTCCACCAGCTTCATCACCGGCACGGGATTGAAAAAGTGCAGCCCGACAAATCGCTGCGGGCGTTTCGTGGCCGAGGCGATTTCGGTGATCGTCAGCGAGGAGGTGTTGCTGGCAAAAATTGTGGACGACGGGCAGAGCGCGTCCAGCACCGCAAAAAGCTCGCGCTTCGCGGGCAGTTGCTCGATAATCGCCTCGACGATGACGTCGCAATCCCTTAGATCTTCGACTGCCGTGGTGCCTTTCAGGCGGCCGCGAATCTCGTTCTTCGCAACCTCGGTGATTGTCCCTTTCTCCACCAGCCGCGAAAGATTTTTCTCGATGCCCTTAATCCCTTTTTCGACCAGTTCGGGAGCAACTTCGCGCACCACGGTTGCAAAACCCGCCTGCGCCGCCACTTGCGCGATGCCTGAACCCATCAGGCCACACCCCACAACACCCACTTTTTGAATCGCCATGCTTGTCCTCACACGTGAGCTATAACTCTGAAAGGTCTCGCGCGAAGCGAGAAAAGAGTCTAGCAGAAACCGTGCTCCTCGGAACGTGGTCGCTCCGCGGAGTGCAGTTTAATTCGCTATCGCTTCCACAATCATCGCAATCCCCTGCCCGCCGCCGATGCACGCCGTGGCGAGGCCGTACCGCAGTTGATTGCGCCGCAGTTCGTTCAAAAGAGTAATGACCAGCCGCGTCCCGGACGCGCCGAGGGGATGGCCCAAGGCAATCGCGCCCCCGTTCACATTCGTCTTGTCGCGGTTTAATCCCAGCGCTTTTTCCACCGCGAGATACTGCGCCGCGAACGCTTCGTTGACTTCTACGCGATCCATCTGCTCGAGCGTGAGCCCCGCGAGTCGCAACGCCTTCTGCGACGACGGCACGGGGCCGATGCCCATAATGCTCGGATCCACTCCGATTGCGGCCCAGGAAACGATTCGCCCAATCGGTTTCTGTCCGCGGTCCTTGGCGATTTTTTCGCGGGTCATCACCACGGCTGCGCCTCCATCCACGATGCCGCTCGCGTTGCCCGCGGTGACAATCCCGTCCTTCTTGAACGAAGGCGGCAATTTTTCGAGTATCTCCATCGTGGTATCCGGGCGACGGTGATCGTCTTCGCTCACGGTGACCGATTTTTTCCCCTGCTTCACTTCCACGGGAACAAGCTCTTCTTTCATGCGGCATGCCTTGTAAGCCGCGTCAGCCGCTTGTTGGCTTCGCAGCGCGTAGGCGTCCGCATCCTTGCGCGTGATTCCATATTTCTCCGCAAGATTTTCCGCTGTCAGCGCCATGGGAAGCCCGCAATAGGAATCCGTCAGACCGGCCATCAGCGAATCTTCCAGCGCCCCTCCGCCAAGCCGCAAGCCGTTGCGCAAGCCGCGGATCATGAAAGGGGCCTGCGTCATGTTCTCCATGCCTCCCGCCAGCACCATCGTGGCTTCTCCCAGCAGCAGACGCTGCGCCGCCTGCGCAATGGCTTCGATTCCCGACCCGCACAGGCGATTTACCGTAACCGCCGGCGTTTCATTTTTCAGTCCGGCTTTCAAGCCGACGTGGCGCGCGCCGTAGATGGCGTCCGCGCTGGTCTGCATCACGTTGCCGAAAATGGCGTGGTCGACTTCTCCCGCGTCCACTCCCGAACGGCGAATTGCTTCCTTCGACGCATGCACCGCTAGATCAATCGCGGAAACATCGGAAAATGCTCCGGTGTAGCGCGCCATTGGCGTGCGTGCTCCGGCGACAATGACAACATCGGTTGGAAACATGGCTCCTCTTTTCAATCCTGATTAAAGTTTTGGGATTTCCAGGGCTACGACGGTGTCACCACCCCGTTTGCGCGCTTCTTCGATCGAGAATTCCGCGCGATTGATTAGATCAGTGACGATATCTTCGCTGTCGTAATCCGGTTTTGCCACGGCCTCGACGATCCCTGCGCTCAGCGTGATCTGCGTCGAATCCCAAGGCGGGCGGAGGCCCGAGGCGGCCCGGCGCAGCTTGTCGGTAAGGCTCTGTGCGCCCGACAGAGTCGTATCCGGCAAAATAAACGCCAGCGACCACGACGTGTACTTGACCGCGACATCATTCTGCCGCACCAGGGGCTGCAGCGAGCGCGCGAGTTGCTCGAGAAATCGTTCGATCGGCGATTCTCCCTGCTGGCGCAGTATCTCCGCGCCACGGTCGATCTGCAGAATCGTGAGCGCTAGCGGCGTGCCTTGCGTGCGCGCGCGGTCGGCCTCCGTGAGCAGGCAGCTCTGGTATGAACTGCGGCTGAGCAAACCGGTGCGTTCGTCGGAAACTCCCATGCGGCGTACCAGCGAGCGAAGACGCGCGTGACTGACGCTCATAAGCATCTGGTCGCCGATGGCCTGCAGGAAATAGACTTCGTTTGGCTTCCATTTGCGCGGCTCGCTGTTCCCGACAATCAGCATGCCGCTGGGCGCCTGCGTTTCTTTATCAGTGATTACTACTCCTAGCGCGCTTGCCAGACTCAGCTCGGAAAGGATGGAACCCTTCCTCGATTCGACGATGAGCCCTCCCAGATCATCCGGCACGGCCTTTTCGAATTGCGCGAGGAGCAGTACGACCTGCGCGCCGGGTGAGGGCCGGGTGCCGCTGGGATAGAATTCCGCCGCCAGCTCCGGGGGCCGGCCTTGCGCCCCGACGACTGCCAGCGCGCGTGAGACTTGAAGATAGGTGCCTACTTCGGTGACGGCCGTATTGAGCATGGCACGAGGTGTTTGCTGCCGGAATATCTTCTGATTGATTTCTGAAATTCTCGATAGATCCCGCAAAGTATCCGCGCTGTAAACACCTGTCTTGCCCGTCGTGACGGCTTGCGCTTCGACGATGGGCGCTTCGGGCGCCGGCGCTTGCTCCATTGTGCTTGGCGGCACACCCTGCGGCCACCAGTTCGCCAGTTGGTAGAGGTTTCGCAGCCGCGCGTTGCGCTCTTCTTCGCCCGGAAACATGCTGGCGATTTTCTGCAGACGTTCCAGTGCTTTGCTTTGCAGCGAATATTGCAGAAAGATTTCCGTCTGGACGATGAGGTCCTCAAGGGCCTGCATTTTCCGGCCTTCCTCGGTAACGGGTTGCGGAGGTGCGGCGCTCTGGCCCCCGGGGGAGCGTGGGGGAGCCGCCGCGGTGGCCGCGGAAGTCGCCATGCGGCTCGCCACACGTTTCAAGAAGGCATCGTCGACGTGGCCTCGCAGAGCTTCGAGACGCTGTTGATTGCGATGGTCGTAGGAGTCGATGTCCACGAGCCGTTCGATGGACTCGCCGGCCTTCTGGTAATTGCCGTTCGCGACGTAAACATCGAACAGCTTGAGCATGATCTCAAAATATTGCGACTCACGGTTGAGCTCGCTGTAGAGCCCCGCCCAAAATTCCATGATGGCCTGCGATTGCGGATGCTTGCCCCCGAGCGCATCCAGTTGCGCGGTGAATTCATTTTGGCGCTTTTCGCCGAACATCCGGCGCTTCAACATTTGGAGGATTTCAACGGATCTGGCGTCCTGGCCGGCGGCGGCGCAGTGGTCCGCAAGCTCGAAAAGTTGCGGGACTCCCTCGTTCTTGTCTTTCAGAAGCCGCTCGAAAATTTCTTTCGCTCGGTCGAATTGTCCCGCGCGCATGAGAGCGCTTCCGAAAATGTTCAGAAACGCATTGTCGTTCTCTGATCCCGCGAAAGGATCGAGCAGGGCCGCGGCTTTCGCAGCGTCCCCCGCGCGGAGCGAGGCCTCGGCGTACAGGAGTGAAACGCTGCGCTCCTGGGGAGCAAGCTTGTGCGCGCGTTCGAACAGGGAAAGCGCCTCTCTCTCCTCCCCGCTCGAGGAGGCCAGCTGGCCGGCGCGGAGGAAGGCCCTCGCGGCAATGGCATTTTTCCCAATGTGCGCTGCGGACTCGGCGAGCCGGAGTTGTCTTGCAAGATTCTCCGGTTCAAGCTGCGCCACGCGCTCCCAGCAAAAAAGCGCGTCTTCCTCGCGCCCCGCTTCCGTAAAGAGCTCCGCCGCCTTGTTGTATTGCTCGAGGGCTTCCGCGGAGTGGTTCTGCCGCTGTTGCAGAAAGGCGTACCGCGCGATGCGCTCCGGCGGCTGCGGCGTCGGGCTGTTACGAAGAAAGCGGTTAAATAGCGCGAGCGCCTTGGTTTCGTCCTTGGGCTCGACCAACAGATCGAAGAGCATCCCGTAATACACCGCGGCGCGGTCGGACTGGCCCGTGCGGGCGTAGAGATCGCCCAGCGCCTGCGTGGCTTCCTGGTGCTGCGGCGCTTCGTCTAAAACGGCGAGATACGCCTGGATAGCGTCCTCGACGCGGTTCTTCTCGAGGAAACGCTTCGCGCGCTCCAGATGCTTGCTGAGGTCTACGGCCATCCTTCTGGGTTGCCTCTGCGGATCTTTACGGGCTTTGTGCGTGGGCTGTGCGCGATGAGAGGGTCCACACTGCCCGTTTCCACTATAAACCCTCTGTCGGGCGCGCGCAAAACGACGCGGCAAACCCATGCGGAATGTAGCAACGCGAATGTCCAGCGCCGCGGCTGCCCGCCACGCAAGCGTGCTCATTCAGAAGGATGGTGACGCTCGGGTAGAGTATCAGGGTGAATTCCGGCCTTCACCACCTCCTAACTGAGGGAAACATCTTGGCTTGTTCTATCGTCTTTACGTAGCGTCACCCCAAATCCCTCGCTTTTGGTGACCCGGGAGGCACTATTCTATGAGCAACCTCGTCTTGGACCTCCGTTACGCCCTCCGTGTCCTGCTGCGCAGCCCAGGATTCTCGGTTGCCATCGTTCTCGTGCTGGCCTTGGGTATCGGCGCAAACACGCTGATCTTCTCCGTCGTCAACGCCGTGCTCCTTCGGCCACTGACGTATCAAGACTCCTCGCGCATCATGCAGATTTGGCATGTCCCACCCGCAAAAAGCTTCCCCGGGATGAGCCTTTTTTCTGTTTCGCCGGCCAACTACCTCGACTGGCAGAGCCAGAGCCATTCCTTCGAAGAAATGGCCGCGTACGGCTTCGCATCTTTCAATGTGGGAGGCAAGGAAAGGCCTGAAGCGATTCAGGCCGCCCCGGTTGCGGCGGACTTCTTCTCGATTCTTCGCGTTCACCCAGCCCTCGGCCGGACGTTCTCGCCGGAGGAAGACCGTCCCGGCCAGGGCCACGTTGTCGTCCTAGGCAATACTTTTTGGCGCGAGCACTTCGGCGCCGATCCCGGAATCGTGGGCCGGAACATCGTTCTCGATGGCGAGACCTACAACGTCATCGGCGTCATGCCTCCGAAATTTAAGTTTCCTGATTGGGCCCAGCTTTGGGTTCCCCTCGCCTGGACCGATGAGAAACGCGCCGTGCGCGGCAATCACAACTATATGGTCATCGGCCGATTGCGATCGGGTGTGGACATTCTCTCGGCGAAAGCTGAACTCAGCACCATCTCCTCCCGGCTCGAACAACTCTATCCTGAAGACGATAAAGGCTGGGGCGCCACGCTTCTTCCCTTGCGCGAACAGATCGTCGGCGATGTCCGGCCGGCTCTGCTGGTCTTGCTGGGCGCAGTGGCTTTTGTCCTTTTGATCGCTTGCGCCAATGTAGCCAATCTGGTCCTCGCCAAAACTCTATCGCGAAGAAAGGAAATCGCTATCCGCACGGCGCTCGGCGCCAGCCGCGTCGCGGTGCTTCGGCAGGTCTTGGTGGAAACTGTGATGCTTTCTCTCGCCGGCGGCGCGCTCGGACTTTCCGTTGCCCGCTTTGGTATAACCCTTATCGTGAAACTCCTTGGCGGTCGGCTCCCGCGTTCCACCGAAATTACGCTCGATGCCCAGGTGCTGGCTTTCACTGTCTTCATCGCTCTCTTCGCGGGAATCCTCGCGGGTCTGCTCCCCGCGGTGAGGTTTACGAGAACCGATGTCAGCGAAGCCCTGAAACAGGGCCAGAGCCGCGGCAGCTCTGATTCCGGCGGAAGCAAGACACGCGGGCTGCTAGTCGTCTCCGAAGTTGCCCTTTCCCTGGTCCTGCTGATCGGTGCCGGGCTCATGCTCCGGACGTTGTGGCAGCTCAGCAAAGTTCAACCCGGCTTCGATCCCAACAACGTGCTCACGATGAGTATCCCGGTTCCCGCCACTAAATTTCCCACGCCCGCTGGGCAGGTCAGCTTTTTCGAGCGGGTACTGCAGCAGGTTCGCGCAACACCGGGTGTCGATTCGGCCGGCGTGATTGACGATCTCCCACTGGACAACGGCGGCTCGCACCAGCCGATCACCATTGAAGGACAGCCTGTTGTGCCCATGGCAGATCAGCCGGAAGTGGACGTTCGCCTGGTCGGCCCGGGCTACCTGCATGCGATGCGCATTCCGCTTATTCGGGGCCGCGATTTAACCAACGCCGACGTGGCTGGCAGATCGGCAGTAGTGCTGATCAGTGCATCCTTGGCCAGCCGCTTTTGGCCTAACGAAGATCCTCTCGGAAAACACCTCACGCTGACTTTTTTCCCCGATGCGGCTCGGGAAGTCGTGGGAATCGTGGGCGATGTAAAACTGGATTCCCTGGACGAAACCCGGCCTGTGGCGACGGTTTACTGGCCGCTGGATCAAATCTCCACACCACCCTCCGAAGCTTGGCGCTCCTTCGGGATGAGCCTTGTGGTACGCACCAGCGCCGACC
>Ga0307469_10000575_pt1 | contig 13480 bp, 26 predicted proteins | sample atmos_gasesAM2C__FD_203084 | JGI IMG/M metagenome (GOLD analysis project Ga0307469, IMG submission 203084) | Hardwood forest soil microbial communities from Morgan-Monroe State Forest, Indiana, United States - atmos_gasesAM2C_515 | ecosystem: Environmental > Terrestrial > Soil > Temperate...
TACCGGCCGACCTTCTACCACCCGGGCATGCGGCAGTTCGTGCCGAACCTGCACAACTTCCACAACGCCACCGAGGCGTGCCGGGCGGCCACCCTGGTGACGGTGACGACCCCGGCGCTGGTGCAGCGGTACGGGGGCCGGGGCCACGCCCGGGTGCTGCCCAACTACGTGCCGGCCAGCTACCTCGACATCCCGCACACCGACTCGGCGGTGGTCGGGTGGGGTGGCGTGGTGTTCAGCCACCCCGACGATCTACAGGCCGTGGGGCCGGCGCTGGCCCGGCTGGTGCGCACCGAGGGCATGCAGTTCGTGACGGTGGGCGCCAAGGACGGCGTAGCGCGGGCGCTCGGCTTGGCCGACGACCCGGGCGGCCCCGGCAGCGTGGCGATCAGCGAGTGGGCACCCAACCTGGCCCGGTTCGGGGTGGGGATCGCGCCGCTGGCGGCCACCCAGTTCAACGAGGCCAAGTCGCGGCTGAAGCCCTTGGAGTACGCCTCGGTGGGGGTGCCGTCGGTGGCCAGCCCGCTGCCCGACTACGCGGCGTTCGCGGCGACGGGCGGGTGCGTGCTCGCGGCCAAGCCCCGCGAGTGGGAAGGCGCCCTGAAGCGGCTGGTGCGCGACCAGGCCTACCGGCAGGAGCGGTCGGAGCAGGTGCGTGCCGTCGCCTCGGTGAACACGTACGAGGGCCACGGGTGGCGGTGGGCCGAGGTGTGGGCCGAGGCGTTGGCGTTGCTCCGTTCCGGCGTGACTGTGGGCGGCTAGTGACGGCGGCCAGCGCGTCGCTGATCCTGTCGGCCGTAGCGGCGCTGGTGGCGGTGCCGGCGGGGGTGTTCCAGTCGGTGCGGGCGTCGTCGGCGCAGCGCGCCGCGGCGGTGGCCGCGACGCAGGCCGGCAAGGAAGCCACGGCGGTGGCCGCGATGGAGGCCACCATGGTCACCCTGAAGGCCGACAACGACGGCTATCGCAACGAGCTACGCCAGCAGCGCGCCGAGCATCAGGCGGCGCTGGCGTCGGCCACCAACGAGTACCGGCAGCGGCTCGACACCATGGGCACCAGCCTGGCCACGGTGTCGGCGCGGGCCGAGCAGGCGTGGGAGCGGGCCATGGCGTGCGAAGGTGAGCGGGAAGCGCTGCGGCGCCTGGTGGCCACACTGCGAAGGGACGGCCCCGATGCGTAACACCGACCCATGGGCCAAGGTGCACGGCACCGGCCGGTGGCGGCGCGCGCGCGAGGCCGGCCACCGGGCTGCGTACGCGGCCCGTACGCCTGCCATCGCGCTGGCGCTGCTGCTGTTCGCCCTGTCGGCCGCCGTCGGCAGCCTGACCGACTTCGCGGGGGCGCGGGCCGCACGCACTGGCGCTGAGGCCGCCCAGGAAGCCGCTGAGGCCGCCGGCGCGCAGGTGGCGGGGTTGCAGGCCCGGCTGGACTGTCGAGCGGCCCTGAGGGACGAAGTAGACCGGCTACAGAACGAGCGGCAGGCGGCGCTGGCCGACGGGCTGGCGGCGTTCGCGCAGGAGAACCGCCAGGCGCTGGCGTTGCAGGCGGCGCGCATCACGATGCTGAAGGCCGACATCGACGCGGCGCTGGCACGGCTGGCCGACGCCAGCCGGCTGTGCCCCGCCTGATGACAGCCGGATCGCATCGCGCTAACGTGTGCCCGCGATGACCAACCCCCAAGACCCCGCCGTCGGGGCCGACGGCTTCCCCCTCGGGGAAGGCGACGACGGCCCCGAGCACGCCGTTCCGCCCGACCTGCTGGAACTGCACGAGGTGCTGGAATGGCAGGCCGTGCAGAAGAAGCCCCAGGAGGGTGACCTGTGATCGACCTCGGGCGCGGCGTGAAGATGTACACGCGGGCCGAGTGGGGCGCCCGGCCGCCCCGCAGTCGCACGCCGTTCACGCCGACGTTCGGCTCCACCACCCACTGGGAAGGCCCGCACATGGGCACGTTCCCGCATGCGGCGTGCGCGCCCAAGGTGCGGGGCATCCAGGCGTTCCACATGGACGACCCCGACCGCCGGTGGTCGGACATCGCCTACACGGCCATCACGTGCCCGCACGGGTTCGCGTTCCAGGGCCGGTGGATCGGCGTGCGCACCGCCGCCAACGGCACCAACGTCGGCAACGCCAGCGCCTACGCCGTGTGCTACATGAGCGGCGAACAGGACCCGTTCACCGAGGCGGCCCGCACAGCGCAGCGGGCGGTGCTCGACTACCTCGACCGCAACGGCGGCGCCGGTCCCAGCCGCAACTGCCACCGCGACTGGAAGCAGACCGCGTGCCCCGGCGACGTGATCTGCGCTTGGGTGCGGGCCGGCCAGCCCGCACCCGGCCCCATCCCCACCCCTACCCCACCCCCCTCAGGAGACGACGACGTGGCTGCCTTCGCAGTTGTCCGGTGCCCCGGCCGCACCACCCGCATCATCACCAGCTACGGCCAGGCGTTCGACGTGCAGGGCGGTGACACTGACACCGGCACCGCCATGAAGGCTGCCCTGGCCCACGCCGGCTGGCGCGACGACCCGGACATCAACTTCCGTGACACCGACGGCGTGCCCGCCGGCACCCTGTATGACATCTTCTTCGCGGGGCTGGCGCCCAACAGCCGCGACCTGCTGATGGTCGCGGACACCATCGGCAAGGGCTTCAACGTCACCAAGCCCTCGCAGCCCGGGCGCCCCAACCCGGGGGTGTACGTGGCCGACCTGGCCGCGATCGTGCAGGACAACACCTGATGCGCCGGCTGCGTAGCTGGCTGGCGTTGGCGCCGGCCAAGGCCCGGGTGCTGGTGAAGGCGTGGCCTGCGTGGGCGGCGGCCATCACGGCGCTGCTCGGGGTGGTGGCCACCACGCTGGTGCCGTTGCTGCCCGGTGGCTGGCAGGCGCAGGCCGCCGGCTACGTCGCTGCGGCGGTGGCTGCGGTGGCGTCGGTGTCGGCCGCGGTGGCCCGGGTGACCCCGGTCGTGGACCCCGACCAGAAGGGCCTGCTGCCCCGTCGGGGCTGACCTGCGCCGGCCGAGGCCGGGTATAGTCGCCCGGGAGAGGGCCTGGGGTTGGGTTCTCTCCCAGGGGTTGCGCAGCGCCCCCGCGGCGTCGGCCACCGGCCGATACCCGCGGGGGCGCCGCCGCGTCTAGGTACGGGCCTCGCAGTGGGCGCAGATGTCGCCGGTGGTGGTGCTGACGCTGCCCGAGCGCCAGTGGTCACCGAACGGCACGGCGGCGCCGGTGCGCCAGTTGCGTTCCAGGTGATCTACGAGGTGGCCGCACAGGGTGACCCCGGCGGGGAACCGGCACAGGTGCCTGGCTTCGCCGGTTGCGGTGCGGCACAGGTACAGGGTGCCGGCGCGGGCCATCAGCCCTCGTCCGGGTCGGGGTAGCGCATCTTGACGTGCTCGGCCACCGAGCAGTCGTGAGCGAAATGCGGGTGCCCGGCGATGCCACACGCCGACGGCCGCGGCGGCGGCTCGGGGCGCTCGGGTCGGGCGTTGTGGTGGGCCTCGGCGGTGCGGTGCACGGCGCCGTCGATCACCCGGGCTAGCTGCACCATGGCGGCCTCGGCCTGCATGGCGTTGTACGTGATGCCGCCGCCCTGCACCCGGTGGTCGAACTGCACGGCCTCGGGCGGCACCTGGTGGCGCCCGGCGTTGTGGAGGCGGTCGGCCAGATCGGTCAGGCGCCCCTGTAGGTCGCCCAGGTTGCTGAGGGCGGTCCGCCAGTGGCGTTGCACCTGGTCGCTCTCCCAGGCGGTCAGGACGACGGGCACAGTGGTGTCGCCGCCGACGCCGATCGCCGTGGGCACCAGGGGGCACTTGGCCAGCAGGTCGGGGTTGTAGCGGGTCATGACGTTCTCCGGACGTGGGTTGGTACTAGGCCGACCCAGCGGCCCGAGCGGTTGCGGGGGCGTATGACCCCGAGCGCCCGGGGGCCGCGGTGGCAGGTGGGGCAGATCGGTGTGCCGGTGCCCGATCCCCAGGGCTGGCGCGAGCCGGGGCAGGCATCGGTGGGGGGTGGGTTCTTCGCGGCCAGGCGGGCGGCGTGGTCGGCCTCGGCGTAGGCCGCCTTGCGGCGGTCGAACAGGCCGAGGAACCGGCGGTCGTACCAGACGGCCCATCGCACCGGGGTGCGGTGCACCCGGCCGTACACCCGGCCGGCGCGGCCGTAGCCCCACTCGGACCACGACAGGCGCACCACGGTGACCTTGGGGTCCGAGGCCTTGGCCGACCACCTGCCATCGGTGCGGCCGTCGAGGAACTGCTCGGCGTAGTCGCGGGGCGGCCAGTAGGTGGTGACGGTCATGGCCGGGCCGCCCGGATGCGGCGCGTGTTGGCCCAGTCGATGGCGAACGCGGTGCCGTCGGGGGCGTGGCCGACCACGGCTGTGCGGCCGCCGATGCGGGCACCGATCGGTGTGACGCGCTCGACGGTCCAGCAGTCGCGCACCAGGTCGCCGGGCTGTAGGTCGGCCACCAGCATGGTGTCGGTGTGCAGGGGGCCGCCGGCTGCGGCTTCCAGGGCGTCGGCCTCGGCGCGCAGGTCGCGGGCCTGGTGGTCGAGGTGGAGGGCGTGGCCGCGCTTGCTGCCGGCCTCGGCCAGCATGCGGCGCCGCTCGGCGTCGGTGGGGGCGGTCACCGGTCCTCCCCGTACCACTCGGCGGTGGCCTGCTCGGTGGCCTGGCGCTCGGCCTCGGCCTCGGCGTGCCCGTCTTCGATGACCGCCTGGATGGCCTCGGCCATGGTCAGACCGGCGTAGGGGCTGGGGTTGGAGTGGCTCGTCATGCACTCAGTGTCGCGCTAACGCCACCCGAATGCAAGCGCGCTAACGGGCTAGCCGTGGGCTACGACGCGGGCCGTGGGGCGCAGCGTGCCGTGCCGGCCGTCGGCCTCGGTGACGAGGCCCGCTTCGCGTAGCCGCCCGACGTGGACCTGGACGCCGCTGGCGACGATGCCGAACCGCACGGCTAGCTCACGCACGGTCGGCGCCCGCTGGCCGGCCTCGGCCGCCGCCACGATGGCCAGCAAGATGGCCGTGCGGTTGTAGCCGGTGACCTGCTCGGCGTTGTCGCACGGGGGTAGTTCGACGGGGGCGTGGCGTGTCACGGGCCGGCGATCCGTTCGTGCCATTCCCAGGCGTCGTCGTAGCAGGTGCAGTCGCCCTCGGCACCGGCGTGGTGGCGGCTGGGGCAGCGCCGGTGGGCGCCGAGCCGGCAGGCGTGGCATGCCCCACCGCGCCGGCTCGGGGCGGTGGGGTTGCGTGCCAGGGTGGTGAACCGGCCGGTAGGTACCGGCAGCGGGTGGGGTTCTTCGCCCAGCCACGCTGCCAGTACCAGCAGCCCGAACACCGGCAGATACACGCCGGCCATGGCGCACACGATGGTGATCACCCGTAGTACCCCCTGTACTCGCGCCACGTGGCCCGCACCATGCTGCCGCCGATGGCGGTCATGGCGGCCCAGAACGCTGCGCCGCCGAGGTTACCCACGGCCACGCTGGCCACCGCGAGGATGCCGAACATGGTGGCGCACAGGGCGTGCATCACGCCCAGCACCCACGCGGTGGCCAGGCTCACTGGTCGTCGGCCTCGGTGGTGGTGGCCGACTCGGGGTCGATGTCCACCCACTGGCCGGTGACGATGGCCAGCGTGCAAGCCATGCGCCGTAGCTCCATGGGGCACTCGGGCGGGTACACCTCGGCCATGCCCGACCGGGCCAGCCCGCCGTTCACGTAGGTGTGGTGGAAGCCCTTGACTCGCTCGGCCAGGGCTTCGACCTCGGCCTCGGTGCAGTCGCCCAGGGCGGCACGCACCTGCTCGGCGGTGTCCCGGGCGAGGCGCATCCAACGTTGCTTCTCGGCCCGGGCGGCCAAGGCCTCGGCGGTGTCGGCCTCGGGGGCCGGGCTGGCGGGGGCGGGCTGGCCGCCGTCGTCCCCGTCAGCGGCCTGCGGGGCCTCGGGGTGGGTGTCGGGGGCCAGGGGCGCCTCGGGCGGCGCTGGGGGCGCTACAGCGGCCGCGCCGGCCCACACCCACATGACGAACCCGGCCACGGCCGCGTACACGGCGCCGTGGGTGGCTTCGATGTCGGCGGCCTTGTTCGCGCCGTCCTTCACGGCCTGCGCCCAGTGGGCGTTCACCATGGCCCGGGCGGTGCGCAGTTCCGTGGGCGTCAGGAACCGGGCCACCTTGCCGCGCAGGCGGCTGCCCTCGGCCTTCCACTGGTCTTGCAGGCCGGCGCGCACGGCGTCGGGCAGCGCCTTGATGCTGGCCTGTAGTTCCCACAGGTCGGCGCCGTCGGCCGGTCGCGACGCCGCGGCCTCGCGTTCGGCCTCGCGTTCGCGTTTGGCTTCGCCCGGGTCGGTGTAGCCCTCGGGCAGCGCGACCTGCGCCGGGTCGATCGGCCGGCCGTCGTCGTCCACCACGGCGCCCAGTTCTTCGGGGCTGTACAGGCCCAGCCCGGCCTCGGGGAACCAGTCGTTCGCGGCGAATCCCGACGCCCGCCACCACATCATGCGGCGGGGGTAGGTGCGGTAGCCCTGGTTGCAGCGCTCCCAGGACTTCGACTGGTGGTTCAGGCACTTGGGGCTGTGCGCGCCGGGCTGGCAGTCGGGCATCACCAGCCCGGCGTCGATGGCGTCGGCCCACGTGAATTCCGTCTCGCCCAGCAGGTTGCCGTGGGGGTCGTAGGCGCCGGCCACGCACCGGTCCCGTTCTTGCACCAGCGGCCGGATGCTGCCCAGCCCGAGGCGCCTGATCTGGCCGTTCAGTAGCTGGGGCGACAGCGACAACTGCGGGCCTTTGCTGGTGTTGATCACGTCGATGAGCGCCAGCGCGGCGGTGGGGCTGATGCCAAGGTCGCGGCCCACCATCGCCAGGTGGAACGCCAGGTGGGGGTTGTTGCGCACGGCCTCGGGCGCCGCCCCCGACAGGGACAGCATGCGGGCCTGCATGGCCAACGCCAGGAATTCGTCCCGGCCGGGCAGGCCCGGCATGGCGATGGCGGCCTCGGCGGCCCGTTCCAGGGCGGTGGCCTGCGGGGTCTGCTGCGGCGCGGGCACGACCTCGGCCCGCTCGATGGCGGCGGTGTCGGTCATGCCCACCACTGCCAGTTCCACGACACGAAGTTCCAGCCGGCCACCAGCGCCACCACCAGCAGCATCGCGAGGATGCCAGCGATGAGGAACTGCTGGGTGGCCTTGGCGCGTTCCACCCACTCGGCCCGGCGCTTGGCGCGGGCCTGGCGGGCGACCTCAGCCGGGTCGGGGGCGCCGTAGAAGGCGGCGGTCAACTGGCCGACGATGCCCCCCGGCCGGTACGCCGGGCTGTTGCGGAGCGCCCGAGCGATGCGTTCCGACTCGCTGGGCGCCTCGACCGCTTCGCCGTCGGCCGGCTCGGTGGCCACAGGATCGGCCGCCGGGCCGTTCCAGTCGTAGTGGCGGCGGGCGGTCACTTGGTCACCGCCGTGAACTGGCGGCCGGCGCGGCCGGCCTCGGGGACGAACAGCACCACGCCCGGCACCACGGCCGTGCGGGCCTCGCCGCCCTGTTCCTCGGCGGGCAGGTACACCAGGGCGGTGTACGCGCAGCGGCCCTCGGGCGCGAGGTGGTCGCGCTCGGGCCACCTGGTGCCCGGCACAGCCACCCGCTTGACCTGGCCGGGCTTCACGCTGCGGGTGGTTTCCACAGCGCTGGGCACGTAGCCGGCCACCTGGTCGATCTGCGTCTCGACAGGGCCGTCGGGCGCCCACTCGGCGGTCACCATGCGGGGCCGCACCCGTAGCTCACCGGCGGGCAGCTTCCACGTCTTGCGGCTGGTGGCCTCGTGGGCCATGTGCGCCCACCCGGCCAGCAGGCCGGTCAGGTGTTCCTCGCGGTCGGCCAGGGCGCCGTCGGTGTCGGCGTGCCACGCCTGCACCTGCTCGATGCGGGCCTGTGCCACCGCCTTGACCTCGGCGCGCCGCTGCCGCAGGCGCCGCAGCGCTCCCAGCAGCCGGTCGGCCTGGTCCTGGTCGTCGGCGGGGTCCAGTTCGTTCGCGGTGCCGTCCAGCCAGTCGTCAAGCAGGGCCTCGATGGCCCGCTCGGCGGGGCTGGGCACCTCGACGTACATGCCGTCGTCGGTGGTGGTCATGGGGTGGGTTCCTCCATGCGTCGGTGGGGTTGGTCGGCCCATGTTAGCGCGCTCGGCGCGGTGGGGTCGGTGGCCCGGGGGCACGCCCGGCGCGGGGTGTACCCTGCGCCGCAACTAGCCCGAGACGCGGGCCGGGGCCGGCCCCAGCAAGGCCGACCCCGACGGACACAGGAGGTACTGCTCCCATGGCGCTCGACGCCAACCTTACCCGACCGTCAACCCCCGGCACCCCCCGGGTTGGGGAGCGGGGCCTGTGAGCGGCTGGGAATGGACAGGCCTGGTGCAGACGCGCCGGCTCGGCAACCCCCGCCACAAGGCCGTGCTCATGTTCCTGGCCAACGCCGCCGCCGAGGACGGCTCGTCCTGGTGGAGCACCGACCGCATCGCCGCGGCCACCGACGTGGGCGCCCGAGCGACCCGCGACATCCTGACGGCGTTCGATGAGCAGGGCCTACTGACCCGCACCCGCCGCCGAGGCGAAGGCGGCCACCTGGGCACCTACACGTACACCCTGGAATGGGACGCGATCGCGGCGCTGCCCTGGAACGGCATCACGCTGCGGGGAGTGGACGGCGACCCGTTTGCGCAGGTCGGCACCAGTGGTACCCCGGGTGCCACTAGGGACGCCCCGCCGGCCCCACCAGTGGTACCCCGGGTGCCACTGGCCAGTGGTACCCCGGGGGTCGCGCATAACCCCAGTAGTGAACCCCAACCCCTAGGTAGCGCGCGCGGTCAACTCACGTTGGCTACGCGGCCACCCGTGCCTGCGGCGCAGCACGCCAACCACGACCTGGCATTCGAAGCGTTCTGGTCGTCGTACCCACGCAAGGCCGGCAAGAAGGCTGCGCGCAGGGCGTGGGACCAAGCCCTACGCCGCGGCGCCGACGTGGGCGCGGTGGTGGCTGGTGCTCGGGCGCACGCCGCCGACCCCAACCGCGACGACGCGTACACCAAGCACCCGGCCACCTGGTTGAACGGCGACTGCTGGGAAGACCCACCCCTGCCGGCCCGCCGCCGGGCCACCGGCATGGCTGGCGTGATGGGCGCCGCCGCCGAGGCGTTGGCCTACCTCGACAGCCAGGACAGCCACGCGCTGGGGGCCGGGCAGTGACCGCCACCAACGCCCACCTGACCGGAGCCGTGGCCCGCCTGGCCCTGAACTACGGGCGGGCGCTCGACGCCGCCGGCATCGCCACCCTGGTGGACACCTGGCGCAGCCAACTGGCCACCTACGAAGCCGAGGACATCGACAGCGCGGTGGACCGCCTGCTCGGCGACGCCAACGTGCGCAGCTTCCCGACGGTGGCCAACGTGGCCGTGCTGGCCAAGGAGTCGCGGGAGCGCCGGCAGCGCACCATGGCGCACCTGGACGAGCACGGCACCGTGGCCTGCCTGACGTGTGACGACTCGGGCTGGCTGGACGCCGGCAGCGACGAGGACAGCTACGAGTACGTGCGGCCGTGCCCGCAGGGCTGCAAGCCGCCGCTGCCGACCGGGCGCCGCGAGGCCCAGCGCCGCAAGAAGCACCGGCCGAGCGGCAGCCAACGCCTGGCCGGCACGCTGCCGGCCGACGTGATCGAGGCCCAGAACCGCATGCAGGGCGACCGGCCCCACCCCCACGACGAGGCGTTCTGATGTGCGACCTCGCAGTGCTGTACCTGCCGGGCGGCGGCCGGGTGGCCCACCACCTGCCGCTGCCGCCCGGCCCCACCGGCGCCCCCATGACCGTGCCCGAGTGGGCCGACGTGCTGTTACCCGCCGACCTCGGCCCCGTGGTGTGGGCCGTCGTAGACGACGCCACCACCGGCCTGACTGGCCCCATCGACCCGCCCCCCACCGCCACCGCCCTAGCGCGCTAACACCAGGCACCCAAAGGTGCTAACGTTGGTGCAACAACCCCAGCTAGGAGGGAAAGCCATGCCGACTCGGACGATCGAATTCGTGCCCAAGATGCAGGACCAATTCAAGGAACGAGTGCTCGCGGTGGCCTGGGTTACCGCGCAGCAGCCCGGCCGCTGCTACCAGAACCGCAACGTGGTCAGGGCCATGACAGCCGAGCTAGCCCGAGAGGGCTTCAGGGTGCCCACCACGTCGCCCAGTGACTACCCCGGCCGGCCGATCATCGGCGCCATGAAGTGGCTGGAAGAGCACGGCTACGCCATCCGCAGCATGGTGGGCAAGGTGCACACGGCGTTCCTGCTGGACAGCGACCTGGACGTGCCGCCGCCCCGGTTCGTGCTGGTGCGCATGGCCCGCGAGACCGCCGCCGCCCACCCGGCCCCGGCCCCGGCCCCGGCCCCGGCCCCCAGCCCGTGCCCGCCGCTGCCCGACCCCAAGCCCTCAGGCCTGATGTCCGAGTTGAACGACCGGGTGGCCGACTGGTGGCGCTCCGACCCCGAGGGCGCCGAGCGGTGGATCAAGGCCGCGGTGACGGCACTGGCGGTGCCCGACCGTGGCTGACCTGATCTGCTCCGAGCGCACCGAATTCGCCCCGGCCGCCGATAGCCCCTGCGCCGCCTGCCCGTGGCGCACCACCAACCACGGCCGCCGACACCCCGACGGCTGGTACACGAAGCGCAACCTGCGCCGCCTGTGGGCCGGCCTGCGCCGGGGCGAGCGCATGACGTGCCACCCCACCGACCCCGACAACCCGGTGCCCGAGGGCGCCGCCCGCCCGGCCCCGGGCCACGCCACCCGCGAGTGCACCGGCAGCCTGGTGCTGGTGCAACGCGAGGCGCAGCGCATCAACGACACGCTCGTGGGCGGTGGCGGCTGGCGCGACTACCAGCAGGCCAACCCCTTGGGCCTGACCCGCGGGGGCGCCGCCGTCGTGATCACGAACGTGGTCCGGCCGATGCCCGGCACGTTGCCGATGGCCAAGCCCGACCTGAACGCGCCCGTGTCATGCCCGGGCCTGACCCCTTGGGAGCCACGATGAACCCCGACCGCCCCGCCGACACCCCGGCCGCCGCCGTGCCGCCCGCCGGTGCCGCCGGCACGTGGTCGGTGCACAACGGGTGGGAGGCCCCCATCTGGACTGATCCCGACGGGCAGGTGGTGCACCTGTACGACCTGGCGCACGCCGTCGTGCCCCCGGTCGTGCGCGCCCGGGCGGTGGCCGCGCTGCGGCTGCTGATCGACCCCGAGGACACCGGGCCACGCCACGCGAACGGAACGGCAGCGTGACCGACGCCGCCCGCCCGCTGCCCAAGCACCCGGCCAAGTTCAGCGACCCGGTGCTCGACGCCCTCGGCCGCCTGGTGAACGCCGAGCAGCGCGCCCTGGCCCGCCGAGTGCTGGTGCTCGACCCGTTCGCCGGGGTGGGCCGCATCCACAACCTGCGCCGCCCCGGCAAGGTCGAAACGCTCGGCACCGAGATCGAAGCCGAGTGGGCCGCCTGCCATAGCTCCACCCTGCACGCCGACGCCCTGGTGTGGATGGCCCAGACCCCGCCGCTGTTCGACATCGTGGCCACCAGCCCCACCTACGGCAACCGCATGGCCGACCACCACGACGCCCGCGACGGCAGCCGCCGGCACAGCTACCGCCACGACCTCGGCCGCATGCCGACCGGGGGGTCATCGTCGGTGATGGCCTGGGGGCCGACGTACTGGGCGTTCCACGCCGAGGCGTACCGCGCCATGTACGACGTGCTGGCCCCCGGCGGCCTGCTGCTGCTGAACGTGAGCGACTTCTACCGGCGCAAGGCCGTGGTGCCCGCGGTCGAATGGCACCGGGGTGCCTGCATGGGCGCCGGGTTCGACCAGGCGGGCCGCGACGTGCCCGTGATCACCAAGCGCCTGCGTGGCGTCGGCGCCGAGGCCACCGCGGCCCGAGCCGACCACGAAGTGATCCTGCGGCTGCGCAAGCCGCCCAAGGTGGTGCTGGCGTGATGCCCCGACGCAACCGCCCGCCCGAGCGGGGCCACAGCCCCCTGGGCGACGCCCAGCGCGGCAAGGGCCGCAAGCGGCGCAGCGGCTGGCACCGCGGCGCCACTAGCGACACCACCCTGAAGTGGCTCGCCACCGAGCTACCCGCGGTGGACGCACCCGACGCCGACCCCACCGCCGCCGCCCCCACCCGCGTGCACGACCACAGCGACCGGCGCGGCGGCCACTACGGCAGCAAGCTGCACGGAGACGCCCTGTGATCGCCCGCACCAAGCCCCCCATCGTGATCCGGAACCGCATCGAGGCGGTACGCGCCGAGGTGTTCACCCGGGACCGCGGCCGCTGCCGGTTGCAGCCCCCCAACGGCGCCCGAGGCGCCCCCGGCATGTGGCTGTGCGGCGCCGGCCAGTGCTTCGGTAGCCCGCTCACGTTCCACCACCTCCGCAAGAGCAGCCAGGGCGGCCCGTACATCGCAGCCAACGGGCTGACGCTGTGCGGCTTCCACAACGAGTGGGTGGAAGACCGCCCCAAGCTGGCGCACACGTGGGGGCTGGTGATCCGCACGGGCGAGGGGTTCGTGTCTACGTGGGCGCGCCTGCAACTGTTCGGGCTGACCGACTGGTGGTGGGACGGCACCCCGGCCGCTGCCGACCCGCCCGCCACCGTCCCCGCCACCGGGCCGTGACCATCAACTGCCCGGGCTGCGGTCGTGCGGTGCGCCTGAAGCCTGCCCGTCCCGCCCGCAACGGCTGCCCGCCGCTGCCCCCACGCCTCGCCAGCCACCAACTGCCAAGCGGCCTCGGCCGCTGCCACTACCCAACCGACGACATCACCCCACAGGAGCAACCCCTTGGACCTCGACCTGTACACCAACGCGCCGGCTGAAAGCGTCGGCTGGCACGACCACATCGTGCTGCACAACGGCGAGCACGTCGTTGACGAGGTGCGCCTCTTCGGCCGCGACACCGTGGAGTTCGTGGCCCTGTACAGCCGCCTGGTCGGCGCCGAGCCGGACAGCAAGCGCACCGTCACCGAGTACCGGGCCACCGACCGGGTGCAGGTGGTGCCCGATGGCCCCGACGCCGTGGGCGTGTGGGAAACGCTGCGCGAGGCCGTCGCCATGGGCCATGAACGGTGGCTCGACAAGCACACCGACGACACCACCTCCGCCGTGCCGGCCGCCCCCTGGGACGTGATCGACGGTGTGGTGCGCCTGTCGTCGGGCGGCCGCATCTGGACGCTCGCCCCCCGGGTCGAACCCACCACGGTGACGTTCGACAACACGGTGGTGTACCCCGAGGACCCCGAGGCGTAGTGGCCAAGCGCGGCCGCACCCCCGAGCGGGAGTTCCAGGCCACCCTGGTGGCCACTCTGGAACTGTTCGGGTACGTGGTCGAGCACACCTACCCGCTGCGCACCGAGCACGGGTGGCGCACCGGCAGCACCCTGCCGGGCAAGCCCGACCTGATCGCGCTG
>Ga0307469_10000576_pt1 | contig 13472 bp, 8 predicted proteins | sample atmos_gasesAM2C__FD_203084 | JGI IMG/M metagenome (GOLD analysis project Ga0307469, IMG submission 203084) | Hardwood forest soil microbial communities from Morgan-Monroe State Forest, Indiana, United States - atmos_gasesAM2C_515 | ecosystem: Environmental > Terrestrial > Soil > Temperate forest...
GGTCGAGAAATTCACGAAGCATTAACAATCACGAAACATCCGCGCAACAATACGGTCCTACAGTGCATAAGAAGTCGTGCTGGTCGAGTGGCATACCACACCCTTTGGCACGCGATCCGAACCCATGCCGTATGTCACGGAACTGCCCAGTCACAATCCAGTCGGCCGTCACCGCGTCTTCGTGGTGGAAGATGAGGAAGACATCGCACTTCTGATTCGTCATAACTTGGAGAGCGCGGGCTACGATGTGCAGACGTTTCTGAACGGATCCGCGGTGCTGGTTGAGGCCCGCCGGGAACATCCGTCGCTGTTTGTGCTCGACGTCATGCTCCCCGGCTTGAATGGCTTCGACCTCTGTCGCCAGATTCGCACCACTCAGGAGTTAGCCAGAATTCCCGTTATTTTTCTCACGGCAAAAAGTGAGGAATCGGATCGCGTCAAGGGTCTGGAACTGGGTGGCGATGACTACATCACCAAGCCCTTCAGCCCGCGCGAACTGATTGCCCGGGTTCGCACCGTGTTGCGCGGCCAGAATGAAACGCTGCCTTCCGAACCCCTCAAGGTCGGGGATCTGGAAATTGACGCTTCCTCCATGACCGTTCGGGTCGAAGGCCGTACCGTACTCACCACCGTGCGTGAGTTTCGCCTGCTGGAGTATTTCGCGACCCACCGCGGCCGCGTCTTCACGCGAGATCAGTTGCTGGACTCCGTCTGGAAGGAGACCGCCTTCGTGACACCGCGCTCGGTCGACGTGTATGTGCGCCGCCTGCGCGAGAAGATCGAGACCGATCCTCGCCGTCCCCGCTACCTGAAGACCTTGCGAGGCATCGGCTACCGATTGGAAAGCCCGAAGTAAGAGTTCTGACGCAGCTCGCTTCCCGAACGATGCGCTTCGCGAGGCCAGGCGCGCCGGTGTGTTTGTTATAATTTAGCCCGTCCCGGGGGCGCTATCGTCTAGGGGTTAGGACGGAAGATTCTCAATCTTCAAACCCGGGTTCGATTCCCGGTAGCGCTACCAAACCTTCCCGGCTTGCAGGTTCCCGGTAGTGCCTTGTTTCTAGAACCGTGTCGTTGTACGATGTTTTACAGAAGTTTTCGGGGTCGCGCAATTGCCTGACAAATTGAAGGCGCAAAATCCGCGGGAGATGCGGGCACGACGCACCGTTCTTTTGCTGATCGTTTTGCTTGGCTTGATTGCCCATCTGGCCACCCGCTATCAGGGCGCGCAGTCAGCTTCCGCCACCTCTTCCGTCAGTTCTTCCTCCGTTGATGCAAAACACCAACACCTCGCGAGTGACGCCTTTCACTGGAGCGGTCCCGTAACTGAATTCTCCTTGTTCGTGGCCTCCGTTTGCTCGCGTCATACCGTGCCGACGAGTGAGCCTCTACTCACGACCCACCTCGACGAATCGCTGTACAATCGGCCCCCTCCCAGCTGCTGAACTCTGCCCTTTCCTGGGCGGATACGAATTCCTGAACGCTTTTAGTTCGTTTTCTGACGTTTTTGATCGGAATGCGACCGTGCCTTGACTGGGTTGAGTTCCTTTCGGCTCGGTGGTTGTCGGCGTTGTCGTGTTCGATTCAGGAGAAGACCGTGAACAGGTCCATAACACTTATTCTGTTGGTGAGCGCGGGGCTGACTCTGCACCCGCAGGCAACCGTCAAACGAATTTATCAAACCGCTACTGTCGTTTCTGTACAGAAATTGGATACAATGCCCTCGTTCACCGGTGGCAATCCTACGGATGCACCAGCACGGGCTGAAGAGTACGCGTACGCTGTCGGCTTGCGGCTGGAATGCACAGACTACGTGGGTCGCTATGTATCAGCGATCGACTTTTTGCCGTCGGCGATTGCTCCGAACAAGCAGGTGGATGTGCGTCTGGATAAGCACTGGATGTACGTCAGCCTGGAGTCGGACCGAGAACTGAAGATGGGGATCGTGAGGCACGAACCCATCCCCAAGGAAGGCTGTTTCGCCAAGAATTCGTTTTTTATTCGAGCTGCGACAGGAAAGCAGTTTGCCTGCGCCGACACAGAGCGGACCGCCGCGGCTCGAGGTTCCTTAACACTGATTCTTACTCCCGGTAAAAGAAAAATAGAAAGGAGCCCACTATGAACAAATCAACGTGAGGAGAAAACGCACATGAGGCAAGTAATGGTAGCTCTGCTCGCGGTTCTGCTGGCACTTCAGGTGAACGCGGCTGCGCAGGATACCAGTAAGACCGGAACCGCTTCCAAGGCCAAGAAAGCTTCTTCCACCTCCAGCGTGAACAGCAAGCTGGCGGGGTTGCAACAGGCCATTGAGGCGCAACAACAACAAATCAACCAGCTCATGCAGCAGTTACAGAGTCGCGATAAGGCGATTGATCAGCTGCAGCAGCAAGTAAGCCAAGCCCAGACCACGGCGAGCCAGGCGCAACAGAAGGCCGACACCGCGTCCTCCCAGGCCGCCGAGACCCAGCAGCAACAAACCCAGGTGACCGCTTTGAAAAGCGACGTCAGCGATTTGAAGGACAACCTGGCCACCACCACCTTGACTCTCCAGGAAACACAGAAGGCCGTGAACGAGAGTCCAATCGCTATCAAGTTCAAGGGCATCACCATCACGCCGGGCGGATTCATGGCGGCAGAAACCGTGTGGCGGCAGCGCGGCACGGCCTCGGACGTCAACACGCCGTTCAATTCGATCCCCTTTCCCGGATCGGCCGCTGCCAACGTGTCGGAGTTCTACGGCTCCGGCCGCCAGTCCCGCGTTTCGATGCTAGCTGAAGGCAAGGTCAGCGATCTGAAATTGACCGGTTACGTCGAAGCCGACTTTCTCTCCGCAGGTGTGACATCGAATAACAACCAGAGCAACAGCTACACCCTGCGCCAGCGGCAAGTGTGGGGACAGGCTGCCATTCACGGCTGGAGTTTCACCGGGGGTGATATGTGGAGCCTGCTCACTGAAACCAAGAAGGGCGTGGACAACCGCACCGAAGCACTGCCCATGACCATCGACGCGCAATACACCCTGGGCTTCAGCTGGGCCCGCCAGTTCGGCTTCCGTGTTGCCAAGAACTTTAACAACAAGATGTGGCTGGCGTTCTCGGTCGAAGATCCGCAGGTCAATTCCATTGGCGGCAGCGGATTCAATAACAACTTCGTCGTGGGCGCCCCCGGAAACGGTGGCGGGCTGTATAACCCCACCGCGAACTACGCCTACAACGCCTCTCCGGACTTCGTCGTGAAAGCGGCGTTCGAGCCCGGCTTCGGACACTACGAAGTCTTCGGCGTGATTAGCGAGTTCCGTTCTCGCATCTATCCCTGCGCCACTACTGCCGCGACCGACACTTGTAACGGCATACTCGGACCGTCAGGAGCAGGCGCCACCAATGACATCCGCGGCGGCGGCGGTATCGGCGTCAACATCCGCGAGTCGTTCTTCAAGAAGCACGTGGATGCCGGCCTCCACTTCCTCGGCGGCAACGGAATCGAACGCTACGGAACCGGCGGCCTGCCGGTCCTGACCGTTCGTCCCAACGGCACACTGGCTCCACTGCGCGGCTACCAGGCACTCGGCACGCTCGAGTGGCATTCCACGAAATGGGACTGGTACCTCAACGGCGGCGGCGAGTACGCCCAACGCACCGTCTATACCGATCCCAACAGCGGCAAGTTGATGGGATACGGCTTGCCGACCGCCAGCAATGGCACCGCTTGCGTCGAACCGCCACCAGGCAGCGGTGGCTTTGCCGGTGGAACTTCTTGTTCCGGAACCACCCGCGCCCTGCTTGAGGGAACGCTGGGCTTCTGGTATCGCATTTACAACGGGCCAAAAGGCAGACTGCAATTCGGACCTCAGTATTCCTACGTGCTGCGCAGCACGTGGGCGGGTGCGAATGGCTTCCAGCCCAAGGCCACCGAAAACATGTTCTTCACGTCGTTCCGCTACTACTTGCCGTAGCGTGCGAAACCTCGCCCCCGGGGCTCGCAAACGCCTTCGGAGGCGAGGATTTTTCGAACCATCAGGAGTTTTTGCAATTCATGGAGCTGCAACGAAAACACATTCTTTTCACGGCAATCGTAGCCCTGGCCTTGATTGCTGCCTTCGTGAAGCTTTTCACGCAGCGTGCCAAAGCCAGCCCGGGTGAAAGTCCCGAGCTCCGCACCGTGGCGGTCGCACTCGTACAGCGCGGGCCGATTTCGAATTCGTTGACTCTCTCCGGAGAGTTCAGGCCTTACCAGGAAGTGGATGTGCACGCCAAGGTTGCCGGATACATTCGCCGAATTTATGTAGATGTGGGAGATAAAGTCAAAGTCGGGCAGATCCTTTCCGATCTCGAAGTGCCGGAGTTGAATGCCCAGTTAAAAGGAGCGGAAGCGGCGATCCAACGCGATCGCGACGCGATTCTCCGCGCGCAGAGCGACGTTGAGCGGGCAAATTCGTCCCACACGGCGTACCACGCCGCCTACGCTCGCCTCAAGCAGGCTTCCGAAGCCCGCCCCGGATTGATTGCCGAACAGGAACTGGATGATTCGCTCGCCAAGGACAAGGAATCCGAAGCGCAACTCGGCAGTTCCCGCGCCGCTTTGTCGGAGGCAAACAGTCAACTGGCGATTGCCGAAGCCGAACGCAATCGTCTCGGCGCCCTGGAAGCCTATTCGCGTATCACCGCCCCGTTTGCGGGCGTTGTCACCAAACGATATGCCGACGTCGGTTCGTTGATTCAAGCCGGCACCAGTTCCAACACCCAATCGATGCCGGTCGTGCAACTGGCGGAGTGGACCCGGCTGCGTCTGGTGTTGCCAGTTCCGGAATCGGCTGTGCCCCAGCTGCATCTAGGCAGCAGGGTGGATGTACGTGTTCCCACGCTGAGTCGCACCTTTCAGGGGCGCGTGGCCCGGTTCGCCGATTCGCTGAACCAGGAAACGCGCACCATGCACACGGAGATCGATGTCGACAATCCGGACGACAAGCTGATGGGCGGCATGTACGCCGAGACGACCATCATTCTGGCTCGCAAAGAAACTGCGCTGACCCTGCCCGTTCAAGCGATCCAGCGAAACGGCTCGAGCGTGAATGTCCTCGCCATTGACGCGCAAAACCGCGTCCGCGAACACCCCATCACGCTGGGCATGGAAAGCAGCGACCGCGTCGAGGTCCTGAGTGGACTCAGCGACCAGGATCGCGTGGTAGTCGGCAATCGCAGTGATCTCCGCACCGGCGACCGGGTGCAACCAAAGGTCATCGAGCAGGCGCCGAACGCGGAGGCTGCTCTCTGATGTCAGGCTTTGCGATTCGTTATCCCTTCTTCATCATTGTTCTCTGCCTGATGGTCGCAATTGTGGGAACGGTTGGCCTGGTGCGCATGCCCGTCGACCTGTTTCCGCCCATCAACATTCCGGTGGTGGTGGTCGCCACCTTTTACTCCGGCATGCCCCCGGAGCAAATCGAAACCGACATTACCGATCCCTTCGAGCGCTTCTTCACCCTGGCCAGCGGCCTCGACCACATCGAATCGCGTTCTTTGCCCGGCGTCAGCCTCATCAAGATTTATTTCCAGCCCGGCACGGATGCAAACGCCGACCTCAGCACCATCTCGAATTTGGCCATGGCCGATCTCCGGCGCCTGCCCCCCGGCACGTTGCCACCGGTCGTTCTGAAGTTCGACGCTTCCAGTCTTCCTGTTTGCCTGATCACTCTGAAAGGGCAAGGACTCAACGAGACCCAGCTTCGCGATCTCGGCCAGTACAACGTCCGCAACCAGATCGCCAGCGTGCAAGGCGCATCCGTACCCCAGCCCTTCGGCGGACGCTATCGCCAGATCATGGTGTATGTCGATCCCCTAAAGTTGGAGGCCCATCAACTCTCCGTGATGGACGTGGTCCGCACGGTGAACGACAGCAACCTGATTCTGCCGGCGGGCGACGTAAAAATCGGGCCGTACGACTACAACCTCTACACCAATAGCCAGGTCCCGGCGACTCAGCAGATCAACGAAATCCCAATCAAGACCGTGGGCCAAGCTTCGGTGCTGGTGCAGGACGTCGGCCATGCGCGCGATGCTCAACAGATTCAAACCAACATCGTTCGCGTCGATGGACAGCGCTCCGTCTACCTGCCCATCCTCAAACAAGGCGGGGACAGCAATACTATCTCCGTCGTCAACGGCATCAAAGAAGCGCTCCACAATCTGGTGGATGTGCCCAAGCAACTCCTGGCGAAAGTCGTTTTCGATCAGTCCGTCTTCGTCAAGATGGCGATCGAAAACCTGCTGCATGAAGGCGCCATCGGCCTGGTGCTGACCGGCCTGATGGTGCTGTTGTTCCTGGGCAGCGTGCGCGCTACCGCGGCCGTATTCCTCTCGATCCCGCTCTCCGCCCTGGCTGCGTTTCTCGCCATCGGTGCGGGTGGCGGGACGATTAACACCATGGTTCTGGGCGGACTCGCCCTGGCCTTCTCCCGCTTGATCGATAACTCGGTGGTGGTGCTGGAGAATATTTTCCGCCATCTGGAGATGGGCGAATCTCCCGAGGTCGCCGCCGAAAAAGGCGGCAATGAAGTGTCGCTGGCCGTGCTGGCCGCAACCCTTACCACCGCCATCGTATTTTTTCCCGTCATCTTCCTCGCCGGCGTCAGCAAGTTTCTTTTTACCGCGCTCGCGCTGGCGGTCGTGTTCTCCTTGCTGGCTTCTTACCTGGTCGCTATGACGGTGGTTCCCCTGTTCTGCGCCAAGCTGATCTCCAAGCACCAGGCGGATGAAGAGGTAGGCGAAGGCTCGCGGCACTCGCGCTTCGGCGCAATCGCCATCAAGTTCAATCAGTACTTCGAGCGCATCCTGGGCGTCTATGACCGGAGCCTGCAGAAGTCGCTCCTGCGGCCGCTTTCCATGATGCTAGGCCTGGCCGGAACATCGATCCTCTGTCTCACGCTCTATCCCCTGCTCGGACTCGCCTTCTTCCCGCGCACCGATCCTGGTCAGTTCGTCATCAGCATCAAAGCACCCACCGGGACACGTATTGAACTCGCGGAAAAATATGCGGAGCAGGTGGAGCAGATTGTTCGCGACGTAGTTCCATCCAACGAACTCGGGATGATTGTTTCCAATCTCGGAATCAGCACGGATTTCTCCGCCATCTACACGCCCAACTCCGCTCCCCACACTGGCTTTGTGCAGGTCAGCCTGAAAGAGGATCACAAGATCGGCAGCTACGAGTACATACGCCGTGTGCGCTCGCGCATGAACCGCGATTTGCCGGAACTCACCACCTACTTCCAGTCCGGCGGCCTGGTCGATGCAGTTCTGAATATGGGCATGCCCGCGCCCATTGATGTGCAGGTCAGCGGAAACGATCTCAAGAAAAGTTATGCGGTTGCGGCCGAGATCGCCTCCCAGGCAAGGAAACTGCGCGGCGTCAGCGACGTGCTTATTCCCCAAGATATCGACTACCCCGCGCTCCGGCTCGACATCGATCGCGAGCGCGCCAGCCTGGTCGGGCTTTCTCAGAAAGAAATCGTCGACAACGTGATTACGGCTCTCACCTCCAATGGCATGATCGCTCCCAATTACTGGATCGATCCCAAGAGCGGCAATCCCTACCTGCTCACCGTGCAATATCCGGAAGACGCGATCAAAACAGTAGAGGACTTGAAACAGATTCCCTTGCGCGGAACGAAGAGTACCAATCCCACTACGCTCGACACCGTGGTGAACATTCAAAGCGTGCCCACGCCTACCGAAGTCGACCACTATCAACTGTTTCGCGTCGTGGATCTGTACGTTTCGCCCAAGAATGAAGATCTCGGGAAGGTGACCGCGCAGATTGAAAAAATCGTGGGCAGCACCAAGCTGCCGGAAGACGTGCGCGTCAAGCTGCGCGGATCCGTGCAGGGCATGCGCGCTTCCTTCAAGAGCTTCGGCATCGGACTGATCCTGGCCATCGTCCTCGTCTACTTGATTCTGGTCGCCCAGTTCGCATCTTTCCTCGATCCGTTCATCATTCTGCTGGCCATTCCTCCAGGAATGGCGGGAGTGCTTCTGTTCCTGCTCGTGACCGGCACAACTTTAAACGTGATGTCCCTGATGGGCGTCGTGATGATGGTCGGCATCGTTGTCTCCAACAGCATTCTGATCGTCGAATTCGCGCGCCAGCTTGGCAAACAAGGATTGCCCGTGCGCAAAGCCATCGCGCAATCATCCCGTAATCGTTTGCGGCCCGTGTTAATGACATCACTGGCCACTCTGCTGGGCTTGATCCCCATGGCGCTGAAGCTGGGCACGGGCTCGGAAGCCTACGCGCCTCTCGCGCGCGCCATCATCGGAGGACTGCTGGTCTCAGTGGTCGTAACGGTCTATCTAGTACCCGCGGCCTACCTGTGGTTCCATGGCAAGGAGCAGGCGCACTCCGTGGAGCACGCCGGATGACAAGAAAACTGTTCCTCGGCTTACTTCTGACAACGACTTGCTTCGCGCAAAGCACACTGATCCTCCAAAACCCGGCGGACGCACCCGTCAATCCAAATCCCTGGCTGCAGGCGGAAGAGCAGGCATCCGAATCAAGCCGCACCTATGCCAGGCCGACCGCCACTCCTCCGCCGCAGACGCAAGCCGCGCCATCCACCGTGCAACTCTCAGTGAAGGACGCCGAAACCCTCGCGCTGCAACACAACCCGCAGATTACGCAAGCCCGCCTGCTCGCGCTTGCATCGCATCAGGCAACGCGCGTCTCCCGTTCCGTTCTCTGGCCCGCGGCCAACCTCGATCTGACTGCGGTCGACTCCGCGGAAAACAGCCGCATCTCCGCCGGCGGCCTCAACAACCCCATCATTTATGAGCGCGCCGCCGCCGGAACGACCGTCAGCCAGTTGATTACCGATTTCGGCCACACCAGCAACCTCGGGGCCAGCGCCCGGCTCAGCGAGCAGAGCGAAAATCAGAACGCCTTAGCCACCAGGGAACAGGTGCTGCTCGCCGTCGACCAGGCCTTCTATGGAGTGTTGCAGTCGCGCGCTGTTCTCAAGGTTGCGCAGGAAACGGTGAACGCGCGGCAGTCGGTTTCCGATCAGGTCACCGCGCTGGCAAAAAGCAAATTGAAGTCGGATCTCGACGCAAGCTTTGCCAACGTGAACCTGGCGCAAGCCAAATTGCTGCTGCTCGACGCGCAAAACAACGAGCAGTCAGCCCTCGCTTCCCTATCGGCTATCCTCGGATATCCCGCGCTTCAAAGTTTTGAACTCACCGAAGATACCCAGCCGTTAACCAACCCTCCCGCCAATATCGATGCCCTGACTGCAGACGCTCTGATCCGCCGTCCTGAGCTTTTGGCTCTCAACTACGAATACCTTTCGCAGAAAAAGTTGCACGCGGCGGAGCGCGATCAACTATTGCCCACAATCAGCGCACTGGGCGCGGTAGGCCTGGCTCCCGTTCGCAACGATCACCTGTCGAGTTGGTACGGAGCGGTCGGCGTCAACGTGCAAGTCCCGATCTTCAACGGATTCCGCTATTCCGCGCAGGCGCGCGAGGCCGATTTGCGCGCCCAAGCGACCCAGCAGCAATATGTCGATCTGCGCAACCGCATTGTGCGCGATGTACGCACGGCCTGGCTGAGCGCGAATACCGCCTACAACCGGCTCGACGTGTCCCAGCAATTGCTGAGTGAGGCAAACCTGGCTCTGAACCTTGCGCAGACTCGCTACAACCTGGGACTGGGCTCCATCGTGGAACTGAGCCAGGCACAACTGCAGCAAACCCAGGCGCAAATCAGCAGCGCACAGGCGGGATACGACTATCGGCTCGCGCTAGCAGTTCTGCGTTACCAGACCGCGGCACCGTAGATTCGGAGAGTCCTGATCAGAAGATGTAGCGCGGGCGCCCCCCGCCCGCGAGCCGGTCCCAGCTGAACAGTCCCATACGCTACCGAACTGATCCCCACCCATTCCCTACAAAAATCAGGCATTTCCCTCGCTTGACAATCCCACCCGCCGGTAGCAAAATCCTCAAGGCGAATAAAAAGCGAAAATAGCGGAAAATGCCCGAATTTTTGGCCACTTTTCGTGATTCGAGGATTTTTATGGCTTCCCCGCTTTTCCAACTCGAGGGTCAGGTGATTCCCGATTTCCCTGAACCAAAATCTTTCCCTCTGCTGAAACATCTCACGCAAAAAAATCCTCTGGCCGGCATCACCGCTGCCTCTCGCCTGGAGATTCGGCCGGCCCCGGAGATGGCTTCGAGCGGGGTTTCGAAAATGGACGCTCTCACCGGCGGCCTGCCGCGCGGATGTCTCACGGAAATCTGCGGTCCTGATTCTTCCGGCCGCACCAGCCTGCTGCTCGCCGCCCTGGCGGCAGCCACGCAGCGGGAAGAAATCTGCACGTTGATCGACGCCAGCGATGCCTTCGATCCCCACTCCGCCGCGGCTGCGGGCGTGAATCTGGAGCGGTTGCTCTGGGTGCGCTGCGGATCGCATGCACGATCTTCTCCGTTCGCGCGCCAGCGAAACCATGCTTCCAGCCTGGCGGAATGGGAACGGCACCGCATGGAAGATCCCGTGGAACAAGCCCTGCGGGCCACCGATTTGCTGCTGCAAAGCAACGGCTTCGGCATGGTCGCGATCGACCTGGCGGGAGTCTCCCTGAAAATGGCGCGCCGCATTCCCCTCACCACCTGGTTCCGCTTCCGCCGCGCCGTGGAAAACACTCCGACGGCATTGCTGGTGATCGGCACGCAGCCCTGCGCGGAATCGTGTGCGACGTTGGCGTTAAAACTCAGCCGCCCGTCGCCAGTCGTCAGTCGTCAGGAAATTCTCAGTTCTCCATTCTCAGTTCTCAGTAACCCATCGGCACGCGACAACAATGAATGTTGCCCGAGTGATGACAGTTTTACCGGGAGGAATCCATCCCATGCCGAACTGCTGACCGGAATTGAAATCTGTGCGGAAGTCCTGCGTTCCCGCAGCGAACGCAAACCCATGCAGTCCGTAAGCACCTTCGCCACAAAAACCGCATGGACCGCATGAGAGAAAGCTGATAGCTGATAGCAGCCGACGACCGACGACCGAGGACCGACGACCTGTTCCGCTGACGACCGACGACTGACCCCATGCCTTTCGCTTGCATCTTCGTGCCCGACTTTCCCGCCGAAGCGATTCTCCGCGTCGAACCCGAGTTGCGCTCGCAAGCGGTCGCGGTCCTCGAAGGCAAGCCGCCCTTACAAAAGGTATTCGCTGTGAACGAAAAAGCCCGCCGGGTCGGCATTGAGGCGGGCATGACGAAAATTCAACTGGAACCCTGGACCGATCTGACGCTTCGTCCTCGCTCGCCCTTGCAGGAGACCGCAGCCCACGCCGCCCTGCTCGACTGCGCGCAATCGTTCTCACCGCGCGTGGAAGACACCGCACCGGACACGGTCATCCTGGATCTGGCGGGACTCGAATCCCTCTTCGGGTCTCTTCCGAAAATCGCGCGCGGCATCGCCCGCCGCACTTCCGACCTCGGCCTCGAAGCCAGCGTCGCCACCGCTTTCAATCCCGACACGGCGCGCTTTGCCGCGCGTGGCTTCTCCGGCGTCACCGTAGTTCCCGAAGGAAAAGAAGCCGAGCGCCTGGGAAACCTCCCGCTCGACGTTTTGTTCCCTGAACTCACTTCGGCCCACCCTTCAGAAGAAACAGTCCGCTTGCTCGAGACCTTCGATATGTGGGGAGTGCGCAATTTTCGCGCCCTGTGTGCGCTGCCTGAAGTCGCATTGAGTGAACGCCTCGGCCAGCACGGCATCCGCCTGCAGCAACTCGCTCGCGGAGCAATTTCCCGCACGCTGGTGCCGGTCGATCCGCCACAGGTCTTTGAAGAAGCCATGGAGTTGGAGTACCCGCTGGTCCTGCTCGAACCGCTGGCCTTCCTGCTGGCCCACATGCTCGACCAACTCTGCGCCCGCTTAGCCGCGCGCGCCCTGGCCGCACAGGAACTGCGCCTTCAACTGAATCTCGACAGCAGCTTCCAATTAAGTGACGAGTTGAATTGTCATCCAGAGCACGACGCAAGATCCCCTCAAAATTTAAATTGTCATCCTGAGCGAAGCGAAGGACCCATGCATTTTGCCGGCAGCACCACAATGCATGGCGCAGCCTCCACCAAGGCCGCCGAAGGAAATGCCTCACCCCGCAACGCACACTTCACCCGCACTCTCGAACTTCCTGTCCCCATGCTCGACCCCAAGGTCTTTCTCAAACTTCTGCAACTCGATCTCAAGTCTCATCCTCCGGGCGCTCCCATTCTGAAAGTGCATCTCTCCGCCACGCCGGCACAGCCTCGCACCACGCAAGGCGGATTGTTCCTTCCGCCCACGCCCGAACCGGAAAAACTCGAACTCACCCTGGCTCGTATCGCCGGCATGGTCGGCGAAGAAAAAGTCGGCTCGCTCGAACTGCTCGACTCGCACCGCTCTGATGCCTTCCGTATGCAACGCTTCATTCCCACCGAACCTGAGGGACAGAAAGAAAAATCCGACAGCTTTGTCTCCCAGGCTCCCATCACCGCGCTGCGCATGTTTCGCCCGTCACTGCGCGCCACGGTCTCGCTGCGCGACGGCAAGCCCGCGCACCTGGTCTGCAACAAGAGAAAAGAAATCCACGGAGACATCGTCTGGATAGCCGGTCCCTGGCGCACTTCGGGAGATTGGTGGGAACAAGACGGCTGGGCCCGCGACGAATGGGACATTGCAACCCAAGTCGTCAGTCGCCAGTCGTCAGTCATCAGCAAATCATTCTCCGGAAAAACCTCTTTGGCACTTTACCGTCTTGTCCACGACCTGCTCAGTGGACATTGGTTCGTGGAGGGCTCATATGACTAGCTCAGTTCTCGGTTCGAAATTCTCAGTGCTTGGCTCAGTGCTGGGCTTTCGAGTTCCGGGCATTGGCTCGCTACCAGTGCCCAGCACTCGGGAGCCCGCGGGGGCGTCGGGAGCCCGCAGGGCGGCAGAATTTAGCCCCGGGCGTAAGCCCGGGTAAGAAACAAGTCACGACGCAAGTCCCGTAGGGACGACACAAATAACGATGCGGGCGTGAGCCCGCGAGTCCATCGCGGCGGTTTTAACTGAGAACTTGTACGTCGAATTCCACTCCCGCTCCGCGTTCAGCTTCCTCGAAGGCTCCACTCTTCCCGAGGACCTGATCGCGGTGTGCGCCGCCCGTGGCATGCGGGCCATGGCACTGCTCGATCGCAACGGCCTTTACGGTTCCCCGCGCTTCTACCTCGCCGCCAAAAAGATTGGCCTGAAAGCGCACATTGGCACGGAAATAAGCTGCGAATCTTTGCGCGAACACAACAATCTTTCACCACAGAGTCACAGAGACACAGAGAAGCTCCCTAATATAGAAAACTCCAACCACCAATTTGAAGCATTCCCCAATCCTTTAGAGCCGGGTCATTCCTCCTTTAAATCTTGTCATTCTGAGCGAAGCGAAGAACCTGCTTTTTCCCCACCGACGCC
>Ga0307469_10000577_pt1 | contig 13466 bp, 12 predicted proteins | sample atmos_gasesAM2C__FD_203084 | JGI IMG/M metagenome (GOLD analysis project Ga0307469, IMG submission 203084) | Hardwood forest soil microbial communities from Morgan-Monroe State Forest, Indiana, United States - atmos_gasesAM2C_515 | ecosystem: Environmental > Terrestrial > Soil > Temperate...
CCCGCTCTCGGCCACCTCCACTCTTTCTCAGCCGAGGCGCCAGCTCTTGTCGACGTAGCGGTGACCGTCGACGGTGGAAACCTGGAGCGCGGCGCCATACGAGCCGGCGCGCACGGTATACGTGCGGGTGTCAACGGCCACCTGCTGGGGATCCGGCCCGCCCGCGAGAGCTTCGGCGAGAATGCGGCCATCCATTCCGTCGCGATCGTCGAGACCGAGCGCGGCGAGAATGGTGGGCGCCACGTCCACGTTGCCCGCGGGCGCGCTGATCGTGACGCCCCGCTTGAAGTCGGGTCCCCAACCGAGGAGCGTGTTGCGTATATTCCACGGGCTCATGCTGCCGTGATCGCTCGCGTACAGCGTGGCCGCGCCGCTCACGCAGGCGAGATCGCTTCCCGCCACGCCGAACGCGTTGGCCTGCGAGGTCCACGGAAACGTCACGAGCAGGTTGGGGCTCCGCTCCACGTTTCCCAGCCGGATGAATTCGAGAGCGAACGTGCCGTCGACGACTCCGTGCGGATCACCCGGGCCGCGGGCCGTACTGAAGAGCACCCCGCCCCAATCACGCGACTGGACGAGGCGCGCGATGCGGGCGATCAGCGCGGTGTCGTGTCCCGGCACGTGAAGTGAGACCGCCTGCCCACTGCTCGCGAGGACCACGTCGCCCGCCTCGAGCCCCGTCTCCACGAGCTCCCGCGCCACGTCGACGCCCCCGGTATTGGTGGTGAACCCGTGGTCCGACACCACCAAGACGTCGGTCGACGCGGCGAGGCCGAGGCGACCCAGTGCGTCGAGCACCTGGCCAATCTCCCGGTCGGCGTGCCGGAGCGCCTCGCGAGCCGAGGGCGACCCCACGCCCACATGGTGCTGGGTGTGATCGGGCTCGGTGAGCCAGTTGATCACCACCGCGGGTGCGATCTCCGGCAACACGTACTCTCGCAGCACGCGCTGAGTCCACGTCACCGCCGCGTCGTAGCGCTCCGCTCCGCGCTCCTTGGGTGGAGCCGCCCCGAACCTGGCAAGAATCGCCGCGCTCGCCTCGTCCGGCCAGGCCACGCGCTGGCCCGGATCGAAATAGCCGTTGACGAGCACGCCCACTCCCGAGGGCGCCCGCGGATTGCTGAGGAGCGCACTGCCCGTGGAGCCCGAGCTGACCGCGGCGAGGCGCATGCCCCGCGTCTCCAGCCGCTCCGCGAGCGTCCGCGTGAGCACGAGGTTTCCCCCGGTGGCGCGATCCACCTCGAGAAGACGGCGATAGGCGGAGGTGTCGATGGCGCGCGCTGCGTCCACGGCCGGGATATACATCTGATTGCCCACGATGCCGTGCGTGCCGGGTTGCGCCCCGGTGGCGAGGGTGGCCGCGTTGACGCGGGTGACCGTGGGAAACACGGCATGGCTGCTCGCGCACCACACGCCTTCGGCGCGCAGCCGATGCAGGGCGGGAGTGTCGGCGGCGGTGATGGCGTCGGGCCTGAGCCCGTCCACGACGAAGACGATGACGAGACGCGCGCTCACCAGGTTGACCGCTCACGCGAGGGGACGCTCATGAGAGAGCACTCTATCCAGAAAGCTGGGTCACCCGCCAGAAACTGTGGGCGGGGAACCGTGCTACGATCGCGCGCGACTACAGGAGGAGGACATCATGGTGACGCTCGAGTTCCATGAACCGACGGGCGGGCTCGAGGCGCGGCAACCGCACGCCCCTCGACTCGATGCTCTCGAGGGCAAGCGCATCGGCTTCGTGAGCAACGAGCAGTGGCAGGCCTTCCGCATGCTGCCGCTCCTCAAGACGCTGCTCGAGCGGGACTTCGCGGGTATCGAGGTCCTGCCCATCAATGCGTTCCCCCAGGGCAACGCCCTCATCGGCAACGAGGAGACGGCGGCGGAGGTCAAGCGGAGCGGCGTCGACGCCGTCATCATCGGCAACGCGGCCTGAGGGTCCTGCGCGACGGCGTGCGGCCGGGCGGCCGCCAGGATCGAAGGGCTGGGCATTCCCACCGTCACCCTCACCCGCGCGGATTTCGTGGGTGTGATGAAGAACGCCGTGTCCGGGCTGGGGCTCGCGCCCGACGCGGCCATGGTCACCTTTCCCATCGAGATGTTCCTGCCGGGCAGCGACATCTCCCCGGTGGAGACGCGCAAGCACGAGTTCTACGATGGGCTGACGGGCTGGAAGTCAGACCTCACGGCACCCTCGAACGGCGCGAGCCCCCTGCTCTCCGTGCGCGGAGCCACCTTCGAGGACGCCCTGGTCAGGGCGAACAACCTGATCCTCGCCAACCAGTGGGGCGACGGCCTGCCCGTGTGGCCGGCCACGCGCGAGCGCGTACAGTGGATACTCCAGGGCACGCCGCGGCCACGCGAGCACGTGCTCGGTACGTTTCCCCCGCGCGGCGGAGTGGCCACGGTGGAGATCTGCGCCATCGCTCTCGCCATGGCGGGCGGGCGGCCCGAGTATCTGCCCGTGCTGGTGGCGGCGGTGGAGGCGTTCCTCGATTCCGCCTCGGGCAGCGAGCAGCTGCAGGCCGCATCCGGCAGCGCCTTTCCGGTGGTGATCGTGAACGGGCCGATTGCGAAGCAGATCCGTCTCAACTCGGGCTTCGGCTGCCTCGGCCCCGATCCGCAGCGCCCGGCCGGGGCGAGCATCGGTCGCGCGCTCAGGCTCATGCAGCAGAACGTGGGCGGCGCACGTCCCGGAGTGGGCACGATGGCCAACTACGGCGGCCTCCGCTACACCAACGTGGTGTTCGCCGAGGACGAGGAGAACCTGCCCGCGGGCTGGGCCCCTCACGGCACGGAGCGTCACGGCTTCGCGCCGGGGAGCAACTCCATCTCCCTCGCCTTCGCCAACGGCGCCACCAACATCAGGCGGCGGGGTGCCAAGAAGGAGACTCCCGAGGAGGACGCGCTCCAGGGCATGCACCGCATGGCGGACTTCATGCGCGTGCCCAACCTGGCCGGGCTCGCCGGCTACGGGCACGGCACTCCGGGCATCCTGATGATTCCCGGGGTGGTGGCCCAGACCATGGCCGGCCTCGGCTGGACCAAGCGCTCCATGCGCGAGTTTCTCTGGGAGCACTCGAAGATCCCCGCGGAGCACCTGCGCCGGGCCGGAGGCTACGCGTGGATCGAGATCGATGCGAGCAAGGTGACGCGTGACAGCGCCGCCCTCGACCCGTGGCCCATCACCGCCTGCCCGGACAATTTCGTCCTGATCGTGGCGGGCGGCGGCCATCCGACCAACAGCTATTGGCTGCAGGGCTACAGTCCGGGGGTCGTGGGCCGAGCCATTGCCCTCCCCGAGGAGTTCCCTCGGCTCCTCGCCGAGGCGGAGCGCGACATGAACGGAGGCTGAGAGCCACCGGGTGCTCACCGCTTGCCGCCCGGATCCCGTGATCGCCACAGGATGAGATGAGATTCGACAGGGTGCTCGTAACCGGGGGAGCCGGACGCCTCGGACGATACGTCGTCCATGAGCTCGCGGGTCGCTGTCATGTCAGCGTGCTGGACCGGCAGGAACAGGCGGCGGCGCCCGTCGACTTGCCCGTGCCCTTTCCGCCCGTGAATTTTCCCGTGGACGTCCTGGATCTCGACGCGCTCCGTTCCGCCATGCGTGGACAGCACGCGGTGGTGCACCTCGCCGCGATCGACTCGTCGGTAACCGCGCCACCTGAGGCGGTCTTCGACGCCAACGTGCGTGGGACCTGGAACGTGCTACACGCGGCGGCGGAAGCGGGCGTGCGAAGGGTGGTGATCTGTAGCAGCTCGTCCGCGACCGGCCTCGACTATACGAATCCACGCCTCCCCCCCGTCTACCTGCCCATCGACGAAGATCATCCCCTACGCCCATCCCAGGCCTACGGGCTGAGCAAGCAGATCGACGAGCTCATTGCCCAGAGCTTCGGAAGCCGGGGCGGCATGGAAGTCATCTGTCTCCGGCCCGCCTGGGTGCTGTTTCCCGAGGCGGTACGCCGCGTGCTGGGCCATCAGCGCGATGCTGCTCCGCCCCCTTTGCCGTCGGCGCCGGGACGCCATCGCGAGCCGCTGCCTCTTCTCCGCTCCTATGTCGATCCGGCAGACGCCGCTCGAGCGTTCCGGCTCGCCCTCGAGCTTCCCACGACTCCGTACCGGGTCTTCATCATCACCGCCGCCGACACCTTCGAGCCGGAGCCAACCCTCTCCAATCTCGAGAAGACGTACGGAAAGCCATTGCCTCGTGTCGTCAAGCCCGAGATCTATGCGGGCAATCCCCACGCGAGCGCCTTCGACATTTCCCGGGCGCGGGAGATTCTCGGCTGGAGCCCGTCATCCACCTGGGCCGAATTCTCCGCGCGCTTCGACACTCCTGAACGTGCCGGATAGCGCGCGCTTCCCGACCCGAACGAGAGCGCACGGTGCGGCGCGTGTCGTCGCCGCTCGTTCCCGTGGGCGCGGCGCGGGCATGACGCTGGACCTGGGGGGCCATCGCGCTGAGCATGATGCGCGTCGAGGATGGGGCGAGCACGTCCGCTACGTGCGCACGGGCTGGGAGATGTCGGACCGGATCAAGCCGCTCATGGGCGTGCGCTGGAAAGAGGGTCTCGATAAGCCGGTGGACGTGTGGCGCAAGGAGCTCAACATCGAGCCGATCCGCCACGGCCAGAACAGCTGGTACGACGTGCTGGCCGGCCTCGAGCTGTGAACGGCGCCCCTCGACGCTGACCCCGGCGGCCCCGAGCACGCAGCGCCGCGATGGGAAGGCGCCTTCGCCTACCCCGCGATGTCGCCGACCACCCGCACGCGGGTACGCAGCGAGTTGCCGGGCAAGTAGGCGAGCGGCAGGTCTTCCACCTCGACCACGTTGATGGTCGCCGGGTCGGCGCCCGCCGCGACCGCTTTGTCCTCGGCCGCGGCGCGGGCGCGCGCGATCGCTTCGTCACGCGGCAGGTCCTGGAAGATCTGGTCCACTTCGCCACTCACCTGGGCAATCGCTGCGCCCACCGCGTTGGCCACCGCCTGATGCGGCACGTTCAGGACCTCGGAAACCCCGGCGAGTCCGGGTGGCACGAGGAACGATCCGCCCCCCACCGCGATCAGGGGTGCGTCCCCCGCCTCGGTCTTCATGCGGTCCACGCCTTCCTCGATCATCGCGCGGATCCGGGCGAGGGAGTTCTTCACCAGCGCAGCGGGCAGCGACGCGACGCGTGCGCGGTCGCCCAGGTCGATGAGACCGGCAGCCACCGCCACGTCAGTGACGGTGAGCACGTCGCCGCCGAACACGAGGGCCTGCTCGGTCAGGCGGTAGCCCACGCTGGCCGGCCCGATGGCGAGCGGCTCCCGCCGGACGATCGTCCCGCCCCCCAGCCCCAGCGACAGAAGATCGGGCATGCGAAAGAGGGTGCGCACCCCGCCGATCTCCACGACGCTGTTGGCTTCGCGGGGGAAGCCCTGGCGCAGGCTGCCGATGTCGGTGGTGGTGCCGCCCACGTCGATGACGAGGGCCTCGTCGCGCTTGGAGAGGAAGGCGGCGCCGCGCATGGAGTTGGTCGGCCCGGAGGCGAAGGAGTAGACCGGGTACGCCCCCGCCACCTCCGCCAGCATCACCGTGCCATCGTTCTGGGTCAGGTAGAGCGGCGCCGCGATGCCGCTGCCGCGCAAGGCCTCCGTGAAGGCCCGCGTGGTCGTGCGGGCCAGCTCGATGAGACACGCGTTGAGCAGGGCGGCGTTCTCGCGCTCGAGCAGACCGATACGCCCCAGACGATGCGAGAGGGTCACCGCCACGTCGGGGCACTCCTCGTGGAGGATGGCCGCCGCTTCCTCCTCGCACGAGGCGTTCAGGGGCGAGAAGACCGCGGCTACCGCGACGGATCGAATGCCCAGCTCGCGGACCCGCCGGGCCGCCGTCCGCATGCCCCGCGTGTCGAAGGGGACGAGGGGCCGGCCGTCGAACTCGTGGCCGCCCTCGAGCATCACCACCTCGGCCCGCACGAGGTCGGCCAGATCCTTCGGCCAGTCAACGAAGGGCGGCAGCGAAGCGCCGGAGGGCAGGCCGATACGTATTCCCGCCACGCGTCCGAGATCGCGCCGCTGCACCACCGCGTTGGTGAAGTGGGTGGTGCCGATCATCACCGCCTGGGCCTCGCGGGCGGTGGGCGCTTGTTCCACCAGCGCGGCGAGGGCGCGGGTGACGCCGGTGGTCACGTCCGGGGTAGTCGGCGTCTTCACCGCCGCCGCCACCGCGTCGTCCTCGAGGAGCACGGCGTCGGTGTTGGTGCCGCCCACGTCGATGCCGAGGCGCCGTCTCACGCGAACACCGAGCGGAAGTCGAGGTCGTAGCCGAAGGCGCGCGGGCCCACGTGCTCGATTCCCTTGGGAGTGAGGAGGATGGGCGGCGCGGGGAGCGCGATGACGGTGACTCGCTGGCCGTAGCGCAGCGTCTCCGTGCCGATGGCATCCCCCGCCACCGTGTCGAGGACACAGATCAGGTCGGGGGTCATGACCCGAGGCTCGCCGTCCAGCCAGCCCACCGCGAACTCGTTCTGGAAGGCGAGCTTGAAGACATGGCCACGGAAAGCGTCGAGGCCCTCGATGGTCGCCGTGCCGCGCAGGAAGCCTTCCGTCGTGCGGCGGGCGATGTCGTGGATCTTGCCGCTGAAGATCTTGATACCGGCTTCCACCTCCAGTACCGCCTCGATCGGATCGCGATGGGCCCGGCGCGCCGCCTGCACCGCCTGGCCGATCCCGATGGCCTTGGTCGTCGAGCCCAGGATCGCGCACTCCTTGATCTCCTTGCCCGTGCGCGGGGCCTTGCAGGTGGAGGCGATGGAGCCCACCTCCACGCAGGCCTTGCGGCTGATCCGCTCCATCCACTTCCAGCTCGCCGCGCGCGCCACCACCACCGCGTTGTCGCGCACGTCGGCGAGGGTGAGCGGGTACATCTGCAGGTCGTGGATGGCGAAGCTGGTCATCTGGGCTTCGGGAAAGGCGCGGCCCATGCAGTCGCCGTCCACCACGGGGAGGTCCAGCATGGCCGCGCCCATGAAGGGCTGGATGGAGTTGCCTCCCCCGATCTCGAGCGACATCACCGCCCGGAACTTCCGGCCGAGATACTCCTCCATCATGGTGATGGCCAGCGCCATGGTCTTGGGATCGGTGAGGCGCTCCTGGCCCACCAGCGGCGCGCCCATGTTGGAGCACACCGCCACCAGGTCGTCGTCGGCCAGCTCGGACGCGTCCATGAGCCGGCACACCACGCCCTTGTCGTAGAGCTCGCGCATGTTGAGCAGGGCGAGATACGGGCTGCCGCCCCCGCCGGTGCCGAGGATCCACGCTCCGATGGCCAGGCTCTCGATCTCCTCCACCGTCACCGGCCTCATCGCGCCCTCCGCATCAGAATCCCGTAAACTCCTCGAGCCCCATGAAGCGCGCGATGCCCAGGACGAGCACGAGGGCCACCCCGATGGCGAAGGCGGACACCGCGGCCGCGGTGGGGTCGAAGGAGTACTTGAGATAGGCGAAGAGCTCGATGGGGAGCGGGGTCAGCTTCGAGCTGGTGAGGAAGAGCGACAGGGTGAAATTGTCGAAGGAGATGGCAAGGGCGAAGATGGCTCCTGCCACCACCCCCGGCTTGATCACGCCCAAGGTCACCTCGAAGAACGCGCGCACGGGGTGCGCGCCCAGGCTCTGGGCCGCCTCCTCGAGGGCGATGTCGAAGTGGGTCAGGGTAGCGGTGACGGTGCGGATCACGTAGGGCGTGGTCACCACGATATGGCCGATGAGGAGCGCCGCGTACGAGGCCTGCATCTTGAAGAGAGTGTAGAACTGCAGCAGGGCCACCCCGGTGAGGATCTGGGGTAGGAGGAGGGGCGAGGTCACGAACGCGTTGAGGAGATCCCGGCCCGGGAACCGGCCTCGCACGAGCGGGAGGGCGGCCGCCGTCCCGATCACCGTGGAGGCGAGCGCCGTCCACACCGCGAGTTCGGTGGAGAGCCAGAGGGCCTGCATGAACTCCCGGCGCTGGAAGAAGTTGGCGAACCACTTCAGCGAGAAGCCCTGGGGGGGAAAGGTGAAGTAGTTGCCCGCGTTGAAGGCGGCGAGCACCACGATGACCATGGGGAGCATGAGGAAGGCGTAGATCAGCCCGACCACGCCGCGCAGGATCACACGATGCCCCGGAGCGCGCGCTCCGTCACCTTGATGTACACGCCGATGAGGACGACGGAGATGACGAGGAGTACGAAGGCGTTGGCGGCCCCGAAGGGCCAGTCGAAGACCGAGAGCACCTGCTCGTAGACCACCATGGGCAGCACGTGGACCTTGAAGCCGCCCACGAGGATCGGTACCACGAAGGAGCTGATGGCCAGGGAGAAGACGAGGAGGGAGCCGGCGAGGATGCCGGGCAGCGACAGGGGCAGCGTCACCTCGAAGAAGGCCCGGCGCGGAGAGGCCCCCAGGGTCTGGGAGGCCTCGATGAGCTGGGGCTCGATGCGCTTGAGCACACCGGTGAGGGACAGCACCATGAAGGGGAGGAAGACGTGGACGAGAGCGAGGGTCACCCCGAACTTGTTGTACATGAGGGGCAGCGGCTTGGTGATCCATCCTCGCTGCACCAGGGTCTCGTTGATGAGGCCGCGGTCGGCGAGGAGGATCATCCAGCCGTAGCAGCGGATGACGATGCCCACGAGGAGGGGCGAGAGAATGAAGACGATCAGGAGCGGCTTCCATCGTGAATTGGTGAGGGCCAGGTGATAGGCGAGCGGATAGCCGAGTAGGAGGGAGACGGCGGTGGTGAGCACCCCGAGCCACAGCGTGTCCCCGAGCACGCCCAGGTAATACGCGTCGGTGAAGAAATGGACGTAGTGCTGGAGGGTGAAGGCCCACTCGAGCTGCCCGTAGGACTGCCGGGAGAAGCTGATGGCGAGCATCAGGAGCAGGGGGAGCACGAAGAAGGCTACGAGGAGCAGGACGTAGGGCCCCAGGAGCAGGAACCGGGCGCCGCGGGTCACGGATCAGCGGCCGAGGAGCTCCGCGGCCACGCGGGCCACGAGCAGGTTCGCCACCAGGGTCGGCGCGCCGGTGAGGGCGGCGATCTCGTCGCGCGTCTTGCGCCGGAAGCCGATACAGTCCATCACCACCAGGCCGGCCTGGCCCGCGCGCAGCGTGTCGGCCGCGCGGCGCACCGCCGCCGGGTCGTTCTCTTCGTAAGGAGAGAGGGGAGCCACGTGCGCGTCGAAGCCGGAGGCGCGCCAGCGCGCGATGGTCTGCGGCACGTGGCGCTCCGACGGCGTGAGCACGCCGAGGCGACCCGGAAAAACCATGGCGCGGAGGAGACCGAGCAGGAGCTGCTGCGGCTCGAGGAAGGGCCGGCGCGCGGCGAGCTTCGGGAACTCGCCGGTGCAGAGCAGCACGTTGAGGGCCACGCCCTGCTCCTCGAGGGCGGCGATCCGGGCCTCGATGAGGGAGATCATCTTGCTCTTGCCCACGAAGACCGACGAGCCGTCGGCGAGGCGGGTGACGAGGATCTCGTCGTCGCCCTCGGGGGCGAGGGGCGCGATCTGCTCCCGGCCGAGCCCGTCGAGGGCGCCCGCCTCCAGGATCTCCACGTCCCCGCCCAGGATGGTCGCCATGTCCGGCACCACGTCGCTGCGCGGGGACTGCCCTACCGTGATCAGCCCGATCTTGGTCATGCGATCTCCTCCTGCCTGGTCATGCGATCTCTTCCTGCCCTGCTCATGCGATCTCCTCCTGCCCCGCTCATACGATTTCCTCCTGGATGATCCGGGCATCGGCGGCCGCCCAGCCCGCGCGGACGCGCGCGCCCGCGGCGAAGCGGACCTCCCCCAGCTCGAGCGCCTGCAGCTCGAGCCCCGCGTCGCTCTTGAGAATGTAGCGGACGGTCTCGCCCTGGTAGACGACGTGGGCCACCGTCATGGCCAGCACGGAGTCCACGGCGTCGGTGGGGTCGAGGCGAATCCGCTCCGGGCGGAGGGCAATTGCCACGGGGGCGCCCGCCCGCGCGGCGCCGGTGGCGGCGAGGGTGGCGCTGCCGCAGTCCACTCTGTTCGCGCCCGCGGCCCGGCCCGAGAGCAGGTTGATGTTGCCGATGAAGCTGGCCACGAAAGAAGTGGCAGGCGTCTCGTAGAGCCCGCGCGGGGCGGCCACCTGCTCGACGCGCCCGCGGTGCATCACCGCGATGCGGTCGGACATGGTGAGCGCCTCCTCCTGGTCGTGGGTCACGTAGATCGTGGTGATGCCGACCTCTCGCTGCAGCCGCTTCAGCTCGATCTTCATGTGGTCGCGCAGCTTCTTGTCGAGGGCGCCGAGCGGCTCGTCGAGCAGGAGCACGGCCGGGCGTGTGATCAGCGCCCGGGCCAGGGCCACCCGCTGCTGCTCCCCGCCCGACAGCTGGCCCGGATAGCGCGCGCCGTGCCCGGGGAGCTGAACGAGGGCGAGAGCCTCGGCCACCCGGCGGGCGATCTCTGCCGTCTCCACGCGCTGCATGCGGAGCCCGAACCCCACGTTCTGGGCCACCGTGCGGTGCGGGAAGAGCGCGTAGTGCTGAAAGACCATGCCCACCTGCCGCCGGTGCGGGGGCACCCGGGTCACCACCGTGCCGTTGATCGCCACCTCCCCGGCGTCAGGCGTGACGAAGCCCGCCACCGAGCGCAGGGTCGTCGTCTTGCCGCATCCGGACGGGCCGAGGAGGGTGAAGAACTCCCCGGGGGCTACGCTGATCGACACGCCGTCAAGCGCGTGGGTAGCTCCGTAGCGCTTGACGAGGCCGGTGAGCGCGACGGTTCCGCTGGCCCGGGGGGCCTCGCTCAACGCATTTCCTTGTTCCACTTCTCCGTCCACTGCGGGCGCTGCTTCGCCACCTGGGCCCAGTCGAAGAGGACAAGCTTGTCCACGTCGGCCGGCCCGTTGATGATCTTCTTGGCCACGTCGGCCGGCACCTTCACCGTCTTGTTGGTGGGACTCCAGAAGAGTTCGGTGGCAAAGGCCAGCTGCACCTCGGGCGAGATGTAGGCATCGATGAACTTCCACGCCAGCTCCTTGTGCTTGGAGCCGCGCGTCACCTGCACGATCTGGTCGAGGATGGGCAACCCTTCGGTGGGGGCGACCCAGTCCACGGGGATCCCCCGCTTCTGCAGATCGTAGGTGGAGGCGTCGTGGAGCACGGCCATGACCACCTCCTTCTGCTCGAGTTGCTTCTCCACCGTGCCCGTGAAGTCCACCAGCTTGGGCTGGGCCCGCTTGATGGCGGCCACCCCGGCATCGATGTCGAAGTAGTCCTTGCCGTAGATCTTCGAGGTCATGAAGAGGAAGTTGATGCCGAGGGTGTTGCCGATGACGTAGGTCGCCCGCTTCCCCACGTAGACCTCGTCCCAGAAGTCCTTCCACGAGACGGGCCGCTTGAGGCCCATGTCCGTCCGGTAGGCGAGGCCGATACGTCCCCAGAACATGGCGAGGCTCGTGTCGCCGATGAGGGCCTTGGGGTAGAGGTTCTTGATGTTGGGAGCGAGCGCCTCGTTGCGCTTCTCGAAGAAGCCGCGCTCGCGCGGGATGGGGAAGGCCGGTTCGTTGCCGAAGACGACGTCATAGGGCGGGTTGTCAGGACCGGCGGCGAGAAGCTTGGCCACCCACTCAGTGGTGATGCCGGTGACGATCTCCACCTTCACCCCGTGCTTCTTCTCGAAGGGCTCCACGAGCGCCTTCTTCATCACGTCCGACCAGCGGCCGCCATAGCCGGTGACCACGAGGGTCGTGGGCTGGGCATCCGCGCCGGCCAGCGGGACGAGCGCGCCGGCCAGGATGGAGAGAAGGACGAACAGCGCCGAGCGGAAACGCGGTGCACCACTCATGGGCAAGCCTCCAGTGCGGGTTGGCCTCTGCTTTTCTCACGAAGCTCCACGAATATCAAGAGCACGGGCTACGCGCGGGCGCGGCGATCGGTGGGCGGCGGATCGTAGGCGCGGATCGGGGGCAGCGGTCCCGTCCAGCGCTCCACCTGCACGAGGGCGTGCTGGCCCGAGCAGCCCTGGGCGAGCTTCGAGGTACCGCGATCGAAGGTGAGCACGTTGGGGTTGCCGTGTACGCACATGCTGTCGGGATCGGACGGATCGAGCGGATCGTACCAGGCACCCGTCGAGAGCTGCACCACGCGCGGCCGCACCGTGTCGGTCACCACGGCGCCGGCGAGACAGCTCCCGCGGTCGTTGAACACGCGCACCGTATCGCCGCTCTGAATGCCGCGGGCCGCGGCATCGGCGGGGTGAACCCGCATCGGCTCGCGACCGTGCACCTTGGTCGACTGGCTGAATCCGCCCACGTCGAGCTGGCTGTGCAGGCGCGCCGTCGGATTGTTCGCGACGAGATGGAGAGGAAAGCGCCCGGCCAGCTCCGCACCCAGCCACTCCGTGGGCGGAAGCCACGTCGGATGCCCGGGGCAGTCCTCGTAGCCGAATCCGTCGATGGTCGCCGAGAAGATCTCGATCTTCCCGCTCGGCGTGCCGAGCGGGGCCCCCTCGGGGTCGGCGCGGAACTGCTTGAACAGCACGAGCTCCTCGTCACCCTCGGGCAGCTCGAGGAATCCGGAGGCCCAGAACTCGTCGAACGTCGGCGCCGACGAGACAGCCGCCCGGGCGCGCCAGTCGTCGTAGAGGTACCGAAGCCACGCCATCTCGTCCCGACCCTCGGTGAAGCGATCGCCCATGCCGAGGGCGGCCGCGAGATCGACGAAGATGGCGAAGTCGCTTCGCGCCTCGCCCCACGGCTCGACCGCCTGCCGCATCGCAATGAGGCAGGCGTCGTGCGGGGAGCCGCCGATGTCGTTTCGCTCGAGCGTCATGGTGGCAGGCAGCACGATGTCGGCGTGGCGGGCCATGGGCGTCCAGAAAGAATCGTGCACGACGATCGTGGCCGGTCGCGCCAGGGCCTGACGCAGCCGCGAGAGGTGTTGATGGTGATGGAACGGATTGCCGCCGCACCAGTAGACGAGGCGGATATCCGGATAGGTGAGCCGGGTGCCATCGAAATCGAACGCCTCGCCCGGACGCAGCAGCATGTCGGCGAGGCGGGCGAAGGGAATGAAGGTATCAACCGGGTTCTGCCCCTGCGGCAGAGTGGGCGGGCCCACGCGAAGGGGGGCTCGGCCGACGTAGCCGAGGGAGCCGTAGCCCTGGCCGAAGCCCCCGCCGGGCAGCCCGATCTGGCCGAGCATGGCCGCCAGGGTCACGGCGAGCCACGGCGCCTGCTCGCCGTGCTCGACACGCTGGAGCGAGTAGTTCACGTTGATCAGGGTCCGCTTCGCGGCCATGCGCCGGGCCAGAGCGCGGATGGTCGGCGCGGGAATCTCGGACAACCCGGCCGCCCACTCCGGCGTCTTCGGACGGCCGTCGGTCGTGCCGAGCACGTAGCTCTCGAAGCGGTCGAACCCGGCGCAGTAGCGCTGGAGGAAGTCGCGATCGTGGAGCCGCTCGGCGATGAGG
>Ga0307469_10000578_pt1 | contig 13457 bp, 8 predicted proteins | sample atmos_gasesAM2C__FD_203084 | JGI IMG/M metagenome (GOLD analysis project Ga0307469, IMG submission 203084) | Hardwood forest soil microbial communities from Morgan-Monroe State Forest, Indiana, United States - atmos_gasesAM2C_515 | ecosystem: Environmental > Terrestrial > Soil > Temperate forest...
ACAAGCGCAAATCGGAACGCCGACACTACCAAGCCGACCGCGGCGGCCCCGACCGCTGACGCCCTGCTCGCACTCGACAAGCAGGCCAATGAAGCCTATATCAAGAGTGATTCGAAGTTCTTCGAGCGAATGCTTAGCGACAAGTTCGTTATGCACGAAGGCGGCCAGCAAATGGACAAGGCGGCGGTTATCAAGATGATTGCCGGCAACAAGTGCGACGTCAAAGACCGGAAGCTTGAAGACCCGCAGATGGCCAAGATCGATGCGGACACCTACGTGCTTAGCTACAAAGGAACGTTTGACGGAAGCTGCACCGCCCCGGACGGGAAGTCGATCAAGGTACCAAGCCCGATCCGCGCTGCGACTGTTTGGGCTCGAACCGGCGACACGTGGCGGGCCGCGTTCCACGGCGAAAATCTGATTTTCGATCCTAAGAACCCGCCGCCCGCAAAGGGCGAGGGCAACAAGGAGAAGCCGACGAAGGACGACAAAGCCGCCGCGACAAAGCCAGCCGCCGACTCAAGCACGGCCCCTATGATGGCGATTGAAAAGAGCGTCTGGGAGGCCTGGAAGGCAAAGGACGCCGCGAAGCTCGAAGACCTGACGACAAGGGATCTTTCGTTCCAAAACATATTCGGCACATATTTTGCCAACAAGGCGGACACGATAAAAGACTGGACATCGGCAAGATGCGACATCAAGAGCGTCAGCGTAACCGACGGTGCAGGCACACTGCTCTCATCGACCGTTGGCATCCTCAGCCGGACGGGAACCGCCGAGGGAACGTGCGACGGTCAAAAGCTCACGTCGGTGCCGGTGTATGGCACGTCGGTTTATGTAAAAGATGGCGACTCGTGGAAACTGGCGTTCAGCCTGAATCGTCTTGATTAGATAACGCAAGGGGGAGAGGAGCGACCGCTCTGGCCGCCATTGGCGCTTGGTCGCCGCCGTCCGCGAACAGCGACTATCCGGCGCCGTTTTTGAGGTCGACAGTGGAAATTGTATTTCAATGGAGGTTGAGGTTCAAATCCGCGAGTCATTACCATTTCATTAAATTCAATCTAAACCGCTAAAAACGATAGTTCAAAAGTGTCAGCGTCCAGCACTAAAGTTCGAAAATCGTCTGCTAGGGCCGACGAATCTTCTTTCCAATCATTACTAATTCAGGCTCGATTTCCCCGCACCGGTAACTTCGTGTGAGCAGTTCGCGTCCGGCTCCGAAACCGTGCGGGGGGTGCCGCAAACTCCCGTTTGAAGGCTCGATTAAAGGCGGCCTCGGACTCCTATCAATTGGGTATTCTAGATTCTTTGAAGCCCTGCAATCAACACGCCTACGGCAACGGACGGTATCAGTTTTACACTTTTCCGAACAGCTCTAAATGATTTATGGGAATCCCCAACGCATCTTTATAATCGCTTCTTGATTTCCGCACCCGAGGCTTGTAGGGCGTGGTCTTGTGGCTTAATTCGATCTCCGCTGCCGACAAACCAGCCAGTGCCGGCGCTGAGTGCTCATTCAGCCTAACCACAGGCGCGGGTTGCCGATCGCTTCCGCGAGATCCTGAAGAAACTCCGCTGCCCGTGCCCCGTCGATCACGCGATGATCGCTCGAAAGTGTCAAAGTCATCATCGGGCGAATGGCTGGGGTGCCATCCACCGCCACGACCCGGTCCGCGATTCGTCCGACCGCAAGAATTGCAGCCTGCGGTGGCGTGATGATCGCACTGAATGAATCCACACCCAACATACCGAGATTGCTGATGGTGAACGTTCCACCGGCGAGATCTTGGGGTCGAAGTTTTCCCATGCGGGCGCGCTCCGTGAGGTCACGTCGCCGGACGGCGGTTTCCCCAAGACTGGCGGTGTGGGCATTCGGAATCACCGGCGCCACGACACCGTCCTTCACGGCCATAGCTACGGCCACATTCACTTCCGGATTCGCCAGCACGCGGTCGCCCGTCCAACTCGCATTCATGCGCGGGTGTTTAAACAAGACGCGCGCGACCAGCGCCACCAGGAGATCGGTGTGGGTGAGTTTCGCACCGTGTGACTTTTCGACCTCGGGGTGGAGTTTTTGGCGCGCCTCGTTCAGCGCTCCAGCCTCCACGTCACGCACCACGAAAAAATGCGGGACCGTGGTCCAGCTTTGGGTGGTCCGCTCAGCCATCAGGCGGGAGGTCGCACTGGTGTTGTCGACTGTTGGCGCCGATGCCGTGGACTCGGCAGCGGCGAGAATGTCGGAAGCCAGAATCTCCCCTGCGGGACCCGATCCACGAACTTGGTCAAGAGCCACACCGCGCTCGGCAGCAAGACGGCGCGCCTTCGGCGAGATACGGACCTCCGGTGCTGCTGGAACAGAGGGAACCGCTGCAGATGCCGCCGCCGGGGAGGAAGCCGCTGCGGAACTTCTTCTTCCCGATGCGACCGGAGCCTCGTCTCCTGGAGGAGTCTCGCCGGGACGTACGATCCAGGCGATCGTCTGCCCCACTGGGACTTCGGCGCCAGCCTGTACTCTGATGCCTGCGAGTACGCCGTCCCCGGGGGACTCGATTTCCATGACCGCCTTATCGGTTTCGATCTCAAGCAGTGGATCGCCCTTAGCGACGGCTTGACCCTCCGATTTCAACCAGGAAATCAACTTGCCAGTTTCCTGCGCCATTTCGAGAGCGGGCATGACCACACTAATCGCCATAAATTGATGGAGGGCGCTGATTTCCCTTTCAGTCGCCGACTTCGACGCGCTCTTGCCGCGAACTGTTTTGAATCATTTCGCGCACGCGCCGGCTGGGTTCGGATTCCGTTTCTCGCACTGCGGGCAAAGGGCCATTCACGGTGAAATAGTGCCTGCCCGCGACCAGCAATTCCTCAGCCGGAAAGCGCGTAATCACCTCATGACCGGTTTCAGTGACGACGATTTCTTCTTCGATGCGAGCGGCGCTCCAGCCATCAGTCGAGGGCCAGAATGTCTCGAGTGCGAATACCATGCCGGGCTTGATCACGGTTGGGTGTTCGAAGGAGACCAGCCGGCTGATGACCGGCTTTTCCCAGATCGCCAAGCCGATGCCGTGTCCGTATTGCAGCGCGAAGCAGGCTTCCTCATTTGGAAAACCAAACTCTTCTGCCTTCGGCCATACCGCAGCGATCTCCGCGGTTGTGCGCCCAGGACGGACGAGTTCGATGGCGGCGTCGAGATATTCGCGGCAACGCTTGTAGGCGTCGTTCATGGCGTGGGATGTGTAGCCGATTGTAAAGCAGCGGTAGTAGCAGGTCCGATAGCCCATGTAGGAATGCAGGATGTCGTAGTAGACGGGATCGCCCGGGCGCAGCACTCGGTCGGAAAAGACATGAGGATGTGGGCTGCAGCGCTCACCTGAAATTGCGTTCACCGCTTCCACGTATTCCGAACCCAGATCGTAGAGCACCTTGCTCACCAGCCCAACCGCCTGGTTCTCGCTCATTCCGGGCTTCATGGCGCGGTAGAGTTCATCGTAGGCGGCGTCCACCATCATGGCCGAAGTATTCAGGAGGCTAATCTCATCGCGCGTTTTAATGAGGCGCGCTTCCGACATCAGTGCCTGTCCATCCACTACCTTGATGCCTTCCTTCTGGAGGGCAAACAGTACGGGCAATTCGATGATGTCGATACCGACGGGCTCTTTGTGCAATCCACGCACCTCAAGCTCGGTGCGGATCTTCTTGGCGACATCTTCAGCGCGTCCCATCTCCAGCGTCATGGCGCCGCGCAGCATCGAGATGCCCGGGCGTGAGCGTTCTCCCAGCCACGGACAGTGAAGCTGATGGTGCCGGGCTGCTGATCCGAAGTCCCACAGGATCGGCTCGTCGTTTTGAGGCAGGAGCGTAAAGCGGTTGGCTTTGTCCTGGGCCCACGTCCCGATGTGGGTTGCGGTGAGGTACCGCACATTATTCATGTCGAAGCAAAGCAAGGCTCCCATCTCGGACTTGGCAAGATGCTCCTTGGCGCGGGCGAGGCGTTCGCGGCGCAGGCGGTCGAAGTCCACGCGGTTTTCCCAATCCACCGCCATCGTTCCGTAGGTTGGCAGAGCCATAAATGTTTCTCCTAGATCGGATCTCTTCGTTCGGCGTTTATGATCGGCCGCAAAGTTTCCGCGCAGCCTCGAACACCGTCTGCTCTGTCGGCACCGTCACGTCTTCGAGCGGGGGTGAAAAAGGAATGGGAACATGCATCGCTCCCATACGCTTCACCGGCGCGTCTAGGTCGTAGAAAGCGCCGGTGGCAATCACGGAAGCAAGTTCCGCTGTAACACCGTACCGCTCATAACCCTCGTCGAGCACCATCGCTCGCGAGGTCTTCTTCACGGAGTCGAGCAGCGTTTTCTCGTCCAGAGGCCACATGGTACGCGGGTCAACAACCTCGGCACTGATGCCGATCTCCGCCAGCATATTCGCCGCGCCCAGGGCGACTTGCACCATGCTGCTGGTGGCAACCAACGTGATGTCCTCACCCACTCTTTTTACATCGGCAACGCCAAGCGCGACCGTGTAGTCCTCCGCCGGTACCGCGCCCTTGAGCTTGTACATCATCTTGTCTTCGAAGAATACGACCGGGTTCTCGTCACGAATAGCCGCTTTCAGCAGACCCTTGGCATCGTATGGAGTTGATGGCAGTACAACTTTCAATCCGGGGACGTGGCAAAGCCAGGCGTGCAGCGACTGTGAGTGCTGGGCCGCGGAACGGCGAGTGGCTCCCATCGTGGTCCGCATGACCATCGGCACTTTCCATTTGCCCCCGGACATATAGTGGACCTTCGCGGCCTGGTTCACCATTTGGTCCATCGTCAGCGTGATGAAGTCACCAAACATAATGTCCACGACTGGACGCAAGCCCGTCATGGCTGCACCCACGGCGAGTCCCGTGAAACCTGCTTCGGAAATGGGAGTGTCGAGAACCCGATCCTTGCCGAACTCCTCTACTAAGCCGGACAGCACTTTGAAAGGTGTCCCGGCTTCGGCAACGTCCTCCCCCATGATGCAGACCGTTGGGTCTCGGCGCATCTCCTCGGCGAGGGCCTCCCGAATCGCTTGCGCGAAAGTGAGCTCGCGGTCGGTGGCTTCAGGCATAGACGTCTTGTTCCACTTGATCGATACCCGGGTAGGGAGCACCGATTGCGAATTCCACAGCCTTCTTCATCTCAGCTTCAATCTCAGCGTGTAGGCGATCGAGTTCGCCCGCATCCGCGAGTTTCTGCTCAATCAACCAGTTCCGCAGGTTGAGGATGGGATCCCGCTGAGTCTTCCAGGTCTGCTCTTCCTGCTTGGAGCGATAGTATTCGCGGTTGATATCTCCGACGTGATGACCGTGGTATCGGTAGGTGTTGCAAAGGAGGAACGAAGGTCCGTCACCGCGGCGTGCGCGCTCACTTAAACGCTGGGCAACCGTATATACCGCGCGTACATCTTGTCCGTCCACGGCGGCAGCTTCTAATCCGAAGGCGGTCGCGCGAACCAGAATGTCACCCGCGGTGGTTTCGCTGAAGTGCGTGTACTCGGTGTAGAGGTTGTTCTCGCATACATAGATCACGGGAAGTTTGTACAGCTGAGCGAGGTTCATCACCTCATACAGCACGCCTTGCCCCAGAGCGCCTTCCCCAAGAAAGCAGACTGCTACCTGGCCGTTGCCCAGACGCTTTGCCGAAAATGCTGCCCCAGTCGCGATGCCGGCGCTGCCGCACACGATTGCGTTGGCTCCCAGGTTGCCGGTCGTGGGGTCGGCAATATGCATCGAGCCGCCCTTGCCCTTGCAATACCCAGCTTCTTTTCCCAGCAGCTCAGCGAACATTCGGTCGGGGGAGGCGCCTTTCGCCAAACAGTGTCCGTGGCCACGATGCGTGCTGGTGATGTAATCGGTCCGCAGCAGGGCTTCACAGACTCCGACCGCAACCGCTTCTTCCCCGATATAAAGATGCGCCAGCCCCGGCATCAGGGCCCGCGTGTAGAGTTCGTTGACCTCGTTCTCAAACAGTCGGATCGCCAGCATCTGACGGTACATCCGGTGCCAGAGAGCGACCCGCTCCGAAGTTCCAGTCGGCTGGGCAGCGGTTGTCATTTGGCCACTCCCGACATGCGGGCCAGCACGTCAAACATCACGGCAAAATCCAGCTTCTCCCAACCCATACCGCGTGCAGCCGTGAGGAATTCGTTGCTGATAGCGGTCGTTGGCACAGGCACGTTCAGCTTTCGACCCAGTTCCATGGCAAGCAACATGTCTTTCTGCATCATGTTGACGTCGAACCAGGCTTCTTCCGGTTGCTGCAGGACGAACGGACCACGATACTGGATCATGGGAGATGCAATCGCGCTGTGCACCATGACGTCCACCGCAACTTCGCGCGCAATCCCGCTCTTCTCGGCCAGAAGCACGCCCTCGCAGAACGCCATCATCTGTACCGCTAATTGCAGATTCACTGCGATCTTCATCGAGAGAGCCACGCCGTTATCGCCGACGTGAGTCACCTGGGGGCCGATGTCGAGAAGCAGGGGCTTCAATCGTTCGAAGGTTTCCTTCCGGCCTCCCACCATCACTGAGAGTTTGCCTTGCTGCAGTGTGATCACGCTGCCGGAAACTGGCGCGTCGATCATGTCGGCGCCTTTCTGGCGAACCTTGGCGGCCAGCCCGCGGCTCACTTCCGGGCTTACAGTGCTCATGTCGATGTGAAACTTGCCTGCGGAAAGTCCCGCGAGTAAGCCATCGGGTCCGTCGGTTACCGCCGCGAGAGCCACAGCATTGGCCACCATGGTGAAAGTTACATCGGACTGTTCCGCGACTGCCCTGGGAGACTCGGCAAACCGCATGCCTTTGTCGATCAGCTTCTGGGCCTTGGATCGTGTCCGGTTGTATCCGGTGACGGTGTGGCCTTTTTCAAGAAGGCGGGCCACCATGTTACCGCCCATCACTCCCAGGCCAACGAACCCGAGTTTCGCCATCAATCGCTCCGTGTGAATTTAGGAATTTGGTTTAGACGACACGGCGGTGGTTGACGAGGACGAGTCTTCTCGCACCTGTTCGAGATGTGCCCGCATCGCATCGCGCGCGGCATCCGGATCACGACGCTCGATCGCCTGCAATATCCGCTTGTGATGGAACTGGCCACGCTCCGGGCCGCCGTCGACGCTGAAAATGCGGCTGCGCTGCTCGCGCAGCAGACCCACGATCGAATCGAGTAGAGAAAGGATCAACGGATTCCCGACGGCTTCCGCCATGGCCAGATGAAAATCAAGATCGGCTTCGATGTAGGCGTCCGGATCTTGCAAGCTGCGATCCATGGCGGTAACTGCCTCCCGCATGGTGGTGAGCAGTTGATCCTCAATTCGTGAAGCGGCCAGAGCTGCAATCTCCGGTTCGAGCACCTGGCGTAGCTCCGCGAGATGGATCGACCCTTCCTGCTGGCTTACACGGAACATCAGGTCGAGTGATTGTCGAATCGCATTCGAGGTGCCGTTCGTCACGAACGTTCCGCGCCCGGTATAGGCTTCGACCAGCCCCTTCTCGCGAAGAGTCTTCACCGCTTCCCGCACGGCGGTTCGGCTCACGCCGAAACTCTGGGCCAGGTCGCGCTCCGCCGGCAGTTGATCGCCTGGCTTGAGCTGGCCTTTTAAGATGGACTGCTCCACCTGCTCAACAATCTGCTCGTAGAGTCGCGACGTCCTCACCGCGCGGTACAGTGGCTTGTCACCCTGCGAATCCAACGTTTCATCCGTCATAGGATCCTCAAATTAGACATGAATGCAAGCTTCTTCGAGCTAATGGTAGGACCACTATACCAAACAGCGTCAAGGGGCGACTGGACAGTCTGGTTTGCCCCTTACCATCTTCGGGTTCATCCGTATCATTAGGCCACAAAGTAGCTTACGAATGGTGGACTACTATACCATCTGCAAGGGCATGGTCGGTGAACTGGTCCAAGTTTGGTTCTTGACACCGCCACCCACGCAATGGTACAGCTGTCGGACCAATATTTATTTGGCTTCTGGAGGTCGGAGAATGCGTTCCGCGTCGAAAGGCATTCCGGTCCTGGGCTTTGCCTGCTTCTTGCTCGTCACTGCCTTGCCCGTCTACCCCCAGACCACCACTGGCCGCATTTTGGGGGAGATCCACGATCAAACCGGGGCTGCTGTCGCCGGCGCCAACATCACCGTCACCGATGTGCAAAGGGCTACCAAGCGAACTGTCAAAACCGACGAGTCGGGTGCGTACACCATCCCCAGCCTTACTCCGAGCATTTATACCGTACGCGCGGAAGCCGGCGGCTTCAAAGCAGTGGAGCGTCCGAACGTGCAAGTGGAAGTTGCCACCGACGTAAACGTCGACATGACGCTCTCGCCCGGCAGCGTGAAGGAAACCGTGGTCGTCACGGATGAAGTCCCGCTCGTCAATTCGACTTCGTCAACCCTGGGTGGCACTCTTAGCAACAAGGAGATTAACGATCTCCCTCTGAATGGGCGCAACTATGAAAATCTTCTGCAGCTGCGCCCCGGAGTCGTACGGTACCCCGGCGGAGGATTCTCGACTACCAGCGCGAACGGCCTGCGCGCCGAGGATAACGCTTATCTGGTGGATGGCCTGTTCAACAGCGAGCCCTTCTCTGGACAAAGCATTATTAATGGAGCCGGGATCGCGGGGGACTCTGCCACCATTCTCCCGGTCGACTCTATCCAGGAATTCAATCTGCAGCAGAATCCACCTGCCGAATACGGATGGAAGCCAGGAGCCATCGTCAACGTTGGCCTGAAGTCTGGCACCAACCAGGTTCATGGCACGGCGTACGCCTTCGGACGCGACACGCCGCTCGATGCGCGCAATTTCTTCAACCCAGTTTCGCAGGCCAAGAATCCTCGTAACCTCGAGCAGTTTGGCGGAACGTTTGGCGGAGCACTGATAAAGAACAAGCTGTTTTATTTCGGAGGATATGAGGGACAGCGTTACACGGTCGGTAACACCGGGTCGCTTGCAACTTGGTCCACAGTACCGCTTCCCGACGCGGGGAATTGCGCATTTTCGGGAACGGGCGATTGCGCCAACAGCATCCCCGATGCGATCGCCGACGTGCACGCCGCGTTTTTGGCTGGCGCCATTCCTAACGACGTGAGCGTGGCCAGCCTCAAAATTGGCGGGTGCACCTTCACGCCGCCCAACACGGTCGGCTGCGACGGCAGCGGCTTCCCGATCAATACCAGTACCAGTCCTGACAGCTCTATTAACTTTGGCCTGCCCAACACCGTGAGTTCCGACAACGCAGTTGCCAAGGTCGACTATCACCTGAACGAGCGCAGTTCTTTCAGCAGCATGTACTTCTTTGGAAACAACTCCGGCACCGTCTCGGATGCCAGCCAGTTGCAGAAGAAGTGGCTCACGCAGATCCACACTCGTGCGCAGGTGTTCGGCGAAGACTGGACCTACGTACCCAATGCGCGATGGGTCAACGAAGCGCGCTTCGGGTACAACCGCCTCTACCAGCCGACCTTCACGAACGACCACAACACGAACATCGTGGATGCCTACGGCCTCAACACAGGAGTCACCAACCCCCTTTACGGTGGACTGCCACGGATCAGCGTTTTTCCCAAGTACATATTCCCGCAGGAACTGGGCGGCTTTAACTGGCCCAAGGTACAGGGACCCGACACGCGCATCCAGTTCATCGATCACATTTCCTACGTGGTTGGCAAACATGCCATCAAGTTCGGCGGAGAACTCCATCGCGATTCGTTCTCGGGCGCGGGATACGGTGGGGCGAGAGGCCGCATCAAGTTTGGTGCCGGCGCCCCCAACGACGCGTTCGCTGAGGGCATCGAAGACTTCTTCGCGGGCGTGCCGAGCAACGGTACTCTGCTGATTGGCGACCCTACCCGGCACATTCACAACTGGGGCTACGCCGGATTCATTCAGGACGATTTTCGCGTGACCACCAACGTGACCATCAACTTTGGCCTACGCTACGAGGTCAATACCGTCATCCAAGAAGATCACAACCTGCTCGGCAATTTCGATCCGGCTAAAGGATTGATACAAGCGAAGGTGGCGGGAGTAAGCGGTCCATACAATCCGGATCGCAAGAACTTTGCCCCGCGCGTCGGCTTTGCATGGGATGTGACGGGCAACGGCCGAACGGTGGTACGGGCCGGTGGCGGAATCACCTACGAAACGCTCAACTGGGAATCGTTCCTAGCCTTGAACAACTCCCTCGGGCTAGCAACCGTACCGACCGGGGCTCCGATCGACTCCACTGGAACTACTTCCGGCGGCAGCATCGCAACTGGCCTCCAGTTCTATCCCGGCGGGACCCTGGACTGGAATGGCACGGTATTTGGCAGCAACCCGGTTAATTGTGATCCGGTTACAGGTGCCCCATGCACGATCATGGGTGTCGACCGCAATCTCAAGACGCCCTACGTCTCTACCTGGACCGCGAACATACAACACTCCTTCTCCCCGAATCTTGTGCTGGAAGTGGCATATGTGGGCAACCACGGATCGAGGCTGGTGGGAATTCGAGACATCAATCAGCCTACGACCGGTGCGGGTTGGACTCCGGACGCGATCGCAGCTTGCGTGAATGGCGATCCCGCCAATGGTGTAGCGCCCTTCAGCGCTTGCGCGGGTGGCACGGATCCCGGCGCTGAACAAGCCGCGCGCCCTTTCAATGGCCAGTTTCCCTTCCTCGCCCAGATTTTCCAGATGGGCAACATCTATCGCTCCAATTACAACGCTCTGCAAACCACTCTCACATCGCGGAACTTCCATGGCCTCACCATGGTGGCTGGCTACACCTACGCCCACGCATTGGACCAGGTGGGCGCGAACTGGGATTTCGGTGCGGGATCGGGGTTGCCGACGGACAGCACTCAGACCAACCGAGAGTATGCCAGCAGCGACTTTGACATTCGCCATCGCTTCACGCTTTCCCTGAATTACTTGCTTCCGGGAAAGGAGGGCTACGCCCAACTTCTGAAAGGCTGGCAGTTGAACTCCATCATCAGCCTTTACGGCGCGCAGCCCTTCGGCGTGATGGACGCGGGCACTGACGTTAGCGGGACCGGTGAGTTCATCTCCGACCGCTGGGACTTCTTCGGCAATCCCAAAGACTTCAAATCCACCCCCGTCGGGATTCCCTTCTTCCCCGGCAGTGGCGATCCGAATAATCCGAGCAACGCTGCCTGTGGCGCAAGAGCGCTGGCCCGGGACGGAGGAACGGTGGGCAATGCAAGCTATGCCCTCGCATCCTTTGGCTGCTATGCCGCAGGCAATTCTGTGCTTGTCCCGCCGCCGCTCGGAGCGTTTGGGACCATGGGTCGCAACATCTTCCGCGATACCGGATTCAAAAACATCGACTTCTCGTTGGCGAAAAATTTCAAGTGGGGCGAGCGCTTCGGAACTCAATTCCGAGCGGAATTCTTCAATATCTTCAACCATCCAAACTTCGCCAATCCGTTTGGAGGACAAAATGGCTGGGCGCACAACGATCCGTCGAGCGGTTCGTTCGGTTGTTCTTGCGCGACTCCTGACGTGTCAGCCTCCAACCCCGTCATCGGTTCCGGCGGCAGTCGCGCAATCCAACTGGGTTTGAAACTCACTTTCTAGATGTCGTGCGGCTCTCCCCTCGACCGGGTCGGATTCACTCCGGCCCGGTTTTGCCAAAGGCTTGGGTTGCGTCCAGTGTTTGCTATGAAATCGGCCACTTTAAACTGCGCCCAAAACAAACTTCATACAAATTGCGAAGGAAAGTCCGTGTCCCTACGCTGGCGATGTCATGATCGAGTCCCCTTGGCCGTCTTTTTCGGTCTTATCCTTCTCATTTGCAGCCCGGCCCTCGCACAAGAGAAGGAGCGGACCCTGGATGAAATCAAGGTCGAGGCCGTCCACCGTGCCGAAAATGGAATGTATCCGCTCATCGGTTTGGATCCCGCCGACGTGAAGGAAGCCTTTGCCTCCATTCACACGAGGGACAAAGACGAATGGGCATCTGCGTTTATGGCGGTCGCTGATCGTTACATGAACGAAGCGAAGTCGCTCGAGAAGACCGACCCGACCAAGGCCAACGCCGACTACACCCGCGCCTGGCGGCTTTATTCCTTTGGCCGCTGGCCGATTCCTGCATCGCCTGGCAAGCAACGCTCTTACGAGAAAGCGATCGAAGCATTTCTTGCGCACACCCGTTTCTGGGATCCTCCGTTGGAGATCGTCCACATTCCTTTCGAAGGAAAAGAAATCATCGGGTACCTGCGCTTGCCGAAGGGTGCGAAAGGCCCCACCCCAATCGTCATCGCGGTCAACGGCCTCGACAGCCGCAAGGAAGATTTGGCCGAGAGCTTCTCCGCCATTCTCCCTTACGGAATCGGCTACCTTGCCGTGGATGGTCCCGGCACAGGGCAGTCACCCATCCAAGTGAGTGAAACCGCAGAGCGCAGTTTGTCTCGCGTGCTCGACTATCTCCAGGAGCGGCCGGAGATAGATAAGAACCGCATCGCCATCCACGGCGTGAGCTGGGGAGCTTACTGGGCGACCAAGATGGCCATCGTCGAGCGCTCGCGCCTGAAGGGTGCCAGCGCTCAGTCTCCGCCAGTGGATGCCTTCTTTCAGAAGGAATTCCTGACGAACGCGCTCTTGGGCAACCGCGAGTACCTGTTCGATCAGGTTCCGGCGCTGATGGCCATCTTCGACAACGTAAGAACTCTGGATGAATTGGCAGAAATCTTGCCGAAGATGTCTCTTGTCAAACAGGGACTGCTGGGAAAGCCCATGGCGCCCATGCTCTTGATGGCAGGAGTACTCGACACGCAAGTGCCGGTCTCCGACATCTACTTGCTGCTCAGCAAGGGGGATGTTCCTAAGACCGCCTGGATCAATCCGCAAGGTGGTCACCTCGGCCGGCAGGTGAAGGTTTGGCCAGATCCAATCATTTTCAAACAAGTGACTATCCCTTGGCTGGTGCGCACGCTCGAACCTGATCCAGCCAAGGAAGTTCACTAGGGCTCAGCCCCAAGTGTTATCGGTGGATGTGTGTCGGGAAAATCCAACCCATCGGTCGGGTTGTCCCAACGGGTTACACCCCCTCGAGCCGGGTTCTGAGTGAAATGGCCTTCCATGAGAAGGCCGGTCGGAGTCAAGTCGGTTCTCGGTTTCTCGTTGGACAAGGTGCTTTTCCTCTCGACGAGTTTGCCCTGACGCCATCCTTACCATCCGCACTCTCGCTGAGCGATTCTTCGTCCGCTGAACACTTCCTGCAGCGCCTTGGCCGTCGTGCTCAGTCGCTGTTCCTGTGGCACGGTGCCTGTTTCATCCAGCACGCAATACCAGCTAGAACGATCCGCCCAAATCCAGCCCGACGGTTACCTTCTGTTGTGAGATTTTCCTGCTCGCCTGCGCCGCCACGGTGCTAACCTTCTTCATTGCCGGTCTCCCTTTATCTGTACTTCTAGCA
>Ga0307469_10000579_pt1 | contig 13443 bp, 12 predicted proteins | sample atmos_gasesAM2C__FD_203084 | JGI IMG/M metagenome (GOLD analysis project Ga0307469, IMG submission 203084) | Hardwood forest soil microbial communities from Morgan-Monroe State Forest, Indiana, United States - atmos_gasesAM2C_515 | ecosystem: Environmental > Terrestrial > Soil > Temperate...
GGGGCTCATCCAGCACGGCCGAGGACATGGTGGGGTCGGAATTGACGATCGCGTCCACCGACGCCTTCATCACCGAGGTGACGAATTGCGAACTCGGATCCAGTTGCGGACGGTTCGAGGTGGCTGCGGTTGCGGAATTCCAGCCCGCGGCCGCTGCGGAGGCTTTTTGCGGAACCGGCTCGGAATGCGTTGGCGGCGGTGTCCAGGAGGTTTCGAGTTCGCTTGAAAGGGACGGCGCGGATTCGGTGAAACGCGGTTCCGCTGGCCTGGGCTCAAACTTGGGCGCGGGCGGCGCTGCCGGTTGGGGCGCAGCCGCAAATTTTGCGGCCGCGGCGGCCTTGACCGCGTTTGGAACCAGGGTAGCCTTGGGAGCGTCGGCTTTCTTAACCGTCTTTCCCGAATTCTCGCGGCATTTCTCCATGTCGGCCGCCAGTTCGCGACCGCTCTGGTAACGCTCCGCCGGATTCTTGGCGAGCGCTTTCATGATCACGTCGCTCGCGACCGGATTGATCTTGGGATTCAGAATGGCCGGAGAAACCGGCATCTCGGTGGCGATTTTGTGGCGGACCTCGTCGGCATCGGCGCCGTCGAAGGCTTTGTGATCGGTCACCATCTCGTACAGGATGGCTCCCCAGCTGAACAGGTTCGAACGCGCATCGAGGCCTTCGCCCTGGACTTGCTCGGGCGACATGTAGTGCAGAATGGAGCGCGGGGCGCCCGCAGCCGTGGCCGCGACCCAGCCCGTGCTGGAGATTCCAAAGCTGAGAACCTTCACGGTGCCGTCCCAGGTGACCATCACCTTGGAAGGCTCGAGGCTGTAGTGAAACACGTTGTGCTCGTGCGCGTGGTCCAGTCCCTGGCAAACCTGCCGGCTGATGTCGAGCAGGTCCCAGATGGAAAAGCCTTCCTTGCGCGCCAGCATGGTGGCGATGCTGTTGCCCTGGATGTATTCCATGGCGGCGCAGAACATGCCGTCGATTTCGCCGGCGCCATAGACCAGCGTGACATTCGGGCTGCTGAGATCCTTGGTGGTCTCGGCTTCTTCCAGCACGCGTTGCATCACGTTCTCGGCGTGCTCTCCAAAGGCCTCCAACTGGTAAGCCTTGAGCGCCAGGGTTTGTCCGGACTCCGGATCGCTGGCCTTGTAGACACAACTGGAATCGGATTTCGCAAGTTCCCCGAGGATCTCGAAGCGACCGATTTTCGTAGACATTTCTTCTAGCCTCATCCAGGCAAAAGCCCTGATGCCCGCCTTACAACGCCAAGACGGACACTCAGTCTGGGGGTGGATAACATCAAGGATAACTTGGGTTTGCGGTGACTTCGAGTTACGAAAGTACTCGGAAATCCAACGGGGACGCGGGGTTTACAGCGCGGGTGCGGAAGCAGCGCCTTCCTGGCCCGACAGGATCCAGGCTTCGACGATGCGACGCACTTTCGCGCCTTCCAAGCGACGACGCACGGCGTCGATCACGGTCACGCTTGCGTTGCGGCCGGCCCCTCGGAAACCCAGCCAGTAAGGAATAAAGAGGTTGTCTTCCAGGGGGAGGGCGATGATCTCGAGATCGCTGACGCGGAAGAAGCCGCGGCTGTAGAGGGCGCGGCGCAGTTTGGCGATCACGACATCCGTCAGTTTGTGCGCCTCCACCTCGGGGCGGGCGCAGTTGCGGGTTTCGATCAAGATGGTCTCGGCGTCCGAGGGCAGGTGGTCAAACTGAAACAGGTCGAGAGTTCCGGTCACGGCGTCGAGCGCCACCAGGCGTTCTTCCGTGACCCCGCGGTTCACGATGCGCACGCGGAACATCCGGAAAGGAAGATAGAACTCCGCCACGCTACGCAGCGGACCGAACGCGCTGTTACGAAAAAGTTTCGAGAGTCCGCCGGAAACAAATTGCTGAATTGCTTCTTCGCGGGTGACGTTCGGCTTCAGGGTGCGGATGCGGGTCATAATTTCGTTAGGACTCGAGTGAACGTCTTCCCGGGTGCGACCGGCCTCCGCATTCTCATACAGACGCCATCCTATGCGCAAAATGAGGGCTGACAAAACGATGTGCGGGTGTTTTGGTAAGGTCGGGCGACATGAATTGAACGCTGGCGGCACCGGGGCGGGGACTTGAAACGACAAGCAGAAAAATACTTCTGCCGCATCGTTTTTTTTTCCCCTTTTCCCAGGGGGTTGGTTGTCGCCTATGCTGTGATCGTCTATCCTAAGGGCAACGTAAGGCGACGACTGCGGCGCTGTCCGGTGACGCGCTCACCCCAGGTTCGGAACGTATCCGATTCAGTTCTCCGGAGTTCTTCATGACCCTAAGCAGCTTTGTCACCAAGAGTGCATTCCGCAACAAGCGACGGACGATTCTAACCATGGTTGGAATTGGCCTGCCGCTGGTCGTACTTACGATCATGATGACGATCTGGCGCGCGTTCTACTCCGACAATGGCAGCGAGCAATCGACGCAGCGACTGATCACGCGTCATCGGGTGTCTCTGACGTTTTCTCTGCCGATCTATTACCGCCAGAAGATGGCGGCCGTTCCGGGCGTGGTGGCGGTTGTCCCAACGCAATGGTTCGGCGGCCTGTACATCGACGACAAGCCGGAGCATTTCTTCGCACAGTTCGCGACTGATCCACAGGACTTTTTCAAGGTTTACACCGACTTCCAGATTCCGCCCGATCAACTGGATGCATGGCAACACGACCGGGCCGGAGTTGTGGTGGACAGCGAGCTGGCCAAAAAGTTTCATTGGAAAGTCGGCGACCGCATCGTGTTGAAGGGAACGATCTGGGACGCGAACCTCGAACTGACGATCCGTGGCATCTACACTGCCCCGCAACCGACGCAGTCGGTGTACTTTGATCGTAAGTATCTGGAGGAGGCCGTTCCGATAATGAAGGATCAGAGCGGCACGTTCGGAATTCTTGCGGATTCGCCGGGCAACGTCCCGAAAGTTGCGGCCACGATCGATGACATGTTCCACAATTCTCCCCAGCAGACAAAAACGGAGAGCGAGAAGGCCTTTGGATTGGACTTCGTGGCGATGCTCGGGAACGTCAAAGCTTTTATTCTTGGCATCTGCGGCGCGGTCGTCTTTGCGAGTTTGCTGGTGTCTGCAAATACCATGGCAATGTCGATTCGTGAGCGCACGCGAGAAGTCGCGGTTCTGAAGACATTGGGATTCACGCGAAGGGCCGTGCTGGCGCTGTTTGTCGCCGAGGCTATAGTGGTCGCCCTGCTGGCCGGGGTCATCGGCATTTTGCTGGGCTCAGGGATGATGTTCCTCGTTGGCCATAATCCTAACCTGGGATTCTTCCAGGGCATTTCTGTCAACCCGGTCACCATGATGCTGGCCCTGCTGCTGGCAGCGCTGGTCGGCCTGGTTGCGGCTCTCATCCCTTCCTATCATGCTTCGCGTGTAAACATCGTGGAGGGCTTGCGCTATATCGGATAGCGAGCTTCAACTATGGCGATCCCCATCAGTTACAACATCCGCAATCTGAAGCTTCGCAAAGGGCTGACCATCATGACCGCGCTGGGCATCGCGCTGACGGTGACGACCGTTGTGTTCCTGATGGCGCTGCTGGCCGGGCTGAAGCAGGCATTCGTCTCGAGCGGTGATCCTCTGAACGTGCTCGTTCTGCGCAAGGGATCGACGGCGGAATTGTCTGGCGGCTTCGATGCGAACCAGTTTCCTACGCTGAAGAATCTCCCCGGGATTGCGAAGGACAAGAACGGCGATCCGATGGCGTCGGGCGAGTGGGTGGTGGTGATCGTGCTGCCCCGCAAGGACGGAACCGGGGAAGTGAACGTCACGGTGCGCGGCATGATGGAAGACGGACTGGAAATGCGCCAGTTGCCCGCCGACAAGCCGAGAGTCAAGTTGGTGGAAGGCCGCTGGTTTTCCCCCGGACAGCGCGAGGTGGTGGTGAGTTCCTCGATTCACCGGCGCTTTGCGAATTCGAATGTGGGCGACACGATCCAGTTCGGCAAGGGGCCGTGGAAAGTTGTGGGGATTTTCGACGCGGGCGGGAGCGCTTACGAATCGGAAGTGTGGGGTGACGTAAACCAGATGGCATCGGATTTCGATCGCCAGGGAGCGTTCGCCTCCGCGTACCTGCGTGCCAGCGATCCTGCCGCCGCGAACGCGCTGAAGAACGCTGTTAGCGATGACCAGCGCCTGAAACTCGACGGCATGCTGGAGACCGACTACTACGCCAAGCAAACCAGTTCGGGCGGGCCAATCAAGGTCGTGGGCTACATGGTGGGCTTCATCATGGGGATCGGATCGATCTTCGCGGCCATGAACACGATGTATGCGGCGGTCGCGTATCGCAGCCGCGAGATTGCGACGCTGCGGGTGATCGGGTTCAGCCGTCCGAGTATTCTGACTTCGTTTGTATTCGAGTCGCTGGTGCTTTCGCTGCTGGGCGCGGTCCTGGGGATCATCCTCATGCTGCCCTTCAACGGCATGACCACGGGCACGTCGAACGCGGTCACGTTCAGCGAAGTGGTGTTTGCCTTGCGCATGACGCCGACGGTCATTTTGTCCGCGTTTATTTTCGCTTTGGTGATGGGCTTTTTCGGGGGACTGGCTCCGGCGTGGCACGCGGCGCGGCAGAATATCTTGACGGCATTGCGCGGGTAGGGGCGCGCAGCGCTTTAAAGCGCCCTGGTTTCGAACCGGTGTGTGGGATCGCTTTCGTAAACGTCAAAAGCCAGTTTGAAATCGACGCGGCTTTTTGCATCGTTCACCTTTTGCGGTACATCTGGGAACAGAATGTCGATTGACACTAAGCACGATGATTTGCAAAGCCTGCGGATCGACCGCTCGCATCGCGGCGACTCGGAGGGCGAGCCGCCCAAGTGGTCCAAGCGCTACATTCTCGGCGGCATCACTGTGGTGGTGTTGCTGGGCCTGATCGCCCTGGCGTATCGGATCTTCTCGCCCGCCGCGCCCGAATTGGAAGTGGTTCGCGCAGCGACGGAAGGCGGCGCCGATGTGGGCGGCGTGGTGCTTTCGGCGAGCGGATATGTCGTGGCGCATCACAAGATCAACGTGAATTCGAAAGTCACGGGCCGCGTCGCCTGGATCGGTGTGGAAAAGGGGGACCGGGTCAAGGAGGGCCAGGTCCTGGTGCGTCTCGAAGACGACGAATTCCGCGCACAGCACAAGCAGGCGTTGGGCGCGGTGGAGAATGCCAAGGCTTATCTGCAGGAATTGCAGAACGGATCGCGTCCGGAGGAAGTACAGCAGGCACAGCACAATCTCGATGAGGCGCGGGCAACCGCGGCCAACGACAAGATTACGCTCGATCGCACGAAGGAATTGTTTGCGCAAGGCGTGGTGTCGAAGCAAGCGCTCGACGACGCGACCGCGAAATACGAGGCGGACCAACAGCGGGCGAATTCGCTGCAGCAAGGTTTCTCGTTGTCGAAGCTGGGTCCGCGCGCCGAGGAAGTCGCGCGCGCCCAGGGCGCACTGATGCAGGCGGAAGGAACGGCCGCCTACGCCAAATCGCAGCTGGACGCCACCACGATCCATGCGCCGGTCACCGGGACCATCCTGGAGCGCAAGGTGGAGAAGGGCGAGTTACTCACGGCACAATTTGCGAGTACCGCCGAGGGTGGCCCGCAGGGATCAGTGGTGGCCCTGGCCGATCTGAGCGATCTGCAGGTGGAACTCGACATCGCGCAGAATGATTTCGCGCGCCTGAAGCCGAAGCAGAGAGGCATCGTGACGGTCGACGCGTTCCCCAGTCTCAAGTGGAATGGAACGATTGCGGAGATGTCGCCGGAAGCGAATCGTCAGAAAGCTACCGTGCAGGTGAAGGTGCAGATCGAGAATCCGGACGAGCATCTGCGGCCGGACATGAATGCCACGGTGAAGTTCTTGGCGGACGATCCCAAGGAAGGAAACAAGCAGCCCGCGGGCGCAGTCGTGCCGGCGACGGCGGTGCGCGACCGGGAGGGGAAAAAAGTGGTCTTCATCGTGCTGAACGGCAAGGCGGTGATGAAGACGGTGCGCATTCTCGAGCAACGCAGCAACGGCTACCTGGTCGACGGCCCCATCAATGGCGAAAACGTGATCAGCAGCCCTCCGGACAATTTGAAAGACGGCCAATCCATTCGAATCAAAGGACAGTCCTCATGAGCACGATGACCACTCCCAAGGTCGCCACCGGCACCAAGGTCGTTCAAGCCCGCAACGTCAGCAAGGTTTTCAAGCGCGACGTTTTCCAGGTGATCGCGCTCGACAATGTTTCGATCGATATCGCGCAGGGAGAATTTCTGGCGCTGATGGGACCTTCCGGCTCGGGCAAGACGACGCTGCTGAACATGATCGCGGCGATCGACCGGCCGACCTCCGGCGAACTTCTGGTCATGGATCAGAATGTTTTCCGCTTCAACGACCAGCAATCGGCGCGCTGGCGCAACGAGCACGTGGGATATGTGTTCCAGACCTTCAACCTGATTCCGGTGCTGACCGCTTTCGAGAACGTGGAACTGCCGCTGCTGCTGACCAAGCTGAACGCCGCGCAGCGCCGCGATCACGTGATGACGGCGCTGAAGCTGGTGGGCCTGGAAGAGCGCGTTCATCATCTGCCTAAGCAGCTTTCCGGTGGACAAGAACAGCGCGTGGCGATTGCACGGGCGATTGTGAGCGATCCGACTCTGCTGCTGGCGGACGAACCCACGGGCGATCTGGACAGCCATTCGGCCACGGAAATTCTCGAGATCCTGAAGCGGCTGAATGAGGATTTCAAGAAGACGATTGTGATGGTGACGCACGACCCGCATGCGGCCTCGTATGCGCACGTGTCGCGGCATCTGGAGAAGGGGATGTTGCTGCCGCCGGCGTAGGCCAGCCGACGAGAGTCGGGACGGAGATTCGACCGAAATACCAGCCGACACAGTGCCCACGTTCGCGCCCTTCGCGCAAACGTGGGCTTCCACAGCTGCCGCGATTAACGCTCTCCGCACACCTACATGCGGGAATCGATCGCAGAGATTTTGTCCAGGCGTTCGTGGTGAACCCAAGTTAGCGCCCAGAGAACGGGCGTGAAACCGGGGCTGGGTGCACAATCGAGCATGCATTCTTGCCCGCGGGGGGTTTTGATCGTCAACACTGCGATTTCGCGCGGATTTTGGCAAACAAACGACGCAAGCTCGTCTAAACGCCTGGCAACAGTTATTGTGGAGAGCAATCCGCGATTCGGCGTAAGTTGCTGGCCTGCATGGAGAACATCAGTCATGCGGATGAAGAGATTGTTTCAGGGAGGGCGCGACGTATTCAGTAATCAGGCGTTACGGACTTGATGTCTTGCACGTGGGCGGTGAGGGCGGTAGCATCTACGCATGGGGAAGTTTCGTTCCATGTTCGTGTTCGCCCTAGTTTTTGCATGGACGTTAATCCCTGGATTGGCCTGCTTGCCAAACGCTACGATGACACAGGCGGAGATGGCCTGCTGCAAGAAGATGGCAGGCGACTGCCACATGGGCGCAGGTCAGCATCCTTGCTGCAAGACGAAGGTTGACCGTGCAACGCCTGTTGCGACCCTCGATCGCACAACGGCTCAAATCAATCCACACCTCGTAGCAACGTCGTTGGAAATGACACTCCTGCCCCAACCGACGCTTCATCGGGCAGCCTCTAGCGAACTCCGAGGTCTACCACCACCAGCACCACCTGGCCTGAACTCCGTCCTTAGAATCTGATCTCCGTTGTTCTATCCACTCGCGCGAAATCGCGCTGGGGTGTCTCTGAACGATGGAGGAAACATGAGACGAGCAATGACTTTGCTCGCGCTGCTTGCATTGCCTCTACAGGCGATGGCCGCGAGTCATGGTCCAGTATTCGGTTTTGCGACACCGACGAATTCTCAGGGCGAATGGAGCTTTGATCAGGGAATCTTTGGTCGGAGTACCAGCGTTGGCACACCAGCCTCAATTCGTGAACTCGTAGGCTACGGTTTCACGCCGCACTTGACGCTGTCCTTCACGCTGCCCGTCGTAGTTGGCGACACGCGCCTGCCGCCCACCAGGATTCAACCCGGCGACGATTTCGATTCCACCTTGGCATGGCGGTTTCAGCACAGGGCAACAAAAGTCGGCACTCGCATAGAGAGCACCGCATTCGCTGGACTCGTTGTTCCCGGCCCGCAGTCTGGATTCAACGGTGTCGCCAGGACCACGAACATTCCTGGTTTTATGGTGGGCGCCGTCACCGGGCGGGCCTCGCTCAGTCACTACGTGTGGCTCGGGGCTGCGTTCACCAAGTTTGCCGAACACAACGGCGACAGGCGGCCCGATGTTTTCGACTACAGCTTGGTCTATGGATATCGCCCTCCGAAGTGGAGGAGAACACCCGATAAATGGGACTGGAGGCTGTTTGGCGAACTGGTGGGCGAGCGTTCGAACAGGTTCCTGCAAGGCAACGCGACCGTAGCGAACACGCAAGCACACCAAGTGTTCGTTGGCCCGTCAGCACTAGGAATCTATCGGAACTACACCGTCAGCTTCGGTGCACAGTTTCCGATCTATCAGGACGTCGGTGCCGTGTGGCCAAAAGAGCGAGTCCGTTTCGCAGTCAATTTTAGCTATCTGCTGTTCCAGCATTCACACTAGGAGATGAAATGAAAAAGGCAATTGCGCTGTTCTCGACTCTCTTGCTGTTGGTGGCGTCGGCAACCGCAGAAATCAAGTCTATTGACATCTCGATCTTTGGCATGGATTGAGAGGTCTGTGCACACGCCGTGCGCGTGTCCTTGAAGTCGGTGTCGGGCGTGGATTCAGTGGACGTAAGTCTTGCGAAGGGACTTGCTGCCGTGAAGATGAAACCCGGCAATACAGCCACGCTCAAACAGCTACAGAGCGCCATCAGCAAGAATGGATTCACGATGAAGGACTCTAATGCAACCGTCGCGGGAACGATTGTGGTTGCAAATGGCAAAAGCCAATTGCAGATTTCGGGCTCGAACGAACTGCTGACTCTCGTGCCCGAGTCGCAAACCTCAGGCGACGCCACCTCGTTGAGCGGTAAGTCGGTGCTGGTCGAGGGTGTGATCCCAGAAGCGGCGAAGGGCAAGATGCCAGATTCGATTCTCTATCGGTCATTGAAGGAAGAATGACAGAAATGAATACGGCAACCACGCATCCAACACGCCGCTCGGCGGTGCTCAGCTATTTTTCCCTGTTCACATCCCTGAGCACCTTGCTTTGTTGCGCGTTACCTTCCTTGCTGGTGCTATTCGGGTTGGGAGCATCAGTCGCATCGGTGCTCTCATTTTTTCCGTGGTTGGTAGCACTCTCGCGGCACAAAGTCCCGACGTTCAGCATATCCGGACTCCTGATTGCGTCTAGCTTTCTGCACACCTACTACGTCCTTCCCCGGTTAAGAACGGACGAATGCCTTCCGAGCAGCCCGAACGCATGTGTGGAGACCAGCAAATTCAGCAGGAACCTCCTTTGGATCTCTGCGGCGATTTATACGGTGGGCTTTCTGGTTGCATTTGTGCTCGGACCGATTTTGTCCACACTTGACGGTGTGTGACCGTCCCGATGCGGGACTCGATGGTTGGTGAAATATCCCCGTTACGCCAACGATGCCAACCGTAGATCGCTCAGACGTCAACGCGCAGACGCAGGCACTCCGACATCTTGGCCGATGCCGAGTGCCTGCAAGTTGATGAACAGTTTTTGGGGTAATTTAGCGCCACTTCTCAGCGGCTAAAGCCGTTAATCTCTCAGCCTTTTCGGCCCGACTGAAGTCGGGCCCTCTCCGCTTGCATCGCGACACAAAGCACTCTTTCTTTACCTGGATTTCGTTCGTCTTCCCTCCAGGCGCATTGCCAGCACTCTTACCGCTCCCATCCAGATTAGCGCGGCGGCGTAGCCGGCGATCACGTCGCTGGGCCAGTGCACGCCGAGGTAAACGCGCGATAAGCCGATCATCGCGACCAACAGGGCTGCCACGCTCCAGGTCAGGACCCTCTGCCACTTTGCGTGCATGTCATGCGTCAGGGTTCCAGCCACCAATCCGTAGAAGCAAAGAGAAATCAGAGCGTGGCCGCTGGGAAACGAATACGTGCTCGGCTTAGGGGCGAAGAACGGATCGGGCCGCAAGCGATGGAAGGCCAGCTTCAGCGACGCATCCAGAATGCCGGCGCCCATCATGGCGACCAGCGCGACCAGGATGTGCGTGTGGTCGCGCCGGTACCAGAGGTAGAAAAACAGGACGAGAGTCGCCGTCATGACGACCTGCCAGTCGCCGAGGTTGGTGACGAAGCGCATCAGGGCAGTTAACCCCGGCGAGGCGAAATCGTGGATGACGGACCGTACGGTGTCGTCGAACCGGTCGGTGTGCTTGCGCAGAACTTCGCCGGCCAGCCACGAGAACAAAATCAGCGACGCGATCGCGACGCCGAGGCTGACCGGGATGATTGCCGGCCAGCGTTTATTGATCAGTTGCCTCGCGGGTCTCTGCAAACGCGACATGCGCCCCAGACTACCAAAACATGGAGCGCATGCCGGATTCGAATCCAAGATTCGGGAGGAACTCTAAGCGCGCGGCAGATTCTGCCGCATGTGCCCGGGATTGTCGGGATCGGCAATCCACTGCCATGCCCGGCGGCCGTTCTCGCGCACCAGGGTACGGGCTTCTCCGTACTCTACCAGACGGTTCAGCACTGTGGTCACCGAGGCCAGCGGATCTTTGTGGCGCGCGAGAATCGGCGGAACCTTCTGCTGGATCAGTTCACACACTTCCCGAGCGCCGAGCGGGTGGTCGGCTTCCATCAGCACCATGCGACAAGCTTTGGTAAAGCCGGGCTGGCGCCCGTTGGACTTGCGGTCCACGAGTTCCAGCAGTTCCTCGCTGAGTACTTCATCTCCGAAGAGATTGGCGAGACCGACGATGGTCTGCTTGACCGTGCCAATCCGCTTCATCACATCGGCTCGCTGGCGCATAAGCTGCCGTAGTTCTTCATGGGCCTGGCGAACCACTTCCACAACATGCGGATCGTTGCTGCCTGGCATGCCTTTTGTTCCGTTGGTGAACTCGATCCGACCGATTTCCATGAGACCATCCTCCGGTGCCCTGCATCCCGACATCGGAAGGTCCCGAGGCGGGAGAGCGCACCTCCCCCAATTGTTCAATACGGCGGACTGCGCGAATCAGTTCCGTCTACTCTTGACAGCCTTCCGCGTGAAGCAACAGCACTTCATGGTCCGTTTCTCCCTGCGGAACATACTGCCCTGAATTTGAAGGGTTAGACGACAGCTCTCACGAACGGTGAGCACACTAGGGTGTTTATTTCTGTGGACTTAGCTGGACACTCACACAGGTTGGGAGCGCTGTGTTATGTGCAAGATTTGTGGGATGCATCGGCTGACCGGTCGGGATGTCTCGCCCCGATAAGAATAACTGATCATGAGTCCGCGGCGGGTTCGCGCGGTCTGGTCTCTTAATACGCGAAGCCGTCGGGCTGGCTGATTGCGCCCACCCTCACCTGGTTGTCGATGAGTTGCGCCCGGCTGCGATCGCCTGGCGGTCGATTTCGAGCAAGTCCAGCTTCTTGATTTTCGTTTCCAGCACGCCCATGGCAGTCGCGGGCGACAGGCATTCGGTTTCTTCCAGCAGTGCGCCCATCAGCACGATGTTGGTGACTTTCGTGGAGCCGAGTTTGTCGGCCATCTCGGAAGCGGGGATGCAGATGACGCGCGCTTGCGGAATCGCCAGGTCCGCGGGCAGGCGATCGCGATTGTAGAGGATTATTCCGCCGGGCGCGACTTGCGACGCAAACTTGCGCAGGGAGATCTCGTTCATCGCAATCAAGACATCGGGATGCGAGATGAGCGGCGAGCCAATGCGTTCTTTCGAGAGGCACACATGGCAGTGCGCGCTGCCGGAGCGCATCTCGGGACCGTACGATGGGAGCCAGCTGACGTCGAGGCCCTCGCGCATGCCCATCTCGGTCAGCAATTGACCGAGGAGGAGGACGCCTTGTCCGCCGAAGCCGGCGATTTTGATGGTGTAGTCCTTGAAAAGATGCGGGTGGTTCGCCAGCTTGCCAAATGCGGCATCATCTTTTGCGCTGATCTCGAGGAGATCGGAGACGGTCCGCTGCGGAGGCGCGTTGCTGGGAAACGCCTCGGGCTTGCGGTCGCGAAATAGGTTCAGCGGGAAGGTGGGGACCAACTTCTCCATCACCCAGCGACGCGCATCGACAGGATCCTTTCCCCAGATGGTCGGGCAGGGCGAAAGAATTTCGACGAAGGAAAAGCCGACGCCGTCTTTCTGATTTTCGAGCGCTTTGCGGACGGCGCGGCGCGCCTTCATGATGTTCTTGTTGTCGCACAGCGCGACGCGCTCCACGTACACCGGAGCTTCGAGGGTGGAGAGCAGCTCGGACATGTGCAGCGGGTAGCCCTCGTTGCCGGGACGGCGTCCCCAGGGCGAGGTTGTGCTCTTCTGCCCGACCAGCGTGGTGGGCGCCATCTGGCCGCCCGTCATGCCGTAGATTGCGTTGTTCACGAAGAAGACAGTGATTTTCTCTCCACGATTGGCGGCGTGCACGATTTCGGCGGTGCCGATCGCGGCGAGGTCGCCGTCGCCCTGGTAGGAGATGACGATCTTGTCGGGACACGTACGCTTGATGGCGGTCGCGCAGGCCGGAGCGCGTCCGTGCGCGGCCTGCACATTACCGACGTCGAAGTAGTAGTACGCGAAGACGGAGCAACCGACCGGGCTGACGAAGATAGTGCGATCCTGCAGGCCGAGTTCCTGGATGGCTTCGGCGATCAGCTTGTGGGCGACGCCGTGTCCGCAGCCCGGGCAGTAGTGGGTTTGCTGCTTGAGTTCGCCCTTGCGGTTGTAAAGATCGTAGAAGACGGGCGACTTGGTGTGCGTGACTTCGTAGCCGCCGGCAAGAATCTCTGCCTCGCTAACGAGCGTTTTCGTTTCGGACATGATCGCCTCTGTTAGCGCAGCGTGCGCGCCAGCATCTCGCGTTCTAACAGGGCCGCCATGCGGCCCAGCACATCGGCATGGATCTCTTCCGCGGATGGAACGTTGCCGCCCGTGCGGCCGTAGAACTCCACCGGTACTCGACCATTCAACGCGAGCCGGACGTCTTCCACCATTTGCCCGTTGCTCAGTTCGACGACCAGCACCTGGTGCACATCGGTTGCGGCCTTGAGGAGGGCCTCAGTCGGGAACGGCCACAGGGTAATGGGCCGGAACAGGCCGACGCGATGTCCGTCGGCGCGCGCGGTTTCCACGGCGGAGCGAAGAATCCTGGAGGTGATGCCGTACCCGACCATCAAGACGTCGGCGTCGTCGGTATCGTAGAGTTCGAAGCGGGGCTCGGTCCGCTGGGCTTGTCTGTACTTTTCTTCGAGGTGGCGCTGGTGCGCTTCCAGGTTATCGGGCTCGAGGAAAATTGAG
>Ga0307469_10000580_pt1 | contig 13436 bp, 14 predicted proteins | sample atmos_gasesAM2C__FD_203084 | JGI IMG/M metagenome (GOLD analysis project Ga0307469, IMG submission 203084) | Hardwood forest soil microbial communities from Morgan-Monroe State Forest, Indiana, United States - atmos_gasesAM2C_515 | ecosystem: Environmental > Terrestrial > Soil > Temperate...
CCGACCGGCGTTGACTGCATCTCCGATGAGAAGGTCCGCGGCTGGTTCGCGACGGACACCTACTTCAATCGTGCGAAATTCGCGGACGCGTTTGCGACCTACAACCCGCGGTATCACGCCTACGAGCTCCACCTGGCCGCGGCGGGCTCGAGCACGATCGATCGATGGGTGTCCTATGACATTGCCCGGCGGGAATGGTTTGGTCCACATCTGACGAACGCGTTCACGCCGACCTGGTCGACGGTCTTCATCGACGTGAACAACTTCAACGCGCCGCTGATGGGCGCGTCGAACGGCTTCCTCTATCAGCAGAACCAGACGGCCTTCAACGACGACGGCAACGCGATTCCGATTAGTTGGGTGTCGAAGTCGCACAACGCGGACGCGCCCGACGACACCAAGATTTTTCAGGACCTCTCGCTGCTGATGAAGCGCCAGGGCACGGCCGGCTCCCTGGCGATCGGCATCGCGCTCGGGGACTACGATGCGTCGATCGCGAAGACCTTCACGGCCGATCTGCGGAAAACGCGACAGCGCTTCAACAACTGCGGGCCTGGCCGCAACGTCCGGCTCGAGTTCACCGAAAGCACGCTGAACCAGGGCGCCGAGCTGCACGGCTACGAAATCCCCTGGGGCGTGCTCGGACGCCGATGAACATCACCTGGCCATTTCGCACGAAGGCGAATCCCATCACGGTCGGGGACCAGGCGGCGGACATCGACGACAGTCTCGACAAGCTCTTTCAGGACATGGCGCTGCAGGCCGATGTTCTCAAAGCCTATAAGGCCGATCTCAGCACCGACGTGACGGGCAATTTGCCTGTCTCGCGGCTGAACGGCGGCACGGGCGCGACGAGCGCGACCTTCTGGCGTGGCGATGGGACCTGGGGATCGCCAGCCGGCGGCGTCATCCGTCCCTCTGACACGCGCACGTTCGCGATCTGGCACGCGACACAGAGCCCGAATATTCGCGGGACCAACATTCGTGATCCTGGCACCGTGGGGGTCGGTTCCCCGTCATGGACGCCGGATAACGTCACGGGCTGGACGAATCTGGCCACTGGTGCCGCGGCCAGCCAGCAAGGCGGCTACCGCAGTCCGGCGAATACGGAATTTCGGCCGAACTGGAACCCGGTGGTGTATGCCTACATCCGCACCAAGTCGAGCGTCGCCAACATCCGTTTTTTGATCGGCTGGTTGGCCGCGGCGTCGCCGACCGGCACCGGTTCTGATGCGCTCGGCGGCAAAGGCATCGTCTTCCGCTTCTCGACCGTGACACCTGATGCCGGATGGGTCGGCGTGACGAACGACGGCACGACGGAAACGGTCAGCGCCTCGGCTGGCGCTGTCGCGGCCAGCACCGGATATCTGCTCAAGATCGACCTCTCCGACGGCGTCAATGCACTCTTCTCGGTCAACAACGGCGCGCCCGTCTCGATGGTCATCCCGGCGGCCTGTTTCGGGACTGGCTACGCGTTCGAAGCCTCCTTCACGAACCTGGCGGCGTCGGCGCGACAGATGGACATCGCGCGGATCTATTGGGAATACAACTAGGGGGGGGAAAGGTCATGCCGAAAACGAAACGCGGCTTCGCGGTCGGCGACAACGCGGTGCGGGCGGCAAAGAAGAACCATGAGCTCGGGACAGCGCATCGGTTCAACAGCGAATCAGGCCGGCGCGCCGGCTGTGTCGGCGCCGAACGTCGGTGGCACGAACGCCGGCAGTCTGAGCCTCGTGTAACTGAGCATTGCGACCGGTGATAGCCTGACTCTCTGAGAGGATTGCGATCATGGCCTTTCCCGGCGCGTCTGGCGGCGTGACTCCTGGCGGCTGGTTGGGTGGCGGTCAAACCTATTGGGACCCGACACAAGGCCGTTACGTGCCTGGCGCGGGGCCGCCGCCGCCGCCGCCTGGTCCGGTGCAAGTCGGTCCGTCGATTCAACAGGTGCTCAACGCGGGCGGCCAATACAACTACGCGCGTAACGTGCCGACGGTTGGCCAGCCGGCCACGATGAACGTCAATCCGCCGGACACGTATTCGTTGCCGGTCGGCATGGACGGCGGCGGCGGCGGCAGCAGCGCGAGCCGCGGCGTCGGGGCGTATGGTGGCGGCACGATGGGCGGGACCCTCTCGAGCGAGCTCGATCGCTTTGAGCCGATGACGCCGTTGCCGCAGCAACCGACGTATGCGCCGCCGCCGGCGCCAGCCCAGGTCGCGCCGCTCACGATGCCGCAGCATCCGCAGGCAACGGCAGCGGAACGGAAGGCGGCCAGCGATGCGGCTTACGCGTCGGCGAAGGACCGCACGGCCACGACAGGACGGGCGGCGCTCGATGCGTTCCGCGACGAAATGTCCAGTCGCAACCTTGTGGGTAGCGGCGCGGAGATGGCCGGCACTGCCGGCATCGTCAACACGGCCCAAGGCGAGCTCGGAACAGCCGCACGTGAACAGTCACAAGCCGACTACAACCGCGCGAACGCCGTCGCCGATCAGGTCTACGGCACCGAATCCGGTGCCGCCACGACGAACTATCAGGGCAACCTCGGACAGCGCGAATCCGACGCGAACCGCGCGATGACCAAGGCTGGCACCAGCTACCAGGGCGCGCTGACGGCGCGCGAACAGGATATGGCGGCGCAGCAGGCGCAGCGCAGCGGGCGGCGCTCGTCGCTGCAGGTTCTCGCCGGGCTCCGGCCGGGCGGCATCTACTAAAGCATCATGGCCTTCGGCGCGACCGGCGGTGTCGTCCGCAACTTCTCCACTGCCGTGCCCCAGGCGGACCAGGGGAATTCTGGCTTCCGTTACAACGCGCTCACGAACAGCTACGACAACCTGAATCCCGTCGCGGCGCCGCCGCCGCCAGCACCACCGCCGCCGCCGCCGGCACCGACCTACACCCCGCCGCCACAACCGAGCTATCAGAGCGCGCCGTCGCCGGCGCCACGGCAGCAGGACCCGGCACCGCAGCCGGCGCCACAAGCCCCGCCGCCGCCGCAACAGCAGCAGCAGACCGCGGCTCCGCCGTCGCTCTTGGCGCCGATGATGGCTGACACGCCGCCTGGTCCAGGCTGGATGACGACCGGTCCGGGCGCGCTCAATCCGAATTTGGGGAAGAGCCTGCCGCGACCGTCGATTCAGGCGCTCGCCAGTCTCGGCGCGAAAGGAGCCTACTGATGCCCTTCTCACCGCAGGGCTTCACGCCGCAATCCGACCCGCTAGGTATCGGGTTACAAACCCGTGCGCGCGCCAGGAAGGAAGCGTTTCAGCGCGCCAACCCCGGTGTGCCGACCGGCGACAGCGTCGTGATTCCAGGGAATTGGGATGCGTGGTTTCAGGCGGTCGACGAATCGGCCAAGGGCAAGCCGGTGAAGATGGCCGGCGGTGCGAGTCCAGCCGGCTCTAACCAGTTGACGGGCACGTCGGTGCAACCCGGAGGCAGCACGATGGCGCGACGACCTTCCCTTCAGGCGCTTTCCGGCTACGGTTCCGACCAGCCGGGCGAGCTCGCCGGTCCGTCGGCAGACGAGATCAACAACCGCACGTTCGCGCCGACCTACGAGCAGGCCAGGCAGGCGCGCGTCATCGGCGACGCCGACACACGCACGAACGCGGGTATCGCGCGCGACCTGCAGAGCGCGAACGAGAACTTCGACCTGCAGCAGCTTCCCGGCCGCGCCGCGGCGGCAACCGATGTCGAGAACGCGACAGCGCTGCAGCGCGCGCGCGGCGGCGCCGGCGTCTACTTCGACCCGCTCGTCACGAAGCAGCGGCAGTCGGAGCTCTACGACCGCATGGAGGAATTGCGGCGGCGCTATTCGGACCCGGCGATCATCAAAGGCCAGCAGGCGCTCGAGGAAGCACGCGTCCGCGGCCAGATGGGGATCACGCGCGAGGGCGTGCGCGGACAATACGAGCTCGGCACGCAGGGGCTTCGCAACGAAGGCGCGCAAGGCACCGCAGACACTCGAGCGCGGGCGAGCGTCGGCGCTGCGATGGCGGCCACCGGTGCGGACGCCGGCCGTTACGTCGCGCCGCTCGGCGCGCCACGTGGCCCAAACGCCCGTCCGGCTGTCGGTGGTCCGCAGGCTCCCGGCACACAGGAGATGAGCCAGGACGAGCTCGCGCAGTTCGCCCAAGACCAGGGGCTCCACCCGCAGGACGCGCAGCGGCTCGCGGAAAGCTACGGCTACCGAATCCGGTGATGCGTGAATTCTGGATTGTGCTCCTGGCCGCCTTGGCGCTGGTGCTCATCTTCGTGCTCTTTTTAGGTTGGTAGGATGCCGCCGTTTGATCCGCCCTTCGATCCGATCGCGTCCTGGCGTTCGGCGCAACCGAGCGTGGTGAAGGACCCGCCGCAGGAACCGATTAGCTCGATCGAGGATCTGCGTGGGACCGTCTTCGACACCGACCAGGACCCGATTCAGCGCTGGCGGCGCGAGGCGATTCCGAAGGGCGACATCGGACCGATCGGCCGCGGCATCCAGAGCGGGATGGATTTCGCGCTCAAGCCGATCCGCGCCGTCGCCGAACCGCTCGAGGAAAACGCGCGTTACCTGACCGGCTCGATTCCGCCTGAAGAAAGCACCGTTAGCCGTGCGTCACCGCTCTCGCTCCTGAAGGCTTACGGCGCGGGGATCAACAAGACGCTCGCCGGCATGGCGTCGCCGGCCGGCGCTGCGTCGTTCCTTCCGGTGGTCGGTCCAGCCGGGCGCGCGCTCCTGGCGAGCCAGCAAATTCCCGAAGGCGTGTCGGAAACCGCGGCCGGCATCCGTGCGCGCAGTCCGCGCCAGATCGCCGGTGGCGTCGCGAACACCGCGCTCGGCGCCGCGCTCGTCGGCGGCGACATCTACGGCGGCGCGCGCGACATCCTGAACGAATCACGTGTGCGAACGGTGCAGGGTGTGCCGGTCGACGAAGGCGGCCAGCTCGCGCTGCCGCCGGGCGAGCCGCGCGGCTTGCCGCCTGGGGAACCGCGTGCACTGCCGGCGCGGCCACGGCTGGCGCTGCCGCCGGGACCAGACGACACGGGCGGCGGCGGCGGACCGCTCGATGCGCTCGAGGCGGAATTCAGCGAAGCGCCTGGCCCGCGGCAGCTTCCGCCTGGTCGGCCGACGCGCTTTGCTGGCGGTGCCGGCGGCGTCGTTGACGTGCCGCGCGACTACCCGAACGATCCGATTGCGGCGTGGCGTGAAGCGAACGCGCCGCGCGGTCCGCGTGCGCTGCTGCCGGAACGTGCCGGCGACATCGCCGCCGGTGTGCCCTCGCGTCCGCCGATGCCACTCGACCAGTATCTCGAGAGCGCCAATCTGCGACCTGGCGATCCGCTCGCCGAGCTCGAGGCGCAGCTCTATCCGCAGCAGATGCCCGGCCCACGTCCGACACAACTTGGCCTGAGCGATCTGACGCGTCCACCTGACGAACCGCCGGAGGTGCCTGGTGCCGTTCAACCCGTCCCGCCTGACGTTCCACCTGGCCCGCTCGCCCCGGCCGGTGCCGCCGCGCCCGCCACGTTCAGCGGCGAACGAGGTGCCGCCCGCGGCGCTGCGGCGAACATCGGCGCCGTCAAGAACCGCGCGCTCATGCCGGAAGAAGAAGCCGGCATCCAGCAGCTTGAACGGTTGCTCACTTCCCTGTATGGTGAAGACGCTCCAACCAGAGGGAACGGGCTCTATGTCGACCCCGCAACCGGAGGCGTGCGACCTGTCCCAGGACCCGAAGCGCCCCTACCGCCAGCCGCACCTGGCGCCGCTCCTGCCGGGGAAGTCCCGCCTGGTCGTAATCCAGAACTCCCTGCGCCTGCGCCGTCTGGGATGGTCGACGTCGGAGGCGGTCCACGGCGCACTCCTGGTCGCCGGACTCCGCAATCTACCGAGTCAAACGCACTAGACGAGCTCATCGCCGACGCGCGGCAGCAGGGCTACCAAGGCGACGAGGCGCCGCTGCGCAACGAGCTGACCGAGCTCCTGAAGATGGACGACGAGATCAACGGCGAATACATGGCCGGTGGTCGCAATCCTGAAAATTTGCTCCGCAGAATCCAGCAGCTTGGCGGTCTGGCCGAAGGCCCGCGCGCCTCGGGACCGAACCTGCTCGGCACCTCGCTCGAGGGCGATCCGTATGCCGGCGAGCTCCGGTGGCTGAAGGAATTCGGCAAAACGGGTCCCTTCGGCGAGATGAACTACATTCAGAAAGTCTTCCGCAAACCTGGCGAGATGAAGGCCGGGTCGCGCGCGACCGGCAAGACCATCAGTCAGATGGCCGAAGCGCTCAGTCAAGAGCCTGGCTTTGAACACATTCAGTCGGCAGACGATCTGATCAACGAGCTCCAACGTGCGGCGACGGCTGACTTCCCCGGGCGCGATCCGTTCGGGCGGCTCGAGCGGATGGGCGTCAAATACGGCGAGCCCTGGTGGAAGAAGGTGGGCCAGGAACAGCCGGGCGCCGCCGAATTCAACCCGCAGGAATTCGAGGACATGCTCTCGACCGGCGAGGCGCAGCCGCGGCTCCCCGAAGCTGGCCAGGTGCGAAATGTCGAAAACAAAACGCCAGAATTCGAAGCGCCGTTCTCGCTCTCTGCGGAAGCTGACCGCACGCCGCGCGAGCTCGAGCAAGCACTCTTCGGGCGCGATGTGGGTGAGCTTCCTCGCGAGCGCCCTGGGGAACCCGGTCCTGCTGAGGGCGGCCCTGGCAGAGGACCGGACGAAACGCCCGCGCCGGGCACCGTCCGTCTCTACCGCGTCGAACCCGCGAGCGGCGCGCCGGCGACGGAAGATCTAGCCCGCGGCCGATGGTTCTCCGACGATCGGCACATGGCGCAGATGAAATACGATCGCACGGCCGGGCCTGGCGTCGTGAAATACATCGACGTGCCGGAAGCGGAGCTCGAGCAGTATCGGACCGCCGCGCGCCAGGCGGGCGCCAGCCAGAAAGCCGACGGCATGACCCGGTTCCTGCTGCCGTCCGGCGAAGCGAACCGCGCCGGCACCTTCTCGGAGCTCCCCGCCAGCGAGACGCCGTCCGCCCTCGGCGGCGTGCCATCTAACGTCCGCGACTACCTGGTGAAACAGCTTGGCTACACACCTGAAGAAGTCGCCGCAATGGAACCCCGGCAGGCCCGACGGATCGGGCGGGAACAGACTGCCCATCCCGAACGGGAAGCCCGTCGCGCCGGTCCCCCGCCGTCCGCCGTTACGCCGCTGCCAGAAGGCCCTGGGTTGCCCGGTGAGCGCGCGGCCGAATCCTTCGACCAGACACGCCAGGCGCGCGGCCTGCAACGTCGTGAGGCGCTGCAGCGGACCGCCGTGCCGCCCTCGGAGCCGCAGGCCGTTGAAGGTGCGCCGCCACCGAAGACGCCGGCTGAGCGCTACGGCGCCGGCGAGAAGCTGACCGCCAAAGAACGCGCGGCGCTCGAGCTCCCTGAAGAAGCCGCGCCGCCGAGCGCACGCCCGTCGCTGCGCGAACAGGGCACGAGCCCGCGCCAGATTCAGAAGCGGGTTCAGCGCATGGACTCGTGGATGTCCGACCCGACGCCGGAGAACTTCAAACGGTGGGTCGACGAAGTCACCGGCCAGGCCGAGCGCATCAACGAGCGGCAGCTCAAAGGCGGCACGGGTGAAGAAGGCAAGATGCCGCCGAAGTCGGACAGCGGCGAATACCTGGCCGGCTCGCCGTTCCCCGGCTTCCAGTTGCTCGCCGACCCGCGGCTGCTGAAGCGGGCGGCGCAATTCCTGGTGTCGAACGAACCGATCGATCGCCTGCTCCGCGGCGCCATCGCCGGTGGCGTCGGCGCGATGACCGACGAGGATCATCGGTTGCGCGGCGCGGTCTACGGCGCCATCGCCGGCATGATGGGACCGGAGATCGCGCGCGCTTGGGCGTCTGATTTCGTCGCGCTCGCGAAAGGGAAGGTGCCGACGATTCCTGGCCGCGGCCTGCCACGCGTCTACGAGCCGCGCGCGAAGGGCGACATCGGCATCATCGAGAACATCTTCGGCTCGAAGGCGCACACCATCCCTGAGCAGTTTCAGACCGTGCGGCCGGCGATCGACGCGCTGCAGGCGATCCGCGAGACTGGCAAGCTGGACTCGCGCTTGCCGCTCTTGACGAACGAGCGCCTCGGCGACGCCGGCGCGTCCGCCTACAAGGGCGGAAAGCTGCAGGTCCGCCAGGGTGAATTCCTGAAACCGGAGATCAAGTATCTCCGCGACCAGGCGCTCGAGCAGCGCGGCAAAGGGCGCAACCGTCTGGGCTCTTACCTCGAAGCCTATGCCGACGAGCTCGCCGGCGCGATGACCCGCTCTGAGAAGTTCATGCGCGATTCGGGCGTGCCGGCCAAGCTGGTGAACCGGCTGTCGACGGAAGGCGCGAACCAGATCTACCGGCAGGGCCTTGCGCTGAACGTCGGCAGCGCCGCGGTCAACCGTGTCTCGCAGCCGCTTTTGACGGCGCCCTACGTCGGTCTGCGAAACCTCTGGAAGAACTACACGCCGTTGTCGGACGCCGAAAAGGGGCTGTCGGACATCACACGGCCGGTCGACCAGATGGAGATGGCGCGCACCGGCTGGAAATTCCTGCAGAAGTTCGATGACATCGCGTCGTCGCTGATGCGCTTCACCGACAACCACAACCGCCAGGGCGCCTACGCGTCGGCGCACCTCGCCGCGGAACAGGCCGGCGCGACGCCGCAGCAAGCCTACCAGTTCGCGCGCGACGTCTCGGAGAAAACCCAGGGGCTCTACGGCTTGCTATCTGGCAACCCTCGTTGGCGCGGCCCGTTGATCAAGACGCTCAAGCCGTTCACGAAATACCCGATCCTCTTCGCGGAGTGGTTGAACGACGCGGCGACGTCGGTTGATCCGCGCGTGCGGTGGCGCACGGCGGCGATGGGCGCCGGCGTGTGGGCCTTCTCGCAGGCGACCGGTGTCGATCTCTGGGACCTGATTTCCGGCGGCGCGCGTTACGGGGGGTCCGGTCTGCTGCGCGGCGCGATGGACGTCTACGCGCACGCGACGAACCAGGCCAAGGATCACCAACTGCTCGCGATGCCGGGCAAGGGCTTCACCGATTCGGACATCGGCAACATCGCCTATCCCGTCGGCGTGCGGAAGCTGGTCGACACGGCGCAGCGCTTCAAGACCTTCGGCACCGAACCCCACAAGACGCGCACGCCCGGCGGCGCGCTCGAGACGGTGACGCCGACCGAAGACCTGCTGAATATGTTCGGCGTCCGCACGACGCGGCAGACGTCGCGCCAGCAGATGCTCGACGACGCGCACGCCCACGAGCTCGCCGCCGCGGAAACGGACAGCCAGGAGAACGCGCAGGCGCGCCGCGACCTGCTGCACGCGCTCGACATGAACGACGCGGCCGGCGCGCAGGATGCCGTCAGCCGGATGTCGCCGAACACGGCGAAGGCCGTCTTCAAATCGCAGAATCGTGATCGATATGAGCGCCTGCTCCACGCGACGCCGGTGAAGCGCCGGCCGGAGCTGCGCGACGCCTACGGTGAGCTCGAGCAAGAGCTCCGCGGTCCGCAACAACCCCGACCATAATTCTCGTCCGGTCGCGGCCGATATTCAAAACGGGGGCGAACGCGCTCCCCAAAACTTTCACCGACAGTTCTGTAAACCAACTGAGAAAGGCTGGCCCGAACCGGTCTTGGGCGGCGGTGTGCGTGGTCAATCGGGGGAAATGGGTTTGGGCTCGGGGTGACATTCGACTACACGGTCCATCTCAGCGACGCCCTCAGCGGCATCGTCGTCGCCGCCTTCGGGTGGAGCATTCGAAGAACCTACCGGCTCGTCGCTGATTTCATCGAAACGGTCGAAAAAATGGATGTCCGTCTCGAGCGCGCGGCGAACGTGATCGACATCCACTCGGAAGCGATAGCCGCGCTGCGGCTCGGCCAGGGTTTGAAGCTGCCAAAGGTCGCGCACAAACGCCGGCGAACCGACAGCGAGGAATTCATCGGAGACGGCGATGATCAAGCGTGAACTGTTGCAAGCTGGTGACGTGCTGCTCTACCGTGGGACGGGCGTCTACGGCTTCGTGATCCGTGTGAAGACCTGGCATCAGATTGGCCACGTCGAGGTCTATCACGGGCATGGTGTGTCGGCGGCGTCGCGCGACGGGCAGGGTGTGAACATCTACCCGTTGCGCGAAGACAAGCTCTGTAACGTCCTGCGGCCGAATGTGCCGTTCCGCGTTTCCGCCGCCGACCGCTTCGTCGCCTCGATGCGTGGCACACCTTACGGCTGGTGGGACCTGGCGAACTTCACCGGCTGGCATGTCGACGCGAAGGGCATCGTCTGTTCGCCGTTCGCGACGCTGGACCTGCGCGCCGGTGGCGTGCCGGTGTTCAACAGCGAACCGGCGAACCTGATCGCGCCGTTCCAGTTTCTTCTCTCGGAACACCTGACCGACATCACTTCGGATATCATGGCAGCGCCGGTGTTGACGCCGGCCCTGACCACATGACTATCACCGCCTACACCGTCGCCTCTCGGTTCCTCGGCCTGAAGGAAGTGCACGGCGCCGTCAACAACCCGGCGATCGTCGCGATGCTTCGGCTCGAGGACCCGAACATCAACGATGACGAAACGCCGTGGTGCTCGGCGTTCGTCAACGCTGTGTGCTGGCTAATCAACCTGCCGCGGTCGAAGTCGCTCGCCGCGCGCTCGTGGCTGAACGTCGGCAGCGTGATCCCTATCGAGCAGGCCGCCGCGGCGTTCGACGTCGTCGTCCTGAAACGTGGCGGTCCTGGCCAGCCTGGACCGGAGGTGCTGGCCGCGCCTGGCCATGTAGGGTTTTTCGCGGGCGCGGATACCAACCCGGTGACGCATCTTCGCCAGGTGCACATTCTTGGGGGGAATCAGGGCGACCAGGTGTCGATTGCGGCGTTTCCGGTCGACCGGATTCTGGGGATTCGGGCGCTGCAGATTTGAAGTAGCGCTCGTAGTCGGCGGCGCTCACGTAGCACTTCATGGGTTTGCCCATGTGTCCGAGCTCAGGCCGTCGGCGGTCCAGTAGCCGAGCATCCCCGTGATGAAGTTCTGCACCATCGCGTCGGGGTCGAAGTCGTTTTCCTTCCCGTTCATCGTCGCGCAGCGGATGCCGTAGCGCGCCGCCGTCCGCAGCAGATCGGCGAATTCCTGCCGGCTCAGATTCATGCTGCGATCCGGGTAGCCTTTGTTCGGAAAGACGGCGATCGTGACGCGATCCTCGGTCCCCATGCGGATCGGCATCGGCGGCACGTTGAAGCCGGTCGGCGCCTCGGCCGTCAACCAGTGGTCCTTCGGCAGCGGCATCGACATGGTCGCGAAGCCGGACCCGTCCGGCAGCAGGGCGCACTCGTCGATCGTGCCGCCGGCGTTCTTCGCGAGGTCCTCGATCATCTTCGGAGGCTTGATCGGTTTCGGGTAGCCATCAGACATCAGAAATCCTTTGTGGTGACAGCGTGGCGCGGCGTCGCCCTGACCCGTTCAGGGCAGTCGGCCGGTCCGACATTGCAGCGCTTGCACTCTTCCCGGCTCGGCACCTTCTTCGGCGGCTCGTCGCCGGCGATGACCTTGATCATCGCGACGATATCGTCCTTTCTGGCGGCGCTGAGCTCCGTGGGCTCGACCGTGACGGCATCCTGCTGGCCGTAGACAATCTCCCCGCTCAACTCCGCCGGCAGCGTCGTGACCTTCTTCGGGAGGAAATACAGATAAATAAGGATTTGCCACCAGTCGGCGCTGCGCCGCCGTCCGGTCTTCGCATCGAGGATGATGGCGTGCTCTGGAAGGGTGCCTGGCGGCATCGTGGCGACGATGTCCGGTTTGCCAGCGACAACCGCGACGGCGCCTTCGACCTTGAAGTCATTCTGCTGCTCCGTCGTGACGGTGTAGCCGAGCTTTTTCAGCTCGAGCTCTTTCTTCCGCACCAGGCGCGCGTGGTCGGCGTTCCATTTCTGTAGGTCGCCAGCCATCTCTTCGTATTTCTCGTAACGGTAGTGCGCGCGGAACCAGGCGGACCAGAGGCACTCGAGATCGCCGCCGAGCAGCTTGGCCAGCCACGTGACCCAGATGTAAGGCTTCTCAGCGCGTCGCGTCGCCATCAGCACTCCCTGATTTTCGTGCCGTATTGCACCTCGAAGTGCCGCTTCTTCCAGATGTAGAGGTCTTCTCTGTAGCCCTTGCTTTCCTCGACGACGCCGGTCCAGATGTCGACCTGCGGGTCCTCGGTGAGCCCGTGCTCTTCGTAGACGAAATCGGCGAAGTAGTGGCCGATCGTCTCGGCTAGGCCGTCGGGGCGCTGGACCTGCAGTGGCATCTTCACCTGGCGGCGCAGCGCGCGGACGCCGCCGGCGCGTAGCGCGTCGACCAGGTAGATCCACCGCTTCGCTTCGCGCTGGCTCTTGAACAGAATCCAGTCCTTATGCGCTTTCCGCCAGGCGGCCCACTCCTTCTCGGTCGCGTAGCCTTCGCGGAGCTCGCGGTAGTTGAGCATCCGGTCGCCGGACGGCGGCACGAAGCACCACTTCGCGCCGTGCGTGCGGCGCCCGCGATCGAGCCGCTGGCCGAATCGTTTCACGTGTCCTCGTAGAGTCGACCAGGCAGCGCGCGGCGCTCGAGCTCATACGCCTTCACCGGATCGGGGTCGCAACTCGCGGCGACGGCAATCGCTTCCGCCTTGCCGACCGGCGCGATGCCGTAGATGGCCGACGGGTTGAAGAACCGCGTGAAGGCGACCTTCCCGTTTTTGTAGACGTCGACGCGCACGAACGTCGCGCTGCCAAGGTTCTGGGTCGTCACCTTGCCGGCGATGCGCTGGTGGCCGAAGAGGTCGACGATCGCCCACTCTTCGAAGGGTTCAATCTGCGGCGTGTCGCCCATCAGGTTCTCCCGCGCTCGAGCTCGTCGGCTCTCTCGTTCAGGAGCGTCGCCAAGGCACGCGCCTCGTTGGCCGGCAGGCCGAGCCAGGCGATCGGTTCACCGAATAGCAGACGGACGATGCCCTGTTGATGGTCGACGGTCAACGCCATCCTGAGCTCGCCCTTGTCCGTGTCGTCGGTCGCCCCACGCGGGAAATTCCCGGTCGCGCCGATTTTGAAGTTCTTGATGATCATCGTTCGATTGCCCGATAACACTTCCGGTTTACGTCGTAGCGCATGACGTAGGGGTAAGACTTCATAAAGCGCTGCAGGTCCTTGGACGCCTGCGGCACCGAAATGCCGAACTTCTTCTGTAGATGCTCTCGGTTGATGAAACCGTAGATCCACAACATCTCGCGAATCCATTCTCGGCGTTGCAGTTCGAACCACCGACACGGCTTCGCGTTCATCGTCTCCCCAACTTTGCGGCGATGGCCTCGAGCCCGGCCGTCATCGGGCCAGGCGGCAACCGCTTCCGTTTGTCGGCACACTGACAGTGCCGCCAACTTTTCCCGCACCCGCC
>Ga0307469_10000581_pt1 | contig 13434 bp, 15 predicted proteins | sample atmos_gasesAM2C__FD_203084 | JGI IMG/M metagenome (GOLD analysis project Ga0307469, IMG submission 203084) | Hardwood forest soil microbial communities from Morgan-Monroe State Forest, Indiana, United States - atmos_gasesAM2C_515 | ecosystem: Environmental > Terrestrial > Soil > Temperate...
AAGTGTCTCGCAGCATCGTCCGCACGTGCCGGCGTTGCTCGCGCATCCGCGCCCATGCGCCACCGACCAGTCCGACGGCCAGTACGAGCCCGACCGCGATGACCCAGAACAGGGGAATGTGCGCCATTCGGCGTCGGAGCCTTACTGATGCCATGAGAACGGCCGCCCGCTGCTAGTAGGCTCAGGCTGCGGGACCGTTACCACACTCTCAGGCAGGAGGCCGTCCTCATGACAATCGTCGGATGTGATTTGCACACGCGGAAGCAGCAGGTTGCCGTCCTTCATGCCGACACGGGCGAAGTCGTGGAGCAGGAGCTCCTCCACGCGGGCGATGCCGTGGAGCAGTTTTACCGCACGCTGCCCCGTCCGGTGACCGTCGGCATCGAGAGCACCGGCTACGCCCTGTGGTTTCACGAACTGCTGCAGCGCCTCGGCCACACCCTGCTCGTGGGCGAGGCCGCCAAGATCCGAGCCATGGTCGTGCGCAAGACCAAGACCGACTGCCGCGACGCCCAGCACTTGCTCGACCTGCTGAAGCATGACCGTTTCCCCGCGGTCTGGATCCCGGATCCGGCCACCCGCGATCTCCGCGCCCTCGTCACCCACCGGGTCCGCCTCGTGCGCATTCGCACCATGGTCAAGAATGGCCTGCAGGCCATCGCGCTCAACCGCCGCCTCGCTCTGGGTTCCAAGCTCTGGAGTCAGCGTGGTGCAAGCGTTGGCGAAGCTCGAGGACGGCAAGCCGTAGAGGCAAGACGCCCCCGGCCATGTTCCAGAAACCCTATCGCTCCCCCCTCTGCAAGTACGCGCGGCGCCAGCGAGTCATCCTTCACCTTCCAGTGTTCCAAAACCGGGTGTCTTTGATACACGCCCGTGTTCGTCCTGCGCATGGGGAGCGACCCACCGGCCTGCGCTGCGCTACCATCCCATTATCTGGGCCTGGTTGTTCGCCGCTTTCTGCCTCCGCTTGACCGAGGGAGAGCCCCGGAGGTAGGCTCCGCGGTGTGAGAGTAGGCATCGCGCTAGTCTTCCTGCTTCTTGCCTGCCTTGGCAGCGTGACTCCGCTGGCCTACGCGAGTCCGCCTGATCCGACGTGGATCGACGGAATCTACGACGACGACGACGGCGATGACGTCATCGTCTCCGTGACATCGGCGACGTGGGCCGTCGAACTGGGCCAGGACGCCTGCTCTACACCACGCTTAGTCGCCGTTTCCCTCGACCTGCCAGGCGCGCCGCGGCTCCTCTCGGTGGCCGTGCGGCGGGCCTTCCTGGGCCGGGCGCCACCCCGAGTCTAGGCCTCACCATCGCTCGCTGAACCGGGCGCCTGGAGTCGGTGCCAGGTGCTCTGGCAATCGGCCGTTACCGCCCGGGCGTCGCACGGGGGGTTCATGTCCCCTCGCGGGCTGGGAAGCCGGCTCATGACACGATCCGGGCCATGCCACGCGCACGGACCGTCAGGGGAGACTCCCGGTGATCGCCGCACAGACAAGACAAGTCCCGTGAAGCTTCTCCGCGTCATCGCGGTCAATCTGGCCGTGCTGCTGGGACTTGCTCTCGCGGCAGAGCTGGCTTTTGGAGAGTGGATCGGCGCACATCCACTGGGGCAACTTGCCATTCTGCGTAACGTCAAGGTCACTATATCGGCCGCTCCGCTGTATCCGGGAGGAGGAGAGTTCATCTATCAGCGCGACGCCTTTGGCTTCCGTGGATCCGGCGTCGATCCGGCGCGCATCACCATCCTGACCCTCGGCGGCAGTACGACGAACCAGCTGTACCTTCCGGAAGAGGCGACGTGGCAGGCTGTGTTGGAGCGGTCCCTGCGCCAGACCGGCCGTGACGTCGTCGTGGCCAATGCCGGCCTTGATGGCCAAAGCACCATCGGGATGGTCGCGGATCTCGAACTCTGGATCCCCTATGTTCCTCAGCTCAAGCCGCGCCTGGTGCTGGTCTACGTCGGGATAAACGACGTGTACATCAGGGACACGTGGAGAGATAGCCGCCACGTTGTCACGTTCGGTCGAGAGCTCGAGCAACGAAGCGCCCTCGTTCGGCTGTGGACCACCGTGGCCGGCTCGATTCGAGCCAGCCGAGCCGAATTGCGTCACCGCGCGGTCGATTTTGCCGGTGCGAAATGGACCGACCAGCCCGCTCAGCCCGGCTGGCAGGCGGATCGGTTGGAGACCAACCTCGGCGTCTACAAGACGCGGCTGGTCCGCATCGCGGAATTGATCGAGCGCCTGGGGGCGGTGCCGGTCTTCATCACCCAGACTCGCGCCGACTACCGGCTGGAGAACGGCCGGCTGATCGGCATCGCGAAGACCGAGGGCCCCAACGGCGTAGATCAGGGCCGCGCGCTCGCCCGCGTCAACGCGGCCACGCTGGAGACCTGTCGGGAGCGGCACGTGGTCTGCTTCGACCTCGCAACCGAGCTGCACTTCGCCGATGGCGATTTTTACGACTTCGAGCACAACACGCCACAAGGGGCCGAGAAGATCGGCCATTGGCTGGCCGGCAAGCTGGCCGGGCTGAGCTGACCCATGATCTCCTTTCTTCGCGAGCTGTGGCTCTTCATGAGGGTGCGGAAAAAGTACTGGCTGCTCCCCGTCCTGATCATGCTGGCTGTTTTCGGGGCGCTCATCGTGCTCACGCAGGGCAGCGCAGTGGCGCCGTTCATCTACACGCTGTTCTAGGCAAGACTGCGAGCCGTGCGCATCCTGGGCATCTCTGCCTTGCGACGCCCTCAAGGCGATCCAGCGCGATCAGAACGTGACCGGGTTCGACTCCCTCACAACGCTCGAGGAGCAGCCCTAGACCTTCCACGGCCGGCTGCGCCAGCGGAACCTTGCCGCGATCCCGCGGCCGTACGGTGCCCTGATGTGGAGCCTCGTGCAGGTGATCGCGAAGCTGGAGCAGGAGACGTAGAAAAGCAAGACGCCCCCGGGGTGCGCTAACACCCACATCGCTGGGGCGTGGGCGACTGGGTAGCGCCGCGGTGCGGGAAGTCAACGTTCGGTTCATCAGCGCCACACTAGCCGCCATGCCCACGGGAGGCAGGGGGGCGAGGAGACGTTCAGCGAGATCGATCTTGCCGACTAATAATCTGCTGGAAACGCCGCAGTCGTGCTCACGTTCGTGGCCTCGACCCGCGCTCTCGATAGTGGGCTTGCTTCACCGTTAGCCACTTGAGCGTGCGCCGTTCCATCCAACCGACCTACTCGATCACTTGATCCGCCCGCTGCAGGAGCGACGGCGGGACCGTCAGGCCGAGGGCCTTGGCGGTCTTGAGGTTGATGACGAGGTAGAGCCTGTCGAACTGCTCGACCGGCAGATCGCCAGGGTTGGCGCCCAAGAGAATGCGCTGGACGTCTTTGGCCGCGAGTCGGCCCAATGCAGAGTAGCTCACGGCATAGCTGACAAGCCCCCCCTTGGCGACACTGTCCTGCTCCGCGAACATGCTCGGTAGCTTCTTTGCCCTCGTTGTGTCAATCACTAGCGCCGCCTGGCTGATCACCATTCCGTCCGGTGCGGCGAAATAAGCGTCTACCTCCCCGGCCCGTAGCGCGCGCAGGCCTGCCCGCAGCTCCTCGACAGAGGTGACTCGCCGCTCGAGAAGCTCGATGTTCAGCTGACGGGATACCTCGCGCGCGACCTTCATGCCCCGCTCAGCGACGGGATTCTCAGGATTGTAAAAGCTCACGACCCGGCGAACCCTCGGAATCATCTCCTTCAAGAGCCCGAGGCGCTTCGCGGTGAGATCAGTAAACCGGCTATAGATACCCGTGAGCCTGCCTCCAGGCTTCCGAAAACTCTCGACGAGGCCGAAGGCAACTGGATCAGAGCCGGCGTTGAACACAATGGGGACGGTCTTCGTAGCCCGTTTGACCAAGCGTGTGACCGAGGTGCCCACCGAATAGATCAGGTCGACTTTCTCATGTTCGAGATCAACCGCTGTCTGCTCCACCACCTTCAGATCGCCTCTGCAGTCGCGCACGTGAAGAACGACCTGTCTTCCCTCTTCGAGGCCTAGCTCTGTGAGACCCTTCCGGAGCCCGTCGACGGCGCCCAAGTACGGGCCTCCCTGCAGGATGACTCCGACGCGATAGATGCGGGCCTCCTGCGCCTCGGCGCCGAGCGGCGCGGCGAGGAGGCCGCCAGTCAAGGATGCGAGGAACACCCGTCGATTCATCACGGGCCTCCGTCTGGCCGCGTCGTCTATGGGGGACGGGGCAGTGGCGGCCAGCGGGTCGAAGGTACACCAGCGGGCCGCCGAGGTGTGGCTGCGATTTGGGAGTGGGCTGAGGTTGACGCCCGATTGTCCGCGATTAGGCCCGAGGATTGAAGAACCTGAGCGGGCGACCGCAAGAGGTCTGGCCCCTCCCGCTCGGGCAGAAAGGCGAGGTCACATGCCGCCACCACCGCCACCACCACCTCCGCCGCTGTCCTTCCAGTCGAACGCCGTGACGCTGACCCGGTACGACGCACCGGGCATCTTGAGTGGCACCTCGAAGTAGGTGCGGTCGTTGAAGGGAACCACTCCACGCACGAACCCGACCCCGCGCGCAATCACGGTGCCAGAGGCGTCCAGGGTTTCCACCAAGAGCTGCACGTTGTAGGCTGCGCGTAGGTAATCGTTGTAGACGTACCCTTGGATGGCTGGCCGCCCGCGCCAAGTTCCGACCTCCCAGTCGAGTCGGATTCGCGCATCGACGGTCGATGTCGCGCTCAGAGCAATGGCCGGAGTCGTGGGGTGGAAGCTAGCCAGCGTTAGGCTTGCCATGCTCGCGAGCAGTAGATACTTGATTGGCTTCATTTGGCTTGTTCACCCTTACGATCTGGCCGTCACTCGATCACCTGATCGGCGCGTTGCAGGAGCGACGGCGGGATCGTCAGGCCGAGGGCCTTCGCGGTCTTGAGGTTGATGACGAAGTAGAGCCGGTCAAACTGTTCCACGGGAAGATCCCCGGGGTTGACGCCCAAGAGAATTTGGTGGACGTACCTGGCTGAGAGTTGGCCGATCGCGAAGTAGCTCACGCCATAGCTGGCCAGGCCCCCGTGGACAACGCTCTCCTGCTCGATGAACATGGTTGCCAACTTCTTCGCTCTCGCGGTGTCAACGATCAACGCCGTCTGGCTGATGACCATTCCGTCCGGCAAGGCGCAATAGGCATCCGCCTCCCCTGCTCGAAGCGCGCGCAGGCCTGCCTGCAGCTCCTCGACTGACCCGACTCGATGCTCGACGAGCTCCACCTTCAGCCGGCGGGCTGCGTCTCGCGCGATCTTCACGCCCAGTTGAGTGGTGAGATTGCTAGGGTTGTAAAAGGTCACGACTCGGCGGAGCCTTGGAACCATCTCCTTCAGGAGCTCGAGGCGCTTCCCCGTGAGTTCCGCAGACCGGCTGAAGGTGCCCGTGAGTCTCCTGCCAGGCTTCCGGAAGCTCTCGACGAGGCCGCCGGAGACTGGATCATTACCGGCGTTGAACACAATGGGGACAGTCTTGGTAGCCCGTTTGACCACGAGCGTAACCCGGGTACCCAGCGAATAGATCAGGTCGACCTTCTCCCGTTCGAGATCCCCCGCCGCCTGCTCCACCACCTTCAGATCGCCGCTGCCGTCGCGTACGTCGAGAATGAACTGTTTCCCCTCCTCGAAACCCATCTCTGCGAGGCCCTTCCGCAGCCCGTCGACAGCTCCCAAGTACGGGCCTCCCTGCACGATGACTCCGACGCGATAGACGCGGGGCTGCTGCGCTTCGGCGGCGAGCGGCGCGGCGAGGAGGCCGCCAGCTACCGTCCCAAGGAAGGCACGTCGGTCCAATACGGCACCCTCTGCTGACCGCATCGACTAGGAGGGTCGGGGCGGGACGGCCAGCGGGTCGACCTTACACCAGCGGAGCCGGGCCCACTGGGGCTATTTCTTCCGCTCCCACTCCCGCTCGCCCGTGACCCTTGGCCGAAAAATTCGCCTGTCCGATACTGGAGGGACAAGGAGCCCCTGTGCGTACACCATGGCTCGCCCCCGACGCCGCAAGTCAGGACGACTCGGCGGCCTGCGTGCAAAAGGCGCAGAGTGCGCAAGCGCCTGGCCGTGGGGCAGATCCTCCTGACGCCGAAGCCCAGGACGGAACATGGACGATGAGCGATCCGCGGTCCGACGCCGGCCGGCGCATGATCCTGGAGGACTCCTTCTTGCTACTCGCAAGCGGCGGGCTCCTATTGCTGATCGTGCTCGCGGAACCGTGGCTGCTCGCGCTGGCCGTTCAGGTGGGCGTCGTGCTGGGCGGGCTCTATCTGCTGGTGCGGTTCGTCAAGGCCGCGTGGCGGGACTGAGAGTACGGCGGGCCGCACCCTACGCCGTAGCCCTGGCGCGCCTTCAAGGTCGAGCGGTACCAGAACCGGTGCGGCCACCCCAGGAGGTGATCCCGTGGACGCGGCCAGACGGACTGGTCGCGTTCGTGCCGGTGCTGGGGGAGGCGACGTGACTAGCGTTGGTGCCAGGGGCACCGAGTCGAACAGTGCGTCCCACGGATTAAGTACGGCATCTATCAGTAGCGAACATCGGCCGATGAGAGGAGCAAAATGCGCAGGTTCGCGACGGGGCTATTGATGGTGATGGCCATGACGGTCTTGATGAGCTGCTTCATCGAGGGATCGGTTCCATACACCTACTCGGCCACCTATTGTTCCGGGTGCTGGTACGGGACGTGGGAAGGCCGCGAGGGCTGGCATTATGGCGGCGGGCGTCCGTGGGAACGCGATCATCATGAAGGCGATCACCAGGGCGAGGGCCATCGTGGCGAAGGGGAGCGGCATGAGGGACACCGCTAGGATCCTCGTGCCCGGAGCGTGGCAACGAGGGGCAAGCCCTGAGCGCGAGAGGGACGAAGACTTGCTGAAGTCGGCGCTGATGGCGTTCGAGAACTAGGCTGCGATGTCGTAAAGCGCGATGGGACCCGTGGTATCCTGGCCAGCATGCCCGGGTCGGTGCATCTAAGGCGCCACCGGAAGCGGATTCAGAACGCGCCCGAGAGCATCGTCTGGAACTGTTCGTGCGGGTTTATGACGTGGCGCCCTCGGACGCCGAAGTCCTCTATCGTCCAGCTTCAAAAAGCGTGGGACCGACACCTCACCAGGCGCACGCCGGGGAATCGGAGACAGCTAGCGGTCCGGCGGCTTAGTAGTTGAGAGCCCTAAGGGGCAGCCTCGAGAGGGCGGCTCATCCCCTTCGGGCGAAGTGTCGGGCGAAAGGTCAACTGCGGACTAAGTTCGCGCTATCTTCCTCGCATCTCGGCTCCCGTTCCTTGCATGTCACAAATCCCGAGGCTTTGCCGCCACCAGCCCCCGCCGCGCATGCACTGCTGCGCCTCGCTGACCATCGGGTTGGTGGTCGCTGGAGCAGGCATAGTCGAGGCACACCCGGCCAGAAACCATACTGTAACCCCGATTCCAATAGCTTCTCGCACCATGGTCACCCTCCATTGCGGCTGAAGCCTACCGTGCTGCATCTCCGCGCGCACCCGAGGGTGGCGCAGAGCGTCAGGTCGCCGAGTCACCATCGGCTCCGGCGAGGTACATCGCTCACTCGATCACCTGCCCTTCAGCCCACGCAGCCCCCACGGTGACGGGTTAACTCCACTCCGGCCCGCGAGAACATCATGCAGCGGGCGGCTAACGTCCTTGCTCGGGGGCGATGTCGACAGACGGTTTCAAATCGAGCGAGTCCGGGAGCGGTAGACCGGCTTGACGTCGGTGTTCGACCCGTTGGGCGATGCCCTGCCAATAGCACCGCGCAAACCCCGGCACATCTTGCGTTTGGCCGGCCTGTACGTCGACCGAGAGGCTGCCCTCCATGCCGACGCGCGCCATCTGCACCGACGGGAACTGGGCGTCACAGGCCCTCGCCGCACCCACGTAGATGTCTTGGCGAAGTCTCATCTCAGGCGACATCGCGCATCCGATAGTCAGCAGACCCACCAACGAGAGCGCGCGCAACGCCATATCCCCCTCCTGGGCACTGTTGCCCTGCATGTCCTGGTGAGCATGCGGATAGACTCCCGGCACGCGTGTTCCGCTGGTGCCCGTATTCTTCGTCGCGTGTCACGGTGCATGACCGTTACGCTGCTCTTCGGTGCGGGCTTCCGCTGGCCCCCCTTTCGACCTCCACGTGTGTCAGTGTCGCTGCGACGGCTGATCGGCGGGTTGCGTCGCCGCGTCGTCCGGTCGGTTCCACCAGCCCCCACCCAGGGCCAGGAAGAGTGCTCCCGTGTCGGCGAAGCGGCTGGCCTGCGCTTGCACCCGCGTGATCACGGTTTGCTGATAGGCCTGCTGGGCACTCAGCAGCGCCAGGTAGTTGGTGTGGCCGAGTTGCTGCTGCTTGAGCGTGATATCGAGGGTCCGTTTGGCGGCGCGTTCGGCGGCGACCGCCGCCGTCAGGCTCTCGGCATCGGCCTGCAGGGCATAGAGGGTATCCGCCACGTTCTGGACCGCGGTGAGGACCGTGCTGCGGTATTGGGCGGCTGCCTGCTCGAAGGCCGCCGCGGCGGCGCGCTGTCGGTGCCACAGGGTATTGCCATCGAAGAGCATCTGGAGCGCGGTCCCCCCCACCATCCAGTAGGGATTGTGGTGTGCGAACATCTGGGCAAAGTCCGTCGCGGTGCCGCCGTACGTCGCGCTGATCGTGAACTGGGGCGGGAGGTTTGCGATGGCCACGCCGATCTGGGCGCCCGCGGCGTACAAGCTGCCCTGCACGGTCGGGTAGAAGAACCCTCGCTGCGCGTCCACCAGCGCCCGGGCCTGGCGCAGTGCCGCCTGGGCCGAGACGATCGTCGGATTGGCCTGGAGCGCCTGCTCGACCACCGCGTTCAACGCCGGCGATTGGAACAGCGTCCACCACTGCTCGACCACGTCCTGATCGTGTCGGAACCGCTGCGCCTCGCCCCCCGGCACCTCCGCCGAAGCCGTCTGCGGGCTCAGGGACTCGCGCGTATAGCCACTCACCGTCAGCGGGGCAGGTCGGTGAAAGTCCGGGCCGACTGCACAGCCGGACAGCAGGGCCAGGGCGGCCAACGTGATCACCGCGCCAGGACCCGGGTGTGCCGACCGGCTAGATGTACCAGGTGATGTCATGGTCGGGTCCCTCATGTTTCCGACGCGCGACGGGACTCCCACCGAAGTCGGTCGCGGTCACACGTCGGGCGGTTCGCTTGAAGTTCATTGCGCCTCAGTGCCTGGTCCGGACTCCGGGTCCGCTGCTCGAACTGCCCTTGGCCTCACCGGGCCCCTCGTCTTGCCTGAGGCGCGGCGCAGCCTGCCAGGATTGGGCGCCGGCCCCTGCACGACGTGTCCTGCACCCCGGCGCCAGCCCCGGGCCCCGGCCCGGCCGCCTCGACTCCGCCAGGCCCTGCCCCCGAGCTGAGAATGAGCACCACCAACACAGCAGCCCATCGCATGCGCAGACTCCCCCTTTCGTGCCGTCCGATGGCTCTGCCGTCATGGCTCGGCCCCGTTCGGTTGCCCGGGCCCAAGGCCCGGCGCCGCAGACGGGCCCTCGCCGCCGGGCGCCGCCGCATCGTCGCCCTCGCGCCCGCCGAGGAACACCAAGCACAGCGGCGGCACGACCCCGAGCAACAAGAGCGGACCGATCAACAAGCCCCCGACGACCACGGTCGCCAGCGGGCGTTGCACTTGGCTGCCGATCCCGGTCGAGATCGCCGCCGGGACCAGGCCGATGCACGCCGACAGCGCCGTCATCAGCATCGGCCGCATGCGCTGCGAGGCGGCGTGGAACATGGCTTCGCGGCTCCGCAGGCCCCCCCGCTGCATCACCTCGTGGTAGTAGGTGAGCACCAGGATGCCGTTCATCACCGAAATCCCCAACAGCGACACGAAGCCGATGGCGGCGGAGATACTGAAATTGAGCCCAGTGACCAGCAGCGCCAGCACCCCACCGGCGATCGCGAAAGGAATGCCCGCGAGGGCCAGCAGGCTGTCCCGCAGGGAATTGAACAGGGCATAGAGCAGCAGGATGATCAGCGCGAGGCTCACCGGCACGATCACCGCGAGGCGCGTTCGCGCCTGCTGCAGGGCCTCGAATTCCCCGGCCCACTCGATCCGATATCCTTGGGGGAGCTGCAGCTGCCGCGCAATGCGTGCCTGGGCATCGGCCACCGTCCCCTCAAGGTCCCGGCCGCGCACGCTGAATTTGATGGGGATGAACCGCTGATTGCGTTCGTGAAAGATATAGGAGGCGCCGGTATCCAACGAGAGCGTGGCGAGCTCGCTCAGCGGGACGTAGGCGTTGGTCCCGCCGCTGGTCTGAACTCCGACCTTGATGCGGCGCACCCGGTCCAGACTGTTCCGGTACTCGGGCGCGACGCGGACGATGAGCGCGAATTGGCGATCCTCCTCCAGCACCGTGGTCGCCTGGGTCCCGCCCAGGGCCGCCTGAATGACTGCGTTGACGTCGCCCGCGTTGAGGCCATACCGAGCCGCCTTCTCTCGGTCCACCCTGATGTTCAGGTTCGGTTGTCCGAGCACGCGAAAAATCCCGAGGTCCGTGACCCCTTTCACCTGATCCATAATCGGCAGGATCTGGGTGGCGATCCGTTCCAAAGTTGCTAGATCGCGCCCAATGATCTTCACCGAGTTGGCGCCCTTGACCCCCGACAGGCCCTCCTCGATGTTGTCTTGGATGTATTGGGAGAAATTGAACGTGATCCCCGTGAACGCGTCCGAGAACTCCTGCTGCAGCCGGTCGACCAGCTTCTCCTTGGTCAGGCCCGGCGTCCACTGCGCTTCCGGCTTCAAGGGCACGAAGAATTCGGCATTATAGAATCCTGCCGCATCGCTCCCGTCGTCCGGCCGCCCATGCTGCGAGACCACCGTCACGATCTCCGGGTGCCGCAGGAGGATCCGCCGGATTTCCAAGTCGGCGTGGTGTTCGTGACCGTCACCGCCGGCACCAGCGCGAACGAGCGCAATGTCGTCGCCGTGGGGTGGGTCCCGACGAACGGCAGCGCGGCCAGGGCCCACCAGAAGATCCAGGCGACGGTCTCCCAGTTTCTCTTCAAAGGCGCGCCCCCGCCGGCTGCGCTAACCGTCCGGGGCGAGATCGGCGTCAGCGGCCACTCGAGCATCGACTCCCGCGCGGATACGAGCTGCGGGCCCAAAGACGGCACCTGGAGCGAAGGCGCCACGACGACGGGCGGCTCGTCCGTCGTGTACGGCGCCGGCAACAGTACACCGAACCTGGCGACGCTGAGCGGCACCATGCCCGGCACCACGGACTTGAGGCAGAACGTCCCCAATGCCTCCTTCAACCAGTTCACCCTCTCGAACGTGGACCTGAACAGCCTCAAGGCGATGGCCAAGGCCAACGGCACGTACTACTCGGGCGCCAGCGTCCAGGGCTTGACCTTCAACGCGAGCAATCAAATGCCCAACGGCATCATCTACATCGACACCGTCAGCGGGCAGAACATCGACGCCACTGCCCCCACCGGGACCAACTGCCTCCTGGGCGGAACGGGATGCACCCCGACGTCCGACTTTGCCAGCGTCGCCATCCACGGCAACGCGCCGGCCAACCCGAGCGGCATCTTCAGCGGCATGATCATCGTGGCGGGTTCGCTCGCCATCAGCGGCGACGTCCAGATGCACGGCCTCGTCTACGTACTCAATGACTTGACCTATACGGGCACCGGTAACGGCCAGATCGACGGGGCCGTGATCAGCCAGAACATCCGGGACACCTCCTCCACGACCATCGATACGAACACGGGCGGCAATGCGCAGATCAACTACAACTGTGGCTATGCGACGAATCCGGGCGGCCAGATGCCGCAGGGCTTCACCGTCGAACCTGGCACGTACAAAGAGATTGAAGGGTCTTGAGATGCGGCAGCGCTGGACGGTCGCGGTGGTCGTTGTCGTGGCGCTCGTGGCCGCGTGCCAGTCCAAGTCTCGAGACACGCCAGCGAGTAGCGATCCGCGCTGAGTAGAGCCCGAAGGGACGGCCTCTCGAGGGCCGCCCTCCCCTTCGGGCGATGGCCGGGTGTGTTGGCTGGCGCTGGGAAGCCGCTATCGGTCTTTTGCCGCGAGGCTTGCGATCTTATCCCGTTGAAACAAGAACATAGAGTCCGCCAAGACGAGGAGCGCCCCGACATGCTGGGTCTTCGCCGCCACAAAGGCTCGGTCGATCTCCTCAAAATTCTGCGCCTCCAGGGGATGCAGCCGTACCCCCAGGGTCTGGGCTGCGGCTTCCGCCTCTCGCAACTGCGGAGTATGAGCGGGATTGGCTGGATCCGAGAGGACGGCCACCAAGGAGACCTTCGGCACCACTTCCCTGAGGAGTTGCAGCTGCTTCCCCACCAGGGCGTGTCCGTTCATGGACACGCCGGTGATGTTTCCCCCTGGCCGCGCGAGACTGACGACGAGTCCGGTCACTATGGGATCATCAGCGGCCGCTATGACGATGGGGATTGTCTGGGTCGCTCGTTTGGCCGCCCGGATCGCTAAAGCCACTGCTACGATCACATCTACCTTCAAGTGAACCAACTCGGTAGCCAAATCGGGAAGCCGATCGTACTTCCCCTCAGCCCATGACCTGCGCCGCACGGCCGTCCGCAACCTCGAGCGGGCCGGGATCGCGCGCTCTGTCGCGATGGCGATGGTGGGGCACCGGACGGAGAGCATCTATCGCCGGTACGCGATCGTTGCCAAGGCGGATCTGCGCGAGGCCGGCGCCAAGCTGGCGGCCCTGTCACCAGCGAACGGTGACAGTTTGAGGGGTTTACGGTGACAGTCGGCTCCGACTCCACCGGGGTGGTACACTCAGCCCCGCTGATTTCTTGCTGGGTTAGCGACACGGAGGCGTCTAGGATCCCGGTGGGCCTCCCGGACTTCAAATCCGGCGTCCGGCTCTAGACAAGTCGGAGGTGGGTTCGACTCCCACACGCTTCCGCCATCGTTCGAAGGAGTGGCGCATGGCCAACGGCAGGACGGGTAAGGGCGACAGGCCGAGACTGGATTCGCGGGCCGCCCGGCGCCGGCGGACGTGGATCACCGGGCTCGGCGTCGCGGTGGTCGCGTCGGCCATCGTGGGGTACTTCGCGTACCGTGCGGTCGCGGATCTGCCGGGGGCCAAGCTCGAGGATCAGGGCAACGCCCACATCCAGATGGTCACCGAGCCGCACCCGCCGTACAACTCCGACCCGCCCACCTCCGGACCGCACCTGCCCTACATCGCCCCCTGGGGTATCCACACCGAGCCGATCCCGCGGGAGCTGCAGGTCCACAACCTGGAGGACGGCGGCGTGGTCGTCCAGTACCGCTGCGCCACCCCGTGTCCCGATCTCGCGGATCAGCTCGCCCGGATCGTGCGCCGCTACGAGACGCAGGTGATCCTCGCCCCGTACCCCGGGATGCGGACCCGCAT
>Ga0307469_10000582_pt1 | contig 13431 bp, 23 predicted proteins | sample atmos_gasesAM2C__FD_203084 | JGI IMG/M metagenome (GOLD analysis project Ga0307469, IMG submission 203084) | Hardwood forest soil microbial communities from Morgan-Monroe State Forest, Indiana, United States - atmos_gasesAM2C_515 | ecosystem: Environmental > Terrestrial > Soil > Temperate...
CGCACTGCGCCCCGCCCCGGCCCCGCCCCGCGGCCCCGCCCCCGGCCGGCACCCGGCCCCGAGCGGTAGGGGGTAGGGGGTTCGCGCCGCCTTGATCAACTACGGGCGGCATCAGAATCAGGCGGCGGGGGTATCATGGAATAGTTATCCAGGCGTACAAAGGAGGCGGCGCCCGTGAGTCATCGCATTATTGTCCGATGTGCGGATTGTGGGAATGCCATATCAGTCGGCGCTAATACGCGTAAGGCCAGACGGTGTGAAGTGTGCGCACTGCGGCGGTATGAGGAAAACTTGGCTTCGATAATGTCAAGGTCCGGCCCACAATATGAACGAATGCTAGCCAAGCAGCGTGAGGCAAGAGCCCGGGGACAGCGGGGGGGTGGTCCTAAAAGAGAACCGTCGAAACCCCCAGATTGCGATTGACACACTCACCCCCGGGCATCATCCTAGAGAGGGTGGATGAGCCCTTGACTAGCCCCCAAGGGCCGGCCAGCGGGACCCGGGTCGAAAGCCTCCCTGCAATCTCCCCGGGTCCCGCATCCCACATATTCGACTAGAGGAGTAAGCCAATGCCGGTTAAGGCCGATGCTCAGATGGCAACGACCAAGTGGGTCCAGAACATCGGATCCGCGACGGAGCGCATGAAGCAGGGCGCCAACAACGTCACCGTGGCTCCCGGTGTGAAGGCCGCCGCAGCCGCGGACAAGTGGCTCGCCAACGTCCAGCGCGCGCAGGCGAAGTTCAAGAACAACGTGGGCCGGGTGTCACTCCAGGAGTGGAAGGACGCCTACATCAACGTTGGCATCCCGCGTGTCTCGCAGGGTGCGCAGGCCAAGCAAGCCAAGTACACGGCCGCGATGGACGCGTTCCTGCCGTATCTCACACAGGGTGTCGCGAAGATCGACGCCATGCCGAAGCTCACGCTCCAGGACAGCATCAACCGGGCGATCGCGATGATCCAGCACAACGCCGCCTACATCCGGCCCAAGTCCTAAACGGACATCCCCCGAGATCTCCGAAAGGACTGACCCCGCATGGGACGCGCACTTCAACTCATCACCGGCACCGTGAACGCCGGCGGCGCCGGATACAACACTGTCACGGTCTCGCCAGGCTCATCCTTCGCCGTAGCCGCTGGCGTGCAGGAAGGCGCCGTGTACCTGGAGCAGATCTGGGCCAAGGGCGCCACCACGGATCAGGTACAGGTTTTCTCCCCCAGGATGCACGACAACAACGTGGGCATCCGGCTCCAGACCGGCACTACGCTCAACCGGCGTCTGCTCCCCTGGTCCACGGATCAGGTCCTGTATCAGGCCGACACCCCGACGTTCCAAACCCACGCCACCGGCGCCGGACAGTCCGGTCTTGGCGTGATGTACGAGTACATCGATCTCCCTGGCGCGCAGGGCCGTTTCGCCAACTGGGTCGACATCGACGACCGAGTCGAACAGGTCTACGGTCAGCAGGTCGCCGTCACCTCATCCGCTACGGCCGGGACGTACGGGGCGTCGGTTGCGCTCAACGCCGCAACCGACAACTTCCGTGCGAACCGGGACTACGCGCTTCTCGGCTACACAGTCAACGTCGCATGCCTCGCCGTCGCCATCACCGGCCCCGACACGTCGAACTACGCTGTCGGCGGACCGGGGGATCCCGACCCGGTGTGGACGTTCGACTATTTCAAGAAAGCATCTCTCGAGACCGGCCGCGCGATGATTCCCATCATCGCCGCCAACAACCGGGCCGCGACGTTCGTCACCAACGTCGACACCGCCGCATCGACGGCCGTCAACGTCTCGCTGACCCTCGCGCTCCTGAAGCAGTGAGCCGTGATGGAACTCGACATCTCGTTCGACGACGCCGTGGCGGCGAACATACAGTTCGCCACGGCGCTGTCCGGCGTGCCGTTTTCCCTCACCGCAACACCGGTCGTCGGTGGCGGAACATTCGCCGCCGGTACATACTTCTACGAGGTGACGGCCACAACGGCTCTGGGTGAGACCACTGTCAGCAACGAGGCCTCAGCCGTGGTGGCACTCAACGGCTCTGTCAACCTGGCATGGGCCCTCCCCAACAACGTCATCACTGGAATCAAGGTGTACCGCGGGACCGGCGCCGGCACAGAAAACGTCCTTGTCGCCACACTCGGACCGACTGCCACGTCATTCCTCGACACCAACGTCGGAGGTGCCGGTGCACCCCCCGGGACCAACACCGCCACGATACAGGACTACATCCTGCTGACCGGCGCAGGTTGGTACTGCGGATACTCCCTATACGAGACAACCGGCGCCACGGCAGCCGCGGTCGAGATACAGGACTCGCCCGGTCGTATCGGGAGCTGTCGACTCTCCGGTGGTGGGTCAGAGACCGAGGGCATCTACAAGCCGGGAACCCCGTTGTGGGGATTCATCAAGGTGCACGTTCTTTCGGGGAGCATCAAAGGCGTAATCTACGCCGCCATACCACCAGTGTGCTAGATGGCAGGGGCTAAGACATGGCGCAACGCGTCCTCACCAAGACGTGTGTGATACCGGCTAATACGCCGGTATCCGCCCCTGTGCACTTTCCTTTCTCGTTCCCCTCCGCGGATGTTGAGCGTATCGACGTTCGCATACCGCCTGGACCATCGGGAACCATGGGGTTTGCCATAAACCACGGCGGCGGATCATTCATCCCTGAGGGTACGGGCAACTGGGTAATCGCGGATGACCAGTTCATGCAGTGGCCACTTGACGACGCTCCCAACAATGGAAACTGGGAAATCGTCGGCTACAATACCGACGTGCTGAGTCACACGATCTACGTATTCTTCAATATAACGGCGCTAGTCACCATCAATACCCCCGGCTCATCCGGTCTGGTTGGGTTCTGACATGCCCAATACCCCATACCAAGACTGGGCTAAGTACACGACCCCATCGGCTGACACGATCCTGAGTGCCAATATCCCCGCTGGAGCTAACTACCTGAGTGCCGCGACAGACTGTTCAGCGTGGCCGTATTGCGTAGTCGTCTTTGTCAATGAAGACCTAGCCGTGACAATGGAAGTCGGCCTGTCTTGGCAGGTGTATGTGGGGGCGGTGCAGCAACAACTCCCGGATGATGTCATAGTCGGCCCTAACTCGATTGCGGTATGGACGAGACCGGTACGTGGTAGAGCCGTCCAGGTGTCAGCCGCACCGGTTATCGGAGTCACTACAGCGCCCGCAGTCTACACCGTGCTTGGCATGTCCCACCGTGCTACGCAGTACGATGTCAGACAGGATTACACGAACCTACTCGATGACACACGCGCTTATGGTGCTGGTCAGATACAGACGATCCCCATGAACTATTGGTATGAGGGCCCCGCGGGGTACTCGCTATTCTCCGACAACGGTAACGCCGCGTGGGTTGAGTTTCAGTTCTTCGACAGAGACAACGCCTGGCATGGGTTCAGCCTTGTTCAGGTTCTCGCGCGCCAGAATGCCGTGCCACGCACGGTGAGCTTTCCCCCTGCACCGGTACGTGCCGTCGTGACAAACCAGGGGGCTGCGCAAAACATTGCTCTTAAGGTGATCCCATCGTCGACACAGTAGGGCGCGTGAGACCGTTATGGACACGTTCATAAACTCCCCAGTATGGGGCGCAATCATCACGGTATCCGGTACTGCCCTGGTCGGGGTGTCGACCCTGATCATACGTCTCATGGCGAAAATGAATCAGATCTCCGACAAGGTCGATACTATCGCCGAAGACGTCGCTGAGATCAAGAACGACGACAACATCGTCAGATGGTCTGATCTCAATCGTAGTGATCGAAGGAGGCGCAAGAATGGGCTCTGAATGGCCGGATGGCTGGATCACGGCGACGCTCAAGGAAGCGGACCTCCCCGTCACTGACTTCACCAGAAAGGTGATGCAGACGTGGCAACAGTCGACACCGATGCTGCCGTACACGAACAACCCGATCGGGATGCCCGCGGTGAAGGGGCAGACTGGGGAGTTGATGCGTACGGGGTATGCTATGTTTGCAACAATGCCAATGTTCAGGGAGGCGTTTGCGCGGTTCGTCATGTCGAGTGCCGGCAGGGCATTGCGCGACGCCATGGGCTTGTCCGAGAAGTATCCGGCGGCGTGGCGAGCGATACACGTGCTGCCGTGGCCGGCGAACAAGACCGAGACTGACTGGCCCTCCGCGCTACTCGATCTGACGTCCGAGTCATACCGTAACAAGGCGCAGACGGCATCCGATACCGCCGACAGGAAGACGTCAGGCGCCATCGGCAATCAAACGGGATTCGGTACACTCACCGGATCATCGGGGCGCGCAGCCGCGACAGCGGTGACCGCAATACAGCAGGCGACAGACGCCGTACGCAATATGCCAGGAAGGACGCGATGAAATGGCGAAGGACTATACTGTCATGGGACAGCGGCAAGTCACGAACATCAATCCGATGGGGACTGGATTCTCGCATGACTGGGAAGTCACCTACAAGGTGACCTCGGGGCCGGCCAAGGGCTCGACGTCGACAGTCACTATCCCACAGGAAGACCACAACGCCGACTACGTTGATGGCGCAATCCGTGAGCAGATGTCCAATCTCCACGGCGTGGCGTCACTCGGTGAGTCCAGCTAGGAAGGTATAGCGCCATGTGGCCCTGGGATTGGGTTATAGCTGCGGGTGGGGCAATCAGCGGTCTGACACAAAAGGCCGTCGACTGGATAAACTCACTCATCGCTAGCGTCATGTCTTGGGTCACCGACGCCGTAAACAGCATATGGAACGCAATACAGGGGGTCTGGCGTGACATACAGAACGTGTGGAACGCCTCGGTTCACTTCATCAACCAGGTAGCTGATTCCATCTGGCACTGGATAGACCATCTCACCCACGTCATATCAGACTGGATCCTGGGGATGGTAAACCAGCTCTGGCAATACGCCCAAGGCGTCTACAACTGGGCACTAAACCAGTTCAACGCCATATGGAAGTTCGTCAATCAGCTAGCAGGTGACATCTATGGCTGGGTGCTACGCGAAGTCTGGCAGCCACTGAAGAGACTGTATGACGGTCTCACGAGTTGGGTGTCCAACCTGTTTAATCAGGTGTGGCAGTACATAGAACACCCGGAGCTCCTGGTCCAGCTGATCGGAGCATTCCTTCTGCGCATGTGGCTCCAGTACGTGCTCCGGTTTGGCGCTGTCTTCACACGCTGGCTCCTGGTCCACATGATGAGCATGGCAGGCGAAGTGTTCGACGCTCTAGAGACGATTATCTCTAGTATCATCTAGGGAGGCGGATGTAATGGCAGAACAGGACCTACACCGTGGAGCACGTATCGGGACGCGCATCGCGCAGATCGTGAGTCAGGCAATCGTCTACACCCACGGCAAACTGCTCGACACGAAGCACAAGCTGGCCGTAATGATATTCAATACGGTCACCAACGAGATATCCGACGAAGTCGACATGACATTGGGTCCACTCCTCAAGTCGATGGCAGAGGCCTACGAGAACGGCGGACCCATCGAGGGTCTCATGGAGTTCATGGCACATGGCCGCGGGCAGTTCAAGGCGATTGTGGGATCTAGCACGACAGCACAATCTATTCTCTGGGCCCTCGGTACCGTCATCAGCAACGAGCTAGCACCGATCTCCTACGGCTATATCCGGGATAACCCGCATCTTGTGCCGGATGCTGCGACTATTGCCGCGCTCGTAGCCAACGGTCACATCGAGCCGGGTGCCGGCATCGACGCGATCCGCAAGAACGGATTCTTCGACTACTGGGGAAACGCCATGGTCGAGAATTCCCGGACGTGGCCGTCCATCACGGACCTCACTGATTGGTTCAACAGGAAGCTGATCGGGCGAGCCGACTATGATGCGCTAGCTCACGCGGCCGGCTACTCACCTGAGGTTTCCAGCTCATACCTCGCAGCCGCGTTCGTTGATATATCCTGGCAGGATGCGGCGATCGCCTACCTGCGAGGCACGATCAGCCGTAGCGTCCTTGGCGTTATTGCCGAGAAGCAAGGCGTCGGTTCAGAAGACGTTGACATATACCTAGACTCGATCGGCGAGCCGCCCGGGACGATGGACATGCTTGAGGCGTTCCGTCGCGGGTTCATTGATGAGGGCACGCTAGAGAAAGGTATCCTTCAATCCCGTGTGAAGAATGAGTGGATACCACTCATCAAGGAGCTTCGTTATTCGCCGATGTCCACTGCCGATGCGGTGAACGCGGTCGTTCAGGGTCACATCAGCTACGATGCTGGAGCGAAGCTAGCGGATGAAAACGGGCTCCAGCCTGGCCAGTTCGACACGCTGTATCAGACCGCCGGCGCCCCGCTGTCACGTACCGAACTCAACGACCTCTACAATCGTGGCGAGATCGGATCTGATGTGGTGACACAGGGGCTTAGGGAATCCCGGCTCAAGGACAAGTATGTCCAGGACGCCTTCGCCCTGCGTCGTCGACTGCTAGAGCCACGCTCCCTCGGGGAGGCCGTTGTCAACGGCGCCATGACACACGATGTCGCCATCTCCAAGGCGATGCAAAACGGGTTCGATGCGGAAGACGCGGCTTTGCTCGTGGGTTCAGCCGCTAATCGCAAGATGATGTCCTACCGGGAGAAGGTTGTCACCCAGATTGAGGATCTGTACTCGGAAGGCGGTATGCCACACACCGAGGCGTTCAATCAGATCAAGGGCATGGGGCATACCGACGCTGAAGCCAACATGATTCTTGAGGCTGCGGACTACCGACGGGAGCAGCGCACATTCAACACCGCGGTAGGTGCAATCAGATCGAAAGTGGTGGGTCACCACATCGACAAGGCGCAAGCCTCGGCGCTTCTCGACGGCATGGGGGTTATCGCCGTACAGCGTGACTTCCTTTTGGGATATTGGGAGCTTGAGGCCGCGGCCAACGTCCGCAATCTGACAGAGGCACAAGTCATCAAGGCGCTGAAGAACGGTCTCTTCACCCAGGATGAGGCCGCGAAACGGCTGGTCGCCATGGGCTACTCAACCGATGATGCAATACTCCTAGTGACGATGATGTGATGAGTGACATACCGAAGATGCGACACCGCGACATGACGGCCCGGCTTGGCGAGGTCGTGAGTACCCATCAGCAGATATCTCAGGGGATCCGTGAGCGTGCTGAGGCAATGCAGAAGGCTCACGACACGCGCAACCTAGAGCTGAACGCCGGCTCCCGACTCGTGGGCAAGACCAAGTGAAGGACAAGATTCCGTGGCCGACGATGCACACGGGGTTGACGCCCGATGACATCCCATACGGCTACTCGTCATTCACCACGATATGGGATGACGACACGGGATATGAGCCGAAGATAGTCAGCAGCGAGCTCGATGACTCGGGACGCACGGTGATCATGGTCGCCCTCTCGCCCGGTCGCTACCTACCTGTTACGCTGGTCTCAGCAGGTCAGACCCCTGAGGACCAAGCACAGAGCCTCCTAGAGGCCCTCTCCGCGGTCCGAGGTCCCCCGGCCGGGCCTGACCTGCTGACCCCACCACCACCGGATTCGGCCCCGGTTGAGGGGCCGTCAGACAGGGAGGCAACACATTGAGCGTACCGACAGACGCTGTCGCGTGTACCCACGCATGCTCCATGGCATGTGGCAGGATGTACGATGTCGTCTTCACCCAAGTGGTAGACTCCTCCACCCTGTTCCTGTGCGTGCCGTGTCTCGTCAGCTTCGTGCACAACATCGCGAAGGCCATGACGGAACCCAACGACCCTCAGGTCATGGAGGTCATCGCTAACGCGTCACTCGATGACGTAGTGCTGGTGACCGACCCCACCCCCGGATACGGTATCCGCGGCAACTCCGACCCTCACGCAGACGACGACTTCGACTTCGACGGGGACGTGTCGGGATGACAACTGACCCGCTCGCAAAGAAGATCCAGGAGATCAAGGCTGCACAGAAGCAAGTGGCCTTTGCTGTGGATAAGCTCATGGACCACCTCAACGACTACGGCTGCCTGCGTGACGACCTGATCGAGAACGTGAAGATAACGCACCTCGCGCACAAGAAAAGCCTTGGAGGATAACGCATGACCCGCGTCATGTACGACAGCACCGACCCACAGATCATCCCCGCGAATGCGCCGATCGTGGCCTACTACCCGCACGCCTGGGGAACCGACATCTCCAAGCACACGGGCTCCCTGGTCGTCCGCATCGACAACCGCGGCGACCACGCTGACGACTGTCACATCCTGGACGTGGAGTCCGGCGCGGCCAGCCCGACGACGGCCCGCGAGTGGGTCACGTCGTGGCACAAGCTCCACCCGGCCGGCCTGGACGCCATCAACGGATGGATCCGCAAGCCCGTCCTGTACGTGTCGACATCGGCACTGCCAAACCTGCGCACGGTGTGCGCCGGCCTGGACTTCGATGTCTGGGCTGCGCAGTGGGACGGGGGGACGACGCCCATCGCTGGCTGTTTCGCCAGACAGTACGTCGATCGGGGGGTGATGGGCGAGAACTATGACATGTCGCTGGTGTACGACGACACGTGGGGTCACAAGCCCGTGACCCCGCCGACTCCTCCGCCCCCGCCGGTTCCGCCGCACCCCAACACGCTGGCTGCGTTGCTGGTGTGGGGTGTCGGCCAGGACGTCTGCAATTGGCGCGAGGTGCACTCCGTCGATGGCGGAAAGACCTGGGTCTGATGCCCGACGTCATCATGGTGGGGGGACTGCTCTGGATCGTTCTGGGCATTCTCCTTGCCACGGCATTCCACCTTCTGAAGCCTAGTGACTACGACCCTCGGCATTACGACGCGACCAGCCACAAGGCAGCACGCAGGATTCTCGCCCACAACCGGCGCGAGATAAGCAAACACAGAGCAGGGAGGTAACGCGACATGGCGAAAGCCGTCGTGAAGCGTGAGACCACAACGGTGGTCACGGCACGAGCGAGGCAGGCGATGCAAATCGACTTCCCGCCGTTGCCCGAGACGCTTGAAGGCAAGATCGACGTGAAGGGCTGGCTGGCGTGTCTCGTGGCCGGCATCCCGTACGAGGCGCCGGACCCGGACCTGATCCAGCGCGAGATGATGCTGAACGTGCTGCTAACGGAGGACCTGTCTCAGGCTCTCCAGGGCGGCGAGATGGACGGCATGCAGGACGTGATCGAGGATTTCGCCGGCAACTCGACCGGCCCGATTCGCATCACGGACTTCTACGTGCTTCCGTCGGACCTGGAGGACAAGGATGGCGTCTTCGTCATCCTGGAGTGGGTGAGCATGGAGACCGGGCAGGTTACCAGATGCTCCACCGGCGCCGGCACGATCCAGATGTCACTGCTCAGGTTCCTGGCACAAGGCATCTGGCCGATCGAATGCCAGATCGTGCGGGACAAGGCTACCGACAAGGGCGGCCGGCACCTGCTGAAGGTTTGGCCGGTGGACGGCCAGTGAGCGGACCAGAGGACGCTGAGGTCCTGATGGATCTCATCGTTGAGCGCGCCAAGCGGATCGTGCAAAACCCGGACTTCACGAGCAACGCCGCGAAGTCGTGGCAGGACCGCGTGGGGAAGGCATGGCGCAGTGTGTATCAGCACATGACGCGTCCGTCCCCCGAGTTCGGTGTCTGGAAAACCACCGCGGCGAGACGCGAGACCGCGCTGAGGTTCGCCAACCTGGGGTTCGAGGCCTTCATGGCGGCATGGTACATCGGCGTTCAGACGGAGGACGGGGAGGATCAGCCGTTCGCGGTTGCTGCCCGGTTCTGCGAGATGTGGTCCAAGAATCCCCCGTCTAGTCGGTGAGTGAGTGGGTGGCACGTGGCGCGGTCTGGACATCACGTGCCACCTACTGAAACACCGAGTAGGGAGGTGATGCGGTGAGACGCAAATCGGCGGACAGTGCCTTCATGAAGGCGCTTGGCGAGCTTCGCAAGCACACGGCTAAGTGTGACAGATGCAAGCTCGTGTCGAGATCGGTTATCTTTGATGTCATGTGTCGCGAGGGAATAACGCTCACGCATAAGGCAGCGGCACTCTCCACCAGACTGGAGTCACTCCACCGTAAGGCGTACAGCGACCCAAACGGTTTCATCTACGCCTGTCCGGACCGCATGAGACACGGCAAGGATTACGCCACGACCGCGGAACCACATCCCAACGTGGCGACGCAACCGGAGCTGTTCTAGATGGCACGAATCCTGGGGCTGATGCCATCCGCGTTGCGAGCCGCGAGAGCCGGCCTCACCGCGACCGAGTGGTATAAGCTCCTGCGGGTCCAGGGGATAGCACCGAGACAGTCTGAGGCGTACAAGCTGTACGCACAGGCCGTGGCACTGGTCGCTAACGCGCCGAATGAGATTGGCGCTCCGCTGAGTCAGAGGCCTAAGGCTGCCGAGATACCGTCTTTTCCGACCAAGAGCGCGACCGGCATCATGCAGACAGTCACCCTGTTGTACCGCAATAAGACGACCGGGACCGTGAATCAAGTGTTCTACCGCGTAACATCCGAGAAGGGTGTGACACGGTCATCGGCGATTAAGAAAGCCATCGAAGCGTACGCCGGCCAGGCCGAGAACTATGACCAGGACCTGATAGCGGCCGTCCACTCATCGGCATACCGCATGGAACCGTCCGGATTCTAGGGAGAGTGGATTGTGGAGCAAGCGCGGGAGCGTCAAAACCACTGGATCCGGCATAACCACCAGAACAGAATTCCATCACGCTGGATAGCGTTCGACACCGAGGCGTACAAGCAGAACACGTCGAGCGGCGAGAATCAGACATGGCGTCTGGCATGCGCCGTTAAATGGCGTAGCGACTTGCAGGGCGGCGACTCCGCGGAGTACGGCTACTTCCCGACACCGGAGAAACTGTGGGAGTGGGTGACGGATTTCTGTAGACCCAAGCAGCGGACTGTGATATGGGCTCACAACCTAAGCTACGACGCCCGGATCTCGCGGCTTATGGAGATCCTGCCAACGTTGGGATGGCGCTTGGACTGGTGCAACATGGGCTCGCAGGTGTCAACGATGACGTGGCGCTCTGACCGAGGTACCATTACGTTCGCCGACATGACCTCTTGGCTGCCGATGAAACTCGCTGACATTGGCGAAATGCTCGGCATCCCTAAGATGAGCATGCCTAGCGCCACCCAGGGTCAGGCGAAGTGGCGGTATTACTGCAAGCAGGATGTGAAGATCCTGTACAAGGCTGCCAGTGAGATCATAAGCTTCGTCAGGTCGGAGGACCTGGGGAACTGGCAACCAACCGGCGCCGGCATGGCGTTTGCCACATGGCGCCATAAGTTCCTTGAGCACAACATTCTCGTTCACAATAACGAAGATGCGCTCAAGGCGGAGCGTAGGGCGATGCACACAGGGAGAGCAGAGGCCTGGAGACATGGAAGACTCACCGGAGACGAGTGGACAGAGGTCGATCTTCGACAAGCTTACGTCCACATTGCCAGAGACTATGAACTGCCCACCAAGCTCAAGTGGCATGAGGGACAGCTCACACTTCATCAGTATGAACAACTCAGCAGACGGTTCAGCATTCTGGCTAGAGTTGAAGTGCATACGGCCGTGCCCTGTGTGCCGGTCTATCATCAAGGCCGTACAGTCTGGCCTATCGGTAGATTCAGCACTTGGCTATGGGACTGCGAACTCAATATTGCACGTGCTGAAGCAAGCGGCATCACAATTCGGGAGGCATACGTCTACACTCGGGCTCCACTTCTGCGAAACTGGGCAACATGGGTACTTGAAGTACAATCCCGAGACGAACGAGTGGCAAGCCCAATCATCAAGCGCTGGATCAAGCACTCCGGACGAACCCTCATCGGACGCATAGCACTACGCACCGCACAATGGGCAGTATGGGGCGCGAACCCAGAGAAGGAATCGGGTATCTCGTATGTGGTGGACTCGGAGACGGGGCAAGTTAACCGACTTATGCATGTGGGCAACCGCACGATGGTCGAAGAGGCACGCGTCGAGGGCCAGGATTCGCTCCCGCAGATCACCGGCTATATCACCGCTACGTGCCGTGTTTGGCTCTGGACTGCAATGGCGACAGCTGGATTCGATAATATCGCACACGTCGATACGGATTCTCTTCTCGTCAATTCTGCCGGACTTGCCAGGCTTCGTGAGCACTACGGCGACCGGTTCGACGACATGTGGCAGATCAAGTCGGTGCACAAGGACATCAGGGTGCAGGGGCCGCGTAACTACCGCACATCGACGGGCCGGAAGGTGGCGGGGATACCGGTGAACGCCGTAGAGACGGCCGTCAATCAGTTCAAGGGTGAGACGTGGTCATCCATGTCGAGTGACCTGATGACCGGCAACATGGGCTCTGTCACGGTCACGCACAAGACGTGGATAGTGGACACGAAAGACCCCCGCCGCGTAGATGCGGCGGGGGGAAAAACGCGGACGGCCGCGCTGGTGTTGAATCAGAGCTCGAAAGACTCGCCGGCGACGGCCGTCTCGGGCACCTCGGGCTCGTAGGACAGGACCAGCGTCGCGAACGCGATGTTGTTGTGCAGGGCGCCGTCCTCCGTCAGCTTGATGGCGGGGGCCAGCGCCCTGACCGCCTCGAGGTCGCCGGCGACGTGGGCGGCGTTGAGGTGGGTCTTGAACTGTGCGGCTGTTCTGGGGCCGTTGAACACGGCCACCGGGTAGGTGATGGTCTTCTTGTCCGCGGTATGGCGGGCGAAGAGCACGGTCTTCTCGGTGGAACGCATGATTCCCTCTCTGAGCGGTTGATGGTGCGTGGTTACTTGCGGAGTGAGTAGATCTCGTCCCGAAGCCACTCGCCTGTGATGGCGGTGTTGGGGTGCTCCATCGTGGCCATGTGGTCGGCCGACGCCTCGATGCGCTCCTTCGCCCATGCCAGATTCCACTGGACTGATGCGACGTGGTCGCCGTCGTTCATCTCGATGGCGCGGAGGATCGTGGTGTAGGTGGAGACGAGACGGTACTCCATGACCCCGATCAGTCTCGCGTAGAACGCGGCGTGATCTGTGGTGGTGTAATGCTTAGGGGGAGCGAAGTCCACGTGTGGGCACTGAACCACACGCCAACCCGCCCCCTTGGGGAACGTGAGGGTTCCGGTGTCGATCTGTGGGTTCATTCTGATCGACGTGTCTGCCACGGCAACGCACTGTAGGTGATCCTCGTGGACCGAGATAACGGCGAAGTCGCGCTGGATAACCTCATTCTCCACACGATCATTCGGATGAATCATTCTAAGCCTCCCTGGCTTCCTTGACTAAAACCATGCTCTCACATCTCACCGGATAGTACAAGGTGCGCCGGCATGTCACTTTATCCTGCCGCGAGCCGAAACCCCCTACCCCCTACCGCTCGGGGCCGGGTGCCGGCCGGGGGCGGGGCCGCGGGGCGGGGCCGGGGCGGGGCGCAGTGCGCGC
>Ga0307469_10000583_pt1 | contig 13428 bp, 15 predicted proteins | sample atmos_gasesAM2C__FD_203084 | JGI IMG/M metagenome (GOLD analysis project Ga0307469, IMG submission 203084) | Hardwood forest soil microbial communities from Morgan-Monroe State Forest, Indiana, United States - atmos_gasesAM2C_515 | ecosystem: Environmental > Terrestrial > Soil > Temperate...
TTGTCCGGCGGTGAGCGTGCCGGTGAGGTCGGTGACGCGCGTGGCGAGCTTCGGGATCGGCTGCTGATCCTGCGCGCCCGAGACCAGGGCGAGGCCGAGGAACAGCGGCAGCGCGGCTCCCGCCCAGCGCCGGGCAGAAAGCGCGGACCGCCTCATCGCGTCATGGTTTGGCCGGCTGCGCCGGCGCGCTCGCCGCAGGGGCCGGAGCTGCGGTGTCGAAGCTGACCGTCGGCGCCGTCGAGATCTGCTGCTCGTTGGCGACCGTGAAGTTCGGCTTCACCGGGAAACCGAAAATCTTGGCGGTTAGATTCACCGGGAACGAGCGCACCGTGACGTTGTACTCCTGCACGGCCTGGATGTAGCGGTTGCGGGCGACGGTGATGCGGTTCTCCGTGCCCTCGAGCTGCGACTGCAGATCGCGGAAATTCTGGTCGGACTTGAGCTGCGGATAATTCTCGGTGATCGCCATCAGGTGGCTCAGCGCCTGGGTCAGATCGCCCTGGGCGGCCTGGTACTTGGCGAACTGCTCGGGGTTGTTGAGCACCTCGGGCGTCACCTGGATCGAATTCGCCCGGGCGCGCGCCTCGGTCACCCCGATCAGCACCTTCTGTTCCTGGGCGGCGTAGCCCTTCACGGTGTTGACGAGATTCGGGATCAGGTCGGCCCGCCGCTGGTACTGGTTGACGACCTCGGACCAGGCGGCCTTCACGCTCTCATCCTGCTGCTGCAGGTTGTTGTAACCGCAGCCCGACAATGCCAGCACCGCGGTGCTGAGCAACGCGACCATCCACGCACGCATTGGAGTTCTCCTCGACAAACGAGTCCGGTCCCGGCGCTCCGGGGGTGCGGATTGTCACATGGGGGCCGAAGCCACGTCGATCAAGGGCGGGGGAAGACAAAAAAAACCCCAGGTTTTTAGGCCTGGGGTTTGGAAGGGCGGACCTTCGATGAAGGGAAGGAAGTCCGCCAGGGGATTCAGTGCAATCGAGCCCAGTGCAGGATACGGATCTCGTCCGTCTCCAGGTCGAAACTCTGTGCCAGAAGCGAGCGCAGTTCCCGATTCGCCCGCCCGTGCGTCAGCGGCTCCCGAAGCTCCACCACGCCACTCCACTCGTTGCCGGCGGCGCTGCGCGCCCTGCCGGTGCCGGTTACGAAGTGCGTGTAGTACTTAGTAGCCACGATCAGGAGGTTAGTAGCGTCCCCGCCTCCCGTCCGTGAGATGTTCCACAGAACCCCCGACTTCTGTAAAAAGGGCTGCGACATAATTCACAGGATTTCCAGTCGATGGGACGCGCGCCCCCGCCTCAGGCTGCGGGCTCCAAATACATAACCCCGCAGGGGGTAGAGCGGCTGCGGGCGGAGCTCGATGAGCTGTGGCGCAGCGAGCGGCCGCGGGTCACGCAGGCGGTCGCCGCCGCGGCGGCCCAGGGCGATCGCTCGGAGAACGCCGAATACACCTACGGCAAGCGCCGCCTGCGTGAGATCGACCGGCGGGTGCGGTTTTTGCGCCGCCGGCTCGACGGCATGGTGGTGGTCGACCAGCCGCCGTCCGATTCGTCGAGGGTGTTCTTCGGCGCCTGGGTGCTGCTCGAGACCGAAGACGGCGTGCAGTCGCGCTACCGGATCGTGGGACCGGACGAATTCGACATGGCGCCCGGCTACATCAGCATGGACTCGCCCTTAGGTCGAGCGCTGCTGCGCAGGCGCCGCGACGAAGAGGTCGTGGTCGAGACCCCGGGCGGCGCACGCGCCTACGTGATCGTATCCATCGAGTATCCCTGAGGCGCAGGCGGCAAAGCGCTGCAGGCGACTTTTGCCCGATCTACCAGAGTACCCGGACGTTCTTGAACTGCCAGGGGTCGGTCTTGTCGATGTCCTCGGGGAACAGCCGCTCGCGCTCGTGCAGCGGCGTCCAGTCGGTGTATTCACCGGACACCGGACCCAGATACGGCATGCAGACCTCGAGATTGCGCCGGAAATCCATTTCGTCGGGCTCCAACAACCCCTGGTTCGGGTTCTCCATCGCCCAGACGACTCCCGAAAGCACCGCCACGGTGACCTGCAGGCTGGTCGCATTGTTGTAGGGCACGAGCTTGCGGGCCTCGCCGATCGAGAGCTGCGAGCCATACCAGTAGGCGTTGCGGCGGTGCCCGGCGAGCAGCACGCCGAGCTCGTCGATCCCGGCGGTGATGTCGTCCATGAGAATCCGCTGGCGCTCCTGCTGCACGTAGTTGCGGCCGGCGAGCTCGTGCACCGACACGACCGCCGAGTCGCACGGGTGATAGGCGTAATGCACCGTCGGGCGGTACACGACCTGGGCGCCGTCGCGCACCGTGTAGTAGTCGGCGATCGAGATCGATTCGCCGTGCGTGATGCAAAAGCCGTGGAAGTGGCCGGCGCGCGGCGTCCAGGTGCGCACGCGCGTGGCCGCCCCCGGCTGCATGAGGTAGATCGCCGCCAGGCAGCCGAAGTCGTGGCGCTTGCCGTCGCGCGGAAAGTTGCGCTCGTGCGTCCCCCAGCCCATCTCGCTCGGCTGTGAGCCCTCGCTCACGAAGCCGTCGATCGACCAGGTGTTGACGAACTCGCCCGGGAGCTTCGGTTTGGCGGAGACCTGGGTGTCGCGTTCGGCGATGTGGATCACCTTGACCCCGACGCGGCGCGCCAGCTCGCCCCATTCGGCGCGCGTCCTGGGATTGCCCGCCTCGATCTGCGTGTCCTGGGCGATGTTGAGCAGGGCCTGCTTCACGAAATGCGACACCAGCCCCGGATTGGCGCCGTGGGTGAGCACTGCGGTCGGCGCGCGCTCGTTGCCCTGGCGCAGCGCCAGCGCTTCCTCGCGCAGCGCATAGTTGGTGCGGCGCGCCACCGGCACGGTCGGATCGGTGTAGCCCCCCGGCCAGGGCTCGATGCAGGTATCGATGTACATCGCGCCCTTCTCCCAGCAGAGCTTGACGAGGGCGATGCTCGAGACGTCGACCGACACGTTGATGAGGAAATCCCCGCGGCCGAGCAGCGGATTCAGCACGCGGCGGAAGTTCTCGCGCGTCAGGCGCTCCTTGAGGAACTTGATGCCGTACTTCTTGGCCTCGTCGTTCCCCTTGTCCTCGGCGGTCACGATGGTGATCCGCTCGGGCGCAATGCCGACGTGACGGAGGATGAGCGGCAGCACGCCCTGGCCGATGCTGCCGAAGCCGATGAAGAGGATTCTTCCGGGAAACTCGACGTGAACCTTGTGCTCGTTGCTCATGATGTCCAGTGCTTAGGTCGTCACACCAGGCGGCCCATCCGGGCCGCCGCCAGTGCGGAGCGTATCAATCGGATGTTGCCGGCTCAATTCGCGCCGGCGGATTCGAATGCGGCGCGCACCAGGGGCTCACTTCCAGTGGGGCGGCCAGGTGCGCTCGAACCCCGGCAGCGCCGCCATGCGCGCCATCCAGCGGCCGAGTGCCGGATAGTTGACCTCTACCGGCATGAAGCGCGAGGACAGCTCGCGCGCCTCCGGCCGCTCGAGCGCGCGCTTGAGGAGCTGGATGCCGGGGAGGATCACCATGTCGACGGCGGAGCAGCTGTCGCCGACCACCCAGTCGCCCTTCGACAGCCGTCCCTCAATGGTGCGGGCCTCGCTGGCCGCGGCGTGCATCGCGCTCGTGATCTCGTCCCCGGCGAGGTCCGCCTCGCCCGAGAAAATGCCGCGGCAGATGGTATTGAGGTGCGGCTCGATGTAAGCCTGGTACTCGCAGATCACCCGCATGATGACCCCGGCCTCCTCCGGCGTGCGGCCGAAGATCGGCGGCTGCGGGTACTTCTGGTCGAGGTAATAGAGAATCCCGAGGGACTCGAAGCACACGTAGTCGCCGTCCCTGAGCACAGGCAGCCGGCCGCGCGGGTTCATGGCGAGCATCTGCGGCGACTTGTGCTCCTGCTTGGAGAACTGCAGCAGGTGGCTGGTGTAGGACAGCCGCTTGTACTCGAGCGCGAGCAGCACCCGCCACGAGTAAGGACTACCGCTGCCCCAATAGACGTCGATTGCCATCGGTGCTCCCGGCGCAGGTGCTCCCGGGATTGTAACGACTTAGGTCGGGCCCCGAAAATGCGCGGAGGCGGTTGCCGAGGAGAATTCGCATGTACACCACGCTGATCGGGGTCGCTGACGTCGCCCCGCACCTCGAGGATGCCGGCTGGGTGAGCATCGACTGTCGCTTCGAGCTCTCCCGCCCCGGCTGGGGCGAGGAGGCGTGGGCCGCCGGACACATTCCCGGCGCGCTCTACGCCCACCTCGATCGGGATCTCTCGGGGCCGCGAACCGCAGGCAGCGGCCGTCATCCCCTTCCCGACCCCGGCGCGCTCGCCGGGCTCTTCAGCCGCTTCGGGATCGATGCCGGCGTGCAGGTGGTCGCCTACGACCAGGGGCCCGGCGCTTACGCCGCGCGCCTCTGGTGGCTGCTGCGCTGGCTCGGGCACAGCCGGGTTGCCGTGCTCGACGGCGGCTTCGCGGCCTGGGAGCGCGCGCGCCTCCCGGTGAGCACGGTGTCCCGGCCGCGGCCGCCGCGCCGTTTCGAGGCGCGCCCGAACCCCGGGTGGGTGGTGACGACCGAGGCGATCGGCGCCGCGCTCGCCTCGGGCGCTCTCGGACGAGCGGAGCCGCTCCTGATCGACGCGCGCGGCGCCGATCGCTTCGCGGGCGAGAACGAGACCATCGACCCCGTGGCCGGCCACATCCCCGGCGCGCACAACCATCCCTTCAGCGGCAATCTCGATGCGCTCGGGCGGTTTCGCTCGCCCGACGAGCTGCGGCGCGCCTGGACCGCGAGCCTGCGCGGGCGAGCGCCCGCTTCAGTGGTCGCAATGTGCGGCTCGGGGGTTACCGCTTGCCACAACCTGCTCGCGCTCGAGGTCGCGGGGCTCAGCGGCGCGAAGCTCTACCCGGGCTCGTGGAGCGAATGGATCCGCGACCCGGCGCGCGCGGTGGCGCTCGGCGCCGATACTGCGTGACGCAGCACTCTCACTCGCCACACAATTTTGATATAACGCGCCCCGTGGCCGCCGATCCCAAGATCGCCGTCAACGGCAACCGCAAGTTCAACCCCGCGCAGCCCTGGCGGATCGAGGACTCCCTCGATCTCTACAACGTAGCCGCCTGGGGCAAGGGCTACTTCTCGGTCAACGACGCCGGCCACGTGGTGGTTCGGCCCGATACCACCCAGGAGCGCGAGATCGACCTGCTCGAGGTCGTCGAGGGACTGCAGGCCCGCGACCTCTCCACGCCGGTGGTGGTGCGGTTCTCCGACATCCTGGCGCACCGCCTGAAGCGCCTGCACGACGCCTTCGCCTCGGCGATCGCCGAGAACGACTATAAGAACCGCTACTCGGCGGTGTACCCGATCAAGGTGAACCAGCAGCGCCTGGTGGTCGAGGAGGTCTACCGGTACGGACGCGAATACGGCTTCGGGCTCGAGGTCGGCTCCAAGCCCGAGCTGCTCGCCGTCATGGCCATGACCGAGAACGCCCCCGAACGGCTCATCGTCTGCAACGGCTTCAAGGACGACAGTTACATCGAGGCCGTGACGCTCGCCACCAAGCTCGGCCGCACCATCATCCCGGTGGTCGAGAACTTCGAGGAGCTCGGACTGATCCTGAAGCACGCCGCCGCCTACCAGGTGCGGCCGCGCATCGGCGTGCGCGTCAAGCTGTTCAGCGAGGGCTCGGGGCGCTGGAGCGCCTCGGCCGGCGAGAAGTCCAAGTTCGGCCTGTTCATCACCGAGATTCTCGAGCTCTTCAACGTGCTCAAGTCGCACGACATGCTCGACTGTCTGCAGCTGGTGCACTGCCATCCGGGCAGCCAGCTGCAGGACATCCGCCGGGTCAAGGACGCCATCAACGAGCTGGCGCACGTGTACGCGGAGCTCAAGCTCATGGGCGCGGGGCTGCAGTACATCGACGTCGGCGGCGGCCTCGGCGTCGACTACGACGGCAGCGGTACCAACTTCGCCTCCTCGATGAACTACACGCTCAACGAGTACGCGAACGACGTGGTCTACCGCGTCGCCAGCGTCTGCAACGCGCGCGACATACCGCACCCGATGATCGTGAGCGAATCGGGCCGCGCGATCGCCGCCTATCACAGCGTGCTCATCTTCGACGCGCTCGGCTCCTCCGCGCTCGACAAGTTCCGCGTCACCGGCTACGAGGCCGAGGATTACTCGGGCGACGAGGAGCTGCCGCAGCCGGTGCAGGACCTGTTCGAGGCCTACCGCGCGGTGAGCGAGCGCCGCCTGGTCGAGTGCTATCACGACGCGCTCACCGCGCGCGAGCAGGTGCTGCAGATGTTCAATCTGGGGCTCCTGTCGCTCGAGTTCCGCGGCTTGGCCGAGCGGCTCTACTGGGCGACCTGCGCCAAGATCCGCGACGCCTGCCGCAAGCTCGAGCGGCTGCCCGAGGAGCTCGACGACCTCGAAGCGATCCTCTCCGACACCTATTTCTGCAACTTCTCGGTGTTCCAGTCGCTCCCCGACAGCTGGGCGATCGAGCAGCTGTTCCCGATCGTGCCGATTCATCGCCTCGACGAGCGTCCCACGCGCACCGCGGTGCTCGCCGACATTACCTGCGACTCGGACGGCAAGATCGATCACTTCGTCTCGATGCGCGACGTGAAGCGCACGCTCGAGCTGCATGAGCTCAGGAGCGGCGAGAAGTATTACCTGGCGGCGTTCCTGGTCGGTGCTTACCAGGAGACCCTCGGCGACCTGCACAATCTCTTCGGCGACACCCACGTGGTGCACGTGCGGCTGCACGACGAAGGCGGCTGGTGGATCGAAGAGATCGTCAAGGGCGACACGGCCAACAAGGTGCTCGAGTACATGGAGTACGACGTCGCCGAGCTCTACCCGGCGCTCGCCCGCGACTGCGAGCGCGCCATCCGCGACGGGCGCATGACCATCGCCGAGAGCCAGGCGCTCAAGCGCTTCTACGAGAGCGAGCTCGACGGCTACGCCTATCTCGAGAGTTGACTATCGAAGCAACGCGAGCAGCGCGAGCGCCAGGAACACGACGGCGCCGATGCGGTGCATCAGCCGGACCGGAATCCGCCCGGCTGCCACGCGGCCGAGCAGCACTGCCGGCACGTCCGCGATCAGCATGCCGAGCGTCGTGCCAGCGACCACGGGCGCCAGCGCCTGATACTTCGCGGCGAGCGCCAGCGTCGCGACCTGCGTCTTGTCGCCCATCTCGACCAGGAAGAAGGTGATGACGGTGGTGCCGTACGCGCCGAAACGCCCGGGGCGCTCGCCGCCCGCCGGCTCCTCGTCGGGAACCAACATCCACACCGCGGTGGCGACGAACGATGCGACCAGCAGCCAGCGGAGCACGGCAGGTGACAGCATCGAGGCGAGCAGCGTCCCGACCGCCCCGGCGAGCAGGTGGTTGGCGAGCACGGCGGTCACGATCCCGGCGATAACGGCCGCCGGCGCACGAAATCGCGCCGCCAGCACCAGCGCCAGCAGCTGCGTCTTGTCGCCGAGCTCGGCCAGCGCGACCACGCCGGCGGATACGAGAAATGCCTCCATCGAAAACCCTCGGGTTTGCGTCCCGTGGAAGCCGGGAGTAGCATGCCACGGGCGTTCGTATCCGTCGTGGATGAGTGCGCCTTGTACGATTGTGTTGACTTCATCTCCCGCCTCGCGCCTCTCATCCGTGCGCGAACGCAGGTGCAGGCCGCCGGCCCAAGCGCTGCGCATTGACTGAAACACTGCCGATCGTGTGCCTTGAAGCCTTGACCTGTTTGACTGTTCACGCGGTACATGCGACCGACGCGTGCGGCTCGCCGCTGTCCGCTTTTTGAGAGAGACTGCCCAGTGACGACGATTTACGTAGGCAATCTGCCCTTCACTGCCACCGAGCAGGACGTGAAGGCCCTGTTCGAGCGCCATGGCAAGGTGGAGTCCGTCAAGCTCATCAACGACCGCGAGACCGGCAAGCCGCGCGGCTTCGGTTTCGTCGACATGGGTCAGACCGAAGCGCAGGCCGCGATCCAGGCCCTGAACGGCTTCCAGATGAACGGCCGCCCGCTGCGCGTCAACGAAGCGCAGGAGCGCCCGCAGCGCCCGCGCCAGGGTGGCGGTCCTTTCCGCCGCTGACGGTCGGCAGCTGTTGAGGCCAGGCTGAAAAGAACCCCGCTTGCTGCGGGGTTTTTTTATTCGGCGCAAACCGCCGCGGTTGCGCCGCTAGCCGCACGGGAAACCCATGACCCTTACCAACAACAATAAGCGTTTGACAGTCGTCGCCGGCGCGCTGCTCGCCGCCGCCTGTGCCACCCACAGCACCCGGCCGGCGACTTCTGAGGCGCTCGACCGCGTTCTCGCCGGCGAGCAGCGCTCGGAGGAGAACCGCGCGCGCGACCGTTACCGGCACCCGAAGCAGACGCTGCTGTTCTTCGGCATCCGTCCGGAGATGAGCGTGCTCGAAGTGTGGCCGGAGCCCGGCTGGTACACCGAAGTGCTGGCGCCGCTGCTCGCCGACAAGGGCCATTACTACGCCGGTGTGATCGCGCCGGATCCGAAGAGCCAGTACATCACGCGGCGTGTCGATGACTTCAGCCGCAAGCTCGCCGCGCGGCCCGAGATCTACGGCAAGGTGACGGTCGTGACCTTTCCGCTCGATGGCTCGGACGTGGTTCCGCCCGGGACGCTCGATATGGTGGTCACCTTCCGCAACATCCATAACTGGATGGCGCGCGATGAGGCGAGTCAGGCCTTCGCCACCCTGTACCGGGCGCTGAAGCCCGGCGGAGTCCTGGGCGTGTCGGAGCACCGCGGCAACGGCGCCCTCCCGCAGGACCCGAAGGCCAAGAGCGGCTACGTCAACGAGGACTACGCCATCAAGCTGATCGAGGCGCAGGGCTTCCGGCTCGAGGCGAGCTCGCAGGTGAACGCCAATCCGAAAGACACCAAGGATTACGAGCAGGGCGTGTGGACGCTGCCGCCCACCTACCGCCTGGGCGACAAGGACCGCGACAAGTACGCGGCCATCGGCGAGAGCGATCGCTTCACGCTGAAATTCGTCAAGCCGGCGAAATAGCGCACCGCCCCAGCCCCGATCGCGCCGGAATCACGCCCGCACCGTCATCCGCACTGCGCGTGTCGCACGAGGCGGACAGGTTTGCTTGTGGTTTCATGATCCGTACCCTTTGCCGGTGACCCAACGACTCGTCATCCCGAGCCGCGAGGAAGTCGACGGCGAGCTGCCGGTTTCACGCCCCTGGTGGCAGTTTTCCGTGCGCTTCAACGTCGCCGTCTCGCAGAGCATTCCGGTCGCACGGATGCACGAGCGCGAATCGGAGGGCGTGATGATGCGCTGGGGCCTGGCGCACAAGACCGCCGGCGGCAGCATCCGCTTCACCGCCGACGGCTCGGTGCGCAGCGTCGACCTCAAGTCCGCCGGCGAGCTGCGCACCCTGTGGATTCACGGGCGGCGGGGCATCGTGCCGATTGCGGGTTTCTATCTCTGGAAGCGCGTGCCGGCCGGCCACGATCAGCCTTACTACGTGCGCCTGGTAAACCGAGCGGTCTTCGGTGTCGCTGCGCTCTGGGATCGTGCGGAAGCCGGTGACGAAGTCATCGAAAGCTGCGCACTCATCACCGTCGATGCCAATCCGCTGCTCGCCGAAATCACTCCCGCGGCGAGGCAGATGCCCGTGATACTGAGCACCGAGGACTACGGCACCTGGCTCTCATCTAAAGTCGAGCAGGCGAGCGAGCTGCTCGAGACGTATCCGCATACGCGCATGGTCTGTCACCCGGTCGCGCCGTTCGTGAATTGCCCCGAGTTCGACGAGCCCGGCCTCATCAGACCCGCCGATCGCTGAGTTCCGCCGCGAATTCTCCCGGGAACCCGGGGCGTCACCCATGGTCCAATGTTTTTTGGAGCCATGGAGGCAAGACGCTATGGACACTCGTATGTGGGAACAGATGAAGGGGCGGGTCAAGAGCCAGTGGAACAAGCTCACGGACGACGACCTGAAGCAGCTCGAAGACCACGGCGAACAGCTCGCTGGCAAGCTCGAGCAGCGATACGGCCTCGCGAAAGACGAAGCCGAACGGCAGGCGAAAGAGTTCCGCAGCCGCAATAACTGGAATTAGCCGGTAACGCCGCGCCGCGAGAGGATCGCGGCGCGGTTTTTCCTCACCCAACCGGCCGGGGAGAGAACCTGAGGTCCACGCCTGCGGCGCGCAGATCACGCCGCCGGGCCCGTGCGCGCGCAGTGCGCCTACCACATGTCGCGCAGCCGCGCCCCTACATCGACCGTGACCTGCTCGCCGCTGCGATTCAGGGTGTCGCCGCCGGCGCCGAGCGAGCCCTTGAAGGTGACGGCGTCGAACGCGCTCAGCACCTTCTCCGTCATGAAGCGGCTGCGCCCTCCGTAGACGTGGGCATCCCCCTGGCGCGGCTGCTGGGTGAGATGAAACTTGAGCGGCATGATGAGCGCGAGCTCGTTCCGCGCGCGCGTCATCGCCACGTACAGCAGCCGCCGCTCCTCCTCGACCAGGTCGGGCTTCCCGACGGCGAACTCGGAAGGAAAGGTGCCGTCCACCACGTTGAGCACGTACACCGTTTCCCACTCCATCCCCTTGGCCGAGTGGATGGTGGACAGCACCAGATAATCCTCATCGGGCGTCGCCTGGCCGGCGAGGTCGCTCGAGGCCTGCGGCGGATCGAGCGTGAGCTCGGTGATGAAGCGCTCGCGCGAAGGGTACTGCCCGGCGAGCAACTCGAGCTGATCGAGATCGCCGACGCGCGTGTGGAAATGCTCGTAGATCCGCTCGAAGTGCGGCTTGTACCACTCGCGCACCCGGTGCACCTGGCCGAGCCACTGCAGCTCCGGGTCGGTGAGCGCGAGCAGCAACTCGATGAGCCGCCGCCAGTCCCCCTCGGACGTCTGCGGCGGCTTGAAGGACCTGAGCGACTGGAACGAATGCCCGCCGGCCTCCATCTGCTCGATCGCGGCGCTGGCGTTCACCGGACCCATGCCCGGCAGCAGCTGCAGCGTGCGGAACGCGGCCAGGGTGTTGCGCGGGTTGTCGGCCCAGCGCAGCACCGACAGCAGATCCTTGACGTGCGCCGCCTCGAGAAACCTGAGCCCGCCGTACTTGACGAACGGGATCTTGTGCTTGGTGAGCTCGACCTCGAGCACGTCGCTGTGGCTCGCGCTGCGGAACAGCACCGCCTGGCGACGCAGGGCTTCGTGCGCCTCGCGCCGCCGCAACACCTCGCCGCAGATGTACTCGGCCTGGGTCTGCAGCTCCTCGACGGTGACGGCGCGCGGCCGCATGCCCTGGCCGCGCACCGACAGCAGGTACTTGCGCTGGGCCCGCGGCGCCTCGGCCATGACCGCGTTGGCGGCTTCCAGAACCTGCGCGGTCGAGCGGTAGTTCTGCGTGAGCACGACGACTTCGGCGTGCGGCTGGAAGCGCTCGGCAAACCCCAGGATGTTCTCCACGGCCGCGGCGCGGAATGAATAGATCGCCTGCGCATCGTCGCCCACCACCGTGAGACCGGCGCCGTCGGGCTTCATGGCGTGCAGGATCTCCGCCTGCAGGCGATTGGTGTCCTGGTACTCGTCCACCAGTACGTGGTCGAAGTGCGCCGCGACGTGCTGCGCGAGCCGCGGCTCGCCCATCATGCCGTGCCAGTAGAGCAGCAGATCGTCGTAGTCCAGCAGGTGCGCGTGCTGCTTCTGCTCGACGTAGGCGCGGAACAGCGCAGTGAGCTCCGCCTCCCACTGGGCGCACCACGGGTAGTGCCGCTCGAGAGCGTCCTTGAGCGCGCTGCGCGTGTTGACGCGGTTGGAGTAGATCTGCAGGCAGGTGTCCTTGCGCGGGAAACGCTGGTCGCGGGCCGCGAGCCCGAGCTCCGCGCGCAGGCTGTCCATGAGGTCCGCGGCGTCGCCGCGGTCGATGACGCTGAAGTGCGGATCGAGCTGCAGGTGCGCAGCGTAGTGGCGCAACAGGCGGTTGCCGATCGAGTGGAACGTGCCCGCCCAGCCGAGGCGCTGCGAGATCGTGGCGCTCACGCCGCCCATCGATTCGTTCAGCGCCTTCTTGGTGATCTCGTGGGCGCGGCGGCGCATCTCCTGGGCAGCGCGGCGCGTGAAGGTCAGCATGAGGATGCGCGCCGGGTCGACGCCGTGGAGCACCAGGTGCGCCACGCGATGCGCAAGCGTGTCGGTCTTGCCGGTGCCGGCCCCGGCGAGAATCAGCAGCGGTCCCGACGCGAAGCCCTTCTCGGGCAGCGGCTCACCGTGCGTCACCGCCTTGCGCTGCGCGGCGTTGAGCTTCTCCAGGTGCGCGGTGGTAGCCATCGGCGCGCCGACTATACCTTAGCGCCGCGAGGCGCTGGCGACCCACGGCCGCGGCGGCGGGTTACGATCCGTCCCATGAAGCGCCTCAGCCAGAACGTCCACTTCACCGGCCGCGTCATCCGCGTCACCACCGACGAGGTGGTGCTTCCCAACGGGCATCGCGCCGAGCTCGAGGTCGTGCACCATCCCGGCGGGGCGGCGGCCGTCGCGGTGGACGCCGGGCAGCGCGTGTGCCTGCTGCGCCAATATCGCTATGTGGCCGGGGACTGGCTGTGGGAGCTGCCGGCCGGCAAGCTCGAGCCGGGCGAGCCGCCGCTCGCCACCGCACAGCGCGAGCTCACCGAGGAAGCCGGCGTGACCGCCCGCGATTGGACGAGCCTCGGCGCCTCCCTGTCCTCGCCGGGTGTGTTCACCGAAGTTATTCATCTCTACCTCGCGACCGGAATCGCGCCTGCCACGACGGCGCACGAGCGCGCCGAAGTGATCGAAATTCACTGGTTGCCACTCGCCACCGCGTGCGAATGGGCGCTCGCCGGCACCATCACCGACAGCAAGACCGCCATCGGGCTGCTGCGCGCGCGCTTTGCCATAACCAACATGATTGTCGCCAAATGATCCGTGACACCCGTCACGGAAGCCCGGCCGCGTGCGCGGTTACGCTCGTCAAGCGTGATGCGCATCGCGCTCTGGAAGACATAATCCATGCACGAGTCCGGCAAGAAAAAGACGCTCGAGGAGAATTCCGGAGGAGCTGAAACCAACCGCCGGCGGATCGGTGTCGTCGTGCACGACGACCGGGGCATGGCTTCGGTCGAATGGCACGACGCGCCTCACGGCACGGTCGAGCGCCCGGTGCTCGAGATCGTCGGCAGCCCCGGGCTCGAGCTGAAGAACGACGAGGCGAGCTACGACCCCTATTCGCGGCACACGGCTACGTTCCCCAAAACGAGCCCCGGCCATACCACGCGCACCGATCTGCGCAAGCTCTCCGAGTGGATCAAGATGAAGCGCGCGCTCGAGGAGCGCAAGGTCCACGGCGAGCCCGACGACGGCGGCGACGAGAGCTGAAGACGCCC
>Ga0307469_10000584_pt1 | contig 13427 bp, 11 predicted proteins | sample atmos_gasesAM2C__FD_203084 | JGI IMG/M metagenome (GOLD analysis project Ga0307469, IMG submission 203084) | Hardwood forest soil microbial communities from Morgan-Monroe State Forest, Indiana, United States - atmos_gasesAM2C_515 | ecosystem: Environmental > Terrestrial > Soil > Temperate...
CTTTTGAATCGGCCTGTCCATGGGCTCGACATTCACCGCCAGGCTCAACGCAGAAGCTCGATGGAAACATTCCACATCGTCTCCGATAAACAGGCCGCGTAACGTTAATCGGCCATCTGGTGTGCGCCCGACCACAGTCAGAACGTACACGATGGGCAGGTCCTTCAAGAAACGATCCGCCGCGTAATTGAGAACATTGCGCACGGGATTTTGTGCGCGTCCCATGATGCGTTCCATCCCATACACCGCGCCGAGATAGTGGCTACGGTTGATTCCGTCTTCCCCGCCTGTTCCCACCAGAAGATTCTTGTTGTAGTTGGCCATGCCGATCACTTCGTGGGGCACGACCTGCCCAATGGAGAGAATGAGATCGAAGCCCCCGCGGGCAATCAGGCGGTTCACCTGCGCCGGCCAGGGATATCTGAGCTTCCCTTCCGATTGTTCGAAGACAAAATCCGCGGGCACCTCGCCCAGGGTCTGGACGTCGGTTCGCCAGTTGTGAGCGCGAAAAAGATTCTGCGGCATGGAGCCGAACATTCTCGTGATCTGTTCGGGCTGCATGGGAGCATGTGTACCGAGGGCGGGCAGCACTGTCCGGAGACGATCTGCGTAGTACTCCCATGCAAAGCGGGTGAGATCGCCAGCCTGTGAATGAATGCGGCTCTGGTCGGGAGGGACGATCAGCACCGACGTGCGCGTACCGAGTTTCGCAAGAGCCTCCAAAAGCAGGTCACGCAAATTCTCGGACGACAAATCCGTTTCCGGGCTACCCATGCTGCAATACAAACTCATGAGTTGGCTCCCTTACTTCGATGCGATCTCGGGCACATGGGTGATGGATGCGTCACCGACATTCCTAGAGTCGATAGGCTTTCTTGGCTAAGCCGTACGCAAGATGCCGCGCGAGTTCCACCGCTTCTTCTTCGCGCAGTTGATGTTCCACCACCAATTTCGCCAGAAACCCGCAATCTATGCGGCGCGCCAGGTCATGGCGGGCCGGAATGGAGAGAAACGCACGCGTATCATCGTTGAACCCAACCGTATTGTAAAAACCGGCTGTTTCGGTCACGGCACGGCGGAAGCGCATCATGCCCTCCGGGCTATCGTGAAACCACCAGGGTGGTCCGAGGCGCAGACAAGGGTAGTGCCCGGCGAGCGGCGCGAGCTCCCGGCTATAGGTGGATTCGTCAAGCGTGAACAGGATAATCGTCAGATTGCGTTCGTTGCCGAACTGGTCGAGCAAGGGGCGGAGTCCATCCACATAGTTCGTCGGCGTCGGGATGTCGGCGCCCACGTCAGGGCCATACTTTTGGCAGAGCACGCGATTGTGATTACGTGCGCTGCCGGGATGAATCTGCATCACCAAGCCATCTTCCAGACTCATGCGCGCCATTTCGGTCAGCATTTGCGCTCGGAACAGTTCCTTCTGCTGGGCGTCGGCTTGGGCGGCAATAACTCGGGAAAACAAGTTGGCGGCGTCAGCGGAGGAAAGGTTGGCCGTCCTCGCGGTTGGGTGGCCGTGATCGGTGGCGGTGCAGCCGAGGCCACGAAAGTGCCGCCGTGCCGCACTCAATGCATTCAGATAGCCTTGCCATATCCCGGTATCCTCACCCGTCTGGTGGCCCAGGGCAGCAAGATTCCCAGCGAACTCGTCCAGGTCGGGATCGACGACGGGATCGGGTCGAAAAGTCGGCAGGATTCTCGCGTTCCACTTCGATTCCCGAATCGCTTTGTGATCGTCGAGCGTATCGAGCGGCGAATCGGTTGTCGCTAGAACCTCAAGTTGGAAACGTTCATAGAGCGCGCGCGGCAGAAATTCCGGCAGCTGAAGTTTGGTGGAGATCTCATCAAAATAAGGGTCGGCCGTACCCGGTGAGAGTGGTGATTCCAACCCAAAGAGTTCCTGGAATACGAAGTCGAGCCAGATGCGCGTGGGCGTTCCGCGAAACAGATAGTAGTGATCGGCGAAAATTCGCCAGATTTTTCGCGAGTCGCGAGGTTCGTGCAGTCCAATCTCCAGGTCATCGAAGGAAACACCCTGGCTGTACAACATTCGACAGATGTAATGGTCAGGTTGCACGATGAGTTGGGCTGGATTAGCGAACGGCCTGTTCTCTGCAAACCAGATCGCCTGCGCGTGCCCGTGTGGACTAATCAGGGGCAAGGTCCGCACCTGCGCATATAAGTTCCGGGCTACTTCACGGGTGGCAGGATCGGCTGGAAAGAGTCGGTCTGGGTGCATCAGCATGATTTTAGTTTGCCATTCACCGCGGCGCCAGAAATGTCACTTGTGCCGCCCTCTCCCAGTCCGGAGGTTACGGCATGGCAGCAAAATATCAAAAGATAGATGATAGAGGAGAAGCCTTAGAATTCAGACACGGGGCGGAGGGTACGCATGGAGTACACACGCCGAAGCTTGCTTGCCAGCCTGGGGCTGGCCGGACTTCACACGTTGCGGCCATTTTCTCCGGCGTGTCCGACGGAAAAACCTGCCGGCACCTGTCCTTTCCGATTGGCGGTCATTAACGACGAGATCACTCAGGACTTCGAGAAGGCCTGTCAAATCGTGGCGGGGGATTTCAGCTTGCAGTGGATCGAATTGCGTTCGATATGGGATAAGAACGTCACCGAGCTCAGCGAGAAAGAAATTGGCGACGCGCAAAAGATTATCAAGGAACACAAGTTGCGGGTCACCGATATCGCAAGCCCTCTCTTCAAGACGGACTGGCCCGGAGCTCCGCGCTCGCCGAAGAGCGAGTCGCGTGACCAGTTTCATGCGAATTTCGACGCCAGCGCTCAAGACCGGCTGCTGGAACACTGCATCTCCCTAGCCAAAGCCTTTAACACTGATCGAATCCGCTGCTTCGACTACTGGCGCCTGGATGACATAAAACCGTACCGTGCTGCCATCAATGCCAAACTGCAACAAGCGGCGGCCCGCTGCGCAAAGGACAATTTGATTCTTGTGTTGGAGAACGAGATGTCTTGCAACACGGCGACGGGAGAAGAATCGGCCGCACTGTTGCAGGCGATTCCCGATGAAAACTTCATGCTCAATTGGGACCCTGGCAACGCGGCGGCGCTCACCGGCGAGCCGTATGCGGCAGGCTATTCGCTTCTGCCGAAAAAGCGTATCGGTCACTGCCACTGCAAAGACGTGGTTCGCAAGGATCATGGATACGATTGGGCTCCTGTCGGCGCCGGTATCGTGGACTGGACTGAGCAACTGAAGGCTCTGCAGCGGGACGGATTCCGCTACGGGCTCAGTCTTGAGACTCATTGGCGCGGCGCCGGTTCACCCGAGGCTTCCACGCGCGCGAGCATGGCGGGACTGAAGAAAGCGCTCGGCAACGCTGGGATATCCTGCTGATCGGGATAACTTTTCCTGAAGTGGCGTCAAAACAATCCCCAAGGAGAGGCGATGGCTACAAGAAGAGAATTTCTCGATGCACTGGCTGTCGGCGCGGCGGGTGCAGCTTTCGGGGGCACAGCCAAGAGCTACGCGCATATTTTGGGATCCAATGACCGGCTCAATTTCGCAGTGATCGGTTTGAATAGCCGGGGCTATGCGCACCTGGCAGCGATCAAGGCGAACAAGTCAGCTGCCCGGATATCGCACGTGTGCGATGTGGACAGCAACATCCTGGGTAAGTTCGCGGCGACGGCCGAGAAGGAAATGGGCGAATCGTGCGCCACGGCCAAAGACTTTCGCACCATTCTCGACTCCAAGGATGTGGACGCCATCACGATTGCCAGTCCCGATCACTGGCACGCGCCGATGGCCATCGCCGGACTCCAAGCCGGGAAGCATGTGTATGTGGAGAAGCCTTGCGGCCATAACCCGGCCGAAGGCGAGATGCTGGTACAGGCTCAGCAAAAACATCGAAAGCTCGTGCAGATGGGAACGCAACAACGCTCCTCTCCGCATACGATCGATGTTATCCAGAAAATTCACGGCGGCATCATCGGCAGACCTTACTTTGCGAGAGCCTGGTACATCAACGTGCGCAAGTCCATGGGAACGGGCAAGGAAGCACCTGTGCCTGCCCAACTGGACTGGGATTTGTGGCAAGGCCCGGCGCCGCGCCGTCCTTATAAGGATAATGTCCATCCGTACAACTGGCACTGGCTGCGAATTTATGGCACCGGTGAAGCGCTCAACAATGGCACACACGAGGTGGACGTCTGCCGCTGGGCGCTGGGGGTCGACTACCCGAAGCGGGTTACTTCGTCAGGCGGAAGATACCATTTCAAGGACGACTGGCAGTTTTACGATACGCTCGTGACCAGCTTCGAATATGACGACTCGATGATTTCCTGGGAGGGGAAAAGTTGCCAGGGAATGAAGTACCACGACCGCGAGCGGGGTTCGGCCATCATGGGTACCACCGGCACGGTATTGGTCGATCGGGATGGGTACGAGATCTATGACCTTGCCGGGAAAAAGACGAACGAGTTCAAAGCCGGGAGCAAAACATCTTCAGCCGATCTGCTCGGGCGGGATTCCATGACCGACGCGCACTTCGCGAATTTCATCGCGGGGATACGCAAAGGCGAGAAGCTCAATGCTCCGATTTCTGACGGCAACATCAGCGTCACCCTGCTGCAGATTTCGAACATCGCCTGGGAAGTCAAGCGCGAACTGAACCTGAACACGCAGGACGGGCGCATCCAGGGCGACCCGGACGCGATGAGAATGTGGGATCGCGAGTATGAAAAGGGTTGGGCACCACAGGTTTGAGGCTGGAGGGGCGCGGCTAATACGGACTGGCAAACGAGACAACCAAGTTGCAGGAAAACACATATCCATGACGATCCGTATCGGCCTGGTTGGGGCTGGAAACATCAGCGACACGCACGCACGCGCGGCGCGCGAAATCCCCGGTGTCGAAATCGTCGCGGTGTACGGAAACAACCGCGGCAATGCCACGTCTCTATGCCAACGATACGGCGGGAAGCCTTACGGAGATTTCTCTCCGTTCCTGATGCACCGTCCGATGGACTTGGTTATCCTCGGAAGCCCTTCCGGACTCCATTCCACTCAAGGGATCGAGGCGGCCCGCCGCGGCTTGCACGTCCTGACCGAAAAACCTATGGACGTGAACACCCAGCGCGCGGACGCATTGATCGAGGCCGTCGAACACTGGGGCGTGAAGTTGGGCGTGATCTTCCAGGATCGATTGAAACCGGAGATTCGGCAGCTCCGCGAGTTGATTCGCAGTGGACAACTGGGAAAGATCCTGCTGATCGATGCGCGCGTGAAATGGTATCGGCCGCCCGAGTATTACAAGAATTCTAGATGGCGGGGGACTTTCCTGCTGGATGGCGGCGGTGCCCTGATGAATCAGGGTGTTCATACCGTCGACCTACTGCTTTGGCTATTCGGCGAGGTGAAGTATGTGCAGGCTCGTGTACGGACCTCCCTGCATGCGATTGAAGTTGAAGATACGGCGGTGGCGATTCTCGAGTTTGCCAGCGGCCCAGTCTGCACACTGCAGGCAACCACCGCTGCTTATCCGGGATATCCACGACGGGTGGAGATCACGGGCTCTGAAGGAACGGTCGTCCTTGAAGACGATCGTATTGTCTCGGCTCAACTCAAGACGGCTCCAGCCGATCTCGTCCAGCGCAGAGCGGTGATCGACGAAGGTGCAGCATCCCACGTTGTCAGTGACGTAAGCGGACATCGCGCCATCCTCGAAGACTTCATTCGAGCGATTCAGAGCAATGGAACTCCTGCCTGTGATGGTCCTGAAGGGCGCCGGAGCATACAGTTGATCGAAGCGATCTATCGAGCTGGGCGTGACTTGAGCGGCATTGCTCTGACTGCCGATTGATGGGAAGCACAGGTCATCTCATGCATGAAACGACCAACCATCGCCTGCGTCCCGAAATTGAAGTGAACGCTTCGCCGACCCCCGGAGAACCGGCACGATTGAGCTGTATATGGTCAGGCAATTTTCGTTGGGTAATTTGCGCACTACTTCTATTCGGCGTCACGAAGAACTACATGGACCGGCAGATCCTGGGTATCTTGAAGTTAACCTTGCAGCATGACCTGGGTTGGAACGAAATCGACTACAGCAATCTAGTCTTTGCGTTCCAGGCAGCGTACGCCGCCGGAATGCTGGCGGTGGGGTGGCTGGTGGATCGCCTGGGAACGCGCGCGGGCTATGCGGTCGCGATGGTGTTCTGGAGTCTCGCTTCGATCGGCCATGCACTAGGCACGTCGTTGGCGAGTTTCATGGTCGCTCGCTCTGCCCTGGGTTTCTGGGAGGCGGGTGTCTTTCCGGCCAGTATCAAAGCCGTTGCGGATTGGTTCCCAAGGAAAGAACGAGCGCTCGCCACGGGCATCTTCAATGCGGGAACCAGCGCAGGAGCCATGGCGACGCCGCTCCTCGTTCCCTGGATTACTGACCATTTTGGCTGGCGCTGGGCATTTGTATGGATCGGAGCGCTGGGAGTTCTATGGCTTGCTTTTTGGCTGCTTCTTTACCGCAAGCCCGAGGAGCATTCCCTGCTCTCGCCAGCCGAACTGAACTACATCAGCAGCGGCCGCCAGAAGCCTCTCGGCCGCGTGGAGTGGTCTAAGCTTCTGTCCCTTCGCCAAACCTGGGCGTTCGCCACCGGCAAGTTCATGCTCGATCCAATCTGGTGGTTTTACCTGTTTTGGGTCCCTGATTTTCTACAGCGCAGGCATGGACTCGCACTGATGAAAATTGGATTGCCGCTTGTGACGATCTACCTGCTCTCGGACGTAGGAAGTATCGGCGGAGGGTGGCTCTCTTCCCGGATGATTCATCGTGGCAACAGCGTGAACGTCGCACGCAAAACCGCCATGCTGATCTGCGCCCTGAGTGTTGTTCCTATCGTGTTTGCCTATCGCGCTGAGAACTTATGGGTCGCGGTGCTGCTGATCGGAATGGCGACCGCCGGACACCAGGGATTTTCGGCGAATTTATTCACTATGGCGTCGGATCTTTTTCCTGCCCCGGCGGTGGCGTCGGTTACAGGGATCGGGGGCATGGCTGGCGCGGTGGGTGGAATGTTGATCGCAAAAATTGTGGGTTACATATTGCAGTGGACAGGAAGCTACCGTATCCCATTTCTCATTGCCGGTTCCGTCTACCCGCTTGCGCTAGTCGCCATCCATTTGCTGACGCCGCGGTACGAGCCCGCGAAAATCTGATCGAAAGGATTGCGCGCTTCTGTCACCCTGGGCTACGTTTGCTCGGCCACTGGAGTCGCTGCCAGCTCACCATCTCGCGCCGGTGCGCAGTCAGCAGCCGTCAATGTGTTTCGCGGATCCACGGCAATCCAGCAAATTGCTCCCAGAAGACACAAAGCGGCGGCGACCAGGAAAGACGCCGTCCAACCATAGCGGGCCGCGATCCATGGTGTAAGGGAACCGGTCACTGCTCCGCCCAGTTGTCCGCCCGTGTTCATGAATCCCGAGACGGACCCGGCCGAACCTCCGGCAATGTCGGCCGTGACTGACCAGAAGGAACTTTGGGACAAATACAGCGCACCAGCACCGCCCGCTAAAACGATGCTGGCAACGCGGGCCCCTTCAACCTGCGAACCGAAGGCAATGAAGATACCGGCCACCGCCATAGCGCAGGCCGCCACCAGGCAGCGACCGAGGCGTGGTCCGCGCCATTTTGTGAGCCGGTCGTTGATCGTACCCCCCAACAGGCAGCACACCAGCATCGCCAAAAAGGGCAGCATGGAGTAGAAAGCACTAGCCTTCAAGTCGAGGCCGCGCACTCTTGCGAGATAGCGATAGAACCAGCTGAAGAAAATCCAGGCAACGTATCCGTAGCAAAAGTAGCTGATCGTGAGCGCCCAAACCTCGCGACTGCGTACGACCCGGCCCCAGGAAACCAGGCTCTTGGCACTGCTCTCGACGTTCCGAGATAACTGTGGACTCGGTGTGGACGTTACAAGGCCGGATTGAATGGCGGCAAGTTCGGAAGCAGATACCCTTGGGTGCGCTTCTGGAGTATCGCGAGCCGCGACGAACCACACTCCTCCGGCGAGAAGGCCGAGGGCAGCGCAAACCCAGAACGACGAACGCCAACCGTAGTGAACCATGAGATAGGTAATGAGCGGAGGTGTGAGGCCGGCACCCGCGCCGACGCCCGCAAAGATCCACCCGTTGGCAATGCCGCGCTCGCGTATGGGAATCCAACGCGCGACGAACTGATTGGCGGCCGGATAGATGACCGCTTCGCCTGCTCCGAGGAGAAAACGCACGGCCACGAACAGCCAGAGGGCGCCGGCGATATTAGCCGGAACCAGCGCCGTCAATGCGGTGAACAGTCCCCACCACACCACACCGCCGGTCAGTACGCGGCGCGGGCCAAACCGGTCAGCGAGGTGGCCGCCCACCGTCTGAAACAACGCGTAACCGGCGACCAGCGCGCTGAAAACCTTGCCCAGTTGCACATCGGTCAAATGGTAGGCGTCGACAATTGCGCCGCCCGCGATGGAGATGTTGACCCGGTCGAGATAAGAGACGGCGCTCAGAACAAACAGCCAGAAGACTAAGAACCAGCGCACTCGAGTTGTTTTTTCCAGTGTCACGCGTAGCTCCATGCTGCGCGCGGGAGCACGAGCCCGTGGTCGATTGTCCCGAAGGTTGTCGTGTGATAACTTGGCCACCGATTTGGAATCAACCATGCTCGGTTCAACGTCCGATCTCCATGACGAAACTGAAAACGTTTAGTGTCGCACTTGTTCTTCTCGGCATACTCGCGGTAGCCACTCCCAGCTACTCCCAACTTGATCTTTTCTCGAGAGAGCAGCGCACTGAATTCACTCCGGACTGGCACGGCGACCGCTTTCCGGATGGACGCCCGAACGTACCGGATTCCGTTTTGGCTCGCCTGAAAAATGTGACTGCGGATGAAGCGTGGGATGTTCTGCAGAACGCGGGTTACCGCAACCAGTTTGAAGGCGGCTGGAGAGTCATCAATTCGGGAGAGCGCCTGGTTGGGCGGGTGGTGACGGCGGTGTTTATGCCCCTGCGCCCTGATGTGGATTCGGTGATTCGGGCCAACGGGAAGAGGGAGAACCGGATTGGCGATGAAAACTCCTGGATCATTGACATTCTCAAACCCGGCGACGTCCTGGTCGTCGACCTGTTTGGAAAAATTCGCTATGGCACCATCATTGGAGATAACCTTGCGACCGCCATCTATTCGAAGAGTCACAACGGCCTGATCGTGAACGGTGCAGTCCGCGACGTAACAGGAATTCAGGAGATTAAGGGATTCCAAGTCTATACGCGCGGGATCGATCCCTCGGCTCTGGAGAATGTGATGTTGACTGGAATCAACACGCCCATCCGGATCGGCGACGTTACGGTCATGCCCGGTGACATTGCGATTGGCGATCCGGAGGGGGTAACGTTCGTCCCTCCACAACTGGCCGAGAAGCTGGCCGACGAAACCGAAATGGATCACATGATCGACGAATGGGGGCACACGATGTTGCGAGAAGGAAAGTACACTCCGGGACAGATCGACGCCAAGTGGACACCAAAGATGGTGGAAGAATTCAATGCCTGGCTTGAGAAGAAGGGGTCGAAACTCCGCATGCCGGTGCGTTGAGGCACCCGATAGAACTACACCAGCGCCGTTTTTTTTAGATTTCTTCAATCTCGTCCTGGGGCAGGTCTGGTGCTATGCCGAGTGCCCCCGCAAGACGCGCGATAGCTGTTCTGCAACGATCTTGTCTTCGCCCGGTTGCAGCATGAACGAACACATGGCCAATCCCGGCCGCCCTTCTCCGCCTCCGATCACAATGGAAGGCTTGGCATTCCGCAATGTTTTTGAGACCTGTTGCGGAGTGACTGAAATCTTGCTGTCCCAGGTAATCTGCATGTGCGGCACATGATTGGCCACGTCCGGGATGAAAAATGACGTGCTCACGCCCGGAATCTTTGTCAGTTCCTTCGAAATCCCATCCAGCCGGTCCTGCCATTCTTTCGCCAACGCATCATGATCTTCGCTGAGATAAAGCTCGACGGCTTTGACCATGCCCACAATCTCTTCCTTGCCGACTTTCTGGCTGCGGCCCAGCGTGTCTTCGTGCGGGCTATTGTTCAGCAGGGCGTAAGCGACCAGATCCTTGCGTCCGATCAACAGCCCTGCGCATTGCGGGCCTCGCATCGCCTTGCCTCCGCTGAAGGTTACAAGGTCGTAACCCATGTTGGTGTAGTCCCAGAGGTGGGAAACCGGAGGCGTATCGGCCGCCGCGTCGTTCATGCAAGGCAGGTTGTATTGCTTGGCCAACTTGGCCCACTCATCCACTTTGATTTCACCGGCGGCGTTGGCAAAATTGGTGAAGTGCATCATGGCCGTGCGATCGTTGACCGCCCGGCGCAATTGTTCCCGGGTTTCAATCTCCACCAGCTTGACTCCCGTCGAACGTAGCTGGTGATCAAACGGATTGCGGTGCGATTTCTGGATGATGACTTCCGACTTCATGCCCGTCAGATCGGGAAGTTGCCGGATCAGGGCCTCGTTGTCGCCGGTGAGAATGCCGGCCAATCCCGATTGAATCGCGGCCGCTGCGCCAGAGGTTACGAGCGCGGTGTAACCATCGGGAAGTTTCAGCATCTCTGCGATGCGCTTCCCCGCCGCGACCTCCAACTCCGGAACGCTGACAAAATGACGCCCCGCCATCGCCATGACGGCCTCCAGTTCCGGCCGAAGGATGGAGCCGCCGAGTACCGTCATCGTGCCTTCGCAATTGATCACGGTGGGGACGCCAAGCTCGTCGTACGGATTGCCGGTCTGTCCGAATCCGCTGAGAGTGTTATTGCCGTTGGCGGCGGCAAAAGCGTTGGAGAAAAGTCTGCGCGGCGCAAAGATGGATGCTGTTATCGCGGCCGCAGTCCCGAGAAATCCCCGCCGGTTCCATTTCGAGTTGAGTCGCACTGAGAGTTCTCCTTGGATTTACTTGTGCGCCACGGCCGCGATGCAATTGATCTCCACCAGCGAATCGCCGGGCAGAGCTGCCACGGCTACCGTGGTTCGAGATGGGCCGCCATGAGGAAAGTAGGTTGCGAACACCTTGTGCATGCCGTCCCAATGTTCAATCTTCACCAGGAAGACGTTCGCCTGAAGAACGGTATCCATGGTTCCGCCACCGATTTCCACCATTTTTTTCACTTTGTCCATGACCATGGTAGTGTGAGAATCGATCGTCCATTCCTTCTGATCTCGCGAATCGTGCGCACCCTGCCCCGCAACGTAGATTAAGCCATTGTGGACGACGACCGGCATGATGACGTCTTTTTCACTGCCAGGTTTACCTTCGCCGTTCAATTTGCGAATACTGTTCGCATCTTGCGCACCCGAACCCTGCGCCAGTCCATCGGTTGATGCCAGCGTTACACCGATCCCCAGCGCCGATAGAACGGCAGCAAATCGTGAGGCAAAGAATCTGCGCGTTAAACTCGAATTCATGGACAACTCCTTCCAATTGTTGCGAAAGAATGAGAGCGCGGATTATCCGATGAAAAGCGACTGTTCTGCAACCCGCGCCAGGTGACTAGAGGCGTCCGAACTTTTTCACCGCCTCCACGATTGATTTTAATTGCTCGATAACCGCGTACATGGAGTGTTCTTTGAAGTCCATCTGCTGCGCCAGGGTGAGGACCGGTTGCGCCTGCGCCTTGGGCACAACCGCCACGCCATCGCTGTCTGCCACGACGATGTCGCCTGGACTGACGGGCACGCCATTGCACACCAGCGGAATCTGCGCGCCTGCAAAGCGGTAATGATGAACGGAAGTGGAGGGAACAATGCCCGTGGCAAAAACCGGAAAGCCGATTTTACGCAGATATGCCACGTCGCGCACCCCGCCGTCGATCACGGCTCCCGCGTAACCGCGGGCGGCCATCGCGGTGCCCATGAGTCCACCCATGCCGGCGATGTCTTCCCCGTCCTCGACCACCATCACGTACACCGAATCAGTTGCCCCCTGGTCAATCGCCTCCAGCATTCCACTGAGGGCCTGGGGATCTTTGTTCCCTTCGTCTTTCTTCAGCTGCACGGTTCGCGCAAAGCCGGCAAACTTGGCCGTAAAAATCGGCTGCATGCGATGACTCATGTACATCCGTTTGCCAGTGATCTGCTCGAGTGCGTCAGAAACCGAAGCGACTTCCACGCGCCGGAATTGGGCGATCAGGTCGCTATCAGACAATGCCGTTGCCGAATTGGACTGGGCGCGAACCACTCCGACATGGCGAGCGGCGACCAGCATGAAGGCGAGTGCCACGAGAATAAAGGCAAGCGCGCGGCCTCTGGGGCGCCCGTAAGATTTGTCCATTCCATCCTCCTGGTTGTATATATGTCCGCGGACTCTAACACCGATTGCGGTTCGGTTGGAAGACTCGAGCATCCATTTTAAGGAGACAAAATATGCAATCGCAGAATACGAAGCTGTACACGATTCTCGGATTCTTTCTTGCTGCAGCTTTCTCTTGCCAGCTCAGCCTCGCTCAAGAACACAAGGCAATCAATCTATCGACCGCGCGAGGCCTCCCTTTTAGCGATGGAATCGTCGCCGGGAATACCCTTTATGTTGCAGGCCAGGAGGGAACGGATGAGGCGGGTAAACTGGCTGCCGGGGGAATCGGTCCGGAGACCAAAGCAGCCCTCGACAACATCACGAAGGTCTTGAAAGCGGCAGGATACGATCTCAAAGACGTCGTCTCCGTCACGGTATACTTGGCCGACATTCACGACTTCCCGGAAATGAACAAAGTGTATAAAACTGTGCTTCCGGATCCGAAGCCGGCGCGCGCGACAATTCAGGCAGCAGCATTGGTGAACGATGCACGGGTCGAGATTGCCGCCATCGCTGTAAAACAAAAGTGACCCACATTCATTCAAAGGAGGTCGGCTCGCAATAGCGACCCGTTCGACTACCTTACCTCATGCTCTCAAGGCGCGGCGGTTCTCATTCCTTGCTCGGACTCGCACTCATGGTGTGCACCGGCGTCTTTTCGAACTCCTTGCTTGCCCAACAGCATGATTTCTGGGGAGACGACTCCAAGACCAATCCGCCACCGGGCCAGCACACTTTCAACTCCAACTGCTCCGGCTGCCACGGACTCGATGGCCGCGGGGGCGATAAGGGACCTGGTATCGCGGCCAGCAGTCTCTCCGACGCCCAGCTGTCGACCATAATTTCGAAAGGAATCCCAGGAGCAGGGATGCCGGCTTTCCACCAATTCAGTGCGCCACAGATTCGCAACATCATCAGCTATGTGCGAATCCTGCAGGGCAAGCTTGCGGAACGGACTCTACCCGGCGACCCAACCCGTGGGAAGGATATTTTCTTCGGCAAAGCCGAATGCTCAAGTTGTCACGCAATTTCTGGCACAGGGGGCTTCCTTGGACCCGACCTCT
>Ga0307469_10000585_pt1 | contig 13399 bp, 6 predicted proteins | sample atmos_gasesAM2C__FD_203084 | JGI IMG/M metagenome (GOLD analysis project Ga0307469, IMG submission 203084) | Hardwood forest soil microbial communities from Morgan-Monroe State Forest, Indiana, United States - atmos_gasesAM2C_515 | ecosystem: Environmental > Terrestrial > Soil > Temperate forest...
CGACAGGCGCTGATCAAAAAACCGCCGCACATTCTTGTTACAACGCCAGAGTCGCTGTATCTGCTGCTGACTTCGGATTCGGGCCGGCAGATGTTGCGCACAGCGCGAACGCTCATCCTCGATGAGATTCACGCTGTGGTGGACGATCGGCGCGGCGCGCATCTTGCCTTGAGCGTCGAACGCTTGTCTGCCCTAACGAAAAATCCGCTCCAGCGAATCGGTCTATCTGCGACGCAGAAACCGATTGAAGAAGTCGCACGCTTTTTGGTCGGCGCTCATGCAGTTGACGATGCTGGTACCCCGGATTGCGAAATCATCGATATCGGACATCGCCGCGAGATGGACCTGGCGATCGAACTCCCGACATCACCGCTTGAAGCGGTGATGTCGAATGAAGTTTGGGAGGAAATTTATCGTCGACTCGCTGAGTTAATTCAGGCCCATCGGACGACGCTTGTTTTCGTTAACACGCGCCGAATGGCGGAGCGCGTGACGCACCATCTCAGCGAGTTGCTGGGCGCAGACGCGGTCACATCGCATCACGGAAGTCTCTCTGCGAAACTGCGTCTCGATGCGGAAGATCGATTGAAGCGAGGGGAATTGAAAGCACTCGTGGCGACGGCTTCACTCGAGTTGGGGATCGACATCGGTTCGGTTGATCTGGTGTGCCAACTCGGTACGACGCGCTCGATCGCGACATTGCTGCAGCGGGTCGGCCGCGCAGAGCATAAGCGTGGCGGTTTGCCTAAGGGTCGCATCTTTCCGCTGAGCCGCGATGAGCTGGTGGAATGCGCGGCGTTACTGCGTTGCGTCGGTCGCGGTGACCTGGATCGCCTTAGCATTCCGGAAAAACCGCTGGACGTTCTCGCGCAACAAATCGTTGCTGCGGCTTCCATCGAAGACTGGGATGAAAATGAATTCTTCGAGCTTGTCCGTTCAACGTGGCCGTATCGAAATCTCGCCCGCGAAGAGTTCGATGATGTCGTGAAGATGCTCAGCGAAGGTTTCAGCACAAAACGCGGCCGGCGCGCAGCGTTGATTCATCACGATGCGGTGAATCATCGAATCCGCGGTCGGCGCGGCGCGCGATTGACTGCACTCACGTCCGGCGGTGCGATTCCTGACAATGCGGATTATCGCGTGGTTCTCGAACCATCGGAAACTTTCGTCGGCACAGTGAATGAAGATTTCGCCGTCGAAAGTTTGGCGGGCGACATTTTCCAACTCGGCAATGCGTCATGGCGAATTTTGCGCATCAACTCCGGTGTGGTTCGCGTAGAAGATGCGAAAGGTCAGCCGCCGGGAATTCCATTTTGGCTGGGCGAAGCTCCGGCGCGCACGTCGGAGGTGTCACGAGCTGTTTCTGATTTACGAGTGGAAATCGAAAAATTGCTGATCGATGGACAAAATCCTGGTGAACGGCTGGCCCAGGAAATGCAATTGCCGGCCGATACTGCAGAGCAAATTGGCGAGTATTTCGCAGACACGTATCGATCGCTGGGCGCAATTCCGTCGCAGCAAACGCTCGTGATGGAGCGTTTCTTCGATGAGTCGGGCGGAATGCAACTCGTTTTGCACACGCCGTTCGGCAGCCGAATCAATCGCGCATGGGGCCTGGCGCTGCGGAAACGTTTTTGTCGTTCGTTCAATTTTGAGCTGCAAGCAGCGGCGACGGACGACGCCATCGTGATTTCGCTCGGGACGCAGCACTCGTTTCCGTTGGAAGAGGTTTTTCGGTATCTGAATTCTAAAACGGTTCGCGACCTGCTCGTTCAAGCATTGCTCGATGCGCCGATGTTCACTATTCGCTGGCGCTGGAACGCGACTCGATCGCTCGCGGTGCCGCGGTTTCGTGGCGGCGCAAAAATCGCCGCGCCACTACAACGCATGGAATCCGAAAATCTTTTGGCGGCAGTTTTCCCCGACCAACTCGCCTGCCTTGAGCATATCGTTGGCGACCGCGAAATTCCGGATCACCCGCTCGTGAAGCAAACAATCGACGATTGCCTGACTGAAGCGATGGACATCGATGGCTTGGAGAGCGTATTGCGCAGGATTGAGCACGGCCAGATCCGCTGCATCGCTCGCGATTTGCCCGAGCCATCAGCGCTCGCGGCTGAGATTTTGAATGCGCGGCCTTATGCGTTCCTCGATAACGCGCCTCTTGAGGAACGTCGCACCCAGGCGGTTTACACGCGGCGCGCTTCCGAGCGTAACGGGAACGATGGTCTGGGAATTCTCGATGCGGCGGCAATCGAGAAGGTGCGACGCGAAGCCTGGCCCGTGGCAACCGACGCCGACGAATTGCACGACGCGCTCATGCTGCTCGCGGTCATGGCGCGCGATGAAGTGCTACGAACTGTTCATCACGAAGGCAACGGCGCTGGTGTGGAGCAGTTGTTGGACGAGCTCGTGGCGGACAAACGCGCGGCGCAATTGCGAGTCGACGACAAGAAGTTTTGGGTTTGCGCCGAACATTTGCCGATGTTGAAAGCGATTTATCCAGACGCCGAACTCGATCCTCAACTGAGCGCACCTGAATCTGCCCGGAAGCAAAATTGGGAGCGCTCGAACGCGATCCGCGAAATGTTGCGTGGAAGAATGGAAGTTTCCGGTCCCGTCACCATCGCTCGGTTGCAAGATATTCTGAGTCTTTCGTCTTCAGAAATTGAAACCGGATTGCTCGGACTCGAAAGCGAAGGCTTTGTTCTGCGCGGAAAATTTCAACCCAGCACAAGCGAACAGGAATGGTGCGACCGTCGATTGCTCGCGCGAATTCATCGGCTCACAATCGACCGGTTGCGTGCTGAAATTCAGCCTGTCTCGGTTCAGGATTTCTATCGATTTCTCTTCGTATGGCAGCGTGTTGATGTCGATCAGCGCGTTGAAGGACCGGACGGTCTGCAATCTGTGCTGGAACAACTCGACGGGTGCGAGTTGCCGCTGGCCGCCTGGGAATCGGCGGTGCTCGCCGCGCGCGTTGCCGACTATGATCCGGAATGGCTTGATCGTCTTTGTTTTTCCGGTCGCGTGGGCTGGGGACGTTTGAGCGTGCCACAAAATCCAAATGCGCGCACCCGCCTTCGCCGAGGCTACGGCGGGCAGGCGATCGCTCCGTTGCGGACGAGTCCAATTGCCCTTTACCAGCGGGAGAATCTCCAAGACTGGCTGCTGTTGTCGCGAGCAAATTCCGCGATGGAGTTTTCAGTTGCCAATCAAGTCGTGCTTGATGCACTACAAAGCGGCGGGGCACTCTTCTTCACAGAGTTGGTGCGACACAGCGGCCTGCTGCCTTCTCAAGTTGAGGAAGCTTTGTCGCAGCTCGCGGCGCTGGGTCTGGTCACTTCAGATAGTTTCGACGGATTGCGAGCGCTTCTGGTCCCGTCGGACAAACGGCCTACGTTTGGCCGAAACATCGGAAAACGCCGGCGCAAAACAAACCTGGCCAGCATTGAGTTTGCGGGGCGGTGGTCGTTGTTGAGAACTCAGATCGCGTCGCAGCCATCGGGAAATGGCGCGGAAAGTTCTGAGCGCGACACGGCCGCCGCAAAATTTGCAGGCGTGTTGCTGCGCCGCTACGGCGTGGTATTTCGCCGTTTGCTCGAGCGCGAAAGTTTCCCAGTTACGTGGTACGAACTGGGGCGAATTTATCGCAGGTGGGAGGCGCGCGGCGAGATTCGCGGCGGCTATTTCGTGGGTGGCATCAGCGGCGAACAATTCGCCCTGCCCGAAGCTATTGGCTTGTTGCGTTCCATTCGGAAGGCGCCGCCAAAGGCAGAACCGATCACGCTGAGCGCTGCGGACCCGCTAAATTTGCAAGGCATACTGACGCCTGGATCAAGAATTGTCGCGCTCACGGCCAATCGCATTTTGTTCCGTGATGGATTGCCGATCGCGGCGCTTGAGGCCGGCGAGGTTCACAGACTCGCCGATGCGCCGGTCTCTGATTTGCAAATTGAGACTGCTCTTCGAGTCGGCAAGCTGCGGCCGTCGTTGCGGCCGTACTACAAATGACCGCATTGTCATCCTGAGCGTAGCGAAGGACCTCACACCAGCTGATTGGAGGACGCGAGTTAATTTGCGTGCTCCAAATTTCGATTGTGAGGTCCCTCGCCGTCTGCGCGGCTCGGGATGACAGCCCGATTATTTCTTAACGACCTCGGCGTTCTCGATCATCGCGATGCCGCCACGCTCTGCGAACTTGCCTTTCACGGTGACGTTTTTGCCACACAAATCGGCAAGTTGATCGTTGATCGGCTTGTGTTCGCCGACGACCAGATACGCTTTGCCCTCACTGACGATGCCGACCGGCCCACCGCTTCTGATGCATTTGGCCCCGCAGGATTGCCCGTGTTTCTCGCCCACGGCATTATGATCGACGTAACACATCATATCGACCACTTCTCCGGCGACTTCTTTCGAAGCACCCGCTTCTGCGCCGTGCTCGTGCTCCTCCGCGATCGCCAGCGGCGCGGTCGCCAGCGCCGCGATGAACGTCGCAGTCACTGCAACTTTCAAGACTGTAGGTTTATTGTTTGTTGAATTGAACATGAGACAAATCTGGGCTGTTTGGCGTACTGGTCAATCAGGTAGCGGCGGTTCACCGAACCGCCACGGCCGATTGAGTCAATCGGCTCTACCTTTTTCGATTAGCTCCGCGAACTGGTCGAAGAAGTATGAGGCATCGTGTGGGCCGGGTGCGGCTTCCGGATGATATTGCACGCTGAAGATCGGTAATTCCTTGTGCCGCATTCCCTCGACCGTGCCATCATTCAAATTGATGTGTGTTACTTCCACATTGCCGGGAAGCGACTCCGAATCAACGGCAAATCCGTGATTTTGCGCGGTGATGGCCACTTTACCCGTGCGTAAATCTTTTACCGGCTGGTTCGCGCCACGATGGCCGAACTTCAGCTTAAACGTCGATCCGCCGAACGCGAAGCCGAGAATCTGATGGCCGAGACAGATCCCGAAGATCGGCCTTTTACCCATCAAATCATGCACGGTTTTATGGGCATAAGGGAGCGCCGCAGGGTCACCCGGACCATTCGAGAGAAAAATCCCATCTGGATTCAATGCCAGCGCTTCCTCGGCACTTGTCGTTGCAGGGACAACAGTAACTTCAAAGCCTTTCTGGCGCAGTAGCCGGAGAATGTTTTCCTTGATGCCATAGTCGTACGCCGCGATTCGAAATCGGATGGGCAGAAGCGCCGGTTCGCTGCCTTCATTCGACGGTTGGCGGATGGACCATGGCGCGCTGAGCTTATCCTCCGGGTCCCAGCGATAAATTTTCTTTGTTGAAACCTCACGCACGTAATCCATTCCGATCACGCCCGCGCCCTCAATCGCCCTCTGTGTCGCTTCTTTAGGAGAAATCTCTTCCGTCGTCAGACAGGCCTTCATTGCACCGCGAGTGCGCAAATGCCGCGTGAGCGCGCGCGTGTCGATCCCTTTCGCGCCGGGGATATTCCATTTTCGCAAATATTCGTCGAGTGACATTTCGGAGCGCCAGTTGCTCGGGACATCGGTCAATTCTTCAATGACGAATCCGCGTACGTGCGGGAAGCGGCTTTCCTGATCGAGCGAATTGATACCGTAATTTCCGATCAACGGATAGGTCATTGCCACTATCTGTCCGCGATACGAGGGATCGGTCAGCACCTCCTGATAACCTGTCATTGCGGTGTTGAAACAAATTTCACCGACGCGCGTGCCGGTTGCGCCAAAAGATTCGCCCTCGAAATATCTGCCGTCTTCGAGGGCTAGGAGTGTGCGCACGTCACTGCGCATTATCGAGCTCATCAATAGATTTTCAATGGCGATTCGAGGAATCCCGCTCTCTAATCGACAATGCGGTGAACAAAAAAACCCGGACCGAATTTTCGATCCGGGTTTTTAAATTTTACCCCGCCGGTGCCGTTCAGGTGATTCTCCCGTTCCCTTTTAGGAAAGGGTGGATGACCGTTGCTGCGGAATCTGACTTCCAATCAAGGCCTGCCATTTTCCGCACCAACCAAGCCTCCGTATTTCGTCAACTATCGGTTCGGGGACGTCACCTCAATCGCGAACATCGCAGGGCAAATGTTTACATCCCGAAAACATTCGGGATTCGAAAGCCGCTGGCTGAGAGTTGAACGGAAAGCACTGGTTTCCTGCCCAACCCTCAACGAGCGGCTCTCAATCTCAAAGAACTACTCGCGCAATTCCGCGCCCAGGTCGCGCCGCAATCGCTCGCGGATTTTCGCGTGCGCCGCGGTCACTTCCTCATTTGTGAGTGTGCGACTTCGGTCTCGATATGTCAATCGATATGCGAGTGACTTTCGTGCCGCGCCGATTTCTCCGCCGCTAAACAAGTCAAACAACTCGACGCTTTCCAGGAGCGGTTCGCGCGGTTCTTCGATCGCGCGCAAAATCTTTTGATGGGAAGTCTCTTCCGGGACAATCATCGCAATGTCGCGAGTAACGGCCGGAAATTTCTCGATCTCGCGAAACTTTGTCGCCAGTTCCTCGCGCGTTAGAAGAAGGTCAGCGTGCACCTCGGCAACGAACACCGGACCAGGCGCATTAGATTTTGCGGCCGAAAGTTGTCCGCCAAATCCAATCATTTGATCGCCGGAGAAAACGTCGACCGGCAGCGCGAGGTCAGGAAATTTCCCCGGGCGAAATGACGGATTCGGAACGACGCATTCCAGCGCGCCTTTGAGATCGAAAAGATCAAGGTTCCGGCTTTGAGGGGATCGCCAATTCGACGCGCTTGCAACATTTCCCCAGAGCAAAATCCCCAGGTGCCGTTCTTCCTTGCCGGATGGCGGAATAAACGTGCGGCCGATTTCGAAAATGGCGACGCGTTCTGCGCCGGCGCGAATATTGCGATCGAGTACTCCTAACAATCCAACGAGGATGCTTGGGCGCAGCGCTACATGATCTTCGCTGAGCGGATTCCGCAATTCGATTGCGCTTTTGCTGAATGCGAATCGTTCACGCGGCAGCAATTTTGAAGTCCGGACTTCATCGAGGCCGACTGCTGCCAGGCGCTGCCGCCACGCCGATTCCAAATCGTGCGCATGGTCGGCGATGCTCGCTGGCGTAAAACGGCTTCGATCCGTTCCCGGAATTTTGTCGGCGCCGTACGCGCGCACGACTTCTTCGATCAAATCGACATCGCGCTGCAAATCGCGGCGATAACTCGGAATCTTCCACTTTGCCGTTTTGGCCGCGCTCATTTTGCGCAAACCAAAATCGCTCAGAATCTCATCGACGGTTTTGGGTTTGATCGCGGTCCCGATCACGCGATCGCATTTTTCGTAGGTCAACGAAACATCAGCTGGATTGGCCGGAAGTTTGCCAGCGACGTTAATTTCCTTTGCCGGCACCCCGCCTGCGATTTCGCGAACCAATTCAGTTGCCCGCGCTGATGCGCGCAAAACCATTTCGGGATCTACTCCGCGTTCGAACCGATAACTCGCGTCGCTCGGCAGATTCAATTCGCGCGCGCTTCTGCGAATGCTCGCCGGGAGGAAGTAGGCGCTCTCGAGCAAAATGGTTTTAGTTGAATCGGTCACGCCCGTTTCTTCGCCGCCCATGACGCCAGCGATTCCTACAGCGCGCTCTTGATCGGCCACAACAAGATGATGTGCCTTGAGCGAATAGGTCTTTCCGTCCAGCGCGAGAAATTTTTCGCCGTCACGCGCGATTCGTACGTTGATGCTGCCACGCAATCGGCCTGCGTCGAACGCGTGCGTGGGCTGGCCGAGCTCGAGCATCACGAAGTTCGAAATGTCCACGATGTTGTTGATCGAACGGATCCCGACGCTTTCCATCTTCGCGCGCAACCATTGCGGGCTTGGGCCGACTTTCACGTTGTCGATCTTGCGCGCTGAAAAGAACGGACATTCACGCGTTGCGGAAATTTTAACTCCTCTGGCTGTAGTGTCCGCTGTCCTCTGCGGACCCGGCGCGCGCAATTCTTTGCCCGTTAACGCCGCGATCTCTCTCGCCAACCCGAAATGGCTGAGCAAGTCGCCGCGGTTCGGCGTGATCTCGACATCGAGAATCGTGTCCGCGGCAAAAAGATCACTGATCGGCGCGCCGACTTTTGCATCTGGCGACAAAATCAACAGACCGGATGCATCTTCGCCGAGGCCGAGCTCGATTGGGCTGCAAAGCATTCCTTCACTCTCAACGCCGCGGAGTTTGCTTTTTCGAATTTCAGTTCCGTTCGGCAACTTCGCGCCCGGCAGCGCGAGCGGAACTTTGTCGCCGACTTTGTAATTGGTCGCGCCGCAAACGATTTGGCGTTTCGTTCCACTGCCATCATCGGCTTCACAAACCGTCAGGCGATCCGCGTTCGGATGTCGCGAAGAAGCGGTGATTTGCGAAATGATCACCTTCTCGATCCTTGCGCCGCGCGTTTCCATGTTCTCGGTCTCGACACCGGCGCGTGTCAGCAGCTCGGCGATCTCTTCCGGATTTTTTGGAAGGTCGACGAACTCGCGTAGCCAATTGACCGAGAATTTCATAAACTTCGCGCTGTCATCCCGAGTCGCGCAGACGACGAGGGACCTCACAAATGCGCTCCCAATCACGCAAATCACGCAAAGCGTGACTTGAAGGCCGGTGTCTTTTTGCGAGGTCCCTCGCTCCGCTCGGGATGACGCGCGTTGTGGGCTGTGTGAAGTGGTTCATGCGAATTGCCTCAAGAACCGCAAATCGTTTTGCGCGAAAAGGCGGATGTCCGGGATGTCGAATAAAATCATGGCGAGGCGATCCATTCCGAGGCCGAAGGCGTAGCCGGTCCACGTTTCCGGATCGTAAGCGTTATCGCCGCGCGCTTTGTTCACGGCTTCGAAAACAGCGGGATGCACCACGCCCGAGCCCGCAACTTCAATCCATTGCTCGCCGCCTTTGAGCGCTTTGGATTTCACATAAATTTCCAAGCTCGGCTCGGTGAACGGAAAATAGTGCGGTCGAAATTGAACTTCCGTTCCTGCGCCGAAGAGTTCGCGCATGAAAAATTCCAGCGCGCCCTTCAAATCGGCGACGCTGACGTTCTCGTCCACGTAAAGCCCTTCGATTTGGTGGAACTGCGGGCTGTGGGTGGCGTCGAGTTCATCGCGCCGATATGCCGCGCCGGGAGCAATCACACGGATCGGCGGCGGCGCGGCCTGCATCGTTCGGATTTGCACGGTTGAAGTGTGAGTGCGCAGCAGACGACCGTCGGGTAGATAAAAGGTGTCCTGCTCGTTGCGCGCCGGATGTTCCGGCGGGGTGTTGAGCGCATCGAAGCAATGCCATTCGTCTTCAATGTCCGGCCCATCTGCGAGAGCGAATCCCATTCGCCGAAAAATTTCGATAGAGCGTTGCCACATCTGCGTGAGTGGATGCAGCGCGCCGATCTCATGTGGAATTCCCGGCAGAGAGACGTCGACCCTGGCGAGGGCCCCGGATTCCTTTTGGGAACGAAAATTTGCCGCGCGCGATTCGAGCGCCACGGTGACGGCGTTGCGAACTTCATTGAGCAATTTTCCAACGATCGGCTTTTCATCTTTGCCTAGCGTTTTCATCCGCTCGCCCCAAGCGGAGATGCTGCCGCTTTTGCCGAGAAACTTTATGCGCGTGGCCTCGAGCGCCTGCTCGTCAGATGCAGAATCGATTTCGCGCAGCGCGTCGTCGCGCAGTTGTTCGAGCGGGTGAATCATTGAAACGTTGAACGTTGAACGTTGAACGCTGAACGTTCAATCGGAAATCAGAACGACGCTTTGCGTCGCGATCGGCTGGCAGCCGATCGGATACAGGCTGGCAGCCTGTCCTCCCCAGACTTCACGCGCTACGCCGCTTTTTTCGCCTTCTTCTCCAGCGCGTGCTTCGCCTGATCGACGATCGACTTGAACGCGGCTTCGTCGGTGACGGCAAGGTCGGCGAGAATCTTGCGGTCCAGGCCGATGCCGGCGGCTTTGAGTCCTTCGGCAAAACGGCTGTAGTTCATTCCATTCGCGCGCGCAGCGGCATTTAGCCGTTGAATCCAGAGATAACGAAACGTGCGCTTGCGCGTTTTGCGGTCGCGATAAGCCCAATACTGGGCTTTCATGATTGCGTCCTTCGCGTAGCGGAAAAGTTTTGAACGGCGTCCGCGGTAGCCTTTTGCTTTTTTTAAGATTCGTTTCCGGCGCGTCCGGCTTGCCGGGGCATTGGTGGCTCTTGGCATGATTATTCTGCCTCGAATCGCTTCGAGGCCCCTCGTTCAGCGAGCTGTTGTTCCATTTGTCGATCTTCGCGACCTCACCCGCTGATTCGATCCCGAGATATGGGATCAGGTGCGCAGATCGAGAGCGAGGAACGTAGGCGCATCGGAATAAAAGACAAATGGAAATCCGACGACTGCCCAATGACGAAGGAAGCCGAAATGCAAAATCCCAATACAGATGAGAAAGATTATTTCGTCATTTGGATTTCGCCTGCCCGCCGAGGCCTTGGCGAAGTGGGCGCTCGGTGATTGGTTAAATCTCGTATCCAGAATCGCATTTTCCTGATATAGTCGGGGGCATGCACTGGCTTGGTCGCCATCGGTTGTGGGTCCTAGGGCTGATTTGTGTTTTTTGGACCGGGTTGATTTTTCTCGGCCATTTCTTCCCGACCACGCCGTTTCTTTCGGCGCCGTGGCGCGGCGAACAAGGCTTCGAGGATTTGCTTCAGCAGGAAGGACGAAAAACGGCCCCGCCTCGAGATTTCGTTTTTCTCGGACTTGATCAAAGCACATTGCAATTGCCACCGTTGACGGCTGAGGAAATAGCCGGCAATCGGGCGTTCCAACTGATGACCGAGCGGCCATTCCCGTGGTCACGGGAAGTCTGGGCGCTTTTGCTCGATCGGCTGTTTGCGGCAGGCGCGCGTTTGGTCATCTTTGACTTGGTTTTTAGTCCGCCGAACGATGGTGACCCGGCATTTCACGCTGCGCTCGATCGTTATCGCAACAAAGTCGTCCTCGGCGCAAATTTCGATACGGAAAATGGTGTGCAGGCGGTTACGCCAAACGACGTGCTGATTCCGCCGCCGCAACTGCTGGATGACCGGGTCGGCTACGTGAATTTCTGGCCGGATACGATTGACGGAAAAACTCGCGCTGCGATTTATCGCCTGACGGACCGCCAACTCGCGGGTTTGCCGTCGCACCCAAGCGAACAAGCTTATGAATCTCTTGCCTCCCGCGCTCTGGCCAAAATGGGCTACGGAAACGTGCCGCGTGATTTTCATGGGCATATGATTCGTTTCACCGCGACGGACGCGTTCGAACCGCGCCCGCTCTATGAGGTTTTCGATCCCAAACTCTGGCATGCGAATTACGCCGATGGCGCGTTTCTTAAGGACAAGATCGTGCTGGTGGGACCGTCTGCCCAGGTGACGCACGACAAAGTCGATACCCCGCTGAGCCCAAACACATTGGGCCCGGTGGTGCATTTACAGGCAATGGCTGCCGCGATGGGCCATGAATTTCTGCGTCCGACGCCGCCGGAAGTTGAGCTGGCGCTCGTGGGCGCGGCGGGCCTCGTTGCGTGGTCGCTCGTCGGGTTCCTGCGCAGGCCGTTGCTCTGCGTTGGGACGCTCATTGTAATCATGGCCATATATCTCGGAGCGGCCCGATTGTTTTACGATAAGACCGGGCTGCTGCTGCTCACGGTGCCCGTGCTGGCCGCCCTCTTACTTAGTGGATCGTTTTCGCTCGGTTTCGAATACGCGCTGGAGCGGCTGGAGAAAGTGCGCACCCGGCGCACATTGGAACGCTACGTTTCGAAAAATTTGGTTCGGGAAATTCTGGAAAACCCAGACAGCTACTACAGCACGCTCCGCGGCGTGCGCGTGCCGGTGACAATCCTGTTCTCGGATTTGATTGGCTTTACCACGTTAGCTGAAAAAGCTGATCCCGAAGCATTGGTCGCGCAGCTCAATGAGTATCTCACGCGAATGACTTCCGTTATTTTCAGCAATGGCGGCACGCTCGATAAATTCATCGGGGACGCGATCATGGCCGTATGGGGCAATGTGCGCAGCCTTGGCACGGCACAGGATGCAAAGAACTGTGCCCGCGCTGCGCTCGGGATGCGGCGAGAGCTAAGACAGCTCAATCAAAAATGGCGCGGCGAAGGCCGCATGGGCCTCGGCATGGGGATCGGCGTTAATCAAGGCGAAGTGATTGTTGGCAATATTGGGTCGCAGGAGCGAATGGACCCGACTGTGATCGGCGACTCGGTGAATCTGGCATCACGGCTCGAAGGTCTTACTCGAGTCTATGGCGTCGATATTCTCGTTGGCCCTTCAGCGGCCGAGCTGGTGCGAGACGAAGTTTATCTGCGCTCCGTCGCCCGGGTGCAGGTGAAAGGCAAACTCAAACCCACAGATGTTTTTACTTTTGTTGGTGCACGGGACGAAACCGTGGACCCAGAATTTCTGAACTGGCTGGAGACCTATGAAGAGGGACTGGAGAAATTTCGCGCCCGCGATTTTACTGAAGCGAAGATCTTGTTTTCACGTTTCCTGGAATTTTATCCGGACGATTTGCTGGCTAAGATGTATCTGGCCCGCGCGCTCGAATACGAACAGGCGCCGCCCGACGAAGCGTGGGAGGCCGTGGAAGTGTTCCAGAAAAAGTAACGGTCGCCGATCGCGTTCTGTCATCCTGGGGCGCATCCGTGCAGTTGGTATATTGGAAGCGGATTACGCAGTGCGGCGGGAACATAGACTTGCAGTCTGTGTGCCCAGCGGGTTTGTAACCCGCGTATGTGTTTAGCGCTGAAATTACGGGTGAGCGCTGAAGGCGCGGCTCATCGCGTTCTTTATTAAACTGGATTCCTTGTTAGGCACGAAAAAGGCTCAAAATGGGTCGCTTTTGCCTCCTCAAAAAAAGTTGAAAAAAATTTAAAAAAAAGCTTGCCACCGTCCTTGCCCTTTATTAAACGAGAGGCTGGCGGACAAACAGGTCTGTTTAAGTGTTCAAAAAAAATTAAAAAAAAAGCTTGTCAGGCCGTAGAAAGTTTAATAAACGCCAACCTAGACCTAACCAAACCAATGGAGAAACTAATGATTAAAAACGTGCTAAATAAACTCGGATTCGTGCGCATCGCACTCGTGGCGAGCGTCGGATTTCCATTCATTGTAGCATCAAACGCATTTGCTCAAACGTCCGGGCTGCCGCCGGGCACTTCTGCTGTTGCTGGGGGGGCTCCCGCTGCGGAGGTTGAGCGTGTGATCGTGACCGGGTCGTTGATTCCGACCGCGGAAGAGGTCGGGCCGAACCCGGTATTCGCCCTCAACCGCGACCTGATTAACAAATCAGGCTCAGGCACCACCACAGAACAGCTGCTCCAGAGGCAGCCGATCATGAATGGGTCCAATGTTCCGGTTAATA
>Ga0307469_10000586_pt1 | contig 13393 bp, 11 predicted proteins | sample atmos_gasesAM2C__FD_203084 | JGI IMG/M metagenome (GOLD analysis project Ga0307469, IMG submission 203084) | Hardwood forest soil microbial communities from Morgan-Monroe State Forest, Indiana, United States - atmos_gasesAM2C_515 | ecosystem: Environmental > Terrestrial > Soil > Temperate...
TGGTGGTCGGTAGCTAGTGGCCGACGGAGCGACGGGCGTCCCCGCCCGTCGTGGCTTTGCGTCGAAGTTCTTATTTCTGTTTGCTTTCCGAACCACGGTTTTCAGAAACGTGCTGTGGGGGTAAATCGCTTGATGGGTCGGGGGCTTTTAGGCTAAAAGCTAATGGCTAAGAGCTAATAGCTGCACTACTCGTACCTCAAACTCTCCACCGGATCGAGCTGCGCTGCCCGAGTCGCTGGCAGAGTGCCGAAAATAATGCCCACCAGTGACGAAACGACGATCGCGATGATGGCTGAGAGGCCGGAGATCGGTATCCGGTAGGCGGTCAAGAACCGCACGGAGAACGGAATCGCCAGGCCGATGACGATGCCCGCAATCCCTCCGACCAGCGAAATCAGCATTGCTTCCGCAAGGAATTGGAAGCGAATCTCCCGGTTAGTGGCTCCGATGGCCTTGCGAATGCCGATCTCGCGGATGCGGGAACTGACCGTGGCCAGCATGATGTTCATGATGCCGATACCGCTCACGAGCAACGTGACGGCGGCGATCAACAGCAGTCCGAACGTAAGAGCATTGGCGATCTTGTCCCAAACGGACAGCAACTGCGTGAGATTGCTGACGGTGTAGACCGATTCCGGGCGGTGCCGCGACTGGATGACGCGCTGGATCTGATTGGTGGCTGGAATCACGTCGTCGGGGCTGGCGACCGTGAAGAATATCTGCTTCACCGCGCCGGTCTCTGTAAAGTAGCGGCTTACGGTTGAGGGAATCACCATGGTGTAGTCCTGCACTTCGGACTGCCCGAAAGTGTCGACACCTTCCTTGAACGTGCCTACAACCGTGAAGGGAAGCCCGCTCAGCTTGATGACTTGGCCTACCGCGGCGTCGACCGAGCCATAGAGTTCCTCGGCCATCTTTTGCGTCAGCACGCCGACTTTGCTGCGGGACTGGGAATCGCTGTTATCAAAGAACCGCCCGGAAAGAACGATGAGATTGCGAACGCGCTGATACTCCGGAGCGGCGCCCATCACGGTGATGTCTTTTTCTTTTCCGGACCCAGCAGCGATGCGCTCGCTGAGCACCACGAGCGGCGAAGCATAGCTAACGCTGGGAACCTGCTCCTGCACCGCGCGCATGTCGTCGACCGTGAGGGGGTCGGCCGCGCTCGCGGTGATGCGCTGCGCCCCTCCGGAATACTCCACGTAAATCATGTTGGCGCCGATCGACTGGATCAGACGCTGCACATACTGTTTGCCGGTCATTCCGATGGTGACCACCAGGATCAACGAAGCCGTCCCGATCACCATGCCCAGCGCAGTAAGGGCGAAGCGGACCTTGTTCGACATGAAGGTCTCGTAGGAGAATGCCAGAATTTCGCCAAGCGCCACCTGGGGCTTTAGTTTGGGAACGCGGACCATGCCGGGTTAGATGCTATCGCGCGGCGGCAGGTAGGGCAATGGAGACTCTCCCGCGGTTACGGTACCTGGCAGACCATCACGGCTGCGTTTTGATAGGGACACGGTAGCCCGGGCGTTGCGCCCTTCATAACCACAACCCAGTTGACCCCGTATTCGCGATGAAGGCGCTCGAAACCATCGCGCTGGAAGCCGCCCCAGCCGTCGAGAGAATTCACCTGTGCTCGCCACGTGTCGGCCCATTGCGGAAACATACTAACCGCCCCGCTGTCTTTAACCCGGTCGGCCATGCGCGACCGCTCGGCCAAGGCCCTGAATCCTTGATTATCTTCCCCGGCGGCTTTCATGTACTTGGGATCGAGGGCGAACATCGCGTCTACCGGCGTGTTTCCTCGAATCCAAAGGAACGCCTCCACCCACGGATTGCGTGTCGTCGCTCCCGGCCATTCGATATGGGACGTCGATGGGAAGAGCTGCCGCTGCACCACATACATACCCGAACAGATGGGTACGAATAGAACCAGCCATCGCCAGGCTACCTGCTTCAAAACGAACTTCGCGAGCAGTCCTCCAGCGAAGATGAAAAGCAGTATGAACTGCAACTGGAGAGCGCGCATGGGCTGCAATTTGGCGAACGGAGCCATGCGCGCGGGAACGCTGATCACCAGAGCCGCCCCGAAGAAGACGGCGCCAAAAAGAATGGTGGTCCGACAGAGCCGTTCGAGCACCGGAAGGGCGTGCCGCCGGGCGATGCGCCGACACCATTCGAACAGAAAAAGCGGCGCGAAGATTCCCAGCCACTCGTACCACTCCCACCGCAAGAGAAAGAAATAAGAACGCGTTTCGAGAATTTCCCCATAAGCATCACTCACCGGAGGAAAGAGATTCAGCGGGAAGGCCAGCGCTGCGGCGACTGCTACTGGGGCGGGGGGGATCGTTTCAGGCCACAATGTTTCCACTGCGAACCATGCCACTACATACCCCAGGCAGAAAACCACCATCAGCGGATGGATCAAGCCCGTGAATAACAACCACAAAGCCGCTCGAAGCCACTTGCGCTGGATGACTTCGACAATCACCCAGAGCGTCGCGGCCGTGGAAAATGCGCGCGTGGTCAGGTACTGGTCCATGATGTAGAGTGCAGTCCCCGCCACCGGGATCGTGAGCAACGAAGCCACCAGCAGCGTGCCTCCCCATGCCGCCAGCGACTCGCGAAACGCTAGCCGCCCGATCCGCCAGCAAGCCCATAGAAAAATAAAAATCGACGCAACATGCCACAAAAACAGCGCCCACTCGCTGGACAGGTGAGTCACGCGGATGGACGCCGCCAGGATGTTCGGGAACAATGTCAGGCTTGCGTGGGACGTGAAAAACGCGTCATTGGCTGGGTAGAGGTGGGGGTCAATCGCTTTCTTGATTCCCGGAACGTAAATCTCGGCGTCCTCGGCATAAGGATGGAATCCGTGGACACAAAGCACGGCCACCGTCAGCAGGAGGAGAAGTCCGAACTGTTGCAGGGTGATGCGCGTTGGAAGATCTTCGGAGCTCAAAATAGTTTTACGGAGTGTGAGTCATGGCGGACCGTGTTGGTCGATGTTCCGCACGCACGGCCCACCAACGATGCCTAAGCTGCATTAACGCGGCCGGACGTTTCGCGAAGCGACCTGATCGAAGTCCACGGAAATGGAATCCGATCCCGACCGTAGATGTCGCGCATGCCCCTTTCCATGCTGGCGACCTCGCCCCGATTGTTGGTTCGCTGGTATTCCAGCCAGCGCGAATAGTAGCTATCGAACCGGCGCTGGTCGTCGTAGCTCAAGCGTCCCTGATAGGAATCGCCGCGACTGACCTGGAGAACAACCTGCGATTTCTCGGGGTAGCGGTAATCCCGCGTACGGCCGTTCCAATGCTGCACGCGGATGTTCAATTCCTTGGGCCGTCCGGGCGATGGGTCGCTCACGCCCAAAGCCTCATTGGTCAGGCGGAAGTTAAGACTGCCGTCGCGTGCCAGATCCTGCATGCGCCGCGTAACATCAACCCTTCTTCGACCCTCACCGTACGTCGCTCGAACGATCGAGCCTCCTTGGCCGAATGCGAAACCGCTCAGGGCCAGGATCGTCAAGCAGGTGGCATACGTAAGTCTCGATTTGAGCCCAAGCATGTGCGAAAGAACTCCTTTTGCCGTGAAGTGAAATTAAGGTCGTTCTTTGGAACACAGGATTGTACAACGCATAACATCACCACGAGCGACCGCGATTTTCGGAATTCTTGGATGAGTCCGATCTTTGCAGCCCGGGAAACGGTCCTCGCGGTATGCTTTTCACTGCAATGTTTCGCACCAGGTTCAAAGAGGAAATCGTCGCGGAATTCCTGCCGCCCTCCCGCTCTGGAAAAAAGCAAAGGGTGATCGTCTTGTGCGACGGGATGCCTTCCATCCCTCGCAAACAAGGGTTGGCCAGCTTTCTTGCGGCCAAGGGATATTGGGTTTTCTACCCGCGCTATCGAGGCGCGTGGGAAAGCGATGGTGAGTTTCTGCGTACGTCGCCCGCGCAAGACATTCTCGATGTCATCGACGAATTGCCGAAAGGCGTGCGAGATGTAACTTTTGGGGAAAAGTTCCCGCTCTCCCCGCATGAGATCTTCGTGATTGGCGGAAGTTTTGGCGGAGCCGCGGCGATCTTGGCAGCGCTGGATCCACGCGTCAAGAAAGCCTTCGCGAACTGTCCCGTGGTGGACTGGAGAGTTTTGAGCGCCTCGGAGAAAGCGGAGACATCGAATCCCAGCTACGCCGCTTATATCCGCGAAGCTTTCGGGAATGCGTACCGGCTGTCGGATCGCAATTGGAAGAAATTGCACGCCGGCAAGTTTTACAACCCGGCTTTTCAAATCGAGGAGATAGACCCCACCAAGATCCTGATGTTTCACGCACAGGACGACCCATTCGTGCCCTATCGGTCGGTGCAGCGCTTCGCGGAGAAGGCGGGAATCAAGCTCCATCTATTCCGGCGGGGTGGGCATCTTTCTACAGATGAGACCGTGCGGAGGCATTGGCAACGTATTCAGCGATTCTTTCAGAGCGGCTGACGAGGAAACGACGCACTTCGGGGGGGTTATGCCGTTCTCTTTTCAGCTCCGCGCGCGTAGTAGTTGACGCCATTGCCCTCGAGCTTGCGGCCCTTCTCGCTGAAGATCCGAAACCGCCCGATGCCCCACTTCTGCATAGCGAACTGCATGGTGGTAGCAAGCACGCCGAGGCCATACGTCACGCTGCGTCGGAAGTTGATGGAAGATGCTTCCTCAAAATACTTGGTCGGGCACGAGACCTCTCCAATGCGAAAACCGAAGAAGACGCACTGGGCGAGCATCTGGTTGTCGAACACAAAGTCGTCGGAGTTTTCGATAACCGGCAAATCGGTGAGAACCTGGCGACTGAAGCAACGATAGCCAGTGTGATACTCAGACAGCTTCACCCCTAAAAAGAGGTTCTCGAACGCGGTCAGCATGCGATTGAAAACGTATTTGTAGCGCGGCATTCCCCCACGCAGGGCCGTTCCCCCGATGATGCGCGAGCCCAATACGACATCGTAGACTTCGTAAGCCACCATGCTCGCCATCGCGGTTACCAGCAGCGGTGTGTACTGGTAATCCGGGTGCAGCATGATGACGACGTCGGCTCCCGCTTCGAGAGCCTCGCGGTAGCAGGTTTGCTGGTTGCGCCCATAGCCGTAGTTACGGTCATGCACAAAGACCTGCAGGCCTAACTTATGAGCCAGTTCGACGGTACCGTCTTTGGAGTGGTCGTCAACCAGGATCGTAGTATCGACAACCTCGGGAATTTCGCGGACGGTGGCTTCCAGCGTCTTTTCCGCGTTGTAGGCGGGCAGTACGATCGCGATGCGTTTGCCGTTGATCATTCCGGGTGCGAGTCCATCATACCTTGGAGAGCGTGGGGGGCGAAACCAGGATTCGTGCTTGCCATCGGGAGAGTTTCCACGGCGTACAATCGCCCTTCAGTCCGACTTCGGCTCATGAGTGATATCAGCAGAATGCAGGCCATCGAAGAACCCAGCCCGGGAATCTCCTCGCGGTGTTCCTTGCTCACGCCCACGTTGGTCGCTCACGCCGCCTTTATCCCGACGGGGATCGTCACCGTGCTGCTGGGCCCGGTGCTTCCGGCGCTGGCGGCGCGCTGGTCGCTCAGCGACGCGCAGTCCGGAGAATTCTTTACGGCGCAGTTTCTCGCATCCATTCTTGGCGTCGCGCTTTCCGGAGCTTTGGTGCCGAAAGTTGGATATCGGTTGGCGATGGTGTCAGGTCTGCTCTTCATGGCGGTGGGCGTGGGCTGCTTGGCCTCCGGGTCGCGCCTCGTCGGAATCGTCGCAGTCGCCTGCTACGGCGTCGGACTGGGATTGACGATCCCAACCTGCAATCTATTGGTCGCGGAAGTGAATCCAGCAACACGCGCGGCTTCGCTTTCTCTCCTCAACTTCTCCTGGAGTGTGGGCGCGATGGCCTGTCCGTTCTTGCTCGCCCCGTTTCAGCGAGCAGGACGGATTTCGATATTCTTCTACTCGCTTGCGGCTTTTCTGCTGTTGGTCTCGGGTTCCCTCGCGCGCGTGAACTTGCCACGGCCCAATCCGTCCAAAGAGCTTTCAGGCACGCCGGCTCAACCTTTCGTGCGCATGCTGGTGACCCCGACGGCAGTCATACTCGGGACCTTGTTTTTTGTGTACGTCGGGACCGAGAACGCTGTTGGCGGTTGGCTGGCTTCGTACGCAAAGAGGCTGATGAATCAGCCCGGCACGATTTGGGTTACCACGCCGTCGTATTTTTACGGCGGCTTGCTGGCCGGCCGGGCGCTCGCCCCGATATTTCTGCGAACAATTCCCGAGGTTCGATTGGTCCGTCTGAGCGTGGTCATGGCGATCCTCGGGTTAATGTCCTTACTGGCATCTCGCTCGGTCTTCTGGATTTTGGTCAGCGCGACCGTGATCGGTCTGGGGCTGGCAGCCATCTATCCCATTACTATTTCCCTGCTTTCGAATGCCTTTGGCAGCGGAGCGACGCGCCTGGGTAGTGTGATGTTCGGCCTGGCCAGTTTTGGTGCGGCAACCTTGCCTTGGCTGGTCGGAGAGATTTCGACGAAGACTTCGAGTTTGCAGTTTGGGCTGGCGGTGCCGCTGTTGAGTTGCGTGCTGATGCTGGCTCTGTATCTTCGGAACTGGGAAGGCGCGGCCACTTAGGAGGGATCCTGCCCAGCGCCGCTTTCTGCCCTGAAATTGATACAATATGGCCACAGCAAGCCTCAACGCGTGGTGAATCGACACCCCGGGAATCCGGCGAGGCGCCAACTCCTACGATGAAAGTGCCAAAAACATTATTCGAAAAGGTTTGGGATGCGCACCAGGTCAGCGAACCGACCGGTCGGTCGCCGATCATCTACATCGACCTCCACCTCGTTCACGAGGTCACCTCCCCGCAAGCCTTTGACGGTCTGCGCGCCGCTGGGCGCAGGGTACGGCAACCACAGCGCACGGTGGCCACCGTCGACCACAACGTGCCGACGGAACCCCGTGGCACGCCGATTGCCGACCCCATCGCGGCGAGGCAGATCCAGGCCCTCCAAGAGAACTGCAGGGAATTCGGCGTCCGTTTGTTTGACATGGATTCCCCCGAACAAGGCATTGTCCACGTAATTGGTCCGGAACTCGGACTGACCCAACCGGGCATGACAATCGTTTGCGGAGACAGCCATACCAGCACCCACGGCGCGTTTGGCTCCCTGGCATTCGGGATTGGCACCTCCGAAGTTGAGCACGTTCTGGCAACCCAGTGCCTGCCGCAGCGCAAGCCGAAAACCATGAAGATTGAAGTCAGCGGTCGCCTGCCAGAGGGCGTTACTGCAAAGGACCTGGCCCTGGGAGTGATTGGCAGAATCGGCACCGACGGAGCGACAGGATACGTGATTGAGTACGCGGGCGAGGCCGTGCGCGAACTCAGCATGGAAGGCCGGATGACCTTGTGCAATATGAGCATCGAGGCCGGAGCCCGCGCCGCGATGGTGGCGCCCGATGAAACGACTTTCGCGTATGTCAAAGGACGGCGCTTCGCTCCGAAAGGCCAGGAATGGGAGACCGCTGTTGCTTACTGGCGGACCTTGGCTTCGGATCCCGGAGCGAAGTTTGACAAGGTTCTGGAGGTGGATGCCGCCGGCCTGGCTCCCTTCGTGACCTGGGGGACGAATCCGGGCATGGTAGTCCAGGTCACGGGACGTGTACCCGAGTTAAACGGCGGCAGCGACTCCGAACGCCGGGCCACGGAACAAGCTCTGCAGTACATGGGATTGCAGCCGGGGGTACCGATTGAAGACATCGCCGTAGATCGCGTCTTCATCGGTTCCTGCACGAATTCCCGGCTCGAGGACCTGCGGGCGGCAGCGCGAGTCGCCAAGGGATACCGCGTGAATCCAAGAGTGCGGGCCATGGTTGTGCCCGGATCGCAAGCAGTCAAGCACGCCGCCGAGCAAGAAGGCCTGCAGCGAATCTTTCAAGAGGCCGGCTTCGAATGGCGCGAGTCGGGCTGTTCAATGTGCCTGGGAATGAATCCCGATATCCTACAACCGGGCGAGCGTTGCGCCTCGACCAGTAATCGCAACTTCGAGGGCAGGCAGGGTCGAGGTGGTAGGACCCATCTCGTAAGCCCAATGATGGCGGCCGCCGCCGCGATCTCCGGGCACTTCACCGACATTCGAAAGTGGAAGTTTCAGAAGTAAGCGGACCAGCGAGGAACTCAGGAATGAATCCATTTCGCGTGCACAAGGGGCGCGTGGCGCCGCTCGACCGGGTGAACGTTGATACCGATCAGATCATCCCCAAGCAGTTTCTGAAGCGCATCGAGCGCACCGGCTTTGGAGAGTTTCTATTTTACGATTGGCGGAAGAGCGCGAAAGCGGAGGATCCCTTTGTGCTCGATCACCCGCGCTATCGCAGCGCAAGCATCCTGGTGGTCGGAAAGAATTTCGGCTGCGGCTCCTCGCGCGAGCACGCCGTGTGGGCGCTTACCGATTTCGGCTTCCGCGTAGTCATCGGTCCGTCGTTTGCCGACATTTTCGCCAACAACAGCACCAAGAACGGCTTCCTGAACGTGGTACTCACCGAAGAGGAAGTTGCCGAACTCCTGCAAAGAACTGAGAAACATTCCGATTACCATCTAACCGTCGACTTAGAACAATGCAAGGTGTACGACGATCAAGGCTTTTCAGCGAATTTCGGGATGGATGACTTTGTGCGGCACTGCCTGCTGGAAGGACTGGATGACATTGGGCTAACGCTGCAACACGAAGAGCAGATTGCGGCGTACGAGCGAAACCATCCCGCTCCATGGACTGAGCAGGCTTAGCTCTTCGCTTTTGCCTTGTTGGAAGAAGTTTGCGAAGCGCTTTCCAGCGCTTCCGCCATTGCAAGCAACTTCGTGACAGTGTTCCAGTTTCTCGCAGTCCCCGTTTTCTTGAGCGTCCTATCTAGCAGTGGCACCAGTTTCGAACGACCCATTCCGTCGGGGAAATAAATAAAGAGTTCACGCGGAGCCAGCTGAATTTCCTCTACTTCGGCTTTGAGGCTGCGGATCTGTTGGCATCGATCCTCTTCCAGATCGCACGCGAAGAAGGTCACAACGAGCTTGCCGGGTTCGAGTCCTTTTCGATTTGCGAACGGGCTGCCCGCGATGAGCTTTTTGAGCTCAGCGGGGGTCCGCAGCACAATGTCGGCATGGAAGCCGAACTTGCGCTCGATTGCATCCTCCAGACGTTTTGCAAGGCGAAGTGCATCCACCTCATCCGTTCGGAAAACGACGTTCCCACTCTGCACGTAGGTCTGGGCATCCCGTAGTTTCAAGGTCTGGCAAAGTGCTCGCAATTCATCCATCTTGACCTTGTGGTGGCCACCGACATTAACCCCTCGCAGCAATGCAATCATGATCGGCATAGGGCTCCGCATTTTATCCCTTTTGAGCGCATTGCCTGCAGGTCAACTTGTTGGCCTTGAAATTCTCTGCTCAAGACGGGTGGCGCAAAAAAAATCGGGTGCGTCGGTGAACGCACCCGAATGAGAACGCAACCTCCCAGGTTAGCGATTCTGTTTAGGCTCCGCTTTCTCTTCGTGCCTGGACGGTTTCGCCTTGTTCTCGTGCCGCGGGTTTTCACGCGGAGCCTCCACCACGGTGTGGGCGTGTGACCTGGACGGCTGGGCCGGCGACTCGCTTCTGGGCATCGACACGGGTTGCGCCGTTCGAGGAGCGCTCGGTCTGACCGTGTCCACACTAGGACGAACCACGCCAGTAGACGCGCCCGGGCGTGCCATCGGGGGGGGCATTGCTCTCGGGTTTTCGATATTCGCTGTCCCGGAGGTTGGCGTCGGCCGCGCGCCTGGACGAACTGCGTTCGTGGTCTCGCTTGAGTCGGCTGGCGGCGTCGGTACGCTGGCTTGTTGCGGACGAGGTACGGACCGGCCAGGTGATGCCGGTGGTGTCGGCTGACCTATCGTCATCACAGGTCTGGAGCCTTCGCCATCAATGACACCGGAAGACCTTTGCGGTCCACCCGGACGGGGAACCGGTCTCGGCTGGACAGCGCTTGGACTGGTCGCCATCGGCGATCCAGGCCTCGTAGGCTGCATCGGTTGGGGCACCGGCTGAGCCGTGGTCGCCGTGGGCTTCCCGTCAGTATCCATGGAATCTCCAGGAAACTTCTGCGGTCCACCCGGGCGAGGCACCGGCCTCGGCTGAATGCCGCTGGGACTCGTCGCCATCGGCGATCCGGGCCGTACAGGCTGCATGGGTTGCGCTGGGGCTGGCGCTGCCGGAGCTGCCGGGCGAGCCAAGTTGGAGCGAAGTTGCGATTCCGTTTGAGCATCGAGCGGCCGGCCCGGTGTTCTCGATAGTGCCTCCTGGCGAGCCTCGAAGGCAATGGGCCTGGCGGGGGGCGCCACGTGCGAAAACACAGAACGAGACGCCAGGACCCGGCTCGGCGGAGGGGCCGTTGACCGGTCAGCCCTCGCACCCAGCACGCTGGCCTTCCCCGGAGCCACTTCTGCCGTGTTGGCAACCGAGGCTGTTCTCAGCTCTCCTGCCGGAACCGCAACTGCAACCCTCGAAACAGGCTCCGAATTCGTCAACGCCCGGGTCGGCACAGCAGTCACTGCGCCTGCCACGTTCTGATTGGCATAGCGGATATTCCGAATATTGGTGTTCACCACCGTCGTATTGTTGCTGACGTAGTAATTGTTCGTAACGTTTGTGATGTTGGTGATGCGCGTATTCGTTACGTTCACCTGCTGGAAATAGTTTCGGCTCACGTGATACGAGGGAACATAGGGTTCTCCCCATCCCAGGGGAAACCACGCAACCCCGCTGCCGCCGCCGAACGACATGCTGACCCCGAAATGGGGTCCGCCCACCCAGGCCACCAGAGCGGGCGCGTAGACCGGGCGCGCGACCACAACCGGACCCGGAGCCCACGCCCAGTATCCACCGAGATGAACCCAGCGTCCGTAGTGGCAAGGTGCAAATCCCCAAGGGGCGTCATCCACCCAGGTCCAGCCCCAGGGCTCGACCCAGACCCAGTGTCCATTGTGATAAGGAGACCATCCCGGGGCGACAGCAGGAACCCAGACTGGCCCGTAAGATGACTCAACGCTCCAGGTGCCGTAGTCATCCAGATCGTCCGCACCGACTACATCGGCGGAGACGTACTCGTAAGATTTCGCATGATCTTCGCGATCGTCTCGGACCCGGCACCAGTCGTCAAAGCCGTCGAAACCCGGTGCACTGGCGATTTGATGTTCCAGCGAGGTTCCTCCGGTAAAGGTCGCCTGATGACCGGAACGCAGTTTCACACCCGGGCCTTGCCCGTTCGCTTCGCCCTCGCCCTTCCACACGGTCACCGATGTCGTGTCAGCGTTGGGATCCACATCGAAGCGGTAATCGCCTGCCTTCAGAATCGTAAAGGCCTGGTTGGGCGTGTCGATTTCGTAGGTCTCTCCGCCAAAGAGATGGCGGATGTGAAGATTCAGCGTGCCCTGATCAAGTTCCACCTGCACGATGTCGTCGCTGACATTGGTGAGCGTAAGGCTGGTCTCCGCATTCATGCGCAGGCCGGCGCTTCCGAGGTGCAGTTCCGCGCGAGCCTCCTTGTCGGTCCAAACACGATCAGAGGTAGTCAGCGGACGGTTGACTACGGCGGCCACCCAGTCGTCGACGCCACCTGGCTGCATGGATACGGCGCCGGAAATATACTTGATGCGAACGGCGCGTCCCGGCGGGTCCGCGAACGCGAAAAGCGCGGCTGAGGACACGAATAGCATCAACAGTACAGGCGTCAGAAGTTGTCGGCTACTGATCATAATTTCGGCCCTCCTCATGGGCTTAGGGAGAAAACCAAGTCTTAGCCGGGAGGTTGCGCGTCGGCAGCCCCAAGCGCTCACTGTTGTGAACCCCAAGTCGAAAACACAGTTGCGTCTTGCGCTCAGTATGGAAGAGCCAGTAATGGTTTGATAGTGACGGTGGTAACGTGTCCCGGAATCGTCGTCGACGTTCCGGTCGCCGGCAACCCCGACGGAGTGGGCCGTCGCTCAACCGCCTCCGCAAGCCCGACACTTTCTCTCCGGCCGAAAATTTCCCTTGACATCGCAGTGGGCCTGCCTTGACCTTATATCGCAGATTAAATCGATTCAATACGCTGTTCCGGGCGATTTAGCAGGGACGAAGAGCCCGTAGGTTGCTTAACCCGAGTTAGCGATTCAGGAAACAACGGCACGATGAGCGAGAACAAACAATCCACCAATCCCCGTTGCGGTGTTGCCGTTGACATGGGGGCTTCCCATCTTCGGTTTGTCCTGGCGACCACCGACGGCAATATCCTGGAAGAAGCCCGCGAACAATTGAGGGCCGAAGCGGGCCCGAGTGGCGTGATCGCGCAAGTGCGCGACGGGATACGCAGCCTCATGGCTCGAAGGTCAACGCAGCCCATCCTTCAGGGAATCGCCATTGGCGTCCCCGGTGGGGTCGAACCTCAAACCGGGAAGGTCCTCGACGCAAACAATCTTCCGGGATGGCGCGAAGTCAATATGGGCGGTGAGTTGGAGGACATCTTTAGGGTCCCTGTATACCTCGATAACGATGCCAACATGGCAGCCATCGGCGAGCATTGGCGAGGAAGAACTCAGGGCATCGACAATTTTGTTTTCGTGGCTTTGGGGACCGGGATTGGAGCGGGCATATTCGTGAATGGCCAGATCTGCCGAGGTCGCAGCGGGTTTGCGGGAGAACTGTTCCGCATGAACCTGGAATGGCCCCGCTGGCAGGAAGATTTTCCAGACAGCGGATATCTCGAGGTACAGGTCTCGGGCGTCGCGCTGGCGCTGGAAGGCCGCAAGATTCTTACCGGCGGCAACGGCTCCCCAGGGTCCACCCTGACCGAACGCCGCGACGCCCGCTACGTTTTCGATGCCATGCACGAAGGGAATGAGAGCGCGCGGGTGCTGGTGAAGAAGAGCTTTCTGGTGCTGGGGGTCGCGGTGGCCAATATCATCAGCCTACTCGATCCGGAACGAATCGTTTTTAATGGCGGAATCGTGCAGGGCGCGCCGGAGTTATTGTTGAGCACAGTCGAAGAAGTCGCTCGCAAAATTCACCCCCACCCTCCACAAATCGAACTCAGCACGCTGGGCGACAAAGCACAGATTTGGGGCGCTCTGCACACGTTGCTGGAACCGCAGCAGGAACACGCCATTCGTGCCACCAATGTACGTCTGGTTTGAAACGACAAAAGAAAAAAGCGAGGAACTAGTCTGTTCCCCGCTTGAATTCGTTGCCAACTGCGAAGTTCTCTTGACTAGCTCATGCTTGCAAGCTTGCGCCGTACCAACCCACCGAGTCCGACCAGCCCCGTACCCAGCAGCGTCAACGTACCCGGCTCAGGAACC